>SXGT01066568.1_pt1 | contig 17155 bp, 16 predicted proteins | sample 3176221 | NCBI WGS metagenome assembly SXGT01 (sample SAMN11356862, study PRJNA531348) | freshwater metagenome | isolation source: freshwater sample F1-120 | place: China: Fuxian Lake, Yuxi | collected 2017-12-25 | reverse complement strand
GTGGCCGATTCGCAAGGGCCGTCGACACCCTTGAGCGTGCAGTCAGCGCCAGCGATCAACGAGCGAAATCTCCAATCGATTCCGTCTTTGGATTCCACTAATACGAGACTATATCGGCGCTCGTCCTTAAAATAGCCATACATCGTGGCGAGATATTCGCCCGTTTTTGCAGGGTCGCATTGGCCGTTGAAGCCAAATCCAGAGAGCCCCAGTTCCGCATTGAAGCTGCGATCGGGGCGCGGCCAGCCAGAGACCGTCAGGCCTTTGTCGAAGCACTCGACATTCCGGGACCCCCGTTTCCCGGAGACCGTCTGGTACAACCCTCGCATTCTGCCGTTGTCGGGGTAGAGATTGAATGGCAACAGGATTTCATCACCACTGTTCAGGCGCAGCATGGTCTCTGCGAATAAGTCGCCCTTGGCGTCGATCGAGCTGGGGCTGCTCCAGGTGAGGCCATTGTCATCGGACCAACTGACCGACGACGTCCGATCCAGGACAATCTCGTCGCGGTTGGTGGAAAAATTGGCAAACAGTTCACCACCGGACAGCCGAGTCATCGTGGGAAACCAGAGATAACCTGAGCCACGCGTCACAAGCCGAGGTTTCGAGAGCGAGATGTCGAGACCGTCGAGTTGGATGAGGTCGACCATTTCCCATTGCGCTGGATCGGCAGCGAAGAGTAAGGGTTTTCCCGTGAATAACACAAACAGAATCAGAGGCAAAGTCGTTTTCATGGAATTCTCCGTTGGGTTGATCCTGTACTCCAAACACGGCCCCCCAATGGCCGGTCAATCATCGCCCGACGCGGGCAGAGCTCGCGCGGTTCGCCACTCTGGAGACGAACTCATTCGTCGATCGGCGTTTGCAGCATTTCCCGCAAACGTTCCATGGGAAGGCCAATCACATTCGATTCGCTCCCCGCCGTGATTTCGATCCAACCGAGCCGATCTTGGTAGCCGAAGGCGCCCGCCTTGTCTCGCCATTGCCCGCTCTCCAAGTACGCCTCCAGGTCCGCGTCTGAGATATCCGCCATTCGCAAATCCGTGCGCACAACGTCCAATTGCTGATCGTTGCGCGGCCGCTGCCAGATGCATAGCCCACTCAATACGTGATGGGGCCGTCCGCGCAATTGTCGCAGCATCGTTCGCGCATGGTCAATATCCGCTGGCTTTCCCAGCACCTGCCCCACGCAAAAGACCAAGGTATCACAGGCGATGATACAGCCCTCGTCAACGCGATCCGCCACATCACGCGCCTTCTGCCACGCGAGCCGCGCCACCAATTCGGCAGGCGTTTCACGGCTGCAGATACCGCACTCGGCGCCGGGGCTTGGTTCGATCACGCGAAACGCAAATCCGGCATCCTGCAGGAGACGCCGACGTTGTGGCGATTGGCTGGCGAGTATAAACGGCTGGGAAAATCTCACGGTGGGGATGCAGCCCATTCATCAACCGGACTCAGGAATGACAAAACTCAAATGCATTTCCGCGTGCCGCAACAAAAATTGGGTCCATTCATCGCGAGTAAACGGACCAAATACGGAATGCGGCGCCAATTGGGGAGTCTGCTCGAATCGACTGAGTTGCCTTTCCAATTCGGCCAGCCCCTCCGCAGTGGTTACCTCGGGCTTAGGAATAAAGGTAGCCTCCATATTCGACGGAAGCTTAAACCCCGACCTCATCGGTCGCTGCAGCATGCGGTTCTTCAATAGTGGAGCTATCAGCCGCAACCACCAGGGGGGGCGAAAGGGGGCGCCATCAACGGCGATTCGAAAGCTAATTGCCACGTGAGCGAGAATTTGCCCCAGCGTCCAGTTTCCCAGCAACCGATGCTTGACCTGCCCGACTTGGTTCACTTCGCGGCGCAATTCGTTCAGCGTCGACATGTGCAACTCGCGTCGCCCCGCGACACGCCCAGTATCGACAGGCATATCCGTTCTCCTTTCGAATGCGCGAACTAGGGGAGCGTCTTGATCGTCACGTTGCGAAAGCGTACGGGATCTCCGTGGCCTGCGAAGCCAAAGTGGCCGCGGGCACGGGACTTACCGGGATGCGGGTTATTGTCCAGATACTCGGTCACCTTTTCCAGGTCCGTATCCAGGATCCGATTGCCGTTCAATTCGACTTGCAGGGACGAGCCCCTGACTTGAACTTCTTGGAAGTTCCACTCACCGGTCGGCCGCAGATAGCCGCGATGTGCGGCCGCCATGCCGTACGCGGAGCCGTGGAACTGGCGGGGGTCGAGATCCCGGTATTTCGGGTGCTCAGAGTCCAGCACCTGCAATTCGCACATGCCAACGTAGGCCGAATCACCCTCACCAGGGTACCGAATGGCCAAGCCGTTGTTTCCTCCAGGCGGCACTTGGAATTCCAGACGGACGACAAAATCGCCGTACTCGTCCTGTGTATGGAGGGTACCGCCCCGTTCGGGTTTACAAACGATCGCCCCGTCCACGACGTGATAGCTATCGACATCGCCACGCCAACCTTGCAGCGAGTTCCCATCGAACAGGGAAACAAAGCCCTCATGGGCCTCGTGTATCAGCATCTGATTGGCCTCGGCAGGGGGGATCTCTCGCAGGAAAATATTGCGCCAGCGGACTTCACCGCCGTGTGTCTGTAGTTGCAGTTTGCCTCGGGAGAACAACGGGAGAGAGGCATCCCAGAAATTGTGCCACAAGGCGTGATCGACCACCAATTGACCGTTGAGCCATATCGACGTGCGGGAGCCGATGACACGGATGCGAAATCGGTTCCATTCGCCGATCGGCCGGTCTGCCAACACAAGGGGGTCCTTGCCGGCAGATCCCGCCGCGTTATTCCAGAGGCCGCCAGAACCCTTTTCGGCCGCGAATTTGGCGAACGCGCCATCCGTGTAATCCCAAATCTGAATCTGCGGCGTGGTGCGCAGGTAGATACCACTGTCGGCGTGCGACGCTATTTTGAAATCAATCCACAACTCGACGTCGCCGAACTCTTCGTCGGTCGTCAAAAATGGCCCTCGGCCGTCATTGATCAGCTCACCTTGCTGCACGCTCCAGTGTTGGCGTGCCGTCGCCGTCTCCGCCTCGAGCTTCTTCGCGCGGGCTTCCGGTGACAGCTTGGCCAATTGCCGCGGGTCGAAGTGCTCCATGCCATGCCAACCGCTCAAATCGCTGCCGTTAAACAGGGCCCGAAACCCAGATGGAGGTTGATTATTTTCCTGGGCGCGTGCCGGCGCAGCCCAAGCCCCGAGAGGAATCAGAACAGCGAGCACCAAACCTTGACGACACATGGCCATACTCCCCATGGGTTGCAATTCTTAATCAACCATTAGATCCAATCAGCGCACATGCTGTTCGAGCAACCAATCCTCCAGCGTGATTTGCTGCAGCGATGTCGCGCGCAGCAACGCTGCTTGTCGCGGCAACAGAGACTGTAACCAGGGACGGCGCACAATGCCAGACAGGGCACGTACGCCAATACTCGTCTTGATCTGTGCCTCAACATCCAGGGCCAGTCTCCGGAAAGTGGCCGGCACGATATTGGGTTCGGGGCCGACGTGAATCAGGGTTTCGATCCCGAGGGCCAAGGTCTGCTCGACGGCCGACCAGAGTCGTTGGGGGTGGTCGACCCAATAACCGAGCAGTTCCCGCGTGTTGGTCTCGGTATAGCTCAATTGGCCCGTAACCAGCGAGAGGACAGGCGGGACGGGGGCTCGAAAACCGCCGGGAATGGTGTGCAGTAGGTGTCGGGCTCGATCAGAAATCTGCCGCTGCCAGATCACGGGCGAATGGAGGGGGGGCCAGCGATGTTCGTTGGGACGCAAGTAGGTGCGTCCATCCCCCAGCGATTTAATGTGGGGCGTCAATCGTGCCAGAGTGTCCTGTTGCCCCATCAGCAACACGGAGTTCGGGGAGAGAATCGCAGAAACCCCCACGACGCCACGCCCCTCCAGATTGATTTCCATGCACAGCCGATGCACTCTCTCCACGGAGAGCTGTTTGCCACGCGAAAAGAGAACACCCAAAGTAACGTCGTGTGCCAAGGCCGCAGAATCGGCGGCCAACTGAATCGGGATCCGCATGGCATCTTCCAGGGCAAACACGCCCCCGGCTACCAGCGCGGCAATCTCTCCCAGGCTGAAGCCGATCGCCATCCGCGCCCGCGAATATTGAATATTGAAAAACTCCTCCAATAGCTTTAGCTGGGCGATTTCAACCGCCATGATCAAGGCAATGGCCTCATCGTAGCTGTCTAAGTCCGTGTCCCGCCCCTCGCGGATGCGTACTTCCAAATCCACGGTTCGGTGTACGAGATCGGCGCAAACCTGCGACCCCAACCGCAAATGCCGCTGCACGACCCCACCGTAGACGGGATGCTCCAATAGCTCACGCGTACGTCCCAAGTTTGTCACATTGTAACCGCGAAAGGCGAATGCCGTTTGCGGCATGTGCTCGCGCAAGTCTTTCGCGCTCTTTACTTCCGGCACAAGCGCCTCTCATCCCTGCTGGGCGTCGTTTTCCCTATCATTTCTTTTTTTCCAACACCTCATTGCGCAGCACGGACTCATCACGCCACCGGGGGATGTATTGCTCCAGCTCCTTCGTTTCTTTCGCCAAGCCTGAGCAATTGCTGGCCAAAACCTCGAACACCTTATTCGCCACGATGCGATGCCCCAGATCATTGGCATGCACGCCGTCGTGATGAATCAGCCAATTAGCGTTGCCGTACGACGGGAGCAGGTCGACGAACAGACAATCTTTTTCCTGAGCCACCTCGGCAATCCCTTGATTGTACTGATGGAAGATTTCCGGAGTCGCGTGATTGAAGTGTGGACCGTACATATCGAAACCAAAAACGTAATACGGCCCTAGCAGAACGATCAGCGGCTGAATGCGTTCGCGGACGCGATCCACTAGCGTGCGCAGCTCCGTGGTGAATAGATCCAATGGCGTGGCGCCGCGCGAGTCATTCAAACCGTAGGCGACGGTCAACAGATCCGGCTGATGCTTGAACACGTGGGGTTCCAATCGCTCAAGCGCCGCGGGCTTCCCACCGTGCTCATAAGCCGGACTGCGTGTGGAAATGAGATTGGCACCAATGCCCACGTTCACCAATTGGACCGGGACTCGCTGGTAGTCATTGATCATGTTGGCCAGCAAATGTGCCCAACAACGCTCACGGTAGCTCGACCATCCGCCGGCGGTCGTGCTCTCTCCGAGAGTCACTAACTGGCGAAATTCCTTGTCCCACCAGTCCCGCTTAGTATTGGGCTTGGACTGCGGTGTCGCCTCATCCCCAGCCGCTACCGAAACGGCGGACAGACCTGCGGCAACTGCGCCTGTGGCAACCATCGCGTCCCGTCGCGTCACTTTTTGTGTCATCTGCGTAACTCCCGTCCGATATTCACCGTCTTATGTTGGCCTTAAAACTTAAAAACGGTACCCGCGATGGATCGCTAGTCTAACGCACCATTCGCAAGCGTCCAAGACGCGGCACGGGCGGGCAAGCCGCCCGTGGCACCCAAAGCCGTGTGGTCCAATGATGTGTGCTCGAATGAGGGCTCCGCCGGTAAACGAGCCGTCGATCAAAAACCCCTCACGGCGATTCCCTGTTCTTGTGAAACCTTTTCACCAACTTGGTGAAAACCTGAAACACGCTCCCCTCGGCACCACCCCCCCAATGGCCCGGCACGCTTTCACAACATCCTTTGAAGCAACGACTTGCAAGAATCGGCCCAGTTTGTCCTTCGACGGCACGCGGCTTGCTTATATAGGGACCTCGGCGGTTGGAGCCGCCGGCCGTGATGGCAGTTGTATTGGCAGTTTTAGTAATACCTAGTGTCGATTTTGGTCGGCGCACCGGTGAGGGGACATCTCATGAAAAAGAGTTTTTCGGTTGGGGTCGCGTTATTTCTCGCGTTGGCTGGATTTTCGCCTCTGGCCATGGCAACGCCACTGGGCGGATATGGAAACGGCGGTGCTCAGTTGCAGGCCGTGTTGGATGGGATCACGGTGGGTGGCACAAGCAGTGTCAACGTGAACACGGACGATATTCCCGAGGGGAACGATGCGATGTGGAGCATCGGCGGAGCCGGCGGTTCCGTGGCAACCTTGGTGGTCGAACTGGCCGGGTTCGCGGGCACCAACACCTTTGGAATCTACAATGGGGCGAATCAGGTCGAGATCTTCAATGGGGCCGCCGGCAGTGGCGATCAGCGACTGATTTCCATCCTGGCGGACGGATCCGTCTACGTCAACTTTATTGATACCGGCGTGGACTTCGCCGGCAATAAATTCGGTTTCTACTTGGGCGATGCACCTGGCAACCCCAATCACCAAACGCATTACAGCGACACATCGTTGAACACCGACGGTGTCGACCACATGGTAGCCTTCCAGGGCCAGGGCGACTCGATTCAGATTCCGCCATTCGCAGCAGGCGTTTGGACCAGCAACGAGTTCATTCTCGCGTGGGAGGACCGGAACGGTGGTGGTGATCGCAACTACACCGATTTCGTGGTACTGGTAGAATCCATTGCTCCGTGCGAAGTGCCTGAACCCACCAGTGCCAGTCTCCTGCTGCTGGGCTTGATGGGAGTCGCGCAGTCCGTACGACGCCGCGTGTAGCATGTTGGAGCCATCGCTAGTCGGCGCCCCCACGTCCGCTTCCCTCGAACTCGCTGGGAAAGTTGCCATCGTGACAGGGGCGTCGCGGGGAATCGGCCGTGCGATTGCCGAGCAGCTGGCCGATGCCGGGGCGGACGTATTGGTTCATGCACGAGCCAACGCCGATGCGGCCCGTCAAGTTGCGGATGGCATTCGACAACGCGGGCGCCAGTCCCACGTGATTCTCTACGACTTGGCCAATCCAACCCATCAGGATTGGCTGTTACGCGAGGCTTGGTCTTGGCGCGGTCGCGTGGACATTTGGATTAACAATGCTGGCGCCGACGTCTTAACGGGCTCGGCGGCGGATGACTCGTTCGAAGAGAAACTCGAACAGCTGTGGCGAGTGGACGTGTGTGCGACGATTCGTCTGTCACGCGAGATCGGCCGACGCATGGGAGCCATGGGCGGCGCGGGTGGAGTGATTGTCAACGTCGGCTGGGATCAAGCCGACTGGGGCATGGCAAACGAAAGCGGCCAGCTGTTCGGCGCAACGAAGGGGGCGGTCATGGCCTTCACGCGTAGCCTGGCCCAATCGCTGGCGCCGGCCGTGCGTGTTCACTGTGTGGCCCCCGGCTGGATCAAGACCGCTTGGGGCGAGCACGCGCCGGAGTCGTGGCAGCGTCGCGCCTGTGCTGAATCCTTGGCCGGCCGCTGGGGGGAACCGTTGGACGTGGCCCACGTCGTACGTTTTCTCGTCGGGCCAGGGGCCGGGTTTCTGAATGGGCAAACCCTCCATGTCAATGGTGGTTTCCGTACCGGCTGGCCGGGCCCATGACCTCGCACGAGTCCATTCACTTCGTCACGGGCCGATTGGCTGAATCCGCGCTGCGGCCGTTGGTATCGCGTCTGGCCCAAGAAGTACCATTTGACTTCACCATTCAGGTGATGCCGATCACCGTCGCGGCGCTGATGACTCCGGTCTGGATAGCGCGGCACCTGCACGTCCCTCCCGAAGCAACACGCGTTATCCTGCCTGGCCACTGCCAGGGGGACCTCACCCCATTGCAGGCTGTTACGCCGATCCCGATCGCTTTTGGCCCGCGTGACCTGCACGAGTTGCCCAGCTACTTCGGACGCAGCCGGGAGCCCTCAGACTCGTATGGGGAACACGACATCGAAATTTTGGCGGAGATCAACGCGGCTCCACTCATGGAACGCACAGAGCTGCTCGCCGTCGCGCGACAATTGGCCAAGGACGGTGCCGATCTGATCGACGTCGGTTGTCTGCCTGGGACCACCTGGTCACAAATCGGTGATGCCATCCGCGCCCTGCGAGACGATGGACATCGCGTGTCGATCGATAGCTGGAACGAACAGGAAGTGGCTGCAGCGGTTGCGGCTGGTGCTGAGCTGGTCCTGTCGGTCAATTCGACCAACTGCCGTGCTGCTACGGACTGGGGTTGCCCGGTGGTCGTCATCCCCGATGACTTCGCCACCCTCGGTGGCCTGGAAGAATCCCTGGACGTTCTCAGCCGCGCTGGGATTGCCTTCCGCATCGACCCGGTCCTGGAACCGATTGGGGTTGGGTTCGCCGCCAGCCTGCAGCGTTACTTCACCATCCGCCAGCGGTATCCGGACGCGGAAATGATGATGGGCATCGGCAATTTGACCGAGTTGACCGACGTGGATTCGGCTGGGGTGAACGTGTTACTGCTAGCCGTTTGTCAGGAACTGGGCATCCGCAGCGTGTTGACAACGCAGGTCATCAATTGGGCCCGAAGCGCCGTTCGCGAATGCGATCACGCGCGCCGATTGGTTTACCACGCCCATCGGTACCGCGTGGTAGCCAAACACTTGGATCCTGGATTGGTGATGCTGCGTGACCCCCAAGTCTGGCAACAGGGGGCCTCCGTCTTGCAGCAACTCGCACACGATATCCGGGACCCCAACTACCGGCTGTTTGCTGAGGAAGGCAAGCTCCATCTGGTTGCTGCCAACCTGTACTTGACGGACGTTAACCCCTACCAGCTGTTTGCACAGCTGCTGGCCCAGCAGCCGCGCCCAATGGATCCGTCCCATGCGTTTTACCTGGGTTATGAACTCAGCAAGGCCGTCACGGCCTTGACGTTGGGCAAACAATACCGCCAGGATGAGGCTTTGAACTGGGGGTTGTTGACCCAACCCGAGCATTCCGGCAGGTCGCATGCCGTCCGCCAGTCGTTATCCGACGATAAAAATGAGGCTCGGTCGCGCGACGGCTGACGCAGTGTCCCCAACGCGCAATGTCCAGAACGCATAAGACATCCCCGGCCGGCTGCGGAGACGGACTGTGTTGCAGATTGAAGAGGCCTCATTCCCTTTGGTGGAACCGCTGCCGGGCGAACCAGATGCGGCGCGTCTGTTTGAGATTCTTTGCCGTCATCCCAAGTGCTTGTATCTGGACAGTGCTCAGCGTGAGCCTCACCTCGGCCGCTATTCCTTTCTGGCGGTCGACCCAGTCATGTGGATCGAATCGCCTGCCGATGGCAGCGACGCGCTGGCCCATTTGGCCGGCGTCATGCGGACGTGGCAGGGAAGGGTAATCCCTGATCTACCCCCGTTCCAAGGGGGCATCGCCGGCCTGTTTGGCTACGGACTGACCCATAGCCTGGAGCGGGTTCCCCAGTGTCGCTGGGATGAATTCCGACATCCGGCAATCGCAGTGGGATGTTACGACGTGGTCATCGCCATCGATCACGAACTACGACAAGGCTGGATCATCAGCCAGGGCCTGCCCGAGCACGACCCGGTACGGCGCCAACAGCGGGCGCAGGCCAGAATGCAACAGATGCAACAATGGCTGGCGGCCGGACCTGTGCATCGGGACACAGCACGCCCCCTTCAGGTGCCACCATTGCCGCGCGAACAACTAGCGCCGCAATACGCCGTTTCGCGTCGTCCCCACCTGACAAGTAATCTCTCGCCGGATCAGTATTGTGCCATGGTGCAACGAGGCATCGATTACATCCACGCCGGGGATGTCTTTCAGGTGAATCTTTCGCAACGGCTGTTGCATCCGGCGCAAGACGATGCAGTAAGTCTCTACCTGCGTATGCGACAACGCAATCCGGCGCCGTTTGCCGCTTATATTGACGGAGGCCCCTGGCAGATCCTCAGCTCATCGCCCGAGCGTTTTTTGCGCGTCTCGGCTGGACACGTCGAGGCGAGGCCGATCAAAGGCACCCGTCCCCGCACGTCGCAGCCCGTGGCCGATTTGTTTTCGGCGAGTGCCCTGCGCGACAGCGAAAAAGATCGTGCCGAAAACGTCATGATCGTCGACTTGCTGCGCAATGACCTCTCCCGTGTCTGCCGCCCAGAGAGCGTTTGCGTTACCCAGTTGTGCCAAGTCGAGACATATTCTTTTGTCCAACATCTCGTGTCGTCGGTCGAAGGTGAACTAGGCCCGGGACAAAACGTTATCGACCTGTTACGCGGCGCGTTTCCCGGCGGGTCAATCACGGGGGCACCCAAAGTCCGTGCCATGGAAATCATCGCGGAACTCGAACCCACCGCTCGCGGTTCCTATTGCGGCTGCCTCGGCTATTTGGGACTCGACGGCTCGATGGACTTGAACATCCTCATCCGCACCGTGACCGCCAGCCACGGATGGTGGCAAATCCCCGTCGGCGGAGGGATTGTAGCCCAATCCAAACCACGGCAGGAATACCAGGAAACCTGGGACAAGGCAGAAGGTATCCTTCGGGCACTTGATTTATGATGGACGGCCCGGACGACAGACGGTCGTGGCAATGATCCACCACCACGACGTGGAGAACGTCAAGTCGTTCGCACCGTCAGTTGGCATCCGCCAACAGGCGTTTGGTGGCTTCAGAAATCGGATGGCCCAGTACCTGTTCCGGCGTACCGGACTCGGCAATGCGACCGTCGTGCATTACATGAATCCAGTCGGCCACACCGCGGGCAAATGGAATCGCATGTGTCACCACCAGAATCGCCTGACCATCCCGCGCCAACTCGGTGATGATCGCTGCAACATCGGCTGAGGTACGCGGATCCAGGGCACTCGTGGGCTCATCGAACAACAAGGCTGTCGGGTTCATCGCCATGGCCCTCGCAATCGCAACCCGTTGTTGTTGCCCGCCCGACAAGGATGACGGGCGTGCGTTCTCCAAATGCTGTAACCCCATCTGCTGGAGCAACGCGCGACCGGCGTCGCGAGCAGCCTCTCGCGAGTGCCCCAGCACACACCGAGGGGCCTCCATGACATTTTCCAGGACAGAGCGATGGGGAAAGAGATGGAATTGTTGGAATACCATACCAACCCGCTGTCGAATATGGTGCAGTGTGCCTTGTTGGGTCGTCAGAGCACCGGCACTCAACCGCAGGTCGTCGACGAGAATCTCGCCCTGATCGAAGGGTGTCAGGCCATTGATCGTCCGCAGCAGTGTGCTCTTGCCGCTCCCAGACATCCCTAATAAGACGGCCACCTTGCCACGCTCGACATCGAGCGATGCACCCCGTAGGATCGCGGCGTCCGAAAATCGTTTATGCACGTCCAAGATGCGAATCATGAAGTCCCCCCCGCACGCAGACGTCGTTCGAGGTACCCCGCCATCACCGACAAGGGATAGCTCATTGCCAAGTAGAGTCCCGCAGTCACACATCCCAGCTCCAACACGCCCCCGGTGCTACGGGCCTGGATGTAGTAGCCCTTGCTCAATTCAACCAACGTAATCACCGAACAAACGGCGGTGTCCTTAAAAAGCGCAATAAAATCATTGGTCACGGGGGGAATGACGAGACGTGTGGCTTGCGGAATGATGATCCGTCGCAGAGCCAGCGGGCGCGACATGCCTAAGGCCAAGGCCGCCTCCATTTGTCCCGCTGGAATGGCCTGCAGTCCCGCGCGATAGATCTCGGCCTCGTACGCGGAATAATTCATGGCCAGGCCCATGATCGCGGCCCAGAACGCATTCATGTGCCACCCCAGTTCGGGCAACAGAAAAAAAATCACGTACAACTGCAAGACGAGGGGGGTTCCGCGAATGATCTCGACGTACAGCGCACAGACGGAGCGCAACACGCCGGGACCGTAAAGTCGCCCTAACGCCAGGCCGAGCCCAAGCACGATGGCCAGAGGCATGGAAACCACTGCCAGCTGGATTGTCATCCAAGCGCCGGCAAACAGCCACGCGCTCCGTTGTCGAATGACGTGCCAACCACGCACCGGCACATACGACTGCGCCGGAACACTTGGTTCCGCGGACGATGGTGGTGGTAGCGACAGGGCTGGATCAAACCGACCAAATGCGTCCGTCTCCAAAGCACGCATTTGCTGCGATTCCGTCCACAAGCCGTAGCGACTGAGAATCTGCCGCAAGCTGCCGTCGCGCAGGCTCGCGACAATCGCATCGTTGATCGCTTGCAGCAGTTCGGACGCATCGCGCGGTACCAAGATCACGTAATAGCCTCGGCCCACGGGGGGCCCGATCCGTCGCAACCCGGGAAACCCACGCTCGTAGAACGTGACCCCGGGAAGATCCTGCAAGGTGGCCGCGAGTCCATCAGTCCCCAGCTCGACGGCGCGCAGGGCATCGGTTAGTCCGTCAAATGGCACGGGCTCGACCGAGTTTGCATGGTGAGCCGCCAAATAGTCATGAGCCGCCGAGCCCCCCAACACGGCAACGCGCCAGCGGCGGGCCCCGCCTACCGGGTCCCGCGGCGGCTGGGCCAGATCCGCCAGCTCGCTCACGGCTCCGTCACCGAGGCGAGCGAGCCATTGCAGTTCGTAAACATAGTAGGGAATCGACGTGCCGAAGCGATCGGCCCACTCCGGACGCCATTCGTACCCATTCAGCACGATGTCGATATCACCGCGAGTGAGGAGATCGGGGAGCTTGTCCCACTGCCCCTGCTGGAACTGGGCGCGAACCCCGAGATGCTTCGCCAGCTGCTCGGCCAATTCGACCTCGAACCCCGCCAACTGATCCGGCGCATCGTCGCGCGGAAAAACGTAGGGCCCTCCCCCCTCGGCGTCGGCCCCCCAGATCAACGTGCCGCGTTGCTGCACCCGTTGTCGTTCATCCGCGCCGTACGTCGCGCGCGGCACTGCGGCGCCAGTCGCAACGAGCATCAAAACGCACCGTAAGGCGCAACGTGGAAATCGCGGCAATCGTCATCCTCCATCACACAAAGCTCTTGACCCCGGCATCGCAAATACCCCTGGGCCGCCCGCCATTGTCGGATAGCTTGCGCCGTGTTGCAAGTAGGAATGACACTACTACTAGCGGTGTTGAGGGAACTCGTGGGCGCCTCGCGACATTGCGGCAATGGCGTGCCCCGTCTGGTAGACTGATGGGATGGAAGGGATCCAATACAAAAGATGTCGAGCGTCCTATTAATCGACAATTACGACAGCTTCGTCTACAACCTGGCCCGCTACTTCCAAAGATTGGGGCAGACGACAGACGTCGTGCGCTGTGACGCGATTGACGTGGACGAAGTCCGGCGGAGAAACCCACGAGCCGTGGTACTTTCTCCAGGTCCCTGCACGCCCGTGGAGGCTGGTTGCAGCCTGGAAATCGTTCGGCAGCTCACGGGCATCATCCCGATTCTGGGCGTCTGCTTGGGTCACCAAGCGATTGCTGCCGGTCTGGGAGCAACGATCGTGAGGGCACCAAATCCCGTGCATGGCGGAGCGAGTCCTATCTGGCACGACGGCCGCGATATCTTTACCGGCCTCCCCAATCCGTTGCGAGTCGGTCGGTATCATTCGCTGATCGCGGATGAGACCACATTGCCCGCGTGCCTGGAGGTCTCCGCGCGCACGGACGATGGACTGATCATGGGGCTACGGCACCGCGAGGCACCAGTGGCCGGATTGCAGTTTCACCCGGAATCCATTCTGACCGAGCACGGCTACGACCTGTTGTGGGGCTTCCTGCGACTGGCCGGGGTCGCTGAGGGGGTATTGCCCCCCTCCGGATACGAAGAGAGACGCACCGTTCCAATGGCGGCTTGGCAACCTCCCGCAGCGCCCCATACATTTTATTACTGACGTACCCTGAATTTCGCTGACACCGATCCCTAGCTGTCGTATCGATCCCATGCCACTCATTCTGGAAGGACTTCTGACGACGCTGAATGAAGACCAGAGTCTTCATCTGTCTCCGATGGGGCCGGAGGTGGATGCAACGATGCAGCGACTGATCTTACGTCCCTATCAGACGTCCACCACGTTCGCCAACCTGCTTCGCACGGGGGCGGGCATCTTCCATGTCGTTGATGATGTCGAACTGCTGGCCCGGGCAGTCACCGGTCAATTTGAGTCCGTTCCCGAACATCGGCCGGCCACCCGCGTACCCGGAAACATCCTACTGTCGGCCTGCCGGTGGTACGCCTTTCGCGTGGAACGAATCGACGATCGACTCCCCCGCGCGGAATTGGACTGTTTGGTGGCCGAGTGGGGAAGAGAGCGCGATTTTTTCGGATTCAATCGGGCCAAGCATGCCGTCGTCGAGGCCGCCATTCTGGCCAGCCGCACGGCCCACCTCCCCATCGCGCAGATTCGCACCCAAATGGCACAACTGCGCACGCTTGTGGACAAGACGGCTGGCGTTCAGGAACAGCAGGCATTTGAATTGCTCGAGCGATACATCGAAGACCAATCCCAGCAAGCGACGTCATCGGCATGAGGCAAACCAACACAAACCCCATGACCGTCCGCGCATCCGGCCGGCTGCATTTCGGATTGTTGGCGTTCGGCGCAGGGGTGGCGCGAGAATACGACTACGGCGGTGTGGGGGTTATGGTTTCGCCGCCCCAGCTGGTGCTTCGCATCACCGAGTCCGATGCCTGGATGGCCAAAGGGAGACATGCCGAACGCGTCACGCAATTCGCAAGCCACTGGTCTGTCTATCACGGCCAGCCTTCCTTGCCCGATTGCTGCATCGAGGTCGTGGACTCCCCCCCCATGCATCGAGGGCTGGGAACCGGTACTCAGTTGGCCCTTTCTGTCGCGGCCGGTTTGAATGCGTGGCTGGGGCGAGAGGCCGAATCGCCTGAATCTCTGGCAGCGTCGGTCAACCGGGGTAAGCGATCGGCAATTGGCACTCATGGTTTCCTGCAAGGAGGATTGTTGGTCGATCGAGGCAAACGGCCTGGCGACCGCCTAGGGAACTTGGCGGAACGCATGGCCTTACCCGAAACCTGGCGATTCGTGCTGCTGTCGCCGCCGGATGGCGAGGGACTAGCCGGTGAGGATGAGCAAGTGGCGTTCGCCCGACTGCCAGCCGTCCCGCGAGAGGTGACCCAAACGTTGATCGAGGAGCTGGAAACCCGCTTGGTGCCTGCGGCGCGGGGGGCGGACTTCGACCGATTTGGCGAGAGCCTCTATCGATATGGTATGGCAGCCGGCCGTTGTTTCGCTCCTTGTCAGGGTGGACCGTTTGCGTCCCCCTTATTAGCTCAATGGGTGGCGGCGATACGCAGTCAAGGGATTCGCGGCGTCGCTCAGAGTTCGTGGGGGCCGACTCTATTCGCCCTATTGCCAAGTCCCGTCGCGGCCATTCAGTTCACACAGAATTTCTGCGCTCGCTTCGGCCTGTCGCCGGATCAGCTCGTCATCGCTGCCGTGGACAACCACGGTGCTCGGTTAGAATGCGAATAGGACCAGAAAGTGACATAGGCATCCTGCCTGTGGCAACTAACGCGAGTTGCAAACGCCCGCACAAGCAACTAACATGATCACGCACACTGGGGCAACTTTTTTCCACCATAGGCTGCGGTTAAAAACAAAGGCAATATGGCAAAACTAGGGGTGAATATCGACCATGTTGCGACCGTGCGGCAGGCACGTCGAACCTTTGAGCCGGATCCTGTGTGGGCTGCCATGTTGGCCCAATTGGGAGGAGCGGACGGGATCACCGTCCATCTGCGCGAAGATCGTCGGCACATACAAGATCGGGACTTACCTTTGTTGCGGCAGACCGTGACTGTCGAATTGAACCTGGAGATGGCCTGCACGGATGAGATGGTGCAGATCGCGCTTGATTTGCGGCCCGATCAGGTAACCCTGGTTCCCGAACGACGGCAAGAAATCACGACGGAAGGGGGCTTGGATGTGGCCCGGACACAAGTGGCGTTGGCTGATGCTGTGCAGCGAGTGCAGGGGGAGGGGATCATGGTCAGCCTTTTCCTGGATCCCGACCTCGACCCCATTGATCGGGCGGCGAAAATCGGCGCGCAGGCGGTCGAATTGCACACAGGCGCTTACGCCGACGCGCCCCGCGACCGGCGCGCGGCCGAATTAGATCGCTTGACCCGTGCCGGGCAAAGGGTCCGGCATCACGGCATGCGGTTGCATGCCGGCCACGGCCTCACCTACCGCAATGTCGGTCCGGTGGCATCGCTGGAGGAAATGTCCGACCTGAATATCGGTCATAGTATTGTCGCTCGTTCGATCATGGTGGGAATGCAGCAGGCCGTCAGGGAGATGAAGGACCTGATCACGGCGGCCGCACGCGGCCACTAAGGAACACGCGGCCCGCAGGTCCGCAAAACGCATTTGGTACTTTCTAAAATCGTAGGAGTTGGAGCTATGCCCAGGCGAGGTTCTTCGTTTGCTGGACTGTCGGTCGCGCTGGTGACCCCTTTTCGCGACGGGCAGTTGGACTGCCAACGTCTGCAAGAGCAGGTGGAATTCCAGATAGCGGCTGGTGCGGTGGCTGTCTGTCCGGTCGGCACCACGGGCGAGTCACCCACACTCACCCATGAGGAGCATGAGCGTGTGATCTCGGAAGTCGTGCAGGCCGCACGTGGACGCGTCAAGGTTATGGCGGGGACCGGGTCGAACAGTACCGCGGAGGCCCTGCGTTTGACCCGCTGGGCGGCCAAGGAAGGAGCCGATGCCGCGTTGGTCGTCGCACCGTATTACAACAAGCCCTCGCAAGACGGCTTCTTTCAGCATTACCAAGCGATTGCCGAACAAGTGGGAATCCCTCTCTGTGTGTACAATATCCCCGGCCGCACGGGAAAAAATATTGAACCGGAAACCATCATCCGCATGGCCGACTTGGCGAACATCACAATGGTGAAGGAAGCCACCGGGTCACTCGACCAGGCATCGTGTATTCTCTGTGCCACGGATTTGACGGTACTGTCGGGAGATGACAGCCTGACGCTTCCCCTGATGTCGGTCGGCGGTGAGGGTGTGATTTCGGTGGTCGGTAACATCGTCCCCCAAGACATGCGGGAACTTGTTGAATCGTATGCTCGTGGGGATTTGGAAGCCGCCAGGAAACGACATCACCGACTCTTCGCGCTTTGCCGAGATCTGCTGGGATTATCTACGAACCCCATTCCGATCAAGGCGGCCATGCGGTTACTCGGGCGAGATTCCGGCGAGTTGCGTCTGCCAATGACGCCGCTCGATGCGGCCGCCGAGCAAAAGCTGAAGCAAACGCTGACCGTCTACGGGCTACTCCGTTGATGGTGCAACTCCATGCCGCGCGTGGTTTGGATCTTTGAATATCCGGTATTAAACGGCGCCGAACATTCGCTGCT
>SXGT01642383.1_pt1 | contig 17156 bp, 18 predicted proteins | sample 3176221 | NCBI WGS metagenome assembly SXGT01 (sample SAMN11356862, study PRJNA531348) | freshwater metagenome | isolation source: freshwater sample F1-120 | place: China: Fuxian Lake, Yuxi | collected 2017-12-25 | reverse complement strand
GCGATACCTTCTGCAATTTTTTCATTCTTAATTATAAATTCAGCCATTTTAGATTTAGATAAACTTGGCGCTATACAATTTACTCTAATATTCGGTGCAAATTCTGCAGCCAATGCAACCGTGAGACCTTCAACAGCAGCTTTGGCAGAAGAAATTATACTATGATTGGTAAATCCTTTTCTTGCAGCAACTGTAGAAAATAAAACTATTGCTCCATTGTTTTCTTTTAATTTATCAAAAGTAGCTCTAATTATTTCAGTTGCTGAAATTAAATTTAAATTGAAACATTCATAAAAATCTTTTTTCTTTGATAGTTTTAGAGGTTTTAAATCTATCGACCCAACACAATAGGCTAATCCGTTTAATGGTGTGTCGGCTAAATCGGTTAAAATTTTTTGCGAAAAATTATCTTCTAAAACATCACATGTTGTGAAAGTGGCATCAAGTTCGGATGCAAGTGCAGATAATTTGGAATCATCTCTTCCAACTAAATGAACTTGGCCTCCGTCAGAGACTATTTTTTTTGCTAGAGCTGATCCTATTGATCCTGTTGCACCTAAAATGAGTTTTTTCATATTAAAAATATATCATAAGATACTTAATTTTTATGGATATCTATTGTCACGTATTAATTAACATAAGTTAATATATGTTTAAAATATGAAGCTCTTTATTATATTAGGAAATCAACTGTTCAGCCCTACCTATTTAAAGGATTACTCTGATCATAAGTTTGTAATGTTTGAGGATCATGGTCTATGTACTTATGAAAAACATCACAAGTTAAAAATATTGCTATTTTTATCCGCTATGAGATCGTATTTTGATGAATTAAAATCTAAAAAATTCAAAATAGATTATTTTTCTTTAAATGAAAATTTTAAAGTTCCTTACGAAAAAAAATTAGAACAATATATTAAAATCAATAAAATCAAAGAAATTAGTCTATTTGAAATAGAAGATAAATTTTTTGAAAAAAAAATTTTTACTTTAATTAAAAAATTACAATTAAAAATTAATGTTTTAGAAACACCTATGTTTTTAACGAACAGAAATGATTTTAAGAATTATCTCAATAAAAATAAAAAACCTTTTATGGCAAATTTTTATAAATTAAATCGAATTAAACTTAATGTTTTAGTCTCAAAAGATGGAAAACCTAAAAATGGAAAATGGAGCTTCGATGAAGACAATAGAAAAAAACTTCCAAAAGATCTTAAATTACCTATTCAGCCAATCGCAAAAAAAACATTACACACTAAAACTTTGCAGCCACTAATAGAAAAAGAGTTCAAAGATCATCCAGGTGATACTAATAATTTTTGGCTTCCAACAACAAGGGAAGATGCCGAAATGTGGCTTGACAATTTTATTAATAATAAACTTAATTTATTTGGTGATTACGAGGATGCGGTAAGTCAAAAATCAAATATACTTTTTCATAGTGCTTTGAGTCCTTTAATAAATATAGGACTTATCACCCCCCATCAAATTTTAACCAAAATAAATAAAGTTGAAGATAAAATTAAATTTAATTCTCTCGAAGGTTATACGAGACAAATTATTGGCTGGAGAGAGTTTATGCGTGGAATTTATCAAAATTATGATCAAAGATTAGAAAACACTAATTTTTTTAATCATAAAAATAAAATGAAAAAAAATTGGTATATCGGAGAAACAGGACTTGAGCCACTTGATCACGCAATCAAAAATGCACTTAAAAATGGGTGGTCTCATCACATTGAACGGTTAATGATACTTTCAAACATTATGAATCTTTGCCAAATTCATCCAAAAGAAGTCTACAAATGGTTTATGGAAATGTTTGTAGACTCATCAGATTGGGTAATGAGTCCTAATGTTTACGGCATGGGCTTGTTTAGCGATGGAGGAATATTTGCAACTAAACCTTATATATGTGGATCAAGTTATTTTTTAAAAATGATGGATTTTAAAAAAGGACCTTGGTGCGAAACAATGGATGGTCTGTATTGGAATTTTATAGATAATAATAAAAAATTTTTTTTATCAAACCCAAGACTCTCAATGATGGTTAAAATTTTAGAAAAGATTGATAAAAAAAGAAAAGAAACAATTTTCAAAGCTGCACATAATTTTATAGAAGAGAATACTTATGGGAATTAAAGTTTTTTTTAACGACTCATGTAAAATTTGTAGATTAGAAATTAATCATTATAAAAAAATTGCCAACAGCGATTTAGAATGGATTGACATAACAAATAATAAAGAAGCTCAAATAATTACCTCTAAAAGTCCAGCTGAACTATTAAGAAGATTGCACGTAATAGAAAATGGTCAAATTATTGCAGGTGCTAAAGCTTTTTTAATTATTTGGTCTAAAATACCAAGATACAACTTTTTATACAAATTATTTAGTATAAAACTTATTTTTATAATTTTTCATTACATTTATGAATTTATTGCTTATTTTTTATTTTTGAAAAATAAAAACCAATTAAAAAAAATGTAATGGGATCTAAGAATTTACCAACAAAAATTTGTGTAATTTGTAAGAAAAGTTTTACTTGGAGAAAAAAATGGAGATTAAATTGGGAAAAAGTAAAGTATTGTTCTAAGAAATGTTCCTCATTGAGATAAATTAATCTTCATCTCTCCAGCCATCCATAAATAGTTTCCAACAAGCAAAAGTCACACAAGGTATTCCAACGCAAAAACCTAACAAAATACCATTTTCTCTTCCTAGGTATTCCGCTCCATAATGAGTTGTGGCTATAGGAATGACTGTAAGTATTAAAGCAATTATTATTAATCTATATACATAAGGAGGTTTTTTCATGTCTTTATAATTTATTTTTTTTCCATATACGGTTTAAATCTTCTTCTCTTAAACATGCCGATTTATAAGATAGATATCTAAGGAAATTTTTTTGGTAATAGTCTTGATGATAATCTTCTGCTGGATAAAATTTCTTAAACTCCCATACTAAAGTTACTACTTTTTTTTTAAATCTATTTTCAATATCTTTTAAAGAATTATCTATAAGACTTTTTTGCTTTTCATTTTGATAAAAAGCAACCGAGCGATAACTATCGCCTTTATCACAAAATTGTCCTCGAGCATCAAATGGATCTATGTTTTCCCAAAAAATTTTAAGCAACTCTTGATAATTTGTTAATTTTGGATTGTATATTATTTCAATCGCTTCTACATGCCCTGTTTTTTTATAAACAACTTGCTCATAAGTTGGATTCTCAACATGTCCTCCAGAATAACCTGAAATAGACTTTACAACTCCTTTTACTTTATCAAACGACTCTTCCATACACCAAAAGCAGCCTCCGGCAAAATAAGCTTTTTCATATTCTATTTTGTTTTCTCCCTTGCTTGCGGAAAGATCATCTTCTGCAATCAATAAAAAATCCATAAATAGAAAGTTGATTAAAAAAACAATGGTAAAAATAATTTTTTTCATAAATTTATTATATAGTTTTGATTTAATTAAGGATAATATTATATGTAATTAATTATGAAAAAAATTCCCTGTTGTGACGAGTGCGGTGAAAGTAACACTATTCTTAATCAAATAAGTAATTTTAGTAATATTAAATTTCTTTGCTCAGAATGCTATCAGCTGAGATTTTTAGAAGAAAATTCAAATAAAATTTTAAATCACGTTGAAGTTAATAATATTTGTGAAGAGTGTAAAAAAGAAGACGAAGATGTTAAACACAACTTAATTATGTTTGGCTTTAAAATCTGCAAAAGTTGCAAAACTTCAAAAACTATATTTCCTATTTAAAATTAGTTGTTATAGCTAAAATACTTATGAGCGCAAATGCTTGGATGAGCCATGCTATCACAACTACACCAAATGCTTTCCACAAACTTCTAAAATTTAAAGTTTGTTTGACTGCTACGACCATACAAGCCAGCATCCAAAAAGCAGAACCAATAAATGTTACGTACATTAAATCAGGATTAAAACTAAGTACTCTTATAATGCCTGGGGCACTTGAAAACCCAATTGATCTTAAAAGTGCAGCATGTGTAGTTTTAGTTCTCGGGTCCGGAAATAATTTAACACCGACAAAATAAATGATATACGCCCATAAAAACCAGCTCACTAAAGATAATAGAGGTGCAAGGAAAAAATTTCCCATACCTAGCTGCTTAGCTACAATGCCTGCTGCTGAGCTAGAAATTATAACAACAATAGCAGCTGAAAGCGTGGCACTCTTATCTTTTTGAACTTCATCAAACACTTCTGAATCAATCTTAATTGATCGGTAAACTCTACGTAGAAATAATGAAATCATATTTTATAACTTAATTAAATTAAATTGATTATGCAAATAAGAAAACTCAATTTAATATTGCTATAGCGGTATTAAGAACAAAAGCAAAAGATGACCATAAAAAGTAAGGGGCCATAAATAAAAAACTTAATTTATCTTTATAAAAATAAATCCTCATTAAAATAATTATAAATATTAAAATAATTACTAAATTTAATAAGGCTAATTCAATTTGGTGAAAGCCAAAAAAAATTATACTCCACATGGCATTAAAAAAAAGATGATAAAAATAAATATTAAGAATTCTACGGTCAAAGAACTTTATCCAAATTCTCCAAATAGCTATTGACATTAAAATATAAAGCATAGTCCAGACAGGTCCAAAAACCCAGCTTGGTGGATTGAAACTTGGTAGTATTATTTCTGAATACCAGGGTTCTTTAAATGAGGCTGTAGTAAATCCGCCGATAGCGGAGGCAACAAAAGTAATTAAAAATATTAATACAAGTGATAAATATTTATTCTTTGTCATACAATAAGATATAACTAATTTATGTCTCAAAATCAGAAAAAAATATGGATCACTGGAGCTAGCAGCGGAATAGGCAGGGCTTTAGCTGAAAAATTTGCCAAAGAAAATTGGAAGGTAGCTATTTCTGCAAGAAGAGAAAGTTTACTTAAAGAAATAGCCCAACATGAAAATATCTCCTCATTTCCATTAGATGTGACTGATGACGATAGTGTTGATGTGACATTTTCAAATATCCTTAAAGAATTTAAAGATTTAGATTTATGTGTTTTTTGTAGTGGAACTTATGATCCTAAACTTGAAAAAGAAATAAATAAAGAACAAATAAAAAAAGTTATGAATATAAATTTTTTTGGTATTTTAAATTGTATTAAAGCTGTAGAAAAATATTTTAAGAATAAAAAAGATGGACATATATCTATTGTTTCATCTATTGCTGCTTACAGAGGTCTACCAAATTCAAGTGCCTATGGCCCTTCTAAGTCAGCATTAACTAATTTAACTGAAAGTCTTTATTTTGATTTTAAAAAATATAACGTAAAAATTTCCTTAGTATCCCCAGGTTTTATTAAAACACCTTTAACTGATAAAAATGAATTTCCGATGCCGTTTATAAAGTCACCTGAGTTTGCGGCAAATAAAATGTATAATGGTTTAGTTAAGAGTACTGCATTTGAAATCAATTTTCCAAAAGAGTTAACTATTGCTTTCAAGTTACTAAGAATATTGCCTTACCGTCTGTATTTATTTTTAATAGATAATCTAGTTAAAAGATAAATTATTTTTATAAATTCCTTACTAATCTTCTTACTTTTTCCATTTCTTCTGTAAATTTCTTCTCTGTCATACCGGGGAGAACTTCATAAAATCTTATATACTCAATTTTCATGCCACCGAGTTTTAAAACTCCAGCTTTTATTCTTCTAAAAGGCATATTTTGAAACCATGTTTGAATAGAGAAAATATTCCCACCATAAGACATGGACATAATAGCTAATTTATTTTTCATTACTCCAGCAACGGGGTAACCCCAGTTTCCATAAATTCTTTTAAAAGCAAAAAACCATTTTGGCGCAAGAACAAGGTCAATCCAATTTTCTAAAATAGCACTCGCTCTTAAATTGTAACAAGGAGAGACTAAAAACATTACATCACATTTTTCTAACCTTTTTCTATAATCAAGCACCTGTTCATTGGGTGGGCTACCGTCAAAAAAATTTAGCTGCTTTTCTTCATGTAAATTTATTAAATCAATACTGAAACCACACTTTTTAGCCTCATCAATAAAAGTATCGCGAATAGCAGCGTTAAAAGAATTTTTGGAATTATGATGCCCGTAAGCAATAAATATATTTTTCGACATCAAATATTATTTTACAAAATCTTTTACTCTTTGAAGAGTGCTTTTGTCAGGTCCATCATATTGTATTTGATAAGATCCGGTTCTAGTTAGAACATCGATTCCTTTTGTAAAAATAAAAATAAAAAAAATTAGAAAAAAAACTATAAATATTTTTGCTGGATTATAGTTACCTGTTTCGAAAACACTTTTTTGTTCTTTTTTCGCTTTGTGAAAAATTTTAAAAGTTATGTAAGTAGCTATAATTAATCCTACATGACCCATTACAACGCCTGCCCACCCCAAAATAAAAGTTGTTAAGCTAAATACATACAGGCTAAAGACAGTCGACCAAACAAATGATAATACAATTAGTATTTGAAGCCTTACTGATTTCGGTAATGATCTAATATCAGATTTAGAGTCATCAAACATGATATTAGCACTTTCGATCATCCAATTTTTTAATTTTTCTAACATTTTTGAATTCTATATTACAATATTGAACTAAAATTGAAAAATTTTATTATTCGCTATAAATTAAATAAATTTATATTAATCTGATTAATCTTTAACAAACATAACAGTAAGCTCAGCAACTTTAAAACCAAATTTTGTCATAGTTGCCCTATTAATTGCGACTTTTTCGTTTTGTTTAAAAATCCAATCATCAAAGGTAATTTTAATTTCTTTTCCTTTAACTGGAATTAATAAAACATATTCGAATTTAAATGCTGGGCCATAAGAGTACCCTTTTGCTTTTCCAACAACATCACCCGCAGTACCTTCATAATTGTGCTCATCAATTTTAATAATTTTCCATTGCCTTGTTTGAATTTCACCATCTGACCAATTAAATTTTTCATCTAAAATTAATTGTTTGCCATCCCATTTGCCATTTAGATTGGCTGAAAATTGTCTTGTTACTTTGCCTGATCGATCTTGTAAAAGACCCCAGGCTTTAACATTCCCTGATAAATAATCTTCAATAATTAATCTAGGTTTTTGATCTTTAAAATCTATTGGTTTCATTTTGTTTCCTGAACAGTTAGTTAATAAAATTGTTATTAAAAAAATAAATATGATTCTCATAGAGGTTTATTTATTAGATAAAGAGAATTGAATCAAATCTATATTCTTAGATTTAAAGCCAGCCTCACAATAAGAAAAATAAAAGTCCCATATTTTTTTAAAAGATTGGTCAAATCCCTGCTTAGAAATATCGTTCCACGATCGAATAAAATTATTTCTCCATTCTTTAAGTGTATTTGAGTAATGAGCACCATAAGAATTATAATTAGTTAATTCTAGCCCTGTTTGTTTACAATAATTTTTTATTGAATGAAGTGAAGGTAAAAATCCACCAGGGAATATATATTTTTGAATAAAATCTTCTCTTTTTCTATATCTTTCAAATAATTCATCTTTAATTATAATGGCTTGTATAGCTCCGACACCACCAGGCTTTAAATTTTCTTTAATAGTTAAAAAAAATTTAGCTAGATATTTTTCACCTACGGCTTCGATCATCTCGATAGATGCTATGGAATCATATTTTCCTTTTAAATCTCTATAATCTAAAAATTTAATATCTACTTTATGATTTAAGCCAGCATTAAATATTCTTTTTTTAGCAAATTCTAATTGTTTTTTTGAAATGGTAATACAATCTAGTTTAACATCATAATTTTTAGATAAGTGTTCAGCAAAACCTCCCCAACCACACCCGATCTCTAAAATTTTATCTCCAGACTTTGGTTTTAAAAGATCAATAAGTTTATTGTATTTATTTAACTGTGCGTTAGCTAAATCTTCATTAGGTGCATTAAAAATAGCACTTGAATAAGTCAATGTTTTATCTAACCAAATAGAAAAAAATTCATTGCCTAAATCATAATGTTTTGAAATATTCTCTTTACTTTTAAATCTTGTGTTTGAGTAAAATAAATTTTTAAATAAGTTTTTTAAAAAACTAATTTTCAAAATTCCTAAGAATGTGTTTGTAAGATCAATATTTCTTGCTGTTAATTCGATCAAAGAGGTTAGATTGGATGTAGAAAAATCGTCTCTCACATAACTTTCAGCAAGTCCTGTACTTCCTCCTTTTAAAATATTGAAATAAAATTTTGGATCATTGACTTTAATATCTGCTTTAACTTCTTTATTAATTTCGCCAAAAATAAATTTTTCATGGTTGTAGTTAGTAAGATTTAAACTACCGTTTTTAATTAATTTTAGTTTATTTAAGATAAAAGTTTCGGATAATTTTTGAAGGCTAAAATTCATTTTTCTAAGGTTATATTATTTTTAATTTTTACTTTTTTTTTTACGTATATAGCACCTTTTTTCCAAAGTCTTAATGCTTCAAAATGTATAGCGAATATAATTTTAAATGTCATCATGGGGTTAGTTAAAAAATTAATGAGCAATTGTCTTGTGCTCATTTGTTGCCTTTTCCCTGTTTGACAAGCAATCAGCACTTTATCCACCTTGTCAGTTTGTTTAATATAAACTTTTAACTTATAATTTGGCTCAGTTAATCTAAAATTATAATCAGTTTCCATTTCTATAAAGGGTGAAACATAAAATTTTTTATCGCAGTGCTGGCTAATAATCTTAAAGTTTTGATCAACAGGAAAAATATAAGTATGTTGTTCATTAAAATTATTTTTAACTTCATATAAAATTACTTTTAAATTATTTTCATCATAGCAGTAAAAAATACTTAAAGGATTAAAAACATAACCAAATATTCTTGGAAAACATAAAAGTTTAATTTTTGAAATATTAAAATATAAGTTATTTTTTTTTAGATTTTTTTTAACCCAATCTTTAAGATTGCCACCGTCCCGATCGCCATGATCTTTGTTGTAAAAACTAAACAAATTAAATTTATTATATGAAAATAAACTAATTTTTTTCTGCAAAATTTCTAGTTCATCTAAATTAAACAAAATTGAAAAAGTCCTATATGAAAAATAATGTTTGATTGGTTTAAATCTTCTGTGTGAAACGTTTCCTTTGTATATGCAAGTTTCCATTTATATTTTTAACTGTTTAATCATATCTAAAGATGATTTTAATCCATCCTCATGAAAACCATAACTAAAATAACTGCCACAAAAAGAGGTTCTATTCACACCTTGTAACATTTTAAGATTTTTTTGTAATCTTGTGTTTTCTAAATTAAAATAAGGATGACTAAAAATAACTCTTTTTATAATATTTTTATTTTCAATATTTTGTATTGGATTTAAAGTTAAAAAATAATTTTTATCTGTTTTGAGATTTTGCAATAAATTTAACCAATAGGTAACGCAGGTATTTGTAAGATCTTGTTTTGATATTGAATTCCAACTCGACCAAGCAGATTTATTTTTAGGCATTAGCTTGTCATCTGTATGAAGAAAAACTGTATTAGTTACGTACTGAAATTTACTTAAAATAGATTTTTCTTCAATTGTTGGTTCTTCTAATAGAGCTAAAGATTCATTGGCATGACAAGCTAAAACTACGTGTTCGTAGTCTATATAATCTTCATTGGAACCCACTGCTATTCTTACATTGTTTTCACTTCTGCTAATTTTTCTAATTTTGTAATTTTTAAAATAGTCGCCACTAATGAAAGGTAAAATTTTTGAAACATATTTTCTGCTTCTACCTGAGACTGTAAACCATTGTGGTCTATTTTTTAAATTGAAAAGTCCATGGTTGGTAAAAAAATTTACAAAAAGTGTAAGAGGCATGTCTTGAGCTTTGGCAAAAGGCATGGACCAAATTGCTGCAACCATTGGAATAATGTGGTAATTTTTTAGATACCCGGAAACTTTCTTTTTTTCTAAATAATCTCCTAACGTTAAGTCTTCATTTTCTTTAGTCAGCAATAAAGGAGCCGATTTATAAAATTTAATAATATCTAAAATTAGTTTTATGAATTTAAAATTAAAAATATTTGATTTATTGCAGAACATAGATCCTAAACTCTTGCCAGAATATTCAACTTTGGTATCTTTTATTGATACAGCAAAAGACATATTACTTTTCTCGTAATCTACTTTTAATTCTTTAAAAAAATTAATTAAGTTTGGATATGTTTTTTCATTAAATACAATAAAACCTAAATCGACTGAGACTATTTTTTGATCTTCTTTAATATCATATGTATAAGAATGACCACCAAAGTGATCTTCTTTTTCGAATAAATCGACTTTGTGTTTTTTTGAAAGATAATATGCTGCGGATAGACCGGAAATTCCTGAACCAATAACTGCAATTTTCATCCACTACTAAGCAGCTTCGTCTTTATACTCATCCATAGAAGGACAAGAACAAACTAAATTTCTATCTCCGTAAACGTTGTCTACTCTACCAACAGGTGCCCAATATTTATTGTGTCTGAGGTATTCATTGGGGAAAGCAGCTTGCTCACGCGTATATTTATGATTCCATTCATTTGCTGCAAGCTCTAAATAAGTATGAGGTGCATTTTTTAATGGATTATCAATTTTATCAAAATTACTTTTTTCTACTTTATCAATTTCTTTTCTTATTGAAATTAAAGCATTACAAAATCGATCAATTTCTTCTAGATTTTCACTTTCAGTAGGCTCAATCATAATGGTTCCTGCTACTGGCCAAGACATAGTCGGAGCATGATAACCGTAATCAATTAATCTTTTCGCTATATCTTCCTCTGATATTCCCGAAGTTGCTTTAATCGGTCTAATATCAATAATACATTCATGAGCTACATTTCCATTTTTTCCTGTGTAGAGAACTTTAAAGTACGAAGATAATTTTTTGGCTATATAATTTGCATTTAAAATAGAAACTTGTGAAGCTTTTTTTAAACCTTCTGATCCCATCATTTTAATATACATCCAAGAAATAGGTAAAATGCTTGAACTGCCCCATGGTGCCGCCGAAACAGAGCCCATGCCACTTGTAGGACCTGATTCTTTAATCACTTGATGATTAGGTAAAAAATCTTTTAAATGTTTTGCGCAAGCAATAGGTCCCATACCAGGTCCGCCACCACCATGCGGTATACAAAAAGTTTTATGTAAATTGATATGACAAACATCTGGACCAAATTGTCCAGGTTTAGCTATTCCAACTAAAGCATTTAAATTAGCTCCGTCCATATAAACTTGGCCACCTTCTTTATGAATAATTTCACAAATTTCTATAATTTGTTCTTCGAAAACGCCATGCGTTGAAGGGTAAGTTACCATTAAAGCAGCTAAATCTTTTGAATATTTTTCCGCTTTTTCTTTTAAATCTTTAATATCTACATTTCCATCACTGTCACAATTAACAACAACAACTTTCATTCCACACATTTGTGCGCTTGCTGGATTAGTTCCATGTGCAGAGTCAGGAATTAAACAAACATTTCTATTTTCTTGATTATTTTTTTTATGATACTTTCTAATCGTCATTAAGCCCGCATATTCACCTTGTGCTCCTGAATTGGGCTGGAGTGATACAGCGTCAAAGCCTGTAATTTCTTTTAAATCATTAATTAGATCATCAAATAATATTTGATAACCTTTCATTTGTTCAACGGGTACAAATGGATGAGGTAATGCAAATTCTTTCCATGTAATCGGGATAAGCTCAGCAGTTGCATTCAGCTTCATCGTGCATGATCCAAGTGCAATCATTGATCTATTTAAGGCAATATCACAATCTTCCAGTTTTTTTAGATATCTAAGCATCTGCGTTTCAGAGTGATACTTATTAAATACTGGATGGGTTAAGTAGTTTGAAGATCTTCTAAGTTTATTGGGAATATTAGTTAATTCTACTTTTGTAGATTGATCGAATTTTTTTTGTATTCCAAAAATTTCTAATAATATATTTACATCACTTAATTTTTTAGCCTCATCAAACGAAACAGAAATCATTTTATTGTCTATATTTCTTAAATTAATTTTTTTCGCTAATGCTTTTTCATAAATTTCTTTTGTTTTTCTATCTGTTTTAATTGTGACAGTATCAAAAAATTGTTCGCTTAAAATTTTAAAACCACCAAACTTAACGCCATCTGAAAAAAGTTTAGCAAGTTTTGAAGTTCTATTTGCAATTTTTAAAATACCTTCAGGGCCATGGTAAATTGCAAAAGCAGCCGAGATAACTGCAAGTAAAGCTTGGGCTGTACAAATGTTACTAGTCGCTTTGTCTCTTCTAATATGCTGCTCACGCGTTTGTAATGAAAGCCGGTAAGCTTTTTTTCCGTACCTATCAACGGATACTCCAATAATTCGGCCAGGCATTGATCTTTTAAATTCTTCTTTTGTTGCAAAAAAAGCTGCATGAGGACCGCCATAACCCATGGGGATTCCAAATCTTTGCGCACTTCCAACTGCAATATCAGCACCTAACTCTGCTGGGGTTTTCAATTTAGTTAAAGATAAAAGATCAGCAATAATTATGGCTTTACCACCTTTTTTATGGATTTGGCTAATGGACTCGCTCGGGTCAATTATATCACCATAAGTTCCAGGGTAAGCAAGCACGCCGCAGATAATCTTTTCATTAATTTTAGATAAAAAATCTTTTTGATCACCAATTAATAATTTCAGCCCGAAAGGTTCAGTTCTTGTTTTGATAAGATCAATAGTTTGGGGATTACAATCGCTTGAAACAAAAACATGAACTGAATTATTTTTATCAATTCTTTGACATAGCCCAACCGCTTCTGCGGCTGCTGTGGACTCGTCTAATAATGAAGCATTAGCAATATCCATTCCGGTTAAATCAATAATCACTTGTTGAAAGTTTAAAAGCATTTCTAATCTACCTTGAGCAACTTCTGGCTGGTAAGGCGTATAAGAAGTATACCAACCTGGATTTTCTAAAATATTTCTTAAAATAACGTTGGGTGTAAGAGAATTATAATAACCCATGCCAATAAAATTTCTAAAAATTTCATTTTTCTTTGAAATAGATTTTAATTTCTTTAAAGCATCATTTTCAGACATAGGCTCATCAATTTTAAGCTCATCTGATAACAATATTTTTTCAGGCACGGTTTTCATCATCAAGTCATTTAATGATTTAGCTCCAACCGTTTGAAGCATTTTTAATTGCTCTTCGTCTGAGGGACCAATATGTCTTGCTATAAATTCTTTTGAATTATCATCAATCATAATTAATTAGGATTCTCTGTTACAAATTTATCATAATCTGCTTTACTCATTAAACTATTTAATTCTGAGCTATTTTTTATTTTTATTTTAAAAAACCAACTATTCCCTTCAGGATCTGAATTTACACTTGCAGGGTCGTTAACTATTGACTGATTATTTTCAACAACTTCTCCTGATAATGGGGAATAAACATCGCTAGCTGCTTTGGTGGACTCAACCACAGCCGCTTGACCGTTTTGCTCTATTGTTTTTCCTTTTTCAGGAACTTCAACAAAAACAATATCTCCTAACATTTCAGTTGCATGCTTCGTAATACCAACAGTTGCAACATCACCCTTTAATGATACCCACTCATGTTTTTTTGAAAATTTTTTATCACTCATTTGATCTCCTTATTTTGCATAACTTTTTTTATAAAAAGGTAAATCAGCAACGTTTGCATCATATTTTTTTCCCCTTACTTCTAATTTAATTTTTGTTCCAATTTCTGAAAAATTAGAAGCAATATAGCCCATTGCAACTGGCATATTTACACTTGGGCCAAACGTTCCGCTTGTCACAACACCAATTTCTTTATCATCAATTGAAAATATTTTAGTTCCTTCTCTAGCTATGATTTTTCCTTCGGGTAAAATTCCAACCCTTAATTTTGGACTACCTTTTTCTAATTTTTCTTTAATTGCTTCCCAACCATTGAATCCCCCTTCTTCTCTTCTTTTTTTAGCAATTGCCCACTTTAAGTTAGCTTCAACTGGGTTTATTTCTTCATTTAATTCATGTCCATATAAGCATAAACCAGCTTCAAGTCTTAAGGTATCACGCGCACCTAATCCAACAGGTTTTACTTTACTGTCTATGAATTTTTTTATTAAAAGTTCTACTTGAGTATTTAAAATTGATATTTCAAAACCATCTTCGCCTGTGTAGCCAGATCTTGTGACATAGATTTTTTCTTTTTCAAACTCAAATTTTCCTCCTTGCATAAATTTTAAACTACTAACCCCTTTTATATATTTTTCTAAAATTTCTTCAGATTTAGGTCCTTGCAATGCAATTAATGAAGTTTGAGAGCAAAGGTGAAATTCATGATCTTTATTTAGATTTTTAGAGATTTGTTTAATATCATTTTCTTTGCAAGCTGCATTCAATATTAAACAAAAGTTTTTTTCTCTTCTTGTAATAATGAGATCGTCAATTACTCCGCCTTTGTCATTTAATAAAAAAGAATATTTAGATTGATTTACTTGAAGTCCTTTAAGGTCGGTGGGTATAATTTTTTCTAATGCCTCTTCAATATTCTTCCCACTTACATAAAATTGACCCATATGAGAAACGTCAAAAAAACCTGCAAAGGTTCTTGTTGAAATATGTTCTTTTACAATTCCTTCTGAATACTGGATTGGCATTTCATAGCCAGCAAAAGAAACAAATTTTGCGCCAAGATCTTTATGATAATTATATAAAGTTGTTCTTTGTACTTCCATAATAACTCTTTTTTTACCCAATCTGTCTGTGATACCTGAGAGTTTTGCTCCTTCGGTGAGGCTAACGCCTGCTTTCCAGAGTTATTATTTTAACGGTCCTTTTGCCTGAGAGTTTCCTGGGTGTTGCTCCTTCGGCGCCAATATTATTGGTCTCTCCCGTTAATTATTATTTTCAATTAATTTTAATTAAATGTCAATGAGATTAAGAGTTACTTGAAGTTTTTTGCTCTAATATTTTTAAAACAACAGCTACCATAATTATTCCACCCCCTATAAACACACTCATTGGGGGTATTTCATTTAAAAATAGCCAAACCCAAATAGGTCCAAGTAAAGTTTCAACAAGCATGAATAGGCCCACAACGACAGCCGGTGTTGTTCTTGCCCCAATGACGGTGCATATAAGACCAAAACCCATCTGAAAAGTTCCTAATAAGAAACCAAGCAACAAATTATATTTAGATATTAAAATTATTTCAGTCATAAAAAACGAAAAAATCATTGTTATTAAACCACCGCAAAAAAGAGCAGGAACTAAATCAAGTTTTGAGTATTTTCTAATCAACAGAACAAACAATGAAAAATGAATAGGAATAAGCAAAGCGACAAGGTTTCCAAATAAAGATCCTTCGACTAAGGAACCCCCAATCATTACAAAAATACCTATCATTGCTAAAATAATTGCAAGAAGTGTTTTTAAACTAATTTTTTCTTTAAGAAATAAATAACCGAATACCGCAAGCCAGATTGTTTGTGTGCTTTCAATGAACAGCACATTGGCAACAGTTGTCTCTCTAATTGAAAATACAAAGGCGGTAAAACAAATTGATATGAGTATTCCCCCTAATAATCCTTGAAATCCAGATTTTTTAATTATTAAAAGAGTTTCTTTTTTATAAATAAAATACAGATATAAAATTATTATATTATTAAAAAAAAAAGAACGCCAAAATAAAATTTGCCAAGTATCTCCGCCTTCCCATTCTCTAATTAATAACCCGCCCCAACTAAAAAAAAAAGCGCCTATTAAACAAAGAATATATCCAGGAATTTTATAAATCGAAAGCATCTAAAATTTCTTTAATATATTATTAAAAGAATAATTTAATGTGATTGATCTAATAATCATAAAAAATAAAAAAGATAACCACAAACCGTGATTGCTAAAATTAGCAACTAAAAAATTAGAAGAAAAGATAAAAAGAATTACCGACACAATCATTCCATTTCTTATCTCAGTAGTTTGAGAGGCACCGATAAAAATACCATCAAACTGATAACAAATAGATGCAATAGGAGGAATAATAATGATCCAAAAAATATATTGAAAAGCTAAATATTTTATATGATCTAAATCTGTCAACGTATTTAAGATATATTGAAAAATAAATAAGAAAATAATTGAGATCATTAAACCGGAAAAAATACTTAATTGAAAAGAATTTGATATAACGTTTAAAAAGGAATTTTTTGCTCTTAGGCCTATGGTTTGTCCAACAACTGCCTCAGTAGAAAAAGCATAAGCGTCTAAGAAAAAAGAAGCTATCATTATAAACTGAATTAAAATGGTATTAACAGCTAAATAATTCTCACCTAATTTAGAGCTTTGAAAGGTCATCCATAAAAAAGAAAAAGTTAAAAGAATATTTCGAATAAAAATATCAAAATTAATATTAAATAATTTAATTATTTTTACTAAATTGAATATTTTTTTATAATTAATTGAGCCTTTAATTTTATCTTTTAATTCGTAATAAACTAACAACAAAAAGATAATAATTGTTATGTAAGCTGCGATAGCTGTGCCAGCTGCTACGCCAGAAATTTCTAAATTAAAATGATTAACAAGTGCTATACTTAAAATAGCATTACCAATACAGAAAAATGATATCATTAAACTTGAAGTAATTGTTTTTTGTAAACCTAAATAAAATCCAGCTAAAACATAAATAATTAGTTCTGCCGGTGCAGATAATATTCTAATTGAAATATACTTACTTATTAAAATAAATGTTTCTTCAGAAGTTGATAAAAATTTATTAATTAAAAATAAAATTACATCTTTAAAAAATATTATAATTAAACCAATTAAAAGAGCTAAAATTAAATTTCTAATTAAAATGGAAATAATTTTTTCATAATCTTCTTTGCCATGTGCCTGGGCCACAAGTCCTACAGTGCTCATACGCAAAAAACCAAAGCTCCATAAAATCATTGTAATTACGGAGGTTGCTATGCTGATTGCTGCTAAAAATTTTTCGCTGCTTAAATGTCCCATCAAACTAGTGTCTACAAAACCAGCAAAGGGTATGGCTAAGTTAGAGAAAAAAATAGGAACAGATAACTTTAATAAATAAAATTTTGATGTTGAG
>SXGT01457855.1_pt1 | contig 17158 bp, 30 predicted proteins | sample 3176221 | NCBI WGS metagenome assembly SXGT01 (sample SAMN11356862, study PRJNA531348) | freshwater metagenome | isolation source: freshwater sample F1-120 | place: China: Fuxian Lake, Yuxi | collected 2017-12-25 | reverse complement strand
TTTGCCAGAAGCAAAATTTTTGATTTTAGTTGCTGATTGTGCAACTGATTGTTTAATGATAATTTCTTCTGATATTAATTTCATTCCTGGATATTTTTCTTTATATTGATTTCCAGTTAACTTATGTTTGTACTTTAAATGATTCATCAACTGTTCAAATTCTTCACCACATTCCATACATTTGATCAATGGTATTCTCCAAAAATAGAAAAGACAAGTGTTGCTTACAGAATAATCTATCTTTCGATATACATTCTACACTTGTCTTTTCATATGAATTATTCTGTAAGCAAATATAAGTATCAACGAAATATTTCAAAAAGCCCTAAACGTTCTCCATGACATAACAAGAAATCGTATTTGACAGGATCTTCAGCATCAAATAATTTGAGAGAATTTGTAATTTCTACTGCTGTATCCCAATTATTCTTTTTAGATGTTGCTAAATTAAATTTCCGTGCTACATTGCTAATATGAATATCCAAGGGAATTATCAGTGATGAAGCTCGGATAAATTCCCAATGACCTTGATCTACTACTCCATCATGTCTGACCATCCATCTCAAAAATAGATTCCATCTCTTGCAAGGAGAATTGTTAAGTGGATTTGGGAACATCAATTTTAGAGATCTTGTTTCAGCATAATCAGGGATGTGTTTGAAAAGTTCTTCTCTGATCATGATTAAAATTTCTTTGGGAGTGATATCGTAATTCAATCCATAATTTTCTTCTCTCATACAACTCACTTTTCTTTTGATGATATCTCCGATGAATCCGCCTCCACAGAATATTTGATTCAATAGAAGGATACAACGCATAGAATAAAGTACTGATTGCAAATCACTACCCTTGATGAATCTGTGTTTGATTTTACCAATTTCATCAAAAGCTATCTTGTAAGTGAAATCATCAAGAATTGTTTTAGATGGTGATTCTCCCAAAATGTTAGCTATCAATTGAATTTTCTTCATAAACGCTGATATTCTGCCGAATGCTAACGCTGATGCAAATAATCCAATGATTTCTTTATCTTCAGGTTTTGCGTAATTTCTCAAAAAATCTTTTGGATCAACTGCAGATATCAATTTTGTGATATGATCTGAATACATTTGATCAAGCAACTCCTTCGATAGTTTCATAATTTTCTCCTAAGTAACTTCATGTTTTTTATACTCTAATTGATCTTCTTCAAAATCACTTGCTACAACTTCTAAAATATCATGTTTAACTTCAAAATTTTCACAAACAAAAAAAATGATGAAGTGGTTCTTCAGTATGAAGAACAGTTGCGCCCTCATGTCCGTCATACACTTTGTGTGGAGTGAATGGGTTTCTTATTTCTGAATGAATCAAAATTTTGAGGTACATTTGCTTCAAAAACCTCTTAAAGTTATCAATATAGAAAAGACCGGGATATATGAATGCATGATTATTTCCACGATATCCCTCTTGTTGTTTTTCATCCGGAATAGATATATAAAAAAATCCACTTTTCTTACAAACTCTTTTAGCTTCTGTAATAGCGAAATAAGGATCAGACAAATGTTCAAGACAGTCAAACATTATGATAGAGTCAATAGAATTTGTTAAAAATGGAAGTTTTTCTTTTGAAGAATCAATATTAAAATATTCATGAGCACTATCTTGATTTCTAGCATAATCAAGTGAATTAGTTGAAACATAAGTCAAAAATATTTTGTTTGGAGTAGCACGTTTTTTAATATACAATGATGCTTGACCAACTCCCCCACAAAGATCGATTACTACAGATTAGTGAATATGAAATCTGCTCTCACAATTATTATACAAAAAATCTAGCAATACAGTCGCTAGACCCGCTCCAGTTCTATGATCGTAAACATCTTTACCCAGCATTATTGTGTCCATTCGCTAAAATTTCTGTTTTCTTTGCTGATCCTGCAGAAGATCCGAAGTAATAATTTACTAAAGATGTGAATGATGCAGAAAGAGCTCCCAGCAAGTATATAATTTGCTCTTTGTTATTTTGAGGCATATCTACCCACATTAATGCACTTATACAACCAAAAAATCCAACTGTTATCACTGACCCTAATACTAGTGTTGGCCAATCTTTCTTCCCAGTTGTCTTTGTTAATTGAATTTCTCTATCTCTAGCAGATTTTTTGTCATCTACTTCTATCTTAAATTCTTCAAGATATATTTTCCGAAGCTCGAGTTCATGATCAGCTTCTAGTTGCTTTAATTTTAATACTGCATCTGGATTTTTTTCTAATTCTTCATACACTTCGTTGGGAGAATCTCCAACTCCGAGTACACTTGAAACAAGCTTTGTTACTTTCCCAATTGGTGTTTCACCCAATACATTTCCCAGTAATTTTATTCCACTTCCAGTTAATTTTCCTGCTACATCTTTCCAGTCCAACTATTCTCTCCGTTATGTGTTTCTTCCTCTACCTCTTCCTCTGTTGTGTGGAGATATCCTTCCACGTTTTCTACCTTCATTTTCTTCACCATCTTCGTTTTGTTCATCTTTAAATTTTGTTTCAGAAAGAATAAATGTTTGAATTATGGGAGCAATATACGGCAATTTTTTAATGAACTCTCTTCTTTCTTTATTCAATTTCATTCTCTAACTTGATCATGTCAAATGCTTTCTCGATTATTTCCATTTGATTTTTTCTACCACGTTTTTGTATTTCTCCAAGTTCCATCCATTTCACTTCTCCTGTTTCAAAACAAAAATCTTCTAAATCTTCTGGAACATCATATTTTCCGATGAAGACTGTAAGATCATAATCATATCCATTTGCAGTTTGTACAAAAAATGTATCAATTTTGATAATATTACTGAGATTTTTTAATTTGATCCCTAGTTCTTCTTGAGACTCGCGAAGTGAACCTTCAAGAATATCTTCTCCGGGTTCTAATCTTCCTTTCGATATTTGAAAAAATGGCCCACCAAATTTGGGGTCCGACGGACGCATGAACAAACCAAAAATTTTGTTGTTTTTAACAAAATATGGGATCAGCCCACCTGATTGATTTCTTTCTTCCATATAAATATCACCTTGATAGAATACGTTTCATGTATTCTTTGAATATCGAATCGTACCTATTTTCGACATACATGTTTGCAATATTTTCCGCTACGTATCTTTTCAATTCTTCATCAGTCATTTTTTGAGCATCAGATTCTAACTTTGATGAAATTCTATTCTTTCGGATAGAGCCAAATTTATCTACAGTAAGATATAAATATAACGCTAAAAATGCATATATTGACGGCATAATATATTCATAATTTCCGAATAAAAATTGTATACAATTAACGAATATGGGGATAGATAAAATAACAATAACGTACATGTTAGTACGCTTAGTTTTGTAGAATGGATGAAAATAAAACCATTTTTTCATTTGTATTTTCTCCAATTTCTATGAGCTTCATGAATTTCATCAACAGACATGTAATCTTCAAAATTTGTGATACCGTCATGTAAACAATCTAATTCAATCCAAGCTATAGCATCATATTCACCCTTGAAAAGTAAATAGTTGAAAATAATTGTGTACACTCCATTTTTTGACAATTCAGCATATCGTTCAAATCCCAAAACTTTTCGAATGACTTTCAAATCTCTCCCACACATATTTCCATTTTTAGCCCCACAACATTCTAATCGCCGGCCTAAATCATTCACTGATGTGGATCTATGATATTCTGCTAATATTGTGTGTTTACTCTGTATCATATTCTCCCTTAATCACTTTCAAAAAATACTGTGCTCTAGCTAACGTTGTATGATGTTTACACAAATGTTCAAACCCTGATCTTGCCATTTTCTTCATCACTTCTGGACTTTTCAGCAAATATTCTACATTGCCCCTGAGCTCATCCATGTTCTTAAATTCTAGCACATCTTCAGTATCTACGAAATTGTACGGCATTTGAATTCTGTTACTTTGAGTAATGAGACAGCACCCATTAGCAAGACTTTCGTAAAGTCTGCCAGATTGACAGCCGAATGCTCCATATGCATCAATTGCGATTCTAGATTTTTTTAATAACTCATAGTAATTTCGATGATTTCTGTTGCCTGTGTCAATGACGTCTATATTGTTACCATATATTTGACCAATATGTGCATTCAGCAATTTCATAGAAGATAATGTATTTTCAATTTCTTGGCGCCAGGGTTTTGTATTATCATGTGGACCAAAACTGCAAATCAAATCTATATCTTTCGATTCCCAAAGTTTGTCAAAGTTTACCTCTGAAAAATATCTCAGTTCTGCAGCAAATGGAAAACAAAATACATTCTCATTAACCATAGTTTCAGTTAGCATCAATTCTCGTTTGAAATAGAAAATAAAATCCACCGGATTCTTTTTGAAATACGAAACATCTTCTCCGTCTAGATAGATTGTTTTTTTATGTTCCGGATCAATTTGTTCGATTAAATATTCTCGAACTCTATTATTAGACGTTAAAATGATATAGTCCGCAGATTTTCCGTAAGAAATGATTTCGTTTTCATTTTGAGTCCAATTTTCCTGAGCGTAATTACTTTTCTCAGAACACATAAATTCTACATCATCATTCACAAGAGTGTACAGTGATAACCCTTCTATCAAAGTTGCTACACAAAAATCATATTCTGGAGTTTGAATTATCAACAATTTCATCTATTAATTTCCCTAGATTTTGTGTTGAAATCGTCTTCATATTTACAAAAATACCCTAGCGCCCACGAAAACAAAAACATCAATGATACTGTCAAACCAACACAAATATTATCTAAAGTATTATCTTTAAATGATGTAAGTGCAGGCATTACTATCCATGAAACAATGAAAATCCCACTCATGAATGCAAAAAATCGATTTTTAAGACTGAATGTTACAAATTCGTGAAAAAATTCTTTCATGTCATTCTCCTTTGTTATCTCGCTACTATTTCCAAATTGGTGATTTGTTTCGCTATCTCTACAAACACACTAGAAACTTAAATTTCCCTTAATGATATTTTGATAGTGCAACAACAATAATCAACAACCAGAATAATCGTTCAAATAATATGATAGTTTTCATGCCCAATCCTCTAATTTCGAAATTTTTCCAGTTTTGAAATACTCTTCAACAGCAGCAGTGAACCAATCTATGCCCAGAGCTCCACTCAAATTTTGCTCTTTGAGCCAACTTTGAACTGCTAAAAATTCGTTTATAGGTCTATCGAATTCTGTCATCCAATTGAACAACATATTTCCGATACCGCACTCCATATCACATTGTTCAATCATCAAATCAATTTTTGATTTCATTGGCTCATAACTCCCAATCACATTTTGTCATATTCATTTCTTCTAATTTTCGTGAAATCCATTTTCTGCATGATTTGCAAGTTACAAATTGAAAATTCAAGAATGGTGAACACTGATGAAAATTTTGAGAGTTTATGTATATCCCCTTACTCCCACAAACGGGTAATTCTCTAATTTTGTATGTAACGTTTTAAGTTTGAAAATTATCTACGAAAACTACATGGATGTTGCTTTGTCTAGATCTGTCATTTTTGTCAAAATATGCATAGTACCCTGTTTTATATAACATTTTGAATCTCCATTATTTTAGAGAATTTAATTTCTCACGTATTGATTCTTCTTCACCTGCCCAAATTCTGATTAGCTTAAATCCCTTTCTTTCTGCTAATTCATTCTTGTACTGATCATTCAAAACATTTTTTTTCTGATCAAATGTTAACTCTTCAAACGTTTTTTTACCATCATAATAATCTTTGGCATGCCAATATGTCCCATCAGATTCAACTAATATATTCATCGAATTGATGTGTATATCATAAATTTTGTAACACATATTTTGTTCATCAAAAATCACGTACTCTGTGTCAAATTCGTAACCCATACTTTCAACAATATTCTTCAATACAACAAAATTTTTAGTATTTTGATTAAACTTAATTCTTTTCCATCTCTTTATACCTTCAATTTCGCCATATTTATTGATCAGTTTATCCAATATTGATATTCCATAATTCGCATTCAATTCACCAGTTAAACCATATCCTGGATGATTTTCTCCTCGTAGATGATTATCACAATATTGTTCCCACATTTTTGAAGCAACATCATATCCATATTTTTTGATCCACCTATCTTCAATTGACACATTAAAATTGCAACTTAATTCTCCAGTTAATCCGTACCAATGATTATTCTCTCCTGTAGTTTTATCATATCTTTCTCTATATTTTTTTACTCCCAGTTCATCTCCGTATTTTTCTTTGTACCCATTCAGTGTTTGGATGTAACTAAAATTTCTGCATCTTTTTTCCCACATTTCTGCAGCTTTTTCTTCTCCATATTTTTCTTTCCAAACATCTAGAACAGATTTTCCAAACATAGAGTTTCTGGAACCTGCTCCACAACTTCTAGCTTTCATAGTTGCAGAAACTTTTTTGTTATGCTCTGCAGTGTTTTTTTGTCCTTTTCTTGTTCTAATTTTTCCCTCAGAATATTTCATTCTTAATTTTTCGGAAATATTCTCTTTTCTTTTTTCAGAAACAACATAAAATTTAGCATCAGGATATTTCTTTTTGTACTGTTCACATGTTAAATTATGTTTTTTCAGATGAAATCCAAGTTGTCCAAATTCTTTGTTACATTCCATGCATTTGACTTTCAACGATATTCTCCATTTGATAATTTTTGTTCCAAGTTTTGGTTGTTATATTATTAAATATCATTGAAATATACTTTTATACAATTTTTCTGGCAATTGACGATGATATTTTGCACATATCTTTCTTCCAAGAACGGCTTGAGCCGGAGTAAGTTTGTTACAAGCTGCAAGAGATTTTCCAATACCTACATCTATACGATTGAATCCCATTGTATCTTCTTGTCTTGCACCATCGCATACAGAAGATAGATAACGAAGTGCATTATGAATACTTTCAATCTCTTGAATAGTAATCATTTCAGCCTGTTTTTTAATCTCACTTCGAGTAGAAGAAACATGATCATCTTTCTTCGAAACTTCAGGAAGAACGAAGGTGTGAAGATAGTGAAGATTATTAAGCGCACCTTCAATAACAGTCTGTTTGCTGATGATTTTCTTGGCAAGATTAGCATCGAGACTGTCGTTGAGAACCAAATGCTGAACCAAAACGGAATTCTTCTGACCGATACGATGTAAGCGATCTTCTGCCTGAGTAACATTGCCAGGCACCCAATCAAGCTCTACAAAAATCACATGACTTGCGGCAGTTAAAGTGATTCCAACTCCTGCAGCCTTGATTGTCCCAATGAATACCTTAACTCCAGGATCATTTTGGAAACTTTCAACTGCATGATCTCTATCAATCTGAGAAGTTTTTCCAGTGCAAAGAACGTATTTGATTTTGTTAGAATCAAGATTCTCAGTGATAGCATCTACTACGTCATGATGATGCGCAAAAATAACGACTTTCCCGCTTGATTCAATTGCATCATGAATGTATTCCATACAATATGGAATTTTCTGTAATGCAGTGTCATGACGCAAACGAGAAATTTCTTCGAAATCAAGTTTAAGCAATTCAGAAAGTTCATTCACTTTACTCAAATAACCATCATCAAATTCAGAAACATTAGCTAATTCATTTTGGACAGCAAGTTCTTCTAATCTATCTTGATATTTCTCACTTACTTTGCGTTCACGTTCTACAATTTTGCTAGAATTTTCATCTTCGATTTCAATAATTTGTCGACGTTTTGGGGGAAGATCTGTCAAAACATCTTTTTTAAGACGACGAATCATCACTGTAGTGCGTAGTTTCTCTTGAAGTTCATCAAGATTAGTTGCACCACCTACGTCCCATCCCCAGCCGTTATGATGAGCTCCACAATAACGTTTAGTAAAGTATGAATAATTTCCCCAGTTTTCAGGATCTAGATAATTTAGAAGCGGCCAAAGTTCAACGATTCTGTTAGGGATTGGTGTCCCTGTGAGAATCATCTTTTTTCTTGCTTTGATGGGTTCAATATTATTGGGAGAATTTTTCTTTTCGTAATATCCAACAACATGTTTAGTTCGTTGAGTGTTTCTATTCTTGAGATAATGACCTTCATCGAAAACAACTAGATCCCACACAAAATTACGAACTTCATTGCTGAATTTCTTGACGATATCATAATTGATAATAACAATATCAGTTGTCGGAAATTCTTCCCTAGATACGGCAATTCCAATAGAAAATTGACGAGTGAGCCACTTCGTCATTTCTTTCTTCCAATTGATTTTCAGTGAAGCCGGACAAATTACGAGAACTTTCTTGATAGTAGATTCTGCGTTAATAGTACCAATAGCTTGAATAGTTTTCCCCAATCCCATATCATCCGCCAAAAGTATTGCAGATCTACGAACAGAAAAACCAATTCCAGCTTTCTGATATGGAATATATGACAAATTTTCTGGAACAGGAATATTCAAGTCGTCTCGAAGAGCATGAGATTCTTTGAGGGCACTTTCATAATCTTCTTTGATTACAGAAAGACGATCACAAAGTGATCCCTCAGCAAACTGTGAAAGTTTAGAAGCATTTTTTAAATCATCAGTCCACCAAACTTTGTTTTCTGGATCCCACCGAAATTTAGCAGTTTTAGGAATATCTTTCTCAGCGAAAACACAGGATACTTCAAATCTGCCCCGGTTCTCGAATAGTTTCATAAGATTCTCCTAGATGTTTTGTATAGTAAAATATAATACATTCTCGCAAATCAGTAAATAAAACTAAAGAATCTCATCAGCGTAATATCTACAATATTTTGAAACTTCTTCTGCTACTTCTAGCAGTGCATCTGGAAAATTTTTATTTCTGAGAATTTCCTCAATTTTTGTTCTTTCGATTATTTCTTTGCAGTGTGACATTGTCAAATTTTCCGTAATAGCCACAATTTTCTCAAGTTTTTCAGATGAACAATATTTTTCAAAAAATTCTCTACGAATTTCTTTCACAGGTGGAGCAATTTCTGTGATCAAGTCAAATCGATTCGGTCTATTGGCAAGTGATTCACCAAGACATCTGAGGTCATTTGCAGTCGCTACCACAAGAATATTTTCGTTTGATTTAGTTCCATCTAATTCATTAATAAGAACATTCGCACCGCCAGGAAATTTATCTACATCATCCAAAAGCAAAATAGTGGGAGAAATCCATCTTGCTAATTCGAAGATTTTACTCATATATGAATAATCATTGACCTGAGTACATAAGATTGAGATGAAAGAAATATTCGTGTTCTTGGCACTCTTGGCTATACTTTTAGAAATCATAGTTTTGCCAGTGCCAGGGCGTCCGTGAAGTAATACTCCCCGATATGTTTTTAATCCAGCTGATCTTAACAAATCGAGATTATTCATGAAATCTGTAGTGTGAATTTTGATTTTTTCTTTAAGTTTGGGATCAAGATAAATTTCTTCCCATCCTCGAAATTTATCAACATCAATAATTTCACCAGTATTGTCTATAGCTCTTCCTTTCAAAAATGTATTCTCTCTCATATGTTTGTTGAGTTTGTGAGTAAAAGACCTTGATTGAGCTACATCTTCTTTCTTACAATAAAAGAGAATTTCAACATTTCCAGCCACCCCGTTGAACATTTCTGTGAATATTTTTATAGCAAGCTTAGTTCCCTTGCTGTCGACAAAACAAATATATCCGTCATCATAAGAATTAACAAAATTTTCTTCTCCAACGCTAATTTTGTTAATTCTTACTGGGTTCAAATGATTTTGTATTTTTTCACAAAATGTTCGTTTAATTTTGTAATTTTTGTTGATGATTTCATAAAGAGATGTTTTCACTAATGTGTTGAATAGCGCTGGTAATGCCATAATATTTTCATCAATATCATCAAAATCATCAACATGAAATTGAGATCTAGTTGGGAAGAAGAATTCTAGCATACTTTTCTCAGAAACCGTTACAGACCCGCTATCTGAAGCTTGTTCTGCAGACATGATGCTTTCGATAATTTTATTCGATACTTGTCTAACAGCATCATTTTTCAGTTGTGACGTGTTTAATTCTTCTTTCAGGATGTATCTAGAAACAATTTTTTGAAGCAAGTATACTGACGAAGCTGTTGCAACACCCTTCAATATAGCACTTGAAGTTTTTTGGACATGCTCTTTCCAATTTTTCATCTATTGTCCCCCGAACCCTGAAGTTTTCCACGATCTTTTCTAGATTGAAGTTTTTCAATATTACACCGCGCAATATCGCTTAAAGACAATTGTAATTCTGCTGAGAGATTTGCCAAATACCATAAAACATCTCCGAGTTCTTTCTTCAAAAGATCTCGAGTTTCTTCATCAATATGACCAGCTTTATCTCGCATGATTTTTTTAGTTTTTTCTGCGATTTCTCCAGATTCACCGCAAAGACCCAAGACACAGTAGATGTGGTTATTCCCTAAATTTGGATAAATTGCAGTTTTTCTTGATTCAGACTGATATTGATCAAAGTCCATTTGATGAGTTTCCTCCACATATGGTAAAGCGAGTTGACGAACCTAAAGCATGAGTAGGTTCATTTATTAAAATTATGCTCTTGTTCTTTTTTTCTTCTTCTAATTCTTCTTCCAGATTCTTTAGTTCTTCTTCAGAGTATTTTTGACGAAGTTTTTTTCGACGAAAATACCATATCGTAAATCCAATTGTTAATATTGCTGCAAAAGCTTGCTTTCTCATAATCCCCAAATGCCCAACTGTACCCCTGTAAGTATTTTCACAATTGCTGCAACTACAATGACGAAGGCAAAAAATGATCCTACATCAGGATCACATTTGAAGCTGGATTTGCATTTACCTTCTGGGTGAAAACTTTCCCATTTCATGATTTCTCCTTATTTGATAAAGTCAGCCCATTTTTTAGATTCTTCTTTGTAGATGTCTCTAAAATTCAATTCAGATGGTTTGACAGGTTTTTTCAAAAGATGCATATTTGTGTCTTCTAAACGGCGATCTCTTTTAGTTTTATTACAATCTTGACAACAAAGAACAAGATTGTTCCATGTAGACAATCCGCCCCGTGATTTAGGAATGATATGATCAACAGTTGCTCTATATTTTGGGACATCTACATTGCAATATTGACAGTGTCCCTTATCTCGATTATAGATTGCATTTTTTGATAATTTGATGAAATACTTTGGAGCTTTCTCGTATTTCCTTAAAATGATAATCGACGGAACAAGAAATTTGTGTCTAGCTGAATGAATAAGCGGATATTTAGCTTCATCTAATTCAGCAGAAATCTCTATCCAACCTGCAAATCCAACTTCTTGAAATTTGAAACCAGCTGGCCGGCCAAATTTTGTAAAAATATCTTCATGAAGGATGATTGACGCAGCTTCTTTGTATAGAAGTCCGATTGCATCTCGCACAACAGTAACATTAACTGGAGACCAACCTGTATTCAAAACTAGAACATTGTGTTCAAGAACTGATTTCATATTCATACCTTTCTATAACTAAATTGAATTCTTGTTGATGAATTCAACTAATTGCACATATGTTTTTTGACGAATTTGTCGCCGTTTTCCTGACATGATTTCAAGTATTGTCTGATATGTTACTCCACTTTTTTCAGCAATTTCAGTCTTTGAGTTTTTTTCAGAGATTAGTTTTAGAGATTGGACAATATGTGTAGTTTCTAACTCTATGAACGGTCGATATTCTCTTTCATGAGAATTATACAGTGCTTTGCGATTGTACGTCAAACTATCTTTTGGAGAAATAGTTCCATGACCTCTCCTAGATTGTCTCCACTTTTTTTCATCTGATTTGACATATGGTAACTGTTTGATTTCTATACCTTCGTAAGTTGTCATAATATTATCTCCTTATATAAGGAACAACATTAATAACCACGTTATAATCGCACACAAAATTGTTGATTTTCCTACAATCGGTAAAATTCCTAAAATGAAACCCTGCCATCCCGTCACTATTTCAGATTTTCCAAAAAATTGTAACCATGAATTGAGTGTGTACGGCCACAACCAAATACTGATGAAAGCATTGAATAACATAAAAATGATGAAAATACTTTTGAAGTTAACACGGCATTAATTTTACGTGATATTTTGAACATTATTCATACACCGTCATGATAATTTGTTTGGGATAAACTTGAGAAATTTTGTAAACTCCCTGAGCTAATCCATGTTCTTCTCCATCAGTAGACAAGCTATATAATACTTTCCAAAATGTGTTATCACTTATTCTGTGAAATACTTGAGTTATATATGCTCCATGTCTATAACTAGCGTCATGAGTTTCACTGACAATAGGTAGAATTTTTTCGTCAAATTCTAAAAGTTGCTCTTTAGTTGGTTCGTTCATTTTTCATGCTTTCGTTGAGTTTTATGACTTGTTCTACAGCTTGCCCAAGCGTCATACCCATCGGAACATTGACACATTGATCTGCGCGCCAATCTATATCACCACAAATTTGTACAACTGATTTATGACCTGGTGAATCAATGTAGTATGATCTAATTTGTTCATCAGAAGAAAGCATAATGATAAACGTAGAAAACAGCACACTTGCCATAATGATTATAATGATACTGACGATATTTTCTTCAAAGAAATTTCTCATATTAGAACCTCACTTGATGAGTTTTGTTTAACTGCTCTAAGTTTAGTACACATGATATCTTTTTCTGACCACTTGTATCTTCTATATTCTTGAGATAGTAATTCAAAATTTGTAGAAATTAAATCTTGAACGGCATAAAGATTATCATTTTGTGAAAAATAGTGATACCAATCGTCAGATAATCTATTAATGTGCGTGGGATCTCTCAAAAAAGCTTCTTCAGATCCTGGAGTTTCGATATATAAAATTCCTCCATGTTTTAATACTCTGAAAATTTCATTCATCATATCAATGAATGGATAAATTCTTTCATAAAATAGAGAGTGTTCTCTGAATTCATCGAAAATTTTTGTAGGGGGATAAAACACTACTCTTGGGATATGCTCAAAAACATCGAAAGCTTGAACAAGATCGAAATCATCATTGTTTAAAGGTAATTTTTCAAATCCCAATTTGACAATGTGATTAGTGTGTGGCGATGCGAACATGTCCACACAAATATTCTCATAACCATCGATGTTTCTTGAATTATTTCCACAACCAAGTTCTAATTTTTTCATATTCCATACCATTGATGTTGAGAAGCTACCTTGTCTAGAAGTTCTCTCCCTTCAGGGTGTCTGCACCACCTCCTCATTCTCCAAAACAATGCTTCCACATCATCATCTACTACAAATGATGCTTCCAGTGCAATTTCTGAAGAAATAATAGCTTCTAGATGATTATTCATTTTTTCTCTCTAGCATTACGGCGCTGTTTTTTAGCTAATTTATTTTTCTTTTTTCGTTTTTGTTTATAGATACTTCCAAATCTTGCAGCTTTTCTAGATTCGACTTTTTTTGAATGTTCTTCGATAGCTTGTTTCAATCTTTCTTGTTCGGAAATTGTATCATCATGAATTTTCAATTTGTCAATACGTATTAGAGATTGTTCTAAATTCATTTACATGTCTCTCATTAGAAGGAATTTTTTCAGTTCATTTGTTTCGTCTAATAACGACCATTTTCTGGTATCTCCGCTCCACTTAAACATACACAATTTTTTTGTTTTTCTCCCAACCTTAGTCAGGATACTCAAAAATGTATCTTCAAAGTTTATGGGATCAACAATTAACGGAGCCAATATAACGTCATATTTTATAGAATCGTTGTCTAAATTATCCGCAATTTCGCTACCCGTTAGCCCAATGATGTCATATTTTTCTAAAAGTATTCTCCGGAGTTCTTCAATAATTTCGTTAGAATCATACGGCACATCAACTTGTTTTGCTGACAACGATGCTGGGTCGAATATTGTCACTTTGCCCATATTTATTTTCCTCTATTGCAGTGTTTATCAAATCTGCAGCCAACATTGAAAAAGCACTTTGCTTCTTTTTGTTCAAGATTTCTGCGGTGTTTTGTGTTGAAAAATCTCTCCAAGCTTCGTATCCTCTATGAATTAGTTCTAAGAGTTTCATCATAGGGGGATCAATCAAATATAGATATATGTCAACACGGATATTTCTGCTAGCGAAATATTGATCAACTTCTCTAAGTGTACTATACACATTCGATGGTTTACCGTTAGCTAGCCCACATCCGATCATTGGAATCCCAATCCTAAAAACGTCTTCATCTTTTTGTTTGTGAATAAAAAAGATGAATCTTTTCAGAGATTCATGAAGAGCCCAATCATAAAACATGTCATTTTGATCCCAGTGGGTAAATTGTGTGTAAAGATTCCCAATAAACAACTTGTCAGTTTCATCAAATGTGTATGAGAAACTTCCCAATTTTTCTTTGTCACCAACTGGAGTTAGCTTGTCTCTTTTATAAGCCTCTGGATATTTTTGAGAGATAAATTTGGCGACCCCGGCTCCCATATGTCCGAAACAATTGCATCCATGCGCTATAGCATGTAACTTATCATCATTGTTTAGTAAATCTCCGTTTCTCAAAATCAACATACGATTCTCCTCAGCTCAACTTTCATCGATATCAATTTTCTCCATATTTTTGAGAGTATTGATAACTTTTTTCAAATCTATGGGTTTAAGATCCTTTATTTGATAATCTAGATACGGAATTTCTACAGTTTGATTTCTCAATATTCCTTTTTCTTTTTCTTTCTCTTCATCATGCTACCAACCCAGAAGAAATTTGAGCTAACATTCTATTTAATGTTTGTTGTGGTAATTGAATTGTTCCACAGTTTGGACAGCATAGAAACATCACAGGAGCTGCATTTTTTCCATTAATGTAAACTAGCAGGTTAAATGGGATAACATTTTTTGTATGTTCAGTGTTGCAAGCTTTACAGCAAAAAACTTCAGATGCAGATTCTGTGATTTCTTGAGTTTCATTTTTTTCAACTATTGGTTGCTTAGCAGTTGTTTCCTTCTCTTTCAGTCTTTCTTCAAACTTTTTTTGTAATTCATCTAATTCTGATTTGATTGATTCACTTTGATCTGACATGTTTTTTAATTCTTCCATTTTTTCTGTTGTAAGATTTGCTTTTTCTAACGGGAATCTTAAAATTTTATCATTATTTTCCATCTGTCTTTCTTTCTGAAAGTGGATAACATGAAGTATTCATATTGTTGATGAATTCTAAAAGCGAGATTCTTTCTGTTAATTTTTGAATTTCTCTCCTAAGTATTCTAATTTCTTCTTCTATCTCTATATACTTTTCCATATTATGCCGTCTTCTATATTTAGCAAAATTCTAGTGCCAAAATAATCAATTCTCGCGGGCATTTGAATCATTTTGGATTTTTTCATGATTTCTCTAAAGATAAATTTTTGAGTGGGATTTACTATCGACACTATAAATCCTCCACCCCCCGCACCAGTAATTTTGCTGCCTATTGCTCCCCCTGAAATAGTTGCAGAAATCATTTCATTTATATCATGATTTGTCACGTTAGAAGAAAAATTCTTTTTCAATTCCCAATTTTCTCTTACTGCGTTTCCAAGAAAATCGAAATTATTATAGAGTGAGTATCTTTGCAAAAATTCTATCAACAAATTTTGCGTAAGTTGAACATTTTTATCCATAAATTGATTTATATCGTGAGAAACTGTCTTCTTGTTCTGTTCATCTAAAATATCTTTTGATTCTCTAGTATGACCTGTGTAAAACATCATAATGTATTCTGAAATTTCGTCTAAACATTTCTGTTCAGTGTAAATTGGGATAGAAGTAATTTTTTCTTTTTCTTCTATCATTCTAAAGTGGGTTACTCTCAATCCCCCAAAAGCTGCAATATACTGATCTTGTTTTCCGATTGGTTTCTTGCAAAGATTAATTTCAATTTCGCAAGCTTCATCAGCTAATTGTTTTTGACTGACTAATTCATTTTTTAGAGAATGCAAACAGTTGAGCAAACCAACTAAAAAACTTGAAGATGACCCTAGCCCAGTACCTTTAGTCGGAATATCTGCCCAATTGATGATTTCTAGTCCCTCATTGATATTCAGATATTTCAAAGTTTCTTTGATGAAATCATGTTTGATGTCGTCGATTCTAGACTTATGAACTACTTCATTTTGAGAATATTTTAAGTAGATGTAATCATCATGGCGTTTCTTCACAAGAACATAAACATACTTATCTATTGCTGCGTTTATGACCATCCCAAATTTGCCGGGTTGTTTGTAATATGAAGGTAGATCAGACCCACCACCACACAAACCAATTCTGAGAGGAGTTCGCGAGATAATCATTCTTGGATAAATCTTGAAGAAGGACTGATGGGAATTCCTGATATCTCATCAAATGACTGTTCACGTTTGGAATTTGGATAACACAAAAAATTTCCAAGAATAGAACATTCGAATTCACTATAACTCATAGATCGCCTGACATTTTCGATATCAAATACATCTGAATCAAACTTACTCAAAAAACAAGTATATGAAAAATTATTTGATATGAGAAGTTTCGAAAAAATATCTTTTTGTCTGTGTATCTCTGAGTATGTTCTAAGTTTTGCAGAAGTTGTGCAATAGTAATTATATTCTTTTTCGTTCACATTTTTGATGTAGTCAAATTCGTCGTAATATTCTTTGGGTTGCTCTAAGCTGATTCCTCTAAATTTGTACCATTTTGATACATCACTACAAAATCCAACGAATTTTTGTCGATTGTTAGATTCAAACACTATAAAGTTTTCAGATTTACTCTTCACAACTACATGAGTTTTCAAGGAAATTCTAGAAAGTAACAATTCTTTGATATGTGAATAATACGGTTTCCCGAATGCTGTTACTACAAGAAACGTAGTAAAATGTGAAGATTCAATGTCTTTTATTAATTGATTGACTAATCTGGTTGTTTTTCCACTTCTTCTTGGCGAAATTTCTAAGTACATCTATCGATTGCTCCTTTCACATTGTTGTATTATCTCTTTTTTCATTTCCTCCCAAGAAGGATAAACTCTAGTTGGTTTAGTTTGCTGAGTATCTCTGATGTCTATCAGAACTTCCAAGATACTTTTAAGGATGATGTTAGTTTGAAAATCTTGAT
>SXGT01627099.1_pt1 | contig 17160 bp, 17 predicted proteins | sample 3176221 | NCBI WGS metagenome assembly SXGT01 (sample SAMN11356862, study PRJNA531348) | freshwater metagenome | isolation source: freshwater sample F1-120 | place: China: Fuxian Lake, Yuxi | collected 2017-12-25 | reverse complement strand
CATCGCGATCATCGCGCGCTGCTTCATGCCGCCGGACATCTGGAAGGGATACTCGCGCGCTCGCCGCTCAGGATCGGGAATCCCCACCGCCGCCAACAGATCCACCACGCGATCGGCACTGCCTTCATGGAAACGCAGCGCTTCGGCAATCTGCTCGCCGACTGTCATGACAGGATTCAAGCTCGTGGCAGGTTCCTGAAAGATCATGCCGAGCTTGCCACCGCGCACGTGGCGCATTTGCGCCTCGGTCAGGCGGCACAAATCCTCATCCGCAAAGTGAATGGAGCCCTGCGCGATGCGCCCACCAGCGGGCAGCAGACGCATCAATGCCAGCGCCGTCATCGACTTGCCGCAACCCGATTCGCCCAGCAACGCCATGGTCTCGCCACGCTCGATCGCGAAGGACACGCCCTCGACCGGCTGCAAGGCACCAATCGACACCGACAGATCGCGCACCGATAACAGGCTCACCGTGATGCCCTCGGATCAAACGCATCGCGCAGCGCATCGGCAAACAGATTGGCCGCCAGCACCAGCACGAACATGAAGATGAAGGCTGCCGCCAGCGACCACCACACCATCGGCTCGCGCGCCAGTTCCATGCGTGCCGTGTTGATCATGGTGCCGAAGCTGATCGTATTCGGATCGACGCCAATGCCCACATAGGAAAGCACCGCCTCGGCCAGCACCAGCCCGGAAAAATCCATCACCATCGCAATCATCACGATATGCATGACATTCGGCAGGATGTGGCGCAAGAGGATACTGACGCTTGAAATCCCTAATGCCCGTGCTGCCTGCACGTATTCAAGTTCCCGCAGCTTCAGCGTCTCGCCACGCAACAAGCGGCACAATCCCGTCCAACTGGTGATGCCGAGAATGGCGCATAGGGCCAGCAGGCGCGCATCGGCCCGTTCGGCGCTGGTGGCGAACCACTCGGGATGGGTGTCGATCACCACCTGCATCATCAGCACCGATGCGGCAATCAGCAACACGCCGGGGATCGAGTTGAGCGTGGTGTAAAGGTACTGGATCACATCATCGACCCAGCCCCCCACATAACCCGCCAGCAGGCCCAGTCCAATCGCCGCCGGCAGCATGATCAAGGTCGTCAGCGTACCGATCAGGAGCGCGGTGCGGATGCTTTTCAGGGTGAGGTAGAGCACATCCTGCCCGACTTTATCGGTGCCGAACAGATGCGTGCCGGGATAGCGCAGCGGCGGAAAGTCGCGACCGGCATCGTCGAGGGTTTCCTTGGCAAACAAATGCGTTGCCAGCGGTGCGGAATAAGTCTTCTCGGCCTGCGTGCGCAGCGGCATCAGCAATGCATCGAGCGCGGAAAGCACCTCCGTCGAATAGCGCACTTCCCCCTGCGGCGTGTCCGGTAACTTGGGGCGATAGTGAATCGAATCGACGAAGGCGATGGCGAAAAACACCGCCAGCACGGCGGCCGAGCCCATCGCCACGCGGTTTTGCCGGACCTTGCGCCAGCTGTCACGCAGATGCGGCTGGCGGCTAGACCACACACCCCCGGCAATCACCGCCGCGATCAGCAGGAAGAACAGGGCATCGGACCAGAGCAGGACGAACTTCATGATAAGCGGATGCGCGGATCGACCAGCGTGTAGGAAATATCAGTCAGCAACAAGCCGACGATATAGAGCGCCGACCCAATGAAAACCATGGCGCGCACCACGGCGAAGTCCTGCGCATTGATGGCGTCGATGGTGTAGCTGCCCAGCCCCGGAATACCGAAGAAGGCCTCGATCAGCAGGCTGCCCATGAACAGCGCTGGGATCACCACGACGGCACCGGTAAGAATCGGGATCAGCGCATTGCGCAACACATGGCGGAACAGCACAAAGCGTTCGGACAAGCCCTTGGCGCTCGCCGTGCGCACATAGTCGCGCGTGTACTCTTCGAGGAAGATGGTGCGATACCAGCGCGCCGCAGAACCGATGCCGGCCAGCACGCTGATGATCACCGGCAGGATGATGAACTTCGCGGCCGACAGCCCCTCGGCGTAACCCGAGATCGGCACCAGATGCCATATCTTCGAAACCAGCCACTGGCCGCCGATGATATAGAACAGGCCTGACACCGACATCATCGCCACGCACAACACCACGCCGGCAAAATCCAGATAGGTAGCGCGGAAATAAACCAGCAGCAGCGCAAACGAAATCGCCGCAAACAGCCCCAGCACGAATACCGGAACGGCCACCGCCAAACTCGGCCCCATGCGCAGGGCGATTTCGCGGGCGATATCGCGGCCATCGTCGGCACGGCCAAAATCGAGGGCAAACATCTTCACTGACTTGCCGAAGAAGATAGTGTCGGTCACCTGCCCTGCCCCGCTCGCCTGCGTGTTCCAGAACAGCGGTTTGTCGTAGCCGCGTTCGGCCTTCCACTTCTCGATCGCCTCCGGCGTCACGCGTTTCACGCCCAGCTGCATGCGCGCCATGTCATCTGGCGTGTTGACGATAAAGAACAGCGCAAAGGTGATGACATTCACGCCGATCAGGATCGGCAGGGCATACAGCAGGCGGCGGATCAGGTAGGCAAGCATCGGGTCCGACTATACCAAGGCAGACGCCAAGGTGAGAAACCGACGAGTTGGATCAGAACTTCTCGGGCCGCAAGACCTCGATCTCGGCAAGAAATGCGACCATCGCGTAATTGGCGTAATAGCGCTCCTGGAGATGGCACAAAAGCTCCTCTGCCAGGAGGCGCTGGCAGATCACCTCAATGCGGATGTTCGCCGCTTCGTCCCAGGCCGCGTCGCGTACGCCGCGACTGCCCCTGCCGCGCGCGTCGGATACCGTGTAGCCACGCACGCCCAAACGGTCGAGATCGCGCAGCAGGGTGGGTTCGACAATCGCCTCGGTGATGATCGTCAACAGGGTGCGTTTTTCGGTCGGCAGGTTCATGGCGTGGTTCCGGCAAGTCGCATGGCCAGCCCATGATAAAGCGGAATACCGGCCAGGATATTGAAGGGGAAGGTGACTCCCAGCGCACCCGCCAGCGAAATGGCTGGATTGGCCTCCGGCACGGCGATGCGCATCGCAGCGGGTACGGCTATGTAGGAAGCGGACGCAGCCAGCGTCGCCAGAAGGGTCAGTCCGCCGACGGAAAGGTCGAGCAGCAGACCGGTTGCCAGTCCCAACAGGGCCGACAGCAGTGGCATGCCCAGTCCAAAGACGACCAGGAAGATGCCACGTCGCTTCAGTTCGCCGACCTGGCGACTGACGATCAGCCCCATTTCGAGCAGGAACAGCGCCAGCACACCCTTGAACAAGTCAAAAAACAAGCCCGTGATCGGCGCCAGCCCCTCCGGCCCAGCGGCCCAGCCGATGGCCATGCCGCCCAGCAGCAGTGTGACGCCCTTGCCGAGGAAGGCTTCGTGTCCCAGAGCGCGCCAGTCAGTGTCACGTCTCACGCCACGCGCCAGCACGATACCGACGAGGATCGCCGGGATTTCCATGATCGCCAGCAGAATCGACATCTGAGGCTCGAAATCAATGCCTCGCGCGCCGAGCCATGCGACGGCCACCGCGAAGGTGGCCACGCTCACCGAGCCGTAGTGGGCGGCGGTGGCGGCTGCGTCCGCTCTGCCAAAGCGCCCCAGGCTGCGGAGGGCAGCAAATCCGATCAGGGTCTGCATCGCGCCGAGCAGGATCACCGCGCCGATCTGGGGGATCAACGGCGCGAGCGGCTGAGTCGCCAAGCCCTGCCCGCCCTTAAGGCCGATGGCCAGCAGCAGGAAGACCGACAGGGATTCGTAGAGCGCGGCCGGCAACTTGAGTTCGGAACGTAGCAGGCCGGCGGTAAGGCCGAACAGAAAAAACAGGATGACAGGATCAATGGCCATCATGACGAATCGACCACCTGCGAGTTCTGCGCGGTATCAAAAAACTGATAACGATTCTTGCCAGCCTGCTTGGCGGCATACATGGCCTGGTCGGCATGGCGCAACAGTTGCTCGGCATGTTCGCCATCCTGTGGAAACAAAGCCACGCCGATACTGGCCGAGACCTGCAATGAGCTTCCCTTGATAACCACTGGTTCGGCGGCGGCTGCCAGCAAGCGCTTGAGCAGCGATTCGCAATCGGCCACCACGCTCATCCCTGCCAGCACGGCGACAAACTCGTCGCCGCCTACCCGCGCCAGCGTGTCTTCCTCACGCAGTGCGGATTTCATACGTTGGCAAGATTCCACCAGCAGCGCATCGCCTGCATCGTGGCCATGACGATCATTAACGGCCTTGAACCCGTCGAGATCGAGAAATACCACGGCCACGCCCTGACGCTTGCGCTGCCCTTGCACCAGCGCCTGTTGCAGGCGATCCGCCAGCAACACGCGATTCGGCAAACCGGTAAGTGGATCGTAGTGCGCGATGCGTTCGAGTTCGCGCTGATGCTCACGCATCGGCGTGATGTCGGAAAACAGCGCAATATAGCTTTGCGTCCGCCCGTGACGGTCACGCACGGCGCTGATCGTGAGCAACTCTGCGTAGATCTCGCCGGTCTTGCGCCGGTTCAAGATTTCGCCAGACCAGGCCCCATGCTCGGCAATGGCCAGCCACATGTCGCGGTAAAACTCGGGCGACTGGTGTCCCGACTTGAAAATGCGCGGATTTTTGCCGATCACTTCGTCGCGGTCATAGCCGGTAATACAGGTAAACGTGTCGTTCACGTCGATGATGTTGCCGACAGTGTCGGTTATGACAATGCCCTCGCGCGCATGGTGGAAGACACTGGCGGCGCGTTCGAGCGAAACGACGGCATACTTGGCGTACCAGAGCAAGCCGGCCACCAGCGGAAAAACAATGGCAAACGAAACATATTCGACGACATTGATCCACCATGCGGCAGTAACCGGCAGGAGTTGCCAGGACTCGTAGAGGGTCATGGCCATCGCCAGCAGCAAGACCGCCATGGCGGCCCAGGGCCGCGCGTACCAGATGGCGAGAAACAGCGGAAGGAAGTAAAAGCCTGTCAGAATCAGATAGGTCGGCGCCAGCAGGTCGAGCAAGGCTACGCAGGCAGCCAGCGTGACTGCCGCAAAGTCCCGGTTCGAACGAGTTAATCCGGTCAGAGCCTTCGTAAGGGCGTCTTTCGTTGTCATGCTTGTCTGCGATCCAGCATTAGCGCCAGAGACTCAAGGGTGGATCCTTAACCACGGCGCGCAGCACATCGCTACGTGAGACAAAGCCAAGAAGCCGTCCGTCTTCGCCAACGACGGGCACACCGTCGACACCACCGGTCAGCATCGCGGCCGCAACCCGCCGGATATCGGTAACCGGCGCAGCCGCGACGACAGGTGTCGTCATGACGTCACGCACCCGGCGGCGCAGGTTCTCGATGACTTCGCCACCATCCACGTCGATGGCGGTCAGCAGGTCGCGCTCGCTGACGATGCCGATCAGATTCCCCTCTGCGTCAAGCACGGGTGCCTGACGGATCTGCTGCTCATGCAAGATGCGCCAGGCTTCGGCGGCCGACGCATCGTCCCGTACCGTAACAGCCGGGCGACTCATCACCTGGGCCGCGTGAACCAGCGGGCCGCGCTCCAGTTCCTCTGGCAGCATGTTGCGATAGGCGCGCACCGCTTCCTGCGACGGATGGGTGGCGACCGCTTCGACCCCGAACTCATCGCCGTCCTGGTCGATCGCGCGCATAGAACGTGCTCGCGCCAGGCGGTGCACGCGGTCCATCGATTCCAGCGCGCCGCTGAATACCTGTCCGGTAACGCCGTAGACGGAAAACATGGTTCAGGGCACGACCATCACGGGCAAGGGGCAAAGGTGCATGACCTTGTAGGCAACCGAGCCGAACAGCAGGCTTTCAACCACGTTAAGGCCGCGGCTGCCAATAACGATGCCGGTGGCGCGTAACTGGACTGCGCGGTCGATGATGCGTTCTGCCGGATCACCCATCACCACATGCAGACGCCAAGGCAAGCCGGCAGCGTCGAGCACCGCCCGCGCCCTTGCGGTCGTTCCTAACGCACGATGCGCAAGTTCCAGCTCGGCGGCCTCCTTCGACAGCCAGGGTTGCACTTGGACCAGATGCAGGGCGCAGGTGTTCATTGCACCGGCCTGAGCAGCGGCATGGGCGACGGCGCGCAGGGCGTTATCCGAGCTATCTACCGCGACCAACCAGGGATTGACGGCTGACGCGGGCAGCGGCGGCGTACTGTCGTAGACGAGGCCGACAAGACGGCCATCGCCATCGCGTTCACTACCGGCGAGCGTTGGCGTCACATGGGCGAGGTTCATGCTTCTTCTCCTGCAGCAACGGGTTGAGATTTTAATTTTGGCTTCGAGAGCGCCAGACTGGCCACCACCGAGATGAGGATGATGCTGCCCACAATGGAGAGCGACCACTGAATCGGCATATGGAACCAGGGCATGGCCAGCATCTTGCCGCCGATGAACACCAGCACGATGGCCAGGCCATACTTGAGCAGATGGAAACGATCCGCCATGTCGGCAAGCAGGAAGTAGAGCGCGCGCAGACCCATGATGGCGAAGATGTTCGAGGTGAACACGATGAAGGGGTCGGTCGTCACCGCAAAGATGGCCGGGATGCTGTCCACCGCAAACACCAGATCGCTGGCCTCGATGAGTATCAGCACGAGAAACATTGGCGTCGCCCAAAGAAGGTCGTTTTGGCGGATGAAGAACCGCTCGCCATGAAATTCCGGCGTGATGCGCAGGTGCCCACGCACCCAGCGCAGCAGCGGGTTCTTCTCCAGATCGGGCTCGGCCTCGGCGAAGATGATCATCTTGATGCCGGTGATGACAAGGAACGCACCGAAAACGTAGAGAATCCAGGCGAACTGCTGCACCAGCCAGACGCCGGCGAAGATCATCCCCGCGCGCATCACGATGGCGCCCAGCACGCCATAAAGCAGCACGCGACGCTGCAACTCGGGCGGCACCGCGAAGTAGCTGAAGATCATGACGAAGACAAACATGTTATCCACTGACAATGACTGTTCGATCAAATAACCCGCCAGGAACTCGAGGGTCTTGGTCCGCGCCACTTCTGCACCTTGGGTGTCGTTGAGATACCACCAGAGCAGGCCGGCGAAAGCCAGCGCGAGGCTGACCCAGACGGCGACCCAGGCAGCGGCTTCCTTGACATGCACGCGATGTGCCTTGCGTCCGCCAAAGACGAACAGATCGAGCGCCAGCATGGCGAGCACGAAGGCGATGAAGCCGGCCCACATCGGGCCGGTGGCGAAGCTGACGGCAGCAGCGGGATTAGGATCGGTCATGAAATCCCCCTCAAAAGGAAGTGAGGAAAGAAATGTGCGGCCAGCGCGGCCAAAGCAGGCTTGTTCATGTCATCTCCTTAACGGTGTCTTGAATACCAATGACACGCCGTCCCGCCAGCGCCGACTTTTGTACGTCGCCGGCATCGACACCAACGACCGTGAAATGCCCCATCTTCCGCCCCGGTTTGGCATGGCGCTTGCCGTAAAGATGCAACTTGAGATTGGGCACAGCCAGCAACTTTTGCCAATCCGGCTCGCGGGCTTGCCTTGCGTCGTCCAGATACCAGAGATCACCCAGCAAATTGACCATCGTTGCGGCCGAATGCAGCCGCGTATCGCCCAGCGGAAGGCCGCAGAGCACACGCACCTGCTGCTCGAACTGATCCGTGACACAGGCGTCGAGCGTGTAATGCCCCGAGTTGTGGGGGCGCGGTGCCATCTCGTTGACGTAAAGCTGGCCACGGACAATAAAGTATTCGACGGCCATGACGCCGACGTAGTCCAGGTGGTGGGCAATCTCCGCAGCCATTTTCTCGGCATTGCCAATCAGGACGGTTTGCGTCGGTGGTACCGAAGAAATGTCGAGAACGCCATGCAGGTGATGATTCTCGGCGGCTGGAAAACATTTGACCGCTCCCGCCGCGTCGCGTGCCAGTACAACCGAAACCTCATGGTCCAGTGGCAGCATTTTTTCCAACACGCAGGGTTCGAAGCCAAATTGACGGAAGGCCGCCTGCGCTTCGTCCCTACTTTTGACGCGGGCCTGGCCCTTGCCGTCGTAGCCGAAACGCGCGACCTTGAGGATGCCGGGAAACAGGCCAGCATCGACTTTCTGGGCATCCTCCTCGTTACGGATATCGGCGTAGGGAGCACAAGGGAAACCGTTGCGCTTCAGAAATGCCTTTTCGGCACTGCGGTTCTGGCAGATGGCCACGGCTTCGGGACCGGGCCGCACGGGCATGGACATGGCGAGGTAATGCAAGGACTTGGCCGGTACGTTTTCGAATTCCGTGGTCACTGCGGCACAGGACTTGGCCAGATACAGGATCGTCGTAGGCGGCGGCGATATGCTCGTCGGCGCTGCGACCGGCCGGGCTAACCGGATCTGGATCAAGCACGATGACCCGATAACCCAATTCATGTGCTGCCATGACAAAGAAGCGACCCAACTGACCGCCGCCAAGCAGGCCAAGGGTGGCGGGGGGCATGATCATTTCGGCAGTTCCAGTTTCATGGCCAGCACCTTTGCGGTCTGCGTCGCGCGGAATTCGGCGAGCTTTTTTGCCAGCTTGCGGTCGGTCGCTGCCAGCAGCGCGACGGCAAACAGCGCTGCATTGGCCGCCCCGGCCTCGCCGATGGCGAACGTGGCGACGGGGATGCCCTTCGGCATCTGCACGATAGACAGCAGCGAATCCTTGCCGGCCAGCGCCTTTGACTGTACCGGTACACCGAGCACCGGAACAATGGTCTTGGCGGCCAGCATGCCCGGCAGGTGCGCCGCACCACCCGCCCCCGCGATGATGGCGCGCAGGCCGCGCCCCTGCGCTGCTGCGGCATAGTCGAACATCAGGTCCGGCGTGCGATGTGCGGAAACCACGCGCGCCTCGTAAGGCACGCCAAAATCTTCCAGTACGCACGCTGCCGCCTGCAGGGTCGGCCAATCCGAATCGGAGCCCATGACAACGCCGATCAGTGGCGCCGTTTCGAGACGGCGCTTCATGGTGTTTCCTCCGCAGACAGGGGCTGCCGGGCCATCGACACCGCAGGAAAGTCGCGTTGGCGCGCCAGACGACGGTCGAACGTACGGCCAATGCGTTCGGACGCGCGATCTATGGCAACGTAAAGATCGGCCTGTGTATCCTCGACGATCAGGGCGGGCGCCCCCTTGAGGCGTACCTCGATGCCGCAACACTTGTCCACGCCGCCGCGCGGACCATTGACATCTGACAAGCGCACAACAATACGCGAGACTATATCCCGGCCGTGATTGAGGGCGTAGGCCAGGCGCACGGCCACATGCTGACGAAGTCCTGTGGTCAGGGTGAAGTCTTGGGCTTGAATTTGAAAGTTCATGGAAATCCTCCTGTGGGTGTTGATGACGGAGAAATTATGCGTTCTCAGTTCATTCGTTTCAAACAGATAAATGAATGCGATATGATCGAAAAACGCGAACAAATAACAATCCCCATGCTCAACTACAAACACCTCCATTACTTCGTCAGCGTCGCCCGTTTCGGCGGCGTGATCCGAGCGGCGGAACGACTGCATTTATCGCCGCAAACGCTTTCCGGGCAAATCTCCCAGTTCGAAGACCGCCTCGGCGTGGCTTTGTTCCGGCGCGTCGGACGACGGCTCGAGCTGACCGAAGCCGGCAAGCTGGCGCTCTCTTACGCCGAAGAAATCTTCCAGACCGGGGCCGAACTGGAGGATTTGCTGAAGAACGGCGCTGAGGAACGCTTCATCACCTTTCGCGTTGGCATCGCCGACGTGGTGCCGAAATTCATCGCCCACCGCCTGATGGCGCCGGTGCTCTCCCTGCCCGAACCGGTGCGCCTGATCTGCCAGGAGGATCGCCTTGACCGCCTGCTCGCCGACCTTGCCATCCACCATCTCGACATGGTGCTGGCCGACCGCCCCATGCCGCCCGGTACGGACATCAAGGGCTACAGCCACCCGCTGGGCGAAACCGGCGTGGCCTTCATGGCCGCACCCGCGCTGGCCGCGCGGCTGACAGGCGAATTTCCGGATTGCCTCGATGGCGCACCGCTACTGCTGCCAGGCCGCGACAGCGCGCTCCACGGCACCCTGCCGCGCTGGCTGGAACGACAGGGAAAGCGTGCCCATATCGTGGGCGAATTCGACGATAGCGCCTTGATGAAGGCATTCGGCGAAGCCGGGGCTGGGGTATTCCCCGCACCGGCGTCCAGTGTGCCCGACGTGATGGCGCACTACCAGGTCATCAGTCTGGGCGAAACGGACGAGATACGCGAACGCTTTTTCCTGATTTCAGCCGAGCGGCGACTGACCCATCCTGCCGCGCGCGCGGTCAGCGAGCATGCACAAGGCGGATTGTTCGCGCCGACTGAAAAATCAAACTGACCTCTCTCGCGCCGTCCCGCCAGCACCGACTTTTGCGAATTGCTGCTTACTACCAGAAAAGCCGGTCAGGTTTTCTCAGCCAATGTCGGTTGAGAGTGTGGATATCGATTGATGGTATCGAGCAGGATATCCTCGTCCTCGGTCACCAGTATTTGGACAGGTCGTTCAGTCATGTTGTTGTCTCTTCCCTTATCCCATTGATGAGCTTTGTCAGCGCTGTGTCCAGCGCCGTCAATTGGGAGCTTACGTCGGCCTGCTGTGCCGAACTATCCAGCGCTGTCTTGATCTGTTGTTCCAGTGCGTAGGCGGCCTCCGAGAGGGATGAGGCGCCGAGGGTGGCTGCCACGCTCTTGAGGCCATGCGCCAGACGCCGCGCCTCGTTTGCCCAGCCGGCATCCAGTGCAGCGCGAATAAGCTCGGCATCCTGTGCGTGCCGGGAAACAAACTTGTCGAGCATGTTGCGATAGTGCACGGGGTTGCCCCCCAGAAAACGCAAGCCGGTCTCGATATCGAGTTCCGGAATATCGGGTAGCACCGCTTCCGCTGCATAAGTCGGCGGGAACGAAGGGAATCCCTTTTGCGGGACTGGAGGGACGGCAGGAACCGGCTGACCCGACGCACTCTTCACCATGACCGTCAACCCGGTATGGGCGAGAACTACCCGGACTAGTTCGTCAGGATCGATCGGTTTGGAAACGTGATCAACCATGCCGGCTTGTCTGGAAAGCTCACGCTCTTCTTGCAAGGCGTGGGCGGTCAGGGCAATGATCGGCAGCGCGGGTGCAATGACCTGAATCTGGCGCGCGGCCTCACGGCCATCCATGACCGGCATCTGGATGTCCATCAGCACCACATCAAACCCCGACGGATCCTCCGCAATCGTGCTCACGGCCTCCTGGCCATTCGTCACCATCAGACAGGTCGCGCCTTCGACGGTCAGCATGTCATCGAGCACCTCGCGGTTGATCTCGATGTCTTCGGCGACCAGTACGCGCAGCCCCTCCAGACGATTGCCCGTAGCAACATGACTTAGCGTTTCGCAGGAAAGATGTGCATCGGTTTCAGGCAGGGCAAGGCGCAAGGTGAACGTGCTGCCTTTCCCGGGTTGACTGGCCACCTCGATGTTCCCTCCCATCATGCGTGCCAGGTTCATCGAGATGGCCAGTCCGAGGCCGGTGCCGCCGAACTTGCGGGTAATCGAATCGTCGGCCTGCTGGAAGGATTGGAATAGCTTGCCAAGCTGTTCATTGCTCATGCCGATGCCGCTGTCACTGACGGAGAAGAGGATTTCGCCACCGGCGCGCCGCACATCGAGGACGACTTCGCTCTTATCGGAAAACTTGACGGCATTGGACAGGAGGTTGGCCAGGATCTGGCGAATGCGCAATGGATCGCCGACGACCCACTGCGGCAGGTCGGGGGCCAGATGGCAGGTCAGCGGCAACATCTTTTCGGCGGCACGTTCGGCGACGAAGCCCAGGGTTTCTTCGACCAGCAGGGCGATGCTCAGGGGCGCCGGCACGATGGCGAGTTTGCCGGCCTCCAGTTTGGAGAAGTCGAGAATGTCGTCGATGACGCCGGCCAGGTGCTGGCCGGACTTGAGGATTTTTTTGGAAATCTCCCCGGCCTTGCGGCCCGAATTCTCGCGCGAGGCCATGCGGGCCAATCCGAGTATGCCGTTGAGCGGTGTGCGTATCTCGTGACTCATGTTGGCCAGGAAGGTGCCCTTGGCGACCGAGGCTGCCTCGGCCATGGCGCGCGCCTTCTCGGATTCGTGCATGGCATCGACGAGGCGATCCGACAAGGTGTTGAGGTCTCGCACGAGCCGACCGATCTCGGTGTGCTGATGTCCATCGGGAATGGTGAGGTGATCCCCTGTGGTAGGGTCGAGATGGGACAGCTCCGTCGATAAGCGTGTAATCGGGCGGATGAAGAAGTGGACCAGCGAGACGATGATCACCGCCAGCACGAACAGAAGCTGCAACACCTGCTGGCGGACGGCGAACTGGATGTCGGCACTGCGCATCTGCGCAATGACTTCCGGATTGGCCGTAAGCGTGATGTCGCCGATGGCCTGCCCCTTGGTGAACGGAGAAAAAATGTCCCGCTTCAATGTGTTCGCAGTCGGCGCATGCACGAGGCTGGCATCGCCCCGGTCGAGCCTGACCAGCACCTCGTTCTCGCTGCGGATGGTCACACCGAGGATTTCCGGGTTGCTCATCAGGCCACCGGCCACCTCACTCGCCAGTTGGGAATCCTTGACATAACAGGCCACCTCGACAGTGCTGCTGACGGTGGCGAGCAATTGCCCAAGGCGGGCGTGGATGATCTGCGTAGCCCGCTCGCCGGTCGCGAAATAGGTGTATGTGATCGACCCGATTGAGGCAATCAGGAAGGCCAGCAGGGTAATCAGGATCGCCCGCAGGGCAAAGCCGCTATGGCGTATCGGATTCATAACCCCGTGTGTGCGATTGCCTGTTGCGCCATCATTCCCCCAGGGACAGGACAATGCGCACGCGCTCGTCAATCTGATTGCGGTCCAGATAGCCGACCGCGCCGGGAACACTGGCGAGGGTCTTGAGCAAGTCCTGCAGCGAGGGGCTGACCTGAGGCGGGTTGGTCTTGCCGGAGAAGGTCAGGCGGGCCCAGTAGGCGTTGATCTCCGCCGGGCTCTTGTCGACCAGGCGGCGGTAGAAGTCACCGCGCAGCTTGTCGCTGGCGGGCAGGTCATAGGGCTGGGCCGCCTCGCCGCTGGGCAGCTTGCGGTGGCGGCCGAGGAAGATGTTGATGACCTCGTCCTGGCTGAGCTTGCTGACCCCGGCCTTGGCGCTGATCACCACCACCACCTCGGCACAGGCCGGGGCGACCAACAGGAGACTGGCGAGGAGACTGAGGAAGGTGCGCTGGAGAATCGTCATGACCGGCTTAGAAGACGAAATCCAGAGAGGTACTGAGGACATTCATGCGGCCGTTCCACTGCACATTGGGCCCGCGAAACAGGAAGACCGAGTCCTGGCGACCGCGAATCATGTCGAGCTGGAGCTTGAGTGCAACGTTGCTATGGACATCCCAGCGCGTTCCGAGCGTGATGGTGTGCTGGTCCATATGGGTGGCCTGGGTGAGTGCCGAACCCAGTTGGTTGAGAGCAATTCCCACTCCCGGGGTCAATATTGGCGGGACGGTCGTGACCTGGCTGGCCTTGGATTTTGCTGTCGAGTAGCCCAGGAAGGGGATAAACGAGCCGAGGCGATAAGAACCAAGGATGAAAGCGGCCCGGCTGTCCTCGTAAGAGGCCGTTTCATGGGTGATCTTGCCCAGCATGCCCTGGATCTGCAAAGGTCCTTTGTCGTAGACGACGCCAATCGAGTCGAAGCGCGAGGTGGTGTCGATGGTACTCAACTCGGGGATGAGTTGGGAGATGCTGTTGGTGAATGGGAGCAGGGCGTTTGCCGTGGCGAGATTGGCCAAATGATTCAGCGGTAACTCGCTGGACGAGAACTTGGCGGAAGCACTCGCAACGCGGAACTGCCACGGGCCGCTGAAATAGTCGAGGTGAGCGCCGAGGAGGCGGGTGCCGCGAATATCCCAGGTGACCGGGTCATAGAAACCTGTCTTCTCGGGGGAACGGCCGGCATACAGCTTGGCGCGTAGCAAGCCGCTGCCGACGTTCGTACTGGCGGTGATGTCGAGCCCGTCGAAATAGGCGAACACCAACGGTCCATAAAAATCGGATGGCGGGCGGATGGTGGTGTTCGAGTAGCCGATCAGGCGCGAGTCAGCAAACATGTAGAACTCGGTGCCGAGGCGGCCGACGCGCACCTGCCAATCCGGTGAGAAATTGTGGCGCAGGAAGGCCCATGAAATCTCGGGGCCCCAACTGCCGTCATAGAGGTAACGGCTAAGCGCCTGGACAACGACATCGGTTTGGCTGCCGAGTTTCAGATTGCCCTGCAAGCCGACCACCGAGTCGATTTTGAACGACCAGTCGCGGGTCAGGCCACTCGACTGCGACAGATCCCGCACGAATTCGGCGGTATCGGTGTTGGAGCGGGCCATGCCCAGGGTGCCGAACCCGCTCAATTTGAATAGATCAGAATCGTCGGCCAGCGCTTGGCCGGAAAGGGCAAAGAGAAGGCTGGCGCACATCGATGCGAGCGGTCGGCGGCAGGTTTTTCTTGAGGCTTTCATGGCGGAAGATCAGCTTTTTCTTATAGGCACCTTTATAGTCCCCGGTCACTGCCAGCGTCAATTCGACGAAAGTAATATTGAGGCGATTTTTTGACGGAAATGGAGCGCTTGCCGTCCCGTCAGCGACGACTTTCGTTTGCCGCTGGACACCTACCGCCCACCTAGCGATGGTAGTACGGCAGGTCAGGCCAATCTGCTGGACTTGGCCCAAAGGCAGAACTCAGAGTACACCCGCCTCCGGGTATGCCAATGTCAGCAGTCTGCTCCCAGTCTAAAACGGCCCGACACCCTGTGGTCGTGGGATTTTTTGCTTGAATTCCCGCTTTGCAGCGGGAGCGGACGTTGGTGTTGAGGAAATCATGGGATTTGAACGGCCGGTGCCGGAGGGCTACCTGCCTACCTTTGGCCTGAGTTACACGGCATATGCCAAGAGCAAAGCCAATCAATGCGAATTGGAGTAGGATCATCTCCTGTCCTCTTTGCTAAAAATGAATTTGGCCGCGAAAGCTCCCTCGCTTATCGCGCTGATCCCGATTAGATGACTGCAACCATGCCCCCCCCCGATCTATGTTTGCGAAAAATTGCGGAGAAGCGCCTTGCAGATGCTCCCGTAGCGGAGTCCTCAGGTCGCGCGGTCAAGGATCTTCTGCATGAACTACAAGTGCATCAGATCGAACTGGAGATGCAAAACGATGCGTTGCGCGAGGCACAGATTAAAGTCGAGGAATCGCGTGACCGTTATCTTGATCTCTACGAGTTCTCTCCGGTTGCCTACTTGACTCTCACGAGCGACGGCCTGATCGCAGAGGGTAATCTTGTCGCAGCTAATCTATTAGGTGCTGACCGTGCGACGTTGATAAGTACCCAATTCGGAAAATTCCTTTCTTCAGAAGAAGTCGACCGCTGGCACCTTTACTTCCAGCAAAGACTGCGAGACGGCAACAAGGAGAAAATCGAACTATCCCTACAGCGTAAAGACGGCTCCCGGTTCTACGCACAGATGGACGGCCTGCCAATGGCTATCGAGGGCAACCCCTTGACAGTGCGGTTCGCAGTAACCGACATAACTGAACGTAAGAAGACGGAGGAAACGCTTGCTGCATACCGTCAGCGTCTCGAAGAACGGTCTGTCGAACTGGAGAAAGCAAAGATAGCTGCCGAAGACGCTAACGCGGCAAAAAGCGTGTTTCTCGCCAACATGAGCCATGAACTACGCACGCCAATGAATGGCGTCATGGGGATGATCGACTTGGCGCTGACTCGCGCCACCGATTCCAAACAGATCGACTGGCTTAAGAAAAGCAAGGGGTCCGCGAAGCATCTACTGGATGTCATCAACGACGTCCTCGACCTCTCGAAGATCGAATCCAACCGAATGACTCTGGTACAGGAGGACTTCTCTCTCTCGCAGGCGATTGATAATGTAATATCCATGGAGGACGCTGCTGCCCATGTTAAGGGATTGCGGCTGTCCCATGAAATCGACCCCATGCTGCCCGATCTATTCCGCGGCGACGTTCTGCGGCTGAAACAGATTTTGGTCAATTTTATCGGCAACGCAGTCAAGTTCTCCGACCATGGGCAGGTCACGGTGCGTGCCAGCATCGTAGAGCAAACGGACAACGAGGTCTTGCTTCGTATTGAAGTCACCGATCAGGGAATCGGCATCAGTTCAGAGCAGCAGAGGCGACTATTCCACGCCTTCACTCAAGCGGATAACTCTATGACCCGCAAGTACGGGGGGACAGGGCTGGGCTTGATCATCTCTAAACGCCTTGCCCTTCTGATGGGCGGCGATGTCGGCGTCGAAAGTATGCGGGGTGTAGGCAGTACTTTTTGGTTTACCGCAAGGCTGATCGCCAAAGAAGCTCAGCCGGTTTGGGCGGAATCCATAGCTAAAGTTTCTGACGCCAAGATTATCAAGGAAAGCTATTTTGCTCACCGCATTCTGGTAGTCGATGACGAACCGATCAACCGGGAAGTCGTCCTGATACAGCTTGAAGACCTCGATCTGCTCTTGGATACAGCAGAAGATGGCGAGGTAGCCGTCGCAATGGCAAGCAAGAACAGTTACGCAGCCATCCTCATGGATATGCAGATGCCGAACTTGAGCGGGCTGGAGGCAACGCGGCAGATACGGCAGCTACCCCAACACAAAGACACCCCAATCATTGCAATGACCGCCAATGTCTTTGAAGAGGACAAGGCACTGTGCATCGCGGCGGGAATGAATGACTTCCTTCCCAAACCATTTACTCCTGCCGAGTTATTTGCGGCCCTGCTGCGTTCGCTAGAACGAGGATGTTCATGGCATCAGCTTACTGAGCTGACCGGCCAAATGCCATGACTATGTCAACAGGCCGTTGGCAGTCTTTAGCGCCCATACGACGCAGCCCTGAGCCGACGTTCATGTCGATTGTTGGCATGGAGCAAGCTGAACTTCGGCAATGCAGCGGGTGCAGTCATTGACGGCGACAAGACCTATTTTGGCAATAGGCCGGAAGCGGTCATTGGGGTGCAGATAAAATGCTGGGATTATTTTCCTTGCATACGATCATGAGAAGACTCTTGCTTGCGGCCATAGGATTG
>SXGT01576977.1_pt1 | contig 17161 bp, 17 predicted proteins | sample 3176221 | NCBI WGS metagenome assembly SXGT01 (sample SAMN11356862, study PRJNA531348) | freshwater metagenome | isolation source: freshwater sample F1-120 | place: China: Fuxian Lake, Yuxi | collected 2017-12-25 | reverse complement strand
GGAGCGTGAGCGCGGCATCACCAGCAAGGCGCAGACTGCTGCGCTCGAGTACAAGGCTCGCGACGGTACTGTCTATCAACTCAATCTGATTGACACTACGGGGCACGTGGACTTCTCCTATGAGGTCAGCCGTTCCCTATCGGCATGTGAAGGTGCTCTTCTGGTGGTGGACGCAAGTCAAGGGGTGGAGGCGCAAACTGTTGCCAACTGTTATACGGCCCTGGACCTGAATGTAGAAGTGGTGCCGGTGCTTAACAAGATCGATCTTCCATCCGCCAATCCGGAGAACGCGATTGCCGAGATCGAGGATGTCATCGGCATCGATGCGCACGAGGCAATTCGCGCCAGCGCCAAGACCGGTGAGGGGGTCCTTGACATTCTCGAGGCTCTCATTGTCCGAGTGCCACCGCCCAAAGGATCACGTGAGCAGCCGCTCAAGGCGCTGATCATTGATTCGTGGTTTGACAACTATGTCGGGGTGGTGATGCTGGTCCGCGTCGTGGACGGCATCTTGCGACCGAAGGACCGAATTCGGTTGATGGCAACCGGCGCAACTTACCTTTGCGAGCAGGTCGGCGTGTTCACGCCCAAATCCTTGTCGCGCGAGAGCTTGTCCGCCGGCGAGGTCGGTTTTGTGATCTCCGGCATCAAGGAGCTCAAGGCTGCGAAGGTTGGGGATACGGTTACCCTTTCGGACAAGCCTGCGGAGAAAGCCTTACCCGGTTTCAAGGAAATCAAGCCTCAGGTGTTCGCCGGCCTCTTCCCTGTCGAAGCCAATCAATACGAAGCGCTACGCGAGTCGCTGGAAAAATTGCAGTTGAACGATTCCTCACTACAGTTCGAGCCTGAAGTATCCCAGGCGCTGGGCTTTGGGTTTCGCTGCGGTTTCCTGGGGCTCTTGCACATGGACATCGTGCAAGAACGTCTCGAGCGTGAGTTCGACATGGATCTCATCACGACGGCGCCCTCCGTTGTTTATGAGGTACTGTTGCGCACTGGCGAGACCATCGTCATCGACAATCCGGACAAGCTGCCCGACCCGGGAAGGGTCGAGGAGGTCCGTGAACCAATCATGACGGTTCAGCTCTTTATGCCGCAGGAGTTTGTTGGTGCCATCATGACGCTGTGCAACGCTAAGCGGGGTGCGCAGATCAACATGGCCTATCACGGTCGCCAGGTGCAGTTGACGTACGAAATGCCGCTCAACGAGATCGTGCTTGATTTCTTCGACAAAATGAAATCGTCTTCCAAAGGGTACTGCTCGATGGACTACGAATTCAAGGAATATCGCGCTTCCGATGTCGTGAAAGTGGATGTGTTGATCAACGGCGAAAAGGTGGATGCGTTGGCGATCATCGTGCATCGTGCGAACGCGCAGTACCGCGGGCGTGAGCTTGTTTCCAAAATGCGGGAACTGATTCCGCGCCAGATGTTCGATGTGGCGATTCAGGCAGCGATTGGTGCCGGCATCATCGCCCGCGAGAATGTGAAGGCGTTGCGCAAGAATGTCCTGGCGAAGTGCTATGGCGGCGACATATCGCGTAAGCGCAAGTTGCTGGAAAAGCAGAAGGCGGGCAAGAAGCGCATGACGCAGGTGGGCTCGGTGGAGAGTCCGCAGGAAGCCTTTTTAGCTATCCTCCAGGTCAGCAGCTGATGAATTTCGCCCTGATTCTCCTGTGCTTGACGGTGTTTACCGGCGTCTTCTGGTTTGCCGACATTTTTCATTTCAAACGCAAGCGGGAAGACCGGTTCGTCGCCGAAGTCGCCGCTCTTGATGCAAGAATGGCTCAGCATCGGGACACTTACGCGCCCGACCATCGGCAAAATGAAGTCGCCCGGTTGACACGCGAACTGCGTGTCGCACCTGCCTGGCTTGAGTTTCCCGCAAGCTTTTTCCCGGTTATCTCGATTGTCTTTGCGTTGCGCTCGTTTGTTGTCGAACCTTTCAAGATTCCTTCAGGTTCGATGATTCCCACGCTGCAGATCGGCGATTTCATTTTGGTCAACAAATTTACCTATGGCGTGCGTCTGCCAGTCATCAATACCAAAATCGTTGACGTGGGTCTGCCGCAACGCGGCGATGTCATGGTTTTCCGGTATCCCCAAGAACCGTCGCTGGACTACATAAAGCGTGTTGTTGGAGTGCCTAGAGATAGAATATCATATGAAAACAAGAGGTTATCGATAAATGGCGTTCCTGTTCCGGTCAAGCAGATGCCCGACTACCTGCACAAGGAACGAGCCAGCTACTCGCGCCAGTTTGAGGCCGAAATCGGACCGAAACGCTTTCGTTACCTGACAGATGACCACGTGCCGCCGTTCATCGACCGCGCGCGGGATTTTCCGATGCGTTCCAATTGCATCTACAATGAAGCTGGAGTCGTGTGCACGGTTCCTGCGGGGCACTACTTCATGATGGGTGACAACCGGGATAACTCGGAAGACAGCCGTTTTTGGGGGTTTGTGCCTGAGGAAAACATCGTCGGACGCGCTTTTGGCATCTGGATGAATTGGAGCGAGGGGCTCAATATTGATTTGAGCCGTATCGGAGGTTTTGATTGAGACGACTGAAAGGAAATCAGATGGTGTCTTCGGCTAAACAACAGGCTGGCGTCAGCATGCTTGGTATTTTGTTGATCTGTATCGTCATTGTGCTGGTTGCGATTGGTGCGCTCAAAATCATTCCTGCGTACACCGAGTTCAATGGCGTCAAGTCGGCAGTTATTGCTGCGCGGGATGGTGGCAAGACGGTAGTTGAAATACAGAAGGCCTTCGACAAATACGCACAGGTCAACGATATCAGTGTAATCACGGCTCAGGATCTTGACATCACAAAGGAAGGCAACGCCATTGTCGTTTCGTTCAAATATGACAAGAAGATTCCGCTGGTCAAGAATATGAGCGTGCTGATCGAGTTCGCCGGCAGTACCAACGATCCCTGAGTGCGAGGGACCAGGCAAGGCATGGATCTCACCGATCTGGAAGAGCGGCTAGGGCACAAGTTCGGTGCATCCAAGCTCCTGACTCAAGCGCTGACCCACCGCAGCCATAGCACTCTGCACAATGAGCGCCTGGAGTTCCTCGGCGACAGCGTACTGAATTGCGCCATCGCCCATCTCCTGTTCGAGCGTTACACAAAGCTTGACGAGGGAGATCTCTCCAGGTTGCGATCCAACCTGGTGAAGCAGCAAACCCTGTACGAGATCGCGCAGCGTGTTGAACTCGCCGAGTACCTTCGCCTTGGTGAAGGGGAGCTCAAGAGCGGCGGGTTCAGAAGACCGTCGATTCTGGCGGACACCATGGAAGCCTTGTTCGGTGCGATTTTCCTGGATGGGGGTTTCCTGGCCGCGCGTGCCGCGATTGCCAAGCTTTATCACCCGATCATGGAGTCGGTCGATCCCCAGACGCTGGGCAAGGATGCCAAGACCCTGCTGCAGGAGTACCTGCAGGGACGCAAAATAGCGCTTCCCACCTATAACGTGGTCGCAACGCACGGCGCTGCGCACAATCAGGAATTCGAAGTGGAGTGCGTGATTCCGAAGCTGGACATTCGCGCGACCGGTGGCGGTGCCAGCCGACGCGCGGCTGAGCAGCAAGCAGCCAGGAAGGCGCTTGAGTTGGCGCCTCGGGAAGCGCCACGCAAGGTGCGGCGGAGCCGTAAGGATGAGCAAAAAGACGCCTCAATGGCGCCAGCGCCTGCAGCGGCCGTTGCCGAACCGAAGGAAGGGGTGCGCAAGACCAAGCTCGATCCCAAACCTGTGGAGCCCCAGCCCGGATTGAGGACACCAGTTTCGCCAGGGTCGCAGGAGCCTGCCGTAAGCGACGAGCTTGAGACGACAGTGAAAAGTAGCGCGTCGTGACGTTTCACACCGGGACCATTGCGATAGTGGGGCGCCCGAATGTCGGCAAGTCCACCTTGCTCAATCATTTGATCGGCACCAAGGTTTCGATCACTTCGCGCAAAGCGCAAACCACGCGACACCGCATCCTCGGGGTCAGGACGAGTGACCAGGCACAGTTCATTTTTCTCGACACCCCTGGTTTTCAGAATACCCATCGGAACCAGCTCAATCGTGCGATGAATCGTTTTGTCGATGATGCCGTGTCGACAGCGGATGTCGTCGTGCACCTGGTAGAGGCGTCCGGCCTGAAGAATGAGGACGCCCTGGTCGAGTCCCGATTCGATGCGTCGATGCCTGTCGTTCTCGTATTGAGCAAGATTGATCGCATCAAGAACCAGAACGACCTTTTGCCACTGATGGCGCAAGTGGCGGCGCGGCGATCCTACGCCGCCATCATCCCGGTTTCAGCCAAGACGGGGAAAGGCGTAGACCAACTGCTTGCCGAAATCGCGCGCCATCTGCCCGAGGCTGAGCCCATATACGATGCCGATGCGTTTACGGATCGTTCGGAGCGCTTCCTTGCCGCCGAATTGATCCGCGAGAAGGTATTCCGCCTGTCTGGTGAGGAAGTTCCCTACGGCTGTGATGTCACCATAGAGAAGTTTCAGGAGGAGGGTGCGCTCAGGCGCATCCATGCCACCATCATCGTAGAGCGTGCCGGGCACAAGGCAATTCTTCTTGGATCCAAGGGCGAAAAGATGAAGAGGATCGCGACCGAAGCGCGATTGGACATGGAAAAGCTGTTTGGCTCCAAGGTGTTTCTGGAACTGTGGGTAAAAGTCAAGGGTGGTTGGGCGGACAGCGATGCCAGGCTGAAGTCCCTGGGATATCGATGAGCGAGGTTGTGCCGACGACATTGCGGCGTCCCGCGAGCAGTGAGACACCGGGATTCGTGTTGCACTGGTACGCGTATAGCGAAACGAGCATGATCGTCGAGGTGTTCACCCGGGATTCAGGGAGGGTACCTCTGGTAGCCAAGGGCGCCCGGCGCCCACGCGGGAGTGTGCTTGTGCAATTCCAGCCCTATGACTTTTCGTGGACCGGGAAGGGCGACCTCAAAACCTTGCGCAGGGCAGATTGGCAGGGTGGCCTGCAGCCACTGCCGCCGGGGAGGCTGTTCTGCGGTTTCTACCTAAACGAACTGCTCATGAAGTTGCTCGCGCGGGAGGATCCGCACGAACAGCTGTTTGAGGCCTATGCGCGGTCGATCGAGTATCTTGCAATTGGCGCTGAGGAAGGGCCGGTCTTGCGCGAATTTGAAAAGGCATTGTTGAAGGAAACAGGATTTGCACTGGTTCTCACGCAGGAAGCGCAGACACTGCGCCCCGTGGTCGCCGAGCATGCCTACGTGTTCGTGCCTGACGAAGGCGTGAGGCGCTGGGACGGGCGGGACACGGTCGGTGAGGCAGGCGGTGTGATTCTTGATGGCAAGACCTTGATTGACATCGACCAGGGCAACTATGCTGAACCCCGTACTGCGCAGGTAGCGAAACAATTGATGCGGCGGCTTCTGGACCGACAACTGAACGGCAAGACGCTTGCCACCCGACAAATCCTCTCACAGATGCTTGGAACATGAAAATGCGTGTGCAGTTAGGCATCAACATTGATCACGTGGCAACACTGCGCCAGGTGCGTGGCACAAGCTACCCGGACCCCATCCGGGCCGCCCTTGAAGCAGAAGAGGCCGGTGCGGACCTGATCACGTTACATCTACGCGAAGACCGACGCCATATTCAGGATCACGACGTGTTTGCACTGAGAAGCTGCCTGAAGACACGCATGAACCTGGAGGCCGCCATTACCCGCGAAATGCTGCAGATTGCGGTAAAGGTGAGGCCGCACGATGTTTGCCTCGTGCCTGAGCGCAGAATGGAACTGACTACCGAGGGCGGACTGGACGTGATAGGCCAGTTTGATCGCGTAAAAGATGCAGTGCGCATTCTTTCTGAGGCCGGTATCCGCACCTCCCTTTTCATTGGCCACGACCCTGCGCAGATCCAGGCCGCCAAGGCCGCTGGTGCACCAGTGATCGAAAGTCACACCGGGCACTATGCGGCGGCTGCTCAGCAGGAAGAAATTGACGCAGAACTCGGAAGAATTCGCGCGGGAGTCGAGTTGGGGTGCTCCCTTGGCCTCGTCGTGAACGCGGGCCACGGCCTCCACTTTGACAATACCGCACCGATCGCCTCGCTGGAAGGAATCAGCGAGCTCAATATTGGACACGCCATCGTCGCCGAAGCTTTGTTTCGCGGCTGGCGTCAGGCGGTACGCGACATGAAGTCCGTGATCGAGGCTGCGGCGCAGTAGTGCAGCCTGGCCAGACCCGCCCGAAGGGCCCCTCAGGTCGGAGCGGAGTTGGGATTGGCGAGGCAACGCAATAACTGCGGGAAGACCTTGGCGGTGCTGGCCACAACGTCTCCCGACTCCAGATAGCCTGCCTCCCCTCGCAGATTGCCGATGAGACCACCGGCTTCCAGCACCAACAGACTACCGGCAGCGACGTCCCATGGAGAAAGACCGGTCTCCCAGAATCCGTCAAAGCGGCCGGCGGCTACATAGGCCAGGTCAAGTGCTGCAGCACCAGGCCGTCGGACGCCAGCCGTTGCAAGTGTGACCGACTTGAGCATCGCAAGGTAAGCGTCCAGCCCAGAGCCGTCACGGAATGGAAAGCCTGTGCCGATCAGGCAGTCAGACAACTTGTCACGCTTGGAGACGCGGATGCGGCGATCATTCAGGTAGGCCCCAGCTCCTCGAGTGGCAGCGAATAGCTCGTTTTTGACCGGGTCGAACACCACACCCTGTGTGATCAATCCTTTGTGCTGCAAACCGATCGATACGCAGTACTGGGGCACGCCGTGAATGAAATTGGTCGTGCCGTCAAGCGGATCGATGATCCAGCAGTATTCGGATTTGGCGATTTGCGAAGCGCCCGATTCTTCGGCCAGGATGCCATGCTCCGGATAGGTCCGCCGCAATTCGTCAATCACGGCTGCCTCGGCTGCCCGATCCACTTCCGTTACAAAATCGTTGCGGCGTTTCGTTTCCACCTTAAGCAAATCGAGATCACGCGAGGCGCGATTGATGATGTTGCCAGCCTTGCGGGCGGCCTTGATGGCCGTATTGAGCATCGGGTGCATGGGGAACGACTCTTTTCTATCTTTGGGCTGCCATCATGACAGCTGGCATTCGATTAAAGTGTGCAGAGTTGCAAATGGCCGATCAGAACTGTCCCCATCATTTGCAGAACTCGGTGGCTTGCTTCGCAGGCAGTGATTTTATCCGACTAAGGTTGCTCCAACGATGAAGCGTGCAAGAGAGTCGCTCGACCACATCCGGATCGTGCTGGTGGAGACCAGCCATTCGGGTAACGTTGGGGCAGCGGCGCGCGCGATGAAAGTGATGGGACTGTCCAGATTGGTGCTGGTTGGGCCGCGGGCGGCGGTAGATGAGATCGCCCGCGCGCGCGCCAGTGGCGCCGATGACGTACTGAAAGAGGCGAAGGTTGTAGCCGATCTGAAGGATGCGCTGTCGGGCTGCGTGCACGCGGTGGCGGCCACGTCCCGAGCGCGCGAAATTTCGCCGACAACCAGCAACGCCAGGCAGGCCGCAGAATCACTCCTGTGCCACGCAGTCCAAGGTGAGTGTGCGCTCGTGTTCGGCAACGAAACTTATGGACTGACCAACGAACACCTCCGCCTCTGTCAGGCGGTTGCGACGATTCCGACCTCCGAGAACTACGGCTCGCTCAACCTGGCGGCGGCGGTTCAAGTTTTCGCCTATGAGCTCCGGATGTCAATGATGGCATCCGCAGGTATGCCGTTGACGCCCGAACCCGCCGGTTCCATCGACGCTCCTGCGACGCTCGACGAAATCGAGGGTTTGATGCGGCATTGCGAAACGGCACTGGCGACGATCGGATTTTTTGATCCAGCCAACCCGAAACGCCTGTTGCCGCGCTTGCGCAGGCTGTTTGGCAAGGCGCGCCTGGAACGGGAGGAAGTCAATATTTTGCGCGGAATACTCGGCGCCGCCGAGCGGCGTCATGAAGGGCGCCGTTAAGGCTTCTGTGACCCAGGCTCCCCACCCAGCGGCGGCGGTGTCGAGTCCTGATCAGGCGCAGCGGTGCCGTCTCCCAGCGTACGCAGGCGATTGGTGGCCACCATTTGCTTCATCCGTTCCGCTTGCGATAACGTGTGCATGCGCTGGGAAACGCCAAGTGGCTTGGCAGCGTCCTCCATTGCACTCATCTGTTGCGTCAAGGTCAGCGTTTGCATCCTCTGCGTGTTTGGCAGTACCCGCTGTGGCGCGGTGGTCCCCATGCCATTGTCGCTGGGCGGGGTTGGCCGAAGATCGGCTTCATACGCCCAAAGCTTTTTTTCGTCGACCAGAATTTGGTAACGATGCTCGCCGGGACGCGAGGACTGCACGGAGACGACCTTGGCACGCGAACCGCGCGCAAATTCCTGAACATCACGCTGCAAATAAACGTGCTCGCCGGGCATATAAGCAGGCGCCAGAAGGCGCAGGGTGCTCATGCGGCCAGTTTGGAACAGGTCTTTATCAGACATAGCTGTAAGATTACTTCATAATTTACTGAAAAGAAACCACTTTTGATGTCTGGATTTCAAACGGGGCGCCGATGTGTATGCGGGTGATGTGGGTTCTGAGTTCAATAATTTTCTCGTGTTGCATGGCACAACCTGCGCTAGCCAATACCCTGTTGCTTGTGGCGCGCCCCGGTTTACAGGATCCCAATTTTGCGCGAACGGTGGTTCTTGTGACCCGTACCCCTCAAAACGAAACGATCGGCCTGGTGTTGAATCGCCCCCTTCCTTTTGATGGCGGGCGTCTGAGCTTGCCTGATGGGGCGAGAGTGACCGAGGTATACGCTGGCGGTCCGGTAGGATCCTCCATGCTGATGGCGGTAGGGCAAGGGCTCTCTACAGGGGCAGCCTCCATCGAAGTCATGCCGGGCGTTCAACTCGTGGTCGGCGCAACCAGGGTGCGCGCATTCGTCCAGGCAGCCACCACCACTCGGGTAAAGGTATTTGCCGGATATGCCGGCTGGGTCGCCGGGCAGCTCGAAAGCGAGATTGCGAGCGGGGCGTGGTTGCCGGTTCCCTTGACGGAAGATTGGGTGTTCGATGCCAGACCGGATACGCTGTGGGAGCGTGCCGTCGGGCGCGTCAGGGCGGTTCGCCCCTCAGAGCGCCTGCTTGGGGCGGACGAACTCCATGCGGTCAACGGATCGAACGTTGATCTCCCGCACTTCGTTTCCTTGCAAAACGCGCAGCGGAACCGAGACGCCCGCTTCTCCCATCGACCATAGCTTGCCGTAGAACGCTTCTAGGGATGTCACGGCCTCGCCTTGAATGGCAAGGATGATGTCGCCTGGCTTCAAACCAGCCTGGGCTGCCGGTGCATCCTCCTGAACGCGAATGATACGCAGGCGACCGTCCACCTCCTGGGTGGAGACCCCGATCCACGGACGCAGTGAATCCTTGGACCTGCCGGTGCGCGTCATGTCTTGCAGGATCGGTTTAAGCAGATCGATTGGCACGAACATGTTTCCCGGCGTGCGCCGGTTTTGCGCGGCGGCGTCGGCTACGATCAGGGAGCCAATGCCCACCAACTCGCCCTCCCGATTGATCAAGGCTGCACCGGAGTGATCATCGCGAGGCGGGATGGTGAAGATGGCATCATCAATCAGATACTCCCAGTAGCCCGCAAACCTTCTCTTTGAGGCAACAGTGGCCACACTTGCCTCGCCCTTGCCGCCATGCGTTGCAAAAATGAGCTTGTCAAACTCGCTTACGCGCGTCGAAGAACCAATCGCGATGCCCTTGGCGCGAAGAGGTGTTGCCGGTTTGACCAATCCGAAGCCGGATGCGTGGTCAAACGCCACGACCGAAGCGGAGACGATCCGCCCGGAGTTGTCGGCAAGTTCGATGGTGTCTGCCTCAAGAATCAAGTATCCGATGGTCAGCACCAGCCCGGATTGCGCCAGCAAAACACCGCTCCCCTCGCGCTCTCTTCCCAAGGTGCGGGTGGAGCGCGCGTTGCTGACCGCGGATACCTTGATTCTGACGACGTTGTCCAGTGCTCCCAAAAGTGCCTCTGCCGATCGGCGCTCCGATTCGGAAGCGGGCAAAGGCGTATTGACGCCACCCGGGCTTGGGCTGGCCGCATTCACCGCCGCGCACAGCATCAGGATCACGATGCCGGTGTAAAAGGTAATGGCGAATCGCATCACGTCCTCCTGAATAGGCTGGCAGCGCCGATAATTTCGTGGCCGCATCAACACCGGCCGGAAATGATGTTACGCCAGAGCGGCGCTTGCGTGCAGGGCGAGCGGACCCGGAGGCGCGGTTCTATGGCGCGCGAGCTGCGAGAAATCCTCCGAGGCCATCGAGGACCGCGTCCGGCGCTTCAGCCATCAGATTGTGTCCGGCCTTGGGCACGACGACGGTGCGTGCGTTACGCAGTTTGGCTTGCAGTTCACGAGCCCCGCGCACTGGCGTCATGACGTCACTTTGACCCAGCACGAGCAGCACCGGCTGTTCCAGGGTGGCGGCGCGCGCCAGCCCGTCCAAATAGGCGTTGCAGGCAGCGAAGTCGATTTGCATGACCCCTGGCTTGACACGTTGCATCAGCCGAAGGTTCTCGCCAATGATCCAGAAGCCGGGGCCGGGATTGGAGGGTTTGGCCGCATAGGTTGAGTGTGACCAGATGTTGACCATGTCCTGCGCTGCAGGTTCGTCTTCGCGTGTCGCGCTGAGCAAGACTTCACCGACGGGCATCGGTACGGCACTGCCGACCAACGCGATCTTGCTGACGCGCTCTGAAAAGCGGGCGGCCGTTTCCAGGGCAATCAGTGAACCCATGCTGTGGCCCACCAGGCAGGCCTGGGCAACGCCTGCCGCATCGAGCAGGGCGACCAGCCAGTCGGCCATCTCGGCAATGGTGGATTTCGCCGGCCCGGCACTGCGAACATGGCCCGGCAAGTCCACTGCCAGCACACCATAGCCGTGATGGGCCAAATACCGGCTTTGCAGGATCCAGACGCTGTGGTCGTGCTGTGCGCCGTGCAGGAACACCACGGTGGGCAACTTTGGATCAAACGGCCTGCCACCGCTATAGGCATAGGCCTCGCGGCCCTGGACGTTGAGCAGCATTGCGTCAGGCCCCCTTCATGGCGACCTTCAGGCCGCGGCTCAGGTCTTCCATCAGATCGACCGGGTCTTCAAGACCGATCGAAAGCCGCATCGTGCCTTCCTTGATGCCCGAGGCCTCCAACATATCGGTAGCCACCCTGAAATGTGTAGTTGAAGCCGGGTGGATCACCAGTGATCGCGCATCCCCAACGTTGGCCAAATGCGAGAACAGCTTGAGCGATTCCACGAAGCGCCGGCCCGCCGCCCGGTCACCCTTGATGTTGAAGGAAAACACGGCGCCGCAGCCACGCGGAAGTAACCGCTTTGCCAGTGCATAGTCGGGATGTTCCGGTAGCTCCGGGTACGAAACGGATTCGACGCCGGGATGCTTGGTCAGGAATTCGACGATCTTGCGGGCGTTGGTCACATGCCGCTCCATGCGCAGGGGCAAGGTCTCAACGCCTTGCAGGATCTGGAACGCCGTGAACGGGCTCATGGTGGCGCCGAAGTCGCGCAGCCCCTCGCGCCGGGCTCTCAAGGAAAAAGGTGCAACCGTGCTTTCCTCGGCAAATACCATGCCGTGAAAACCGTCATATGGCGCCGTCAGCTCGGGAAACTTGCCCGATGCGACCCAATCGAAGGTGCCACCATCTACGAGCAGGCCGCCAATCACAGTACCGTGCCCACACAGGAATTTGGTCGCCGAGTGATACACCAAGTCGGCACCGTGGTCGATGGGCTTGAGCAGGTACGGGGTAGTGAACGTGGAATCGACAAACAAGGGGATGCCGTGGTCGTGTGCCAGCATTCCCAAGGTGGGCAAATCCAGGACATCCAACCCCGGGTTGCCGAGGGTTTCGCCATACAAGGCCTTGGTGTTGGGGCGAATTGCTGCCTTCCAGTCGTCAATGCGGCGCGGATCAACGAACGTGGTGTCAATTCCAAAGCGACGCAGGGTGTAGTCAAGCAGGTTGTGCGAACCGCCGTACAAGGCGCGCGACGCCACGATATGGGAGCCGCCACCTGCGATGGTGGCCAGCCCCAGATGCAGCGCAGCTTGTCCGCTAGCCGTGGCGATACCTGCGACACCGCCTTCAAGTGCCGCGATGCGTTCTTCCAGGACGGCCGTGGTCGGGTTGGAGATGCGTGAATAAACATGCCCGGCACGCTCCATGTTGAACAGGGAAGCAGCATGATCTGAATCCTTGAAGACAAACGATGTCGTCAGGTAGATCGGCGTGGCACGCGCCCCGGTTTCTGGATCGGGTGCTGCTCCTGCATGGAGGGCCAGCGTGTCAAAGCCAGGATAGGAGGGGCCTGCCATCTTCAATACCAAGTCAAAAAGTCATGGTAGCACGCACTGCAAAGCCTTTTGAGCCATTGTTCTGTGCCAAAATGGTCCATCGGATATCTAAGTGCGCAAGTATTTGGACGCCGCCTTCCCAGCACTCATGACCAACACGAACGCCCGCAAAATCCTGGAACTTGACCCGCTGGTTCCCGGCGCTTCTGAAGCGCTGGAAGCGTTGCTGGTCTCAGACCAGCCTTTCGCCCAGCGTGTGCTGGCCTGTGCATCGATGCCAGGGCTGGGGCGCCGCAGTGGTGTCGAGCCGGGTGATCTGGTGCCTTTGCACGGGTTTCGCTTTGTACAGCAGGTTGTTGCCGGCTTGCTGCTTGACGATGCTGGCGTCGACGCCACCAACTTCGCCATCCTCAGCGGAATTGCCGCGCAGGTGGTTGCCATGCGCGTGCCGGTTCAGCGGGGTGAGGAGGCCTTTTTCTGTGCCTGGCTGGGCGCTACGCCAGCCTGGCGGCAGGCACCCAGCTCTTGGGGGGTATCGGCAGAAGTGGTGAGTGCCCTCGATCGGCACCAGCTGATGCCGGAATCAGCGCAACTGGTTGCGACGCGCCCCGACGTGATTGCACAGTGCGTGCGCTTTGGGGGGCTGCTGGCAAGTTTCGCATCACCCTATCCGGAAAGTGGTGTGATGGAAGCCGTGCAGCGGGCAGCACGACTTGGTATCCATCCGCGTGATTTGGATGGAATATGTGCCGATATCGCGCGCAATGCGGCGGACTGGTCAAACTGCTTGAAGCGGCCGATCAAGGCAGACCTGAGGCTTGATTTGAACCTGCCGGCCCACGCTACCGCGATGCGCGTGGCCAGCGAGCTGGCCGAGGTCTATCGTTATCTGTTGCAGACGGCGGCTGTCGATGCGGAGACCGGGTTACCCAACGCGCGCTACTTCCACACAAGACTGGGGAGTGAGTGGGCGGCAGCCCGGCGTCGCAGCGGTGAGTTGTCCGTCGTCTGTGTGCTGTGTCGCAGCATGATGGCACAGCTGGCCCAACTGCTGCGCGAAACGGCGCGCATGCAGGACGTGGTGTGCCGATCAGGCGATGGCGAATTCATGATTATCTGTACTGATACCCACGCCGAATATGCTGCGCGGGCGGCGGAGCGGCTGTCCGGAGAGATGAAACGGTCGGGTGTGACGGCCTTTTTCGGCACGGCGACGCTTGACTCGATGATTTCGAGCGTGGATGATCTGGTTGAGCGGGCGCGCAGTGCCGCCCGTGCGGCGCGCGCGGAAACTGGTACGCCGTCCTGAAACAGCCGGAACGAGGAGGATGCCATGCAGGTAAAAGAGATCGTCAGGATCAAGGGCAACACCCTGTACACCGTCACACCGACGACGTTGTTGTCGGATGCAGTAGTCTCGATGTCGGAGCATGACATCGGCTCGGTTGTGGTGATCGAGGCGGGCAAACTGGCCGGCATGCTGACTTTCCGTGAAGTCATTAATGTCCTCGCCAAGCGACAGCTTGAGCATCGCACTGGCCCGACCCCAACCATGTCGGAAATCACGGTGGGCGATGTGATGGTGGCCGAACCGGCGATTGCCACGCCGGACATGGAGGTGGACGAACTGCGCTCGTTGATGCTGGCGCGCCATCAGCGCTATGTTCCGGTGATGGATGGTGACACCATGCTGGGTGTGATTTCCTTTCACGACGTCGCCAAGGCGGTTCTGGAGGAGCAGGCGTTCGAGAACCGCATGCTCAAAGGTTACATCAAGGACTGGCCAGCCTGATCGAGGCTCTAACGCCTGCATGCCTGAAACCGTGGGTGCACAAGGCTGCGCAGGCGATTGGCCGGTGGCAAGGCGCCCTCAGTCCGGCGGATTGCGCTTTCGGGCGCCCGAAATCGATCTCAGGCATCTTCAATGAGTAGCCACACGCCGGGAATCCGGGGCGACAGGCCCACAGAGGAAGGGCAATTCAGGCTCTTGTCGGAACGGCGCTTTGCGCCGTTCTTCTGGACCCAGTTTGCCGGTGCTGCAAACGACAACGTTTTCAAGTTTGCTTTCACGATCTTCGTCACCTTTCAGGCTGCCAGCTTTGGCGGTGGTGATCCGAAGACGGCGGCCTTCCTGATCGGCGCGGTCTTCATCGCACCGTTTGTGCTGTTCTCCGCAACTGCCGGGCAACTGGCGGACAAGTTTGAAAAATCGAGACTGATCCGGTTCGTCAAGAGCTTCGAAGTCGCCATCATGCTGCTGGCGGCCGTCGGCTTCATGCAGCATTCGGTTGCAGTCCTTTACGTTGTCACGTTTCTGATGGGACTGCATTCCACCCTGTTTGGTCCGGTCAAGTACGCTTACCTCCCGCAGCATCTGAAAGATCGTGAACTGGTGGGCGGCAACGGCCTGATCGAAATGGGGACGTTCGTGGCGATCCTTCTGGGCACGATGCTGGGGGGTGCCTTGGCCGGGATGGGAGACGATGGCGCGGTTTATGTTGCTGGCGCCTGTTTCCTGTTTGCGGTGGCGGGGCGGATCATCGCTGGCTGGGTGCCCAAGTCACCAGCCCCCGAACCGGGCCTTTCGATCAACTGGAACCCGGTCAGTGAAACGCTGGCCAATCTGAAGCTTGCCAAAAGCAATCGCGCGGTGTTTCTGTCGATGCTGGGCATTTCCTGGCTGTGGTTCTTTGGGGCGACCTTCCTGACTTCCTTCTCGCCCTTTGCCAGGGAGGTGTTGGGTGGCAATGAGGCTGTCGTCACGCTGCTGCTGGCGGTGTTCTCCGTCGGTATCGGGACCGGGTCCCTCCTGTGCGAGCGCATGTCCGGCCACAAGATTGAGATCGGCCTGGTGCCGTTCGGCTCCATTGGCATGACGGTGTTTGCAGTGGATTTGTATTTTGCTTCAAGCGGTCTGAAGCCGGAAGGGCTGGCAGGGGTGATGGCGTTCCTCTCCACGGGCATCCATTGGCGCATCCTTGCCGATCTGTTTCTACTGGCCATGTTTGGCGGCTTTTATTCGGTCCCGCTGTATGCATTGATCCAGACCAGATGCGAGCCCACCCATCGTGCCCGCATCATCGCCGCTAACAACATACTGAACGCCATGTTCATGATCGCCAGCAGCCTGCTGGCTGCGGTACTGCTCAAGAGCGGCTTCTCGATTCCGCAATTGTTTCTGGTGACCGCTCTATTGAACGCCCTGGTAGCGATCTACATTTACACGCTGGTGCCGGAATTCCTGATGCGCTTCCTGTGCTGGCTCCTGATTCATTCGGTGTATCGCTTGCGCAAGAGCGGTTTGCAACACATTCCGGAGATTGGGCCCGCCATCATCACCTGCAATCATGTGAGTTTCGTCGATGCATTGGTGATCATGGCGGCCAGCCCGCGGCCGATCCGGTTTGTGATGGACCACAACATTTTCAAGGTGCCTGTCCTGTCTTTTGTTTTTCGGACCGCCAAGGCGATACCGATTGCGCCGGCAAAAGAGAATGTTGCCTTGCGCGACAAGGCATTTGACGATGCAGCCAGGGCCTTGCGGGACGGTGACCTGGTCGGCATTTTTCCGGAAGGCAGGATCACCGATACGGGTGACCTCTATCCATTCCGCCCCGGCGTGATGGAGATATTGAAGCGCCAGCCGGCGCCGGTGGTCCCGATGGCGCTGTGCGGCCTGTGGGGTTCGTTTTTCAGCCGCAAGGGGGGGGCGGCAATGACCAAGCCATTCCGTCGCGGCGCGTTTGCCACGATTGCACTCAAGGTTGCACCGGAGTGGGCACCACAGCTGGTGGAGCCCGACGCCTTGCAGGCTGCGACGTTGGACCTGAGAGGCGACTGGAAGTAGGCGGATTGTCCGATTTGGGGTGCGGCGGCGGGCCGGTGAACGAAGACGCTGATGCCCCTCGGTTAAACTTCATCCTCGTTCCAGACTATTCGGTCTTGCCACATGTCCGGCTCCACTCTCGGCCAGCTTTTTTGTGTCACCAACTTCGGCGAATCGCATGGCCCGGCGATCGGCTGCGTGGTCGATGGTTGCCCTCCAGGGATGGCTCTTTCCGCAGTGGACATCCAGACTGATCTGGACCGCCGCAAGCCCGGTACCTCGCGCCATGTGACGCAGCGCCAGGAATCGGACAGCGTGGAAATTCTGTCCGGTGTATTCGAAGGCAAGACCACGGGGACCCCCATTGCGCTGTTGATCCGGAACGAGGACCAGCGCAGCAAGGATTACAGCAACATTGCCAATACCTTTCGCCCCGGTCACGCCGACTATGCGTACGTGCAGAAGTACGGCTTTCGCGACTACCGCGGTGGTGGTCGATCGTCGGCAAGGCTGACTGCCCCAACTGTGGCGGCTGGTGCCGTCGCCCGGAAGTGGTTGCACGAAGCCTATGGCTTGCAGATTCGAGCCTACCTTGCCCAGCTGGGCGAAGTGGTGGTGCCGTTCAAAGCCTGGGATGATGTGGCGGACCGGGAGAACAATCCGTTTTTTGTCGCTGACAAGTCCTTTGTGGCGCAACTTGAGGCTTACATGGATGCGTTGCGCAAATCCGGTGATTCGGTTGGCGCACGCATTACCGTGGTGGCGGAAAATGTTCCCCCGGGCCTCGGTGAGCCGCTGTACGACCGGCTGGATGCGGACATCGCCCACGCGCGGATGGGCATCAATGCAGTCAAAGGTGTCGAGATTGGCGCGGGCTTCGGTGCGGTGGTGCAGAGGGGCACGGAGCACGGCGACGAAATGACGCCTGCCGGGTTCAAATCGAACCATTCCGGGGGCGTACTCGGCGGCATCT
>SXGT01921387.1_pt1 | contig 17166 bp, 13 predicted proteins | sample 3176221 | NCBI WGS metagenome assembly SXGT01 (sample SAMN11356862, study PRJNA531348) | freshwater metagenome | isolation source: freshwater sample F1-120 | place: China: Fuxian Lake, Yuxi | collected 2017-12-25 | reverse complement strand
GTCACCCACAACATGCAGCAGGCGTCCCGCGTCGCGGATGAGACAGCATTTTTCCTCGCCGGAGAGGAACGGATTGGCAAACTTGTCGAGTTCGGCCCGACGAACCAACTCTTCACGAATCCGATTGATCCGCGGACTGAGGCATACATCACGGGGCGTTTCGGCTAAGCGCATCGCCTTACAGAGGTGCAAGTCCGCACCCGCACGACAAACCCGTACAGCCCGCGTGATCCTCTGCCTCCCCTGCGCACTTCCATTCGGAACCGCGTACCATAAGGGTGTCGCCATTGCTCTGCGAACGATCTGGCAAGCGTCAGCTCGAGCGTATGATTGGTGTACGAGTGGTCGACACGGTAGCGTGGTGGCCAAGACTTGCATGGTAGCCGGAGGTGGTGCCGCGAGGCGCCTAACCTGGCGCGGGAGGAATCAAACATGACGACCGTCACCGATCGATCCGTTGTATCCCACGTGTCGGCAAACGGCGACTTGGGCGCCCATGACCGTGTTCAAAACACATGGGCGGTCAAGCGCGGGCTCGCGCAGATGCTCAAGGGCGGCGTAATCATGGACGTGGTTACCCCCGACCAAGCCAAGATTGCCGAAGACGCCGGTGCATGCGCGGTGATGGCGCTCGAACGTGTGCCTGCCGACATCCGGAAGTCCGGTGGGGTGGCCCGCATGAGTGATCCCGACTTAATCCGAGGCATCTGCGAGTCAGTCACGATCCCGGTCATGGCCAAGGCGCGTATTGGGCATTTTGTCGAGGCTCAGGTGCTTGAGGCCCTAGGCGTTGACTACATCGACGAGTCGGAAGTGCTTACCCCTGCGGATGACGAGTTCCATATCGAGAAGCACGGCTTCAAGGTGCCGTTCGTCTCCGGTTGTCGAGACCTAGGGGAAGCCCTTCGTCGTGTCGGCGAAGGTGCAGCAATGATCCGGACCAAAGGCGAGGCCGGAACCGGCAACATTGTCGAGGCTGTCCGGCACGCACGCGCTGTCCTCGGTGCAATCAGGAAGATACGTAACCTGCCCATCGAGGAGCTGATGACCGAGGCAAAGCGCCTTGGTGCACCGTATGAGCTGATCCGTGAGATCCACTTCACCGGTGTTCTGCCGGTCGTCAACTTCGCTGCCGGTGGAATTGCGACACCATCAGATGCCGCGCTCATGATGCAGATCGGTGTTGATGGTGTGTTCGTAGGCTCAGGGGTCTTCAAGAGTGAAAACCCAGCCAAGATGGCGCGTGCGATCGTTATGGCGACCACTCACTACCGCGACGCAGCGATCGTTGCCGAGGTCAGCCGCGGTGTCGGCGAGCCCATGCGAGGCCTCGAAGTCGCAACCATGCCTGCCGGGGAGCGCCTTGCCAGCCGGGGTTGGTAACAATGACCACCGGCACCGTTGTTGCGCCCTCTACCCGCCAAGGGTGGGGGGAGCAGTCGGTTCTGACTGAAACCGGGCTAACCATTGGGGTTCTTGCCATGCAAGGCGCCTTCGTGGAACACGTTCGGATATTGGCCATCCTCGGCGTAGCCGCTCGCGAAGTCCGGTTACCGCGCGACCTTGACGGCCTCGACGGAATCATTTTGCCCGGGGGCGAAAGCACCACGATTGGCAAGCTTCTTCAGGCAGGGGGTGTTCTCGCCCCACTGAGGGGCGCAATTTCGCGAGGCCTGCCATGTTGGGGAACCTGCGCCGGCGCCATCCTGATGGCGAGGAACGTGTCTGACACGTTGCCCGGCCAACCTTTGCTGTCGGTTATGGATATCTCGGTGCGACGAAATGCGTTCGGGCGTCAGATCCACAGTTTTGAGACCGACATCGTCATAGACGGGATGGACACGACGGTGCCATTTCCGGCAGTTTTCATCCGCGCCCCGACAATCGAAGCCGTGGGCCAGAATGCCACGGCAATCGCGTCTCTTGGCGACGGAACGATCGTTGCCGCCCGCCAAGGCAACTGGATTGCGACGTGTTTCCATCCTGAACTCACTTCCGACACACGGTTCCACGCGTGGTTCCTCGAGATCGCTCGCGCGGTTCGTGGCCGGAGCTCGGGATAAGGTTCGCCACGGCTGTGATGCAGTAGTATTCGAGGCAGCGATGCAGCCTGATCGTCGCTGAACGTCTCCCGGTCCTTGGGAGAAGCCCAACAAAATACCTGCTAGGGGAGCCTGAGGGCTGAGAGGGCGTACGCCGGAGACACGGCAAGCGTCGACCCTGCGAACCTGATCCGGGTAATACCGGCGGAGGAAAGCATGAACGAACCGCAAACGGTCAAACCGTCCCGCTTCGATGGGCCGGGGACAACGAGTACATGGCGGACTAGCGAACTCATGGTGGTCATCGTGGTGGCGATCGTGTTTGGCGCAATCTACGTCGCGTGGGCAGGTCCATACCAATGGGTTGCCGCGTTTGGCGGAACACCAACACAGGAAGCGGCCAACGGGCTCTGGTTTGTTGCCGGTTTGCTTGGCCCCTACCTGATCCGTCGACCGGGAGCGGCGGTGGTCTCGGAGACCCTCGCGGCGCTCGCAGAGATGCTTGTCGGCGCTCCCTGGGGCCCAAGCCTCGTCATCTACGGTGTCCTCCAGTCAATCGGCGCCGAGGCAACTTTTGCGCTCTTTGGCTACCGGCGGTGGACACTTGTGACCATGGTCTTGGCTGGCATCGTCGCCGGGCTCGTTTCATTGCCTTATAGCTGGTGGGACTATGGGTACTTCGGTCTTGACACGCCAGTCCTTTTGGTGATGCTAGTCACGCGGACGATTGGGGTCGCCGTTGCTGGCGTGATCGCCAAGTATCTTGGCGACGCGCTCGTCCTGACAGGCGCACTCAAAGACACGGCGATCGGTCGTGCCCGACTTGAAGAGGTGTAGGGGTTCGGCGGATGACCGAACCAGTTCCACACACGCCTCACCCGGGTCGCAACTGGAGACAACGTGAACGCGCCTCGGATTGACGTCCGGGATCTGACGATCAGGCATTTAGGACGAAAGCGTCGCTGTCTCGAAGATGTTTCACTGACCATTGCACCTGGCGAGCGGGTCCTGATCGCGGGACCGAGTGGCGCGGGCAAGAGTACTCTTGCCCTGTGCCTGAATGGTCTGGTTCCGTTCTCCGTAGACGTCCATTGGGTCAGCGGGTCCGTCGAAGTCTCTGGAGTGGCAACCACAAGCCTGCCTCCCGGTGACCTGACGCGTCGGATAGGGATCCTCTTCCAGGATCCTGATGCGCAGGTCGTCCTGTCCAAAATCGACGAAGACATCGCATTCGGACTGGAGAACCGCGGAATCCCGCCAGTGAACATGCCGCAGCTGATTGCACGTGCACGTTTCGCGGTTGGCTTGGCACGCAGATCTGACCGAGACGGGGATAACCAGACCTGGGTTCCTGAACAGGTGAACCGATTGTCTGGTGGGGCCAAGCAGAGGCTGACCCTCGCCGGACTGCTCGCAGGCAATCCAGAAGTGCTTGTCCTCGACGAACCTGTCGCGAACCTTGACCCCGTCGGAGCCGCAACCGTTTGGTCGAAAGTTGCGGCGCTTCTTGGCCCAGACGACGCAAGACCCGAGGACACCCTGCGCAACGGTGGGCGGTCGTTGGATGCATCATTTTCAGCCAACCGAAACACTGGTGAACCACGGAAGCCCACGCGAGAAACTCGGTCGCTGATCGTCATTGAACACACCGCCGATGACGTGTTGCCGATGCTCGACCGAGTCGTTGTACTCGACCAAGACGGAAAGGTCGCGTCAACCGGCACGCCCGACGAGGTGTTCATTGGCAATCGGGAATTAGTCCGCTCTCTCGGGATTCGCATGCCCGTCTGGGCCTCGGTGGCCCACCTCTCCGGGTCAGCCCAACTTCCACGGTCGCTCGACGAGGCTGCAGTCGCGTTCGGGGAGTGGGCCCGTGGATCGAACCTAGCACCAGCGCCCGGCGGTCAACCTGAACCACTTATCCGCACCCAATCGAGTGGCGCTTCTCTGATCAGTTCCCGAATTTCACTCACCGATGTGTCATTTAGGCATCGAGGGTCTGATCGAGATGCGGTTTCGGGTGTCACGCTGACGTTTGCCCCTCGTGAACTGGTCGCAATCGTCGGAGCCAACGGCGCGGGCAAGAGTACGCTTGGACTGCTCCTTGCAGGTGTCGTGCAACCGACAGCCGGGACCATCCGGCTCGACGGCACCCTGATGGAGGAAGTACCCGGCATTGATCAGCGCCGCAGGCTTCGGTATGTCTTCCAGTACCCGGAACACCAGTTCGTCGGACAAACGGTCCGGTCCGATTTGGAAGCGGCCATGCGCGTCGAACAGCTAGATAACAATGCGGTGTCGGAGCGCGTCGATGATGCCCTCCGACGGGCCGACCTTGAGGGTCTGGCACGCGCCAACCCATTCACCTTAAGTCACGGACAGAAAAGGCGCCTTTCGGTTGCCGGGGCACTTCTGACCAATCCGGATGTCCTGGTGCTTGATGAACCCACGTTCGGTCAAGACGATCACCAGACGGCACAACTCATGGCGACGGTTACCAGACGCGTGGCTGACGGGTGCACCGCGATAGTCATCACACACGACCATGACCTTGTTGCCCGCTACGCGACACGAGTGATCGCCATGCGCGAGGGGTCAATCGTCTTCGACGGTAGTCCTGCCAGTCTGCTGGAAAATGACACAATCCTCAGAGCATGCTCGTTGAGGCGACCCCCTGCAGCGGAGTTGGCGTGGAGAGCACGCCAACTCGGGTTCACGACCCCACCGGTCACCTGCCGCCGCGACCTCGAATCGCTCAACCCGGCCATGCGCACCATGATCGATGGCCGTCACCTGTCGGTGTCAGCCAGCGTTGCTCCGGATGTTGGACCATTCGGCGCATCGACGCAAGAAGGACCCATTTCGACAGACACCGGGGCTGATGGGTTTGGTCCAAGGTCACGTGACACGTGGCTTGAACGGCGCAACCCCACGATCAAGTTCGGCGTCGTCGTCATTCTCGGGTTCATGGTGACGTTTGTGTTCAATCCGGTCACACCGCTGGCGTGGCTTGCCGTGGTCATGGTGGTGGCATGGACGAATGGCATCGGTCCCCTCCGCCTTGCTCGCCTGCTCGCACCGGTGATGGTGTTTGCGTTCAGTCTTCTCTGGACCAACGCACTCCTTGCCAAGGTACCCCAAGGTGAACCCATCCTTTGGCAGTGGGGACCCTTTCACCTGACACTCCACGGTCTGGTGCAAGGGTTGGCGCTCGCAATGCGAGGCGTCTCAACCGCAGCCGTAAGTCTGCTTTTCATCCTGACCACCGATCCAACCTTGTTGGTGGTGAGCCTTGTGCAACATGGCCGACTGCCGTATCGCTGGGGTTACGCACTTCTTGCGGGGTACCGGTTCATGCCCGGGCTTGCCGATGAACTGGTGCAAATCCGCCTCGCACGCCGTGTCCGCGGTGAGGATGTAACCAACGAGCGAGGAACATATGGATCGTGGGGAGGCGGGCTGAGGAGGCGGGCGAAACAGTTTTCAAGACCTTTCCTGGAGCTTCGGATCCTGCTGACGGTTGCAATCCTGAGAGCGACACGCCTTGCAATCGCAATGGATGCGCGAGGCTTTGCCGGGATAACCACGCGCACCTACTTCCGCACAACGCCGCTAGTCCCGGCTGACTTCATGTTCGCTCTGGCGTCATTGCTCGCCCTCGCACTTGTCTACTTCGCAACGTCGTGGGTTGTGAAGCCCACGTGGGGTCCAAGTTTGTGACGGCAAGGCAGCGTCCACATCGGGGACGGTAACGACCCAGTTACTGGATTGCTGGGGACTGCGCATGGTGGTTCCGGGATAGAACGCCCGGTCCGCATCTAGCTCGATCCTCCGCAGTACACATGTAAATCCGAGACCTCGTCTCGGACGTCAACGGTACGCTCATCGACATCGAGACCAACGTCTGGGTTGAGGGGACGCTCAAACCACTCAGATGCTTCCTGAGGTATCACGGCGCAAGCCTTGGCACGAAGGAACTCACGGCAAGACTTGAAGCTGGCGTCCGCCACCAACTAGGAACCATCCTCCAACCGTTCCCGGAACTTCACTGGACCCTGATTTGGCGGGATGTCTTGGAGCAGGCGGGAGCGTTTGACCACGGCACTCCAAGCGGTCGCTGTGCGCTGGCAGTTGTCACCGACGGGCAGTGGGCCTTCGCCGCGAGGAGCTTGCCGAGACCGGTTTCATTGGGCAATCAGGCACGTGACAGTAACTGGGGCCATGGGACTGCGAAAGCCGGACACACGCACCTTCCATGATGCACTGCAGTCAATCGGGGTCGATGCATCGAATGCGGCTCACGTTGGACACGACCCATACCGTGATGTGCACGGCGCACAGGCAAGTGGGATGCGGTCGATCTGGTGGTTTGCCAAACCCTACCCAATTCGGCAACGTCCGTTCGACGCCCGGACTGTCACATCCTCGAAGTCCCGAACGCGGTCCAGGCCTTGGCAAGTCGCCAGACCCAACCCCGAAGGAGCCGGATGGGGGGTAAGTGCCACTCACGGAATGCGATCGGGACCGGGGCGGCGACCTACCCCTCAATCCGCCTGAACTTCTGAACCGTGTGACAATCCAGTCCAGCCATGCCGATGCGCCCGAACTCCGCGAACGTCACTTCGCCGATGTAGACGTCACCATGGGAATCCACGGCAATGTCATGGGGCGCAGTGAAGTTACCGGGCAAGGTGGCATCGTCGCTCGCGGACTGCCCCCAACGGGCACGCAAGGTGCCGTCAGCGGCGAACACGCTCATCCGACTGGCGCGCGGCTCGTGGATCTTCCCGGTCTTGAACGACTGCATTCCGGGCTTCCAGTGCAGCTCGGAAACATAGACATCGCCACCGGGACCAACCCGGACCTGCGTCGGACGCTGAAGGTCGGTCCATTCGAAAAGGTATTCGCCGGTCGCCGAGAAGAACTGGATCCGTTCGTTTTCACGGTCGGCAACAAGCACTCGCCCGTGTGCATCGATCGCGATGCCGTGGGGAAGGTTGAACTCGCCCGGGCCGGTGCCGGGGCCCCCGAAGCCACCAAGGTACGTGCCGTCGGGGGCAAACCTGTGAACGCACGCATTTCCGTAGCCATCCGCGATGTAGACCACGCCGTCGGGCGCGACGGCGACCGTGCACGGCATGTTGTACGGGCCAGCGGCCTGCTGGATGCTCGCCGAACGGCGTGCCTGGTCTGGAAAGACCTTGACGTAGCCCGTATCCGAGGTGATGCCCTTGGGGCCAAACGACTGAACGTGCCGCCCGTCGGTCGTGAACTTCTCGACGGAATGTCCACCGCTATCGGTGAGGTAGAGCATGTCGTCGGGTCCGACCGTCAGTCCGTGGGTCGTAGTCCAAAGACCTTCACCCCACGATGTGACGTACGTTCCGTCCTGCTCATAAACAAACACGAGGCTTTGCTGCCGACCGAATATGTAGACACGATCGTGTGAGTCGACCCCGACACCGGGGGCATCCAGGTGGGACATGCCGGCCGGCAGTTTCTCCCACCCCGGTACGAGTTCGAAGCGCAATTCATGCGACGTGACCATCGGTTCTCTCCTCTCCAGTACGGTATCCCACCCCGGGTCGTGCCGGTCGGACTGATTACCCGTCAATGTGCGCATCGAGCCAGGTGGCAAGGGCCGCAACCGACCCGAACCAGTGCCATCTTGGGTCAGCGACAACACTCGCAGTCTTGGCCCACCCCGCGCCAAGCCCAGTCACACCGGCTTCAAGGCACGACTTCATGTCATCAGGGGTGTCGCCAACGTAGGCAACCTCATCAGGTGCGAGACCCCAAGCCTGACGGACGCGCGCAATGCCGTGCGCCTTGGCCAGGCCATCGTCGCTACCGGTTTCAAAACCTTCGAGATATTGGCCGAGACCGGTGCGTCGAACCGAAATCTCGGCACTGTCACGACCCTTGCCGGTGACAAGTCCCACCCGGATCCCACGGGAACGTAATGACGTCAGCAAGTCGACAATCCCGTCGAACAACAGGTCGAACGCTCCATGGTCCCGTTCATAAGCCTCAAGATAGACGCGATACGCCTCTGGCCACTGGTCACCGACAGCCCGCCTTAGCATCCCGGCCTCGGTCGGACCAAAGAAGTCGTACACGTCGGCGTCGGTAAAACGCGGGCCGCCGACGGACACGACCGCCTCCTGGAAACCGGAGATGACCAATCGGAGGGTGTCGGCGACCGTCCCGTCAAAATCGAAAATCACTCCGCGGATACGTCGATGGTGCGGCGTTGCCAGTCCCGTCATGTCGAGTGCTTCCTCGCTGGGTGAACGGTCCGGAACATGACGGGGCGACGCGTGGGGATGTCACCACGGGCATAATGTGCTGACCAGCTGATTGGCGTCAAAGACAACACGTTCGCATGCCACGGCTGGCCCAGAAAGAGGGAGAAGGAGCGTTCGATGGTCAAGCCACCGCTCAAACCGGGGGTCAAGATTGCCATTCAGGCGAACCCTGAACCAACGGAAGAGGATTTGCAGTTCTGGGAACAGATGGGACTGCACTATGCGGTTCTCTGGACTGACCAGACCAAGTCCGGACCGGATTACTACGCAAGCCGGCGAGAAATCTTCGCGAAACACGGTATCGAGGTGTACGGTTTCGGGAATTCCGACGTGCATAACCAGCCGTTGCTGGTCCTCGGCGGTGACGGGCGCGAAGCCAAGATCGAGCAATACAAGAACCACATTCGTGCGCTTGGCGCTGCGGGGGTGCCTTACACCACTTACGCGCACATGGCGAACGGGATCTGGAGCACCGAACCGGAACTCACCCGCGGCGGTGCGCGCGGTCGGGCGTTCAACATGGCCACCGCAACCCACGGCACCTGGCGGACAACGAAGTACGAGCTTCCACTCACGAATGGTCGCGAGTTTTCAGATGACGAGGCATGGACAAACTTCGAGGAGTTCATCCGGCAGGTCGTCCCCGTCGCCGAACAGGCTGGCGTCCGCATCGGGATCCATCCTGACGACCCGCCAATCCCCCGCCTCGGCGGAGCCCCCCGTATCTTCAGTCGCTTTGATGACTACAAACGTGCGCTGGCTATTGCCGACAGTCCAAACATCGGCGTCTGCCTGTGTGCGGGTTGCTGGCTCGAAGGTGGCCCAGACATGGGCGCCACGGTTGAAGAGGCAATCGCCCACTTCGCGGCCGAAGGCAAGCTGTTCAAGGTTCATTTCCGCAACGTCGACAAGCCGTTGCCTCACTTCGTCGAGACATTCGTGGACGACGGGTACGCCGACATGTACAGCATCATGAAGGCACTGGCGGTTGCCAAGTTTGACGGCGTCGCAATTCCCGACCATATCCCGGCGATGGCCGGGGGCCCGCGGGTCGGTACTGCCTACACCATCGGGTACATGAAGGCATTGCTGGACCGTGCAAACGCCGAACTCGGCCCTCAGTGACAGTACTTCCCGCGCGTGCGCGTGCATGAGCGCAGAAGGGGCGATGCCAATTGGCATCGCCCCTTCCGTTTATCCACTGCCCGATACTGTCAGACTGGACCGCGTCGGTGCGGGATTGCAGATTGGTGTACGGGTCGGCTGCCACTGTGAACGACCTCGTTGAAAATGATGTCACCGTTCTTGATCTTGATGTTGAAGCCACAGTCTGGCGACGTGCAGACCCATGCCTTGTAGAGCACAGATGCGCCCTGACTGCTGAAATCTGAAAGTGGAACCAAGTTTCCTCGACTGCACTGCTGGCATGTCGGAAAACTGACGGGAGCGTTCATTGGTGGAGTCCCTCCATACATCACCTCAATCGGTGAGCAGTGCACGCACCGCATCACGACCGCCAACCCCACGCGGGACGGGCCGCCACCAACCAGGTTCCGCCTCAAGTACCTGGGTCATGCAAGCAGGCGGTCACTCACCGCTTGCCGGGCAAACCCGGTGCCCTTCCTTCTCCGGTGTTGTCTCATGCACGCCGATCATGTCTCTCCCTCATGATCGCGGCACTCGACAGGGTGCTCACGCATTTGCGGGGCGTCCTGCCAGAACAACGGTGTGAGAGTACCTGTCACGGCCGATTTGTGCAACGCGCACTAAAGGCCTGGAGGCTTGTACGAGCTACCATGCAGACAACCTGTACCGAGCCGGTCTCACAGTTCCGAAAGGCAATGAAGCTCATGCAACTTCCACGCTACTTCGATCTCAGTGGCAAATCCGCGCTGGTGACCGGTGGCGGAACGCACCTCGGGCGGGCAATGGCGACCGCTCTGGGCGAACTCGGTGCGCACGTCCACATCGCGGGCCGACGCCTCGAAGTGTGCGAAGCAACCGTGGCGAGCATGCGAGATGCCGGACTGGACGCGCATGCCCACTGCGTCGATATCACCGCCGACGGCGAGATCGAAGCTACGATTGACGCGATTGCCTCGCGACATGGTCGGTTCGACATCCTTGTCGCGAATGCCGGAGGCTCGTTCACCCGGTCATACATTCCCAATGCATCCATCGAAGAGTTCCGGCGCACGCTTGACCTGAATGTGACCGGGCTCTTCCGGTGCGCACAGGCGGCCTCCCGACACATGATCCCGGCCCAGCGGGGCAAGATCATCACCATCGGTTCGATCCACGGCCAACTCACCGCCGACCTACGTTTATACGAAGGGCTTGAGTTCTGGCGCTCCGGTCCGCCCTACCATGCAGCCAAGGGCGCAGTAGTAAACCTGACCCGGTCGTTAGCCGCCGAGCTCGGGCGACACAACATCCAGGTGAATTGCATCAGTCCGGGCCAGATACCGCAGGCCACCTCGGATCCGGAATTCGTGGAACGCTGCCGGGTCAACAACCCCCTGCAACGCACCGGCCAGGCGGACGATCTCAAGGGCGCCGTCGCACTCCTTGCATCACCGGCTTCGGACTGGATCACCGGGCACAACCTGCTTGTCGATGGCGGATGGAGCATCTGGTGACAGGGCAAACCCAAGACTGCGCGTATCCTAGTTGCGAACGTTCCGTCAAAAGGAGAGCCGACCGTGGCTGACCGTGGTGTGGTGTACATCGTCTGGGGGGAGAAGATCCAACCAGTTCTGAGTCGTTCGATCGCGTCGGTCGCCAAAGTCCACCCGGAGCTGCCGATTCACGTAGAGACCATTGCGCCGGACAGCACGCTTCTTGACAAGGCCAGGATGCACAGGCTCACGCCGTTCGAAGAGACGGTCTTCCTTGACAGCGACACGGTTGTTTTGGGTCGTCTTGACCACGGTTTCGACATGGCAGCCCGTCACGGTCTCGCTCTTTCGATCTGCGAGTGCCCGTGGGGCCGGCGGTACGGTGGCCTCGAGGGTGACATCGTGGAATACAACACCGGAGTACTCTTCTTCACTGAGAAAGCCCGTCCGGTGTTCGATGCCTGGGAAGCCTGTGCGCGGGACATTGACTCCTCAATTCTCTTCTATCAAGGAACGAGGGTTGTGCGGATGCCATTCAACGACCAGGCGGGTTTTGCCACTGCGGTCGAAGACACAGGCTTCAACCCTTTTGTCCTGCCTTTCAATTGGAATTTCCGCCCGTTGTGGCATCGGTCATTCTTCGGCCCAATCAAAATCTGGCACGACTATTCAGATCCTCCGGCACATGTCACTCAATGGTCTCTCAACCAAAGTGACCCGGGAGCGATCATCCAGTACGCAGACCTCGGACCGCGCCCCGACGGGCAGTAGCGTTTGCCGGGACCGCCGAATTACTGGCCCGTCATTTGGGCGAACGACGGACCAAAAGACGATTCATGCGCGTCCGGTGTCGTGGACGGGTTCAAGTAACGTTCGTCCTTGAACAGCACCGTTGTGCAGCCCCGAAACAGATACCCTGGCAGAAGCCCCCAGAAGTCGATACGCCGCCATCCCAAGGCCGCAAACATTTCTACCGCGACCGCGCAGGCCTGCCGATCACTGTGTTCAATAATCACGATGCCGGTATCGCGCACGTGATTGAGCGTGGCATTCGCACACCCGTCGAGGTCCTCACCGCCGATCACTGCGACATCGAACGGACCATCAATCCCGACTGACCCTGAGTAGTCGGGGCCTACTGGAATGCGGGCGATTGTGACGTTCGAGCCATGGTTCACTTCCGGGCCCTCGATTTCGGTGACGACACGGACAGCATTGACACGGCCCGCCCACCAAGTCGCCACGGCAGGATCCCCCCAGATGTGGACGCGCCATCCCGAACGCATGTGGGTCTCGACAAACTCGGTGGCAGGGTGGGTGAACGACGGTATCGGCCGACCCGCGCCGTCGACTGGCGTACTTTGAACCAGGGAACCGACCCAACCGGTCGCGACCAATCCATTCATCGCCGCCGGCACGCGGGCACTTACTGAACCCCAATCGAACCCGGCGACGATCTGATGGGCTTGGACAAGGGGCGGCAGGTCATCAGCGTCGGCTGGCTCATCTGGGGTGTCGCGTGCCTCGGCATCGACCAACCCCGTCTTGATAGGCCTCACCTCGATGGTGTTCGTCCCAACCACCGGAGCCTCTGGAACCGAAGCTGTTGGCTCAGTCCGGCGGGTGTATAGCCACGGGACGTCCCGGTCGGCGACCCAGCCAAGTTGTGCCAGGAATGCAAGCCTTGCACCGGAAATTGGCTGTCCGTCGTTCACGACCGCAATGTGCCCATGTTCAAGGCGGATGATCCGGTTCATGACATCAAGGTTTGACAAGTCTTCAAAGCCTGCGACAACGAGATCCCACTTCCCTTCGAGCACGGCGTCCAGATCAACAGAATGGACTTGATCTGCGACGCCAAGTACCCGCAGTTTTTCCCACACTTGTGGCGCTTGATCCGGGAAAACGGCAAACGCGCGATGCAGTCGGGAAAGGTCTGCGGAATCGGCAACAGTTACGGGGTTCACGCCCCCGAAGTAGAGGACACGAACTCCCGACCGGACGCGCACCTGTTCCTGCAACCACTCGTACACGCGCATCCGCTCGATCAGCGCGGATCGCGGAACCGGGCCAGCCTTGATGGCGTGCGCGACGCGCGGTTCGTAGTCGAGAAGCCGGATGAGTTCATCGGACCGGCCGTTGACGTGGTCCCAGAATTGACGCACCCTGATTTCCGGCAGGTGTTTCGCGACATACGCCTCGTTCCCACGCCGGGCAATCTCCACCGCTTCGCGAGGGTGGGACAGTGCCCACTTAACTTGGGCGACAAGTTCGTCGTCGTCGTCATAACCCAGGAAGTGTTCGCCCTCCGTGAAAAGTGACCGAAGCCCACCTTGTCGTTCAAGTCGGTCTGTGACGAGACACCCTCCGGAACTTAGCACCTCAAATATGCGTGCATTCGTGTCGCCGTTCAGGGTGAGATTGAGGCTGACCAGCGACCGTGCGTACAGCCGAGATGCAATGGAACTGGGCACCATGATCTGTCGCGCATCGACGCCGGACCGACGCAACAGAGTAATCTTCCCAAGCCGTCTGGGATGCCACCTTCCAACCTGTCCTACGAATACCGGCTGAACGCTGCGACCCTCAGCAGACATAAACGGTTGCGAAAAGTGGAGTACATCGGGCGATGGCCACCAACCGACACCCGCGCTATTTGCGGTTGGCACCCAGTGCGCGTGATGGGGAGTGTGAGCACACAGGATGAAATCAAACTCTTCTTGGTCAACGTATGAGTGGAGGGATTGCAATGGAGCAGGACCGTGGTGGGTATCACCAATTAGCAGAACCTTAGGGCAGTCAAACCGGTGCAAGCCGCGCGGTACCACCGTCTTGAATGAGGTCAAGACGACCACAACGAAATGGGGACGCGCGTCCTTCAGTGAGCTAATCAAGCCCCTGACGTCGAATTGACCACTTGGGGTCCTGATTGTCCGCCCCGCTGGACCGATATCAGAATCTTGCCACAATGGCCCCGCTGTAATCTGATAATCACCAACCCGCAGCGGGGGCAGGTAGTTCATTTCCGCAGGAGTGATCGTGAGAACTCGCCGCGGCTTGGAGGGTTGCTCATCATTCATGGGGTATCCTGCGCTTGGGTTTGACGCATTTGTATCCTGCCCATTTGACTATTCCAGTAATACAATAATATAGGTTGTCAATAGCATAATGAATGCAAATCATTCGCAGGTTCTGCTCGATTCTGCTGTAGCCGCACTTAATTCTGGAGACTCAGTGCTTGGCGCAAGTTATCTATACGAGTTGTGGAAACATGACCCTTCGATTATGAAATCTGACGCGATTCGAATATCTCACTTACTTACTATCGGCGGATATTGGGATGCCATTACTAGTTTGCTGCCGAAAGGCACAAATTCATTAGTTGAAACTGGATGGCTCAATTCATTGACAACAAGCCGCCCGGTAAACGCCGCCAACCAGCCTATTCCATGGTACACGTATCCGTCCATCGAGTTTATTGAGCCAAAAGTAAAGCGTCAGTGGAATGTTTTTGAATGGGGTAGTGGTAACTCAACTCTTTGGTGGTCACAGAGGGTCACTCGTGTAATTTCAGTCGATCACGATCCGGAATGGTTTCGATCCATTTCCGACCAAATGCCAGACAATGTCAGTATTAAACTTATCACTGAAAAAAATTCATATATTCAGGCTCTTGAGCAATCAGTTAGCGAGACAAATGGGGAGTTACTAGATGTGGTTGTGATCGATGGCGAATGGAGAAATGAATGCGCAAAGCAAGCCGTTAATTTCTTGTCTCCCGAAGGGATAATTATCTTTGATAATACTGATCGTATAATGTTTCGCGAAGGAACGGCCCATCTGGACACGTGCGGTCTCTTTCGAATTGACTTCTATGGGATGATTGCATCGTACCTCTATAAAAATTGCACTTCGGTTTTTATGAATACCCCAGCGTTTTTGCGGTCTAGTGCACTTCCATCAGACCATCGGACCTCTCTGGGGCCAACTTGTTCTCAAGCACTCGGTGAATAATTACAACCGCTAATATTATAGTGATTTAAAAACGGTTTTTTGGTTTATTAGTGATAAAAACTATTTAAAAATTTATATATATTATGTAATTCCATGTATCATAGAGAGAGTCTGGCCCACTTACTAAAGCTGACGGTTGAGGCACTGAGCGAGCATGCGCGTTCAGGGTTCAGTAATTTTCCGCTGCTTCCCTAGAGACGCGTACAGAACCCACACAAGAGCGCCACCCGCTTTAGCGCCATTGACGCTTGCGGTTGCTGCCATCCGGAAAAGCAGTAATCAGTATTGGCGTGTTCGACGCTATCACGGTGACTTCTCAGTCAGGGTCAACGCACGACCACGACCACGACCCGACCCTCGCGATCACTCACCACCTCACCAGAAAATTCGGTGCCGGAAACCGCTTCAGTACATCTTGACACTAGGACTGCGGCTCCGTCATTACTGATGGCAAACGGCGACCCACTTCCTTCACCCCTGCTACCCTCGCATCCGTGCCCGCCCCCTCATCACGCGCTCCCTCATTGCTGCGACACCGTGACTTCCTCTTGCTCTGGTCAGGCCAGGGCATCTCCCAGTTCGGATCGCTCGTCGGAAAATCCGCACTTGACTTCGTGGCAATCGCCACCTTGGGCGCCACGCCATATCAAGTCGCAACACTCGGAGCCGTCGGCCACATCGCCGGAACCGTCGGGGCTGCAATCGCCTCCAGCATAGCGGACCGCCTCCCACGTCGTCCCGTCATGATCGCCTCCGACCTGGGACGCGCGCTCCTCACCCTCGCCGTCCCCGCGCTCGCAATCGCCGGTGGCTTGACTTTCACACACCTGCTCATTGTTGCGACCCTCATCGGGGTCCTGGCGGTGATCTTCGAGGTTTCCGCGAGTGCTTACCTTCCCATCGTTGTCTCCCCGGACGACATTGTTGACGCGAACGGGAAGATTTCGGCGTCAGGTGCCGTTGCCGAAGTTGCCGGTTTCGGGATCGCGGGTTGGCTCGTCCAGTGGCTCACCGCTCCGATTGCGGTCGCAGTCGATGGCATTTCATTCATCGCATCTGCCGTATCGCTGTGGAGCATCCGCGCGCCTGAGCCCGGACGCCAAACCTCGTTGATGGCCAGCACCCATCAGCGACAACCGCTTGTGCAACAGGTCCGCGCCGCATGGAAATATGCCGTGTCCGAAGCCCGCATCGGACTTCGCACGATTGGTGACAACCCGGTGCTGCGTGCCCAGTTCGTTGTGTTCATTGTTGACGGTGCAGCCGGTGGGATAGCCAACGTGACCATCGTTCTCTACATGATCCGAGGAATTGGATTTGAACCCGGGATTCTCACGATGATCTGGGCCATCGGAGGCATCACGTCATTCGCCAGCGCTCTCGTGGTGCCACGGGTTGTTGCTCGTTTCGGAGCCGGACGAACCATGTCCACAGGTCTCTTCACGACCGGTGTGGGGACACTTCTCATCCCTCTGGCAACCGGTCCGACGGTAGCCGGCGCCATCCTGCTGATCCTGAACCAGATCGTCGTTGATCCAGGGGCGACGGCATATTCGATCACGTCGGCCAGTCTCCAGCAGTCGATCGTTCCGAACGACGTACTTGGCCGCGTCGGTGCGGTCACACGCTTGGCCGTGTCTGTGGCAACCGTCGCTGGCATGATTGCCGGGGGCATCATCACCGAGGCCCTCGGCATGCAGGTCGGTGTCGCAGCATCCGGCATTGGCGCGATCATTGCAGGTCTGATCCTCGCAACAGGTCCTGCCGGACGCCTTGGACCGATCACCGCCTCCACCGACTGACGCCCTCCAGACATCGGTATCCTCGTCCCGATCCAAGAGCGTCGCCCAAAATCCTCCCTGACGTAGGGGACTGACACCGCCTCCGGTCCGGCCAGGATCTCATTGCCTCAGGAGTGCCATGATGCTGATCTATCTCGTCCGTCACGCCCAGTCTGAGGCAAACGCCTCGGTACCAGATGCGCCGATCGACTGTGAACTGACTGAACTCGGTCAGCGCCAAGCAAAGGCAACCGGTGACCGCCTCGCGCGCATGGGCCACCTGGACCTGATCCTCTGCAGCCCCTATATCCGGGCCCTAGAGACCGCCACCGCAATCCATCGGGCCACTGGGGCATCGTTGGAAGCGTTTCCGCCGATCCACGAGCATCACATCACCCCCTTC
>SXGT01921002.1_pt1 | contig 17169 bp, 14 predicted proteins | sample 3176221 | NCBI WGS metagenome assembly SXGT01 (sample SAMN11356862, study PRJNA531348) | freshwater metagenome | isolation source: freshwater sample F1-120 | place: China: Fuxian Lake, Yuxi | collected 2017-12-25 | reverse complement strand
GTTGAGCACTTCAGCCCAACCGGCCTTGATCTGCTCGTCCTGAGCCTGGAAGGTGTTGTAGCCGCAACCGGACAGGGTGGTGATGGCGAAGAGGGGAAACCAGAGCATGAACTGACGCATACGACCTCCTGAGCGGACGGGATTGAAACCAGATGATACCCGTGTCATGCGTCCGGCCGGGATAACCACTTCAGCAGCGTCTCGAACAGGTATTCGGGCACCACGGGCTTGCCGATATGGTCGTTCATGCCGGCGTCGAGGCAGACCTGGCGATCTTCATCAAAGGCATTGGCCGTCATCGCAAGAATCGGCGTGGTGGCATAACCCGGCAACTGGCGGATCGCCCGCGTCGCATCGACACCATTCAGGTTGGGCATCTGCATGTCCATCAGGATCAGCGTATAAGGGATTTGCCCGGCCATGCGCACGGCCTCGACGCCATCCTCGGCCACATCGACCTGCAGCCCAACGTCTTCCAGCAGGCCGCGTGACACTTCGCGGTTGACCGGCTCATCTTCGGCCAGCAGGATGCGCGTACCGACGAACCCGGCTTGCAGCCTTTCCTCTGCGCGTGCGCTGGAAAAAGTCGGCGTCCCAGGGGGATTTCCTCCGATCACTGGCAGGACGGCTTCGGTTGCTTTGCCCAGCCGCACGGTGAACCAGAAAGTGCTGCCCTGGCCGGGCTGGCTGCTTACACCCATTTCGCCGCCCATCAAGCCAACCAGCCGCTTGCTGATCACCAGTCCCAGCCCGGTGCCGCCATACTTGCGCGTCATGCTGTTGTCGGCCTGCTCGAAGGCGGTAAACAAACGCGTCTGGTCTTCCGGGTGGATGCCGATACCGGTGTCGATCACTTCCCAGCGCAGCAGCACCTCGTCGGTGCTTTCTTCGACGAGACGGGCGCTCAGGGTAACCGCACCGTGATCGGTGAATTTGAGCGCATTGCCGGCCAGATTGAGCAGCACCTGACCGAGGCGCAGCGGGTCGCCGTGCAGCGACAAATGGGTAATGTCGGACGATAGATCGATCAGCAGCTTCAGCCCTTTAGCGGTCGCTTTGTGGCCGAGCAGGCTGACCAGATTTTCCAGCACCTCGCCGAGCCGGAAGTTGACGAGGTCAAGCTTCATGCGCTCGGCCTCAATCTTGGAAATATCGAGGATGTTATTGATCACGCCTAGCAGATGTTGCGAGGCCCGGTCGACCTTCTCAAGCTGGTCGCGCAATTTCGCATCCTCGGCACGGCGCAGGGCCAGTGCGGTCATGCCCATGATCGCGTTCATCGGCGTGCGCAGCTCGTGGCTCCTGTTGGCGAGGAAGGTGCTCTTGGCGCGGTTGGCCGCCTCGGCTGCTTCCTTGGCGAGTTGCAGGTCGGCGGTACGTTCCTCGACCAGCTTTTCGAGATGGTGGCGGTGCTGTTCGAGTTCGAGCTGCGTCTGCTTGAGCGTGGTGATGTCCGAGACCAGCACGAAAAAGCCGCGCACCTGACCAGCGACAATATCGGGAATGTAATGGGCCCAGGTGTAGCCGGTACTGCCATCCGCCTTGATGAGCGTGCGCTCGAAGTCCTGGCGTTCGCCGCGCAGGGCGGCCTGAATGAAGGGCTCGTTCTTCTTGAACAGTTCCTCGCCCATCAGGTCCTGGATGCGGATGCCGCGCATTTCCTCCGGCGTCTTGCCGAACCATTGCAGATAAGCGATGTTGGCAAAACCGTTGCGCAAGTCGGCGTTCCAGTAGCCGACCATGCCGGGAATGACGTCGATCAGCGCATGCAAGAAATGCTCGCGTTCGGCCAGGGCCGCATGGCTGGTGGCGAGTTGCGCCTCAGCGCGGCGCTGGCGACGCTGCAGAAAGACCAAGGCGGTCACGCTGGTCAAGGCCAGCAGAGCGAACAGGCTGCCACGGCCATACAGTGCGCTGCGCCAGGGCGCAAACACGGCATCCATGCTGCGGCTGGCTGCAATCATGAGCGGCTTGTCCATATTCAGGGCCGGCGGCTGGATGGTACGCAAGGCTGCCATGCGTTCCTCGCCGGTAGATGCCATATGGCCGGAAAACACATTATCGCGACGGCTACTCGCCACATGCTGGCTGTAAAAACTGCCGGGCGCGGCCAGACTTTTTCCATACAGATCCTCGCGCGGCGGGCTGGTCAGAAATACCAAGCCGTCGCCGTGATTGAGGCCCAGGCGCATATCGTCGGCATAGCGGACCGATTCGATCAGCAGGCTGAACGCATCCGGATCCAGCGTGGCTGACACGACACCGGCAAACTCACCCTGCGGGCCGGGAATCATGCGAACGACGTTCATCGCCCAGACGCCCAGCGCGGTCTTGAACGGGGGGCTGATGTAGAAACGGTCGGCGTCTGGCTGACGCAGCGGTGCCTGGAAATAGTCACGTTTCTGGAAATTGTTGCCGACCAGTTCCGGGCGACTGGCGGCGATGACGATGCCCTCGGCATCAAGAATGGTCATGGTGCGCACCACCGGCATGGCCTCGGTAAAGGCACGCAGGCGATGACTAGCCTGCGCCAGGCCATCGGGCTGCTTTTGCCAGCGCGGCAGTTCGTTGCGCGTGCTGACCAGCACCCGCGACACGGCATCGAGCTGACGGCTGAGTATGTCATCGACGATCTTGGCCTGGGCCGCCAGATGGCTGCGCTCACCTGATTCAATCGCCGCCCGCTGCTCCACCAGCGACCAGCCGATATAGCCGCCCAGCGTCAGCAACGCAACGGCAAGGATGAACCACTCCTTCGTGGTCTGGCTAGTGAAAACAGGCATGGGACACAGGCCGAAAATGAACCTGGCTGATATTACGTTAGTCAGATATGGCCCGCAATAGCGGCACGCGCTGCCGTCCTGTCAGCGCCGACTTTTTTACCACTACACCGCGTGCATGCGGCAGTAGCAATAAACGAACTTCTGGATGCCGCCGGCGGGCGTACGATGTTCTTCCTGTTCGTGGCGGACCAATTCAAACGGGGCGCCAAATTCTGCATGCAGGCCATCGGCGCTGTAACGCATCACCGGCAGGCCGCTGCATTGCAGCGGGCCATCTTCGGCGAAGGTGGAGACAATCACATGTCCGCCCGGCTTAACGGCGCGCAGCACCTGACGCACGTAAGCCTCACGATGCTCGGGTGCCATGAGGAAATGAAAGACTGCCCGATCATGCCAGACATCGAACGCCTGTGTCGGCAAATCAAGGGTGGTGATGTCGCCCACCAGCCAGCGCACCTGATCAGCGGCGGCGCCGAGACGCGCTTGCGGGGACTTCAGCGCCGCGGCAGAAATATCGAGCACGCTGAGCGCACGGTAGCCGCCGGCCAGCAGATCATCGACCAGGGTCGAGGCGCCGCCGCCGACATCAATGATGGCAGCCGACAAAGGCACTCCCGTGTCCTGAATCAGGCGCAGAGACTGCTCGGCATGTTCCTGAAACCAGCTCACTCCCGTGGCCGATTTCGTCGCGTAGACCTGCTCCCAGTGATCTTTTTGCGGCATGGCTTCCCCCTGATTACGCCAACTTTATCCCAGGGACTGCAGGAATGCGTCCCGTGCCGCGACTGCCTCCGCTTGCCGTTCTGCAGGAATCAGCGCAGCGCACCTGGTGTAGCACGTCTCGAAGGCGGCCAGCACGGCAGCGCGTGGAAGTGCATCTGCCTTCTTGTCAGCGGACACGGTGGTGCCATCGAGTACCTGCAGCACCGCGTATTTCGGAATCAGGCGCTGGCCACTTTTACCAGAGGCGAGTTGCGGGCCGGTCTTGACGTACTCGCTGCCCTCGTATTCAAAGCGGGCGCCCATGGGCAAGAGATGAATTTTCATGCCTAGCGCTTTTCCACGTGCGCGGGCGTACGGGACTCGTCGGAAACCCAATAGAGATAAGCCGATTCGAATTCGCTCTGGCGCGCCTGGATGATGGCGTCGATTTTACGGATGACCTGTTTGCCGAGGGCAGATTTGGGGCAGGCGAAATACACCGGCAGCGGACCTTCCGCATCCTTGATGGGCAGCAACCAGAAGGCACCCTGATAATTGCCCCGCCGCTGGAAATAGCGCAGGCTGTCCGGCGATTCGATGATGTAGTCGATCTCTTGCGCCTTGAGCATGTGCAGGAAACCCAGCGTCAGATCTTTGGCGGGACGGTGGATCAGGTGTGCCCGCGGCTTTGCGGTGATATGCGGGTCGATGCTCGCACCATAAGAGCGCTCCTTGTGAAAACCCATCCTCAAGGATTCGTCATTGATCAGGCGGGCAAAATCGACGCGCCCATTGGCTTCGATATAGGGCCGCAGACGCGGTAGAGTTTCTTTCAGGATGACGAGTTGGTTCGGCAGGCGGTTGATAAACGGCATGGAAAACTCCATGAAGGTTTCACGCTCGGCATTCCGATTCAAGCCGGAACCGCAATAATTGCGCTGGGTTCTCAGATTCTGGATGGCCTGGGGTGGATTCACGAACGTCGTCTCGTGGACGTACTCCGGCAGCGACCGGATGGCAATCTGCATCGCCACGTCCGAATAGCCCATGCCCTGATCCGGGCCATAGGCGACGAAGGAGGGCGGAAAGTCGAGCCGCATCCAGACCAGCGTGTCTTTCGCGCTGGCCGCGCTGGCCAGTAACAAGCAACCTGCAAGAACGATCAGTGTTTTCAAGCTTGCCACCAGCGAAAGGAAATCGAGGCGGCATCTTATGCTAAAGATATATAAAGGTGTTGCGATATTTCAGCCCGCGTCGATGCGCTCAGGCTGCAGATTGTCCTGCAAGTCTGGCAAGACGGGAAGATTGGGCAGTTTGCGTTGTTTAGTGCGCCGAGCGACCCCAGAGTTCGAGCGGTGCGCCGACGCTGCGGCGCAACGCATCACGAACCTTGGCGGCCGTCACGGGCATGGTGAAGGTGATGACCTGCGCAAACTTCTGACCGGCCAGGCGATAAAACCAGGTGCGACGACGTACGATCATGACAGTCTCCTTGAAGTCCCCTATTGCATTCGAAGTTGCGTGCGTTTGCACGCCGAACTTGATGCAAAACCTGGGCCAGTTCATGGTTTCTACCGCAAAACCCGCATTGGCGTGGATGAAACGAAAACTTAACCCTGTATGACGCGCGGCAACAACGACGCATAACGGCACATAACGGCGATATTTGCCCCGCGGGGGCACCTCTTTGCCGTACCGCCAGCGCCGACTTTCGAAGTTCGAATAAGTCGAGCTCTCATTCAGGAATATTCGACTTTATTTGACGGGCAACCGCCCTTATGCTTTAAAGGCATCGAAAATCCTGCGTACAACTGTCACGCTTCAACCCAAGGAGACACATATGAACCAACCGAGAAACCAAGCCATTGCCTTCCCGCACGGCGCTGCTGGATCAGCCCTTGCCAGCAACAAGGTGATCCGCAATACCTACATGCTGCTCTCCGTGACGCTGCTGTTTGCCGCCGTGACGGCTGCCGCCTCGGTAGCACTGCGCCTGCCGCATCCGGGCATCCTCATCACGCTGGTCGGCTACTTTGGCCTGCTATTTGCCATCAGCAAGTTCCAGAACAGCGGCGCTGGCGTTGCGCTGGTATTCGCGCTGACCGGCTTCATGGGCTACACGCTCGGTCCGATCATCAGCCACTATCTCAACTTGCCCAACGGCGGCCAGACGGTGATGATGGCGATGGGTAGCACGGCCGCGATCTTCCTCGGCCTGTCTGGCTATGCGCTGACGACGAAAAAAGACTTCAGCTTCATGGGCGGCTTCCTGATGGTCGGCATCCTGGTGGCGTTCCTGGCGGGTCTGGCGGCGATCTTCTTCGAGATTCCCGCGCTGTCGCTGACCGTGTCGGCCGCCTTCGTGTTGCTGATGTCCGGCCTCATCCTCTACGAAACGAGCAACATCATCCACGGCGGCGAGACCAATTACGTGCTGGCCACCGTGACGCTGTTCGTCTCGATCTTCAACCTCTTCACCAGCCTGCTGCACCTGCTCGGTTTCGCCAACAGTGACTGACATGCGCTGAGGTCATGGCCATCGCCCCCGCCGACCTGGCAGCCCTTGGCTCTGCCGTGCTGCTAGCAGCGGGTGGAGGTGAGGCCTTCCTCAAGTCTATTCTCGGCGCGGCGCGGCATCTGCGCGTGCCCAAGGCCGTGGTGGCCACGACGCTGGCCGCGTTTGCTACCTCCAGCCCCGAACTGACGGTTTCTTCCGTGGCCGCCTTCGCCGGCCAGCCGGCGATCGGCTTGGGCGATGCGCTCGGCAGCAATATTGTCAATATCGCGCTGGTCTTTGGGCTGGCGCTGCTGTTCGGGACGATACAGACGACGCGCCAGGATTTCGGCCGCAATTACCTGCTGGCACTGGCTGCGCCGGTACTCACTTTCTTGCTAATTCGCGACGGACAAATCATGCGCACCGAGGCGTTCGTGCTGCTGGCCGTGTTCGCTGGATGGCTTACCCTCACAGTGCGCGATGCCCTGATCCAGCGTGAGCAGATGGCGGTTGTAGCGCAGCAAGCCGGCGATCTATCGCCCGGCAAAAGCCTCGTCCTCGGCGTGCTGGGGCTAGGTGCTCTGATCGCCGCAGGGCGGTTGTTCGTCAGTGGCGCGACTGGGGTTGCCAGCGCGTTTGCGATCGATACTTTCGTCATTGGCGTACTGGTCGTCGCCATCGGCACTTCCCTGCCAGAACTGGTCACCGTGTTGCTGGCGCGCCTGCGCGGCCATGATGATGTCGGCGTGGGCACCCTGATCGGCAGCAATCTCTTTAATGGTCTGGCGATTGTCGGCACCGCCGCCGCCATTCATCCGATTACCGTCCCGCTCACCGAGGTGGCCCTGACGCTGGCTTGCGGCATCACCGCACTGTTGCTGTTGCTGCCCAATCGGGCGGGCCAGATCACGCCTGCGCGTGGCGTGTTCCTGTTGGTACTCTATGCCGGTTTTGTCTGGGCCACGCTGAATCTCTGAATGAACATAATCCATCATGAAAACCGAATCTCCCACTGCCTGGCATGCCCTGAGTCCTGATGCGGCATTGGCCGCCCTGGAGGGCGATGAACCGCATGGCCTGTCCGCTAACGTGGCGGCCGACCGTTTGGCGCAATACGGCCCCAATCGCCTTGCCGAGAAAGTGCCACGACCAGTCTGGCTAAAATTCCTCGACCAGTTCAAGAGCCTGCTGGTGCTGATCCTGCTCGGCGCGGCCGTGCTGGCCGGCGTGATCGGCGAGGTCAAGGATTCGATCGTCATCGTCGTCGTCGTGCTGCTCAATGCCTCCCTCGGCTTTTTTCAGGAGCACCGCGCCGAAGCTGCCCTTGCGGCGCTGAAGAACATGCTCGCCCCCACGGCGCGGGTGCGGCGCGACGGCGCGGTGCATCTGATCGAAGCCGGTAATCTGGTGCCCGGCGACATCCTGCTGCTCGAAGCCGGCGACCGTATTCCCGCCGATGCGCGTGTGCTCTCTGCCCACAGCGCTGAAGTGGCCGAAGCAGCGCTGACGGGTGAATCGCAGGCAGTGGCCAAGCTGCCCGAGGCCGTCGATGAAAAGTCGGCGCTGGCGGAACGGCACAACATGGTGTTCATGAACACGGTGGTCACGCGTGGACGCATCGAAGCCATTGTGACCACCACCGGCATGCAGACCGAGATGGGGCGGCTGGCCGATCTGCTGGCGGAAACAGCGGATGGGGCGACGCCGCTGCAGGTGCAGCTTGATGCCCTCGGCAAGCGCCTCGCGCTGATCGCCAGTGTGGTTGTCGGTCTGATGTTCGTGTTTGGGCTGATGCGTGGTGACGATCTGGTCAAGACCGCGATGACGGCGATTGCGCTGGCGGTTGCGGCGATTCCCGAGGGGCTGCCTGCGGTGGTGACTGTCACGCTGGCGCTCGGCATGCACCGCATGGCCAAGCGTCATGCCATTGTGAAGAAACTCGCCGCCGTCGAAACGCTTGGCTGCACCACGGTGATCTGCTCCGATAAAACGGGCACGCTGACGCTCAACCAGATGACGGCACGTGCTCTGTTCTGCGAAGGCCGGCGCTACCGTATTGAGGCCGAACCATTGCCCGAGGCCTTGTCCGAACGCCTGCTGCCTGCCGCGCTATGCGTCGATGCACGCCTGCGCGACGGCGTGTTGATCGGCGATCCGACCGAGGGCGCGCTGCTCGGACTGGCGGCGCTGGTCGGACTTGATCCGGACAGCGCCGCCGCCGCACGACCGCGCATTGCCGAAATTCCCTTTGACTCCACGCACAAATTCATGGCGACCTTTCATCGCGAGGGCGATGGCGTACTGGTCTGCGTCAAGGGCGCGCCCGATGTACTGCTGGGGCGTGCCGTGCTGGACGACGCCACGCGGCAACAGTTTGCGGATGAAAACGAGGCGCTGGCCGGCGCAGCCATGCGTGTGCTGGCGCTGGCCAGTCGCCGACTTCCTGCCACAAGCTTTGATCCGGCCGGCGACCTGATGCCGTGGGCGGATGCATTGACGCTTGAAGCCTTGGTCGGCATTATCGATCCGCCGCGCGCGGAGGCGAAGGAGGCAATTGCCACCTGCCGCGTGGCTGGTGTGCAGGTCAAGATGATTACCGGCGACCATCGCATCACCGCCGCCGCCATTGCGCGCGAACTCGGCCTCGAAGGCGAGGCCCACGAAGGGCGAGATCTCGACGGGCTGAGTCAGGCAGAAATCGCCGCGCTGGTCGAAAGAAGCGCGGTGTTCGCGCGCGTGGCGCCCGAACACAAGATGCAGATCGTCGAAGCCTTGCAGTCACAAGGGCATGTGGTGGCGATGACCGGCGAGGGCGTCAACGAGGCGCCGGCACTCAAGACGGCCGACATCGGCGTGGCGATGGGTATTACCGGCACCGAGGTGACCAAGGAAGCCGCTACCATGGTGCTCACCGATGACAATTTCGTTTCGATCGTGCATGCGGTCGAGGAGGGGCGCACCATCTACGACAACATCGTCAAGTTCGTGCGCTTCCAGTTGTCGACCAACATCGGCGCCATCCTCACCGTACTCGGCGCCCCCTTCTTCGGTTTCGCCACACCCTTTACGGCGATCCAGATCCTGTGGGTCAACATCATCATGGACGGTCCGCCAGCCATGACGCTCGGCGTCGAACCGGCACGCCCCGGCATCATGCAGGAGAAACCGCGCGCAGCGGATGCATCGATCCTGTCGTGGCAGCGCCTGTGGCGCATCGGCCTGTTCGGGGCGACGATGGCCGTCGGTACACTGGCCGTCTATGGCTGGGGACTGGGTCAGGCGGGGGACGAGGTCAAGGCGATGACGCTGGCTTTCACCACCTTCGTGCTGTTCCAGTTCTTCAACATCTTCAATGCCCGCGCCGAGCATGGCAGCGCCTTCAATCGCCAGTTTTTCAGCAACAGCAAACTGTGGCAGGCCCTCGCCGCCGTCCTTGTCCTGCAAGTCGTGGCCGTGCATTGGGGGCCGGCACAGGCAATTTTCGATACCGTCGACCTGACCCTCATCGAGTGGGCTGTCGCCGTGGTCGTCGCGTCCTCCACGCTGCTCCTCGAAGAGATGCGCAAGTTTCTGATGCGCTGGGTGTCGTGAAACAGTCCCATCCAGTGTTCATCATGAAAAGTCGGCGCTGGCGGGACGGCAGTCGGCCACTATGCGGCCGTCCCGTTGTTTTTGGGTGTGCGCCGCTTCAATGGTAAATTCGCCACCTGCTGATTTGCATCGGCATCGCCATGAATCCACAACTTCACATTCCGCAGACTGACCTTCAGGCATTCTGTCGCGCCCATCCCGTGCGCGAACTGTCTGTCTTCGGTTCCGCCGTGCGCGGCGATTTCAGGGCGGACAGTGACGTCGATGTGCTGATCGACGTAGCACCAGAAGCCCGGGTCGGCCTGATTGCCTTGCAGCGAATGCGCGACGACATCCTTCGCGAGGCTCAAGTTATCCATGCGGAGTGACGATGTTGGATGACGAAAAAACGGAGGGAAGCTCACGATGAAACTTATCCATAAAATCATGCTGTTACTGATTATTCTGGGCATGATTAATGGCGTGTCTGCCGCAGGCCCTGACTGCTCGCGTCCCTTCACGCTGGCCTTGCACGACCACGGCTTGCTGTATTCCGCGAATACCGACACGGGAATCGACAAGGATGTTGCCGACGAGTTGATTCGCCGTAGTGGCTGCAAAATCACTGTCAGCCTGATGCCACGCGCCCGCATCTGGCAACTGATCGAATCCGGTGCGCTCGACTTCAGCCTGTCGGGCATCACCAATGCGGAGCGGGACAAGTTCGCCGCCTTCGCTTGGTATTTCAGCAACAAATACTATTTGCTGGTACGCAAGGATACCGGCGTGCGTAACCATGCAGATTTCGAACGCAATGAAAAGCTGCAACTCGGCGTGATCCGCAGTTTCCGTTACAGTGAGTCCGCCAACCGGCTGGTCGACACACTTCAAGCCACCAACCGTATCAACCAGGGCGGTGGTCTGACGCCGCTTTATCAGGCGCTGATGCTGAACCACATCCAGGGCATGATTATCGAGCCCTTCGACTATCCGACGCTGGACGAAAAGAAGATTCGCGACATCACAAGCATTATTGAGTTCAAGGATCCCTCTGTGCCCCATGGCCTGATCATGTCCAAGAAGGCGCTAACGGAGGCGGAGCAGGAAAAGTGGCGTGCATTGATCAACGAGATGCGCGCAGATGGCAGCATGCGCCGTATCTTCGAAAAATACTTCAAACCTGAACTGGCTGCCGCCATGGTCGATTTCTGATCGTCGGTACTTTCTGCCGACCACGATGACGCCACCACGCCTGCTACTCCTTCCCTGGATGGTGTTGCTTACCGCACTGGGCATCACGTGGCTGGTTTGGGATCGCGAGCACCAGCAGTCGCAAAAGGAATTGCGTGCGCAATTCGATTTCGCCTTACGTGAAACGGTAAGCCGGGTCGACCAGCGGGTGGCCGCCTATGAGCAGATGCTGCGTGGCGTGCAAGCGCTGTTTGCGACGACGGATATGAAGAACCGCGATGCGGTGAGCGATTATGTTCATACCCTGCAACTCGATGCTAACTTCTCGGGTATCCAGGCTATTGGTGTCGTTGAGCGGGTTCTCCACGAGAAAAAGGAAGGTCACCTGTCTGCCATGCGACGCAATGGGTTACCTGATTACGCCATCCAACCGGGAGGCGAGCGCGACATCTACACGCCGATCGTGCAACGGGAACCATATGTAGGGAGTAACAAGGCACCGCTAGGACAAGACGTCTGGCTTGACGCATCTCGCCGACAGGCCATGGAAATGGCCCGCGATTCCGGTCAGACCTCCCTTACGGGCAAGGTGCAATTGGATATCGACAAAGGGACTGCGGAAAATCCTAGCTTCATCATGTACTTGCCGATATTCGAGCGGGGACGGCCGCGCGAGAGTGTCGCCGACCGGCGTGCCAACTTGACTGGGTGGGTGTTCGCCACGTTTCACATGAGCGCCTTCATGGCGAGTCTGTATGGCAAGCAAGCACCCGAACTAACCTTGGAAATTTATGATGATGCCAATCCTACGGATGCCGCGCTCATGTACCGGTCTGACGGAGCGACGGGGTTACAGTCGCCTTCCAAGGGAGATATCCTGACGGCCAAGGAGTATCTCGTCGTTGCTGGCCATACTTGGACACTGATACTGTGTTCCCGCAACGAATTCCAGGCCCGTTACGGTCGGGGGGCTGAATCCGCCATTGCTGTGGCTGGAGTCGTCCTTAGCGCCCTACTGTCGCTGCTCGTTTGGTTCATATTGCGACACATGGCCCAGCAAAGCCTTGCCGCGCATCGCCTCAAGGCAGCTAACGAAAGCCTCAGCGAGCAACACATTGAGCTTGTGGCGGCCAAGAATGCCGCCGAGGCAGCCAACCGTGCCAAGAGTGCTTTCCTCGCCAACATGAGCCACGAATTGCGCACGCCCATGTTCGGGGTCATGGGCATGATCGATATCGCCAAGCGACGCATGGCAGACGTCAAAGGGCTGGATCAACTCGACAAGGCCAAACGTTCCGCCGAGCGCTTGCTCGGCGTGCTCAACGACATCCTCGACATCTCCAGGATTGAAGCCGACCGGATGGTGATGGAAGACCACCCCCTGCAACTCGCCGAGAATATCGAGGCGCTCACCGCCACCCTCGACCACAAGGCCAGCGAAAAAGGCTTGCGCCTCGTCGTCGATATCCCCGCCCAGCTTGCCAAGGCTCGTCTCATAGGCGACCCGCTGCGCCTCGGCCAGATTCTCATCAACCTGGTGGGCAATGCAATCAAGTTCACTGATCAAGGCGAAGTAACTCTGCGCGCCCGCTCGGCCGGGGAAACGCCCGAGGTGGTGCAAGTGCATTTCGAAGTCAGCGACACCGGCATCGGCATCGATGCCGACGCGCAAACCCGCCTGTTTCAGTCCTTTGAGCAGGCCGACAACAGCATGACCCGCAAATACGGCGGCACCGGGCTGGGGCTAGCGATCTGCAAGCGGCTGGTACAACTGATGGGCGGCGAGATCGGGGTGGAAAGCACATTAGCACTAGGCAGCACCTTCTGGTTCGTTGTTCCTCTCAAGAAACGGGAAACAAGAGCCGTCCTGCCAGCGCCGACTATTACCGGAAAGACCGCCGATGAACGTCTGCTTGACGAATATGCCGGCACCCGCATCCTGCTTGCCGAAGATGAACCGATCAACCAGGAAGTCTCGCGGGGGCTGCTAGAAGATGCTGGCCTAGTGGTCGATCTGGCCGAGGATGGCCTGCAAGCGCTTGAACTGGCCAAACAAAACACCTACGCCCTGATCCTGATGGACATGCAGATGCCCGTCATGAATGGTGTCGAGGCCACCATGGCCATCCGGGCACTGTCCGCCTACGCACAAACGCCCATTGTGGCGATGACCGCCAATGCCTTCGACGAAGATCGCCAGGTCTGCCTGGATGCGGGCATGAATGACCACATTTCCAAGTTGGTTGATTCGGACAGACTGTATGAAACCTTGCTGCGGTGGCTGGAGAAGCGCGGCACCTGATTGACGGCTTGAGCGCTGAAATCTGCCGCAGGTGCGTCGGTGACTTGTACGTCAGCAACGGGTCGCTATGCAGAGGTTTACATAGCGACCCAAACCCGCCTTTCGAGGAAAACGGAAGCAGACGTTCGCAGCAAAGGTCGGAATCTGGAAAGCTGCCGTTGAACCGTGGCAGCTGGCTTCGCACCATAGATCGTCTCATATCGACAGCACGGCTTGTGGCATCTTACTGATACTCAAGGAAATGACTGAAGACGCTGGAAAGTTGGTGTAACTGTCCAATGCAAAGGGCAGTGTGAAGCAGGTTCCCGACCTGATGAACTTCAAGTAGACCTTCCAGATCGTCTGATTTGTAAAACACGAAAATAAGCCGGCATACAATCCAAAAGGTATAGTTGCGATCATTCCATGTTGGAGTCGTAGCCTTGGAGATCGGTCACGCGGTCTGCAAAAATAACCATGCATGCCCCTCGTGAATCTCCTTTCAACCTCAAAGCCCTGAAACTGGGAACTCAGCAGACACCTATCGGCAGGTTTCGCCTTTGGTTGGCACTGGCTTTAATTACTGCCAATCTGACAGCATGCGCGGTAGGCATCAATATGCTGATGCAAAATCGTCAGTACCTGCACGAACGGGTTGAGTTATCCACGCGCAATTTGGCTGAATTGCTTGTGCAGAGCTTGATAGATAAGGTCCGCATCTTCGATGATGCGATCGGTCGAACCGTGCAGGAATTGCAATCGCAACTTGCTACTGGCAAGCAGGATGACAATAGGATCAACCGATTCCTGCAGATTCAACTGGATCAACTGCCTGAGGTCCAAGCTATTCATGTCATGGACGAGTTTGGCTTTGTCCGCTGGGGGCGAGATGTTAATCCGATTACCCCGGCAAATTCCTCCGACCGTGAATACTTCAAACAACATCATGCCAGTACTGAAAGCCACTTGATCGTTACTCAGCCAATCATTGGTCGCGTCTCCGGGCGTTGGGTGGTCAGCTTCACGCGCCCCTATCGCTATCCCGATGGGCGCTTTGCCGGGGTCGTCATGGTATCCGCCAAGGTTTCTGGATTTGCAGACATGCTGGCGCGAGCCGATACCGGAAAATCAGGTACGGCTGTAATGAGACACACCAGCAATATGGCCTTGATTGCTCGTCACCCACCACTGGACGGTCCGACCGGCCAACCGGGCCATAACAAGGTATCAGCCGAATACAGGGCGCTGGTCGACTCCGGTCAGACGACGGCCATGTTTCATACACCCCAGTCACCGGACAGTGTCGAGCGTACCTATGCCTTTCGACGCCCGACGAACCTTCCCTTCACGATTGCCGTTGGGATGGCGAGCGATGAATATCTTGCACCATGGCGAGGTGAAGTGATTCGCATTGGCCTATTGTTGATAGCTTTCCTGATGTCTACGCTGATATCTGCATGGTTGATCTTGCGTTATTGGCGCATACGCTGGGCAGCCGAGCAGGCCTTCCAGCAGAGCGAGGAGAATCTGCATCGGGCCCAATCCGTTGCCCACCTAGGGAGTTGGCATCTGGATATACCCAGCGAGAAGCTCACCTGGTCGGACGAAACCTTCAGAATCTTTGGCATCGCCCCGGGGAGTCCTATGACTCTCGATCGCTTTTTGGCCTACATACATCCTGATGACGTCAAGAATGTGACCGATTCCTGGTGTGCTGCTTTGCAGGGTGAACCCTACAACATCGAGCACCGCATCATCGTGGATGATGAAATTCGATGGGTACATGAGCGCGCGCAAGTCGATTGGGCCAGTGATGGCACTCCGCAGACTGCCATTGGTACTGTGCATGACGTGACCGAACGCAAGCGAGCTGAGGAGCAGATTCATAATTTTGCTTACTACGACAGCCTGACTCAACTCCCTAATCGCCGCATGCTAACTGAGCGACTAGGCTTGGCAATGTCCAGCAGTAAGCGTACTGGGTGCTATGGCGCCGTGATGTTGCTAGACCTCGATAATTTCAAGCCACTTAATGACACGCATGGCCATGCCATGGGCGATCTACTGCTGATCGAGGTAGCACAGCGACTTACCATGTGCGTGCGCGAAGTTGACACCGTGGCGCGCCTTGGGGGTGACGAGTTCGTGGTTATGCTGGCTAGTCTAAACACTGATGTGAAGGTATCTCGGGATCAAGCGCTGACCATTGCCGAAAAAATTCGTGCTGGTCTAGCCAAGCCCTATATCCTGGCGTCTCCCGTGGAGGGTAAGCCAGACAACATGATCGAACATCACTGCTCATCGAGTATCGGTGTGACATTGTTCATCGGACAGGAATCGGGTCAGCATGAAATCATCAAAAATGCAGATGATGCGATGTATCAGGCCAAGGAGGCCGGTCGTAACTCGGTTCGCTTCCTTGACCAAACAAATAAATAATTGGCTATCGTGTCTGGCAAATCATCTCTATTGGAATGGAAGCGCGAGTTTTTGATTGATATTGAGCCGCTAGACAGGCAGCACAGAGATATTTTCGAGTGCCTTCTTGCCATCGAGAATGCGATGGTAAAACGTGACCCATGGCACATCGTTGAATGGTTTATCGCCAATTTGGAAATTACGATTGCTACGCACATTGTTGCAGAGGAAACGCTGCTGGAAATTTTCGGTTACCCCTGCATTGATCACCACCGTACTCAACATGGCCGTCTGAAAGCGGGTATTAGAGAGCTTGAGAGAAGCATACAGCAGACGATGTCGCCTGAGACTCTTGTGCCGTACTTTGAGCAGTGGTTCGTCTATCACGTACTTTCTGAGGACAAGGAATACGTTGGGTATCTCAAACCCTTCATTAGTGCGCCAGAAGCGTGATGGTTTTGATTGAAATGGCCGGTTCGGTGCGCGACGTGAAATGAACGTCAGCTAAGGGGCGATTTCCCCAGCGTCCCTTCATGGCCGGGAAGAGCCTGACAAGGTAGCGTCCCCGAAGCTGCCACCCAGAAAACCCAATAGCGGCTGTCGGGTATAGGGCGGGAATTCGTGCTTTCGGTCAGAAGCAGTAGTTCCCTGCGAGGGGATGTAGGACGGAAATGAAACTTTAGCTGTCTGTCAGGCGTACTACCTGCTACAGGAGGAAGAGACCTAAAACGGTAATTGATCAACATTGGTACGAAAACATCCACTAGTAGGGTTTCGCTCCCATAAACCGTTCAATCTCAAGCGCATGCTCCAACTCCTCCCGCGCGAACCTAATTGCCAAAGCATGCGTGTCCGAATCTGGATTGGTAGAGGCCAGCTTTTCGTAGACTTCGCTGTGACTACGCTCCATCTGTAACGCAAGTGCCATCGCCTCATCAAGATCCGCGAGTGTTGCCGGATACCCTTCGAGAACTGGCGAATCTAGAGCCGATGCATCCCCATTGGGCAACTGACAGAGAATGCCGAACTCTTTCGTCGCCAATCGTTCTATAGCCACATAGTGCTCGCGGCAATGCTCTGCCATTCGATCGTAGAACTCACTGGTATCAAGGCGCCCTTGGTCGAGAGAAAACTGCACGAGACGTCGATATATCACTTCGGATTGGCGCTCCAGCTTAAGCGCATGTTCAACCAGCAATCTTGTGTCCATGCCATTACTCCTTCGACGGTGTTCGGAACGATTATGCTCCGACAGCTTAGGTTCTGGTGCGGGCTGACACGCTCCCTATCGTGTAGGTCGCCAACGAGGAGGTTGCAGCCCGATGGTCGGCTGAGGTGACAGGCCGCTTGGGGTCGGAAGCTGCGATTCGAAAAGTCGGCGCTGGCGGGACGGCGTACCTTGCTTACCCCGCTGCTAGACTTCACTCTCTCTTGGTGATAGGACCCAGCTCATGACCCATTGGCTACGCTTTGAAGCAGCAGGCGTCGAGCATTTCGGCACCCTCGAAAACGAAATCGTGACCGTCTGGATCGGCAACATGTTTGCCGATCCACATGCTACGGCACAGCAGTTTGCGTTGGCAGAGGTACGTATCCTGATGCCCTGCCGACCGAGCAAGATGATCGGCCTGTGGAACAATTTCCACGAGCGGGCGACGAAGGAGGGCTTGCATCGTCCCGAGCATCCGCTCTACTTTCTCAAGAGCAGCAATTGTTTCGCGGGGCAC
>SXGT01244963.1_pt1 | contig 17170 bp, 14 predicted proteins | sample 3176221 | NCBI WGS metagenome assembly SXGT01 (sample SAMN11356862, study PRJNA531348) | freshwater metagenome | isolation source: freshwater sample F1-120 | place: China: Fuxian Lake, Yuxi | collected 2017-12-25 | reverse complement strand
GGCGTCACGATCCGATCGTCTGCTCTGCCGACCTGTTGGTTGACCTCGCGGTGGGTGTACGGGTCTGCCACCAGCAGTTCCGCGTTGCCGCCGGCGTCGTTGACCGTGTCGACCATCGTGCGGTTGTTGTCGACGCGAGCGGTTGACCCGCGCGTGACGATGAGCATGCGCGGCAACAACTCGACGTCGGTGTCGCCAACGTGGACGATCGGAGACGCACGCTCCCAGACGTCGGGGTCGTCGCCGAACGCCGCCCGATACACGCGTGACCGCATATCGCTCTTCGCCATGTTGTCTGCGAGTCGGAACGACTCGGTGTCGTTGACGACGACGCAACGCACCCTGGCAGCATCGTGGTTGCCGGCAGCCAGGAAGTCGAGGTCGGTTCCGACGAGCGCGACGAGGTATGCCCCTGCGGAGTGGCCCATCAACGTGATGTGTTCGGAGTCGCCCCCGAAGTCTTCGGCGTGCTCGACGAGCCAATCGACGGCCGCGGCGACATCTTCGGGTTGACGTGGATACATCGCACCATCGGTGCCTGCCTCGGGATCGCCGATGAGTCGGTAGTTCACCGAGACGAACACCCAACCTGTCTCGTTGAACCACCGCGCCTTGTCGGTGATCGCGTTTGCCTTGTCGCCATTGCGGAACCCGCCGCCGTGCACGTAGACCATGATCGGTGCCGGCCCGCACGTGCCGCGCCGCTCGAGTGCATACACGTCGAGGCTTTGCGCGTTCGCGGCGGCGCCCGCAGCCGTCGCGTACCGATGCGTGTCCGGCGTTTCGGTGTGGGCGCCTCGACAGATCCCCTGGGTCGCGCTCGTCGTTGGTGCGGTCGTTGGCGCCGGCGACGAGCGACCGATCGCATCGCTCGACCTCGTCGTCGACGCGTCGGTGCATGCGCCGGCGACGATCGTGACCATCGCCGCGACGAGCACAGTGGTTCGGCGGCGCTTGGGAGGGTGTTGGTCACGACGTCGCTGGGTCATGGCTGTGACGGTACGCCGCGATCGTCAGGGATTCGTGTGCTGGACGTTCACGCACCGTCAAGCGTGCGTGCGTGGTCGATCAGGCTGACGCGGCGCGCACGGTTGCTTCGACGGTGGCTCGTCGATCCTCGCCCCACGGCAACGGAAACACGATCGGGAGATCGACGCCGTTGTCGGCGTACGCCTGCACCGAGCGCGTGATGTGCTGTGCGTCGCCCATGATCTGGACGCCATCGACCCACTCGTCGGAGATCGCGGCGATCGCGCCGTCTCGATCGCGAGCGGCCCACCGTTCGTGCATCGCATCGACCGAATCTGTGTAACCCGCACGCCGGAAGTTGTCGGCGTAGGCATCGACCACTGCGTACGAGAAGAGGTCCTTGCGTGCGGCATCGGCGTAGCGATCGCGATCGGTCACGCCGCAGTGCACGTACGCCATGATCTGTGCGTTCCCACCCGCGCGAACGTGCTCGACCGACGCGGCGACGTGCGACGCGGGGAGGTAGTTGAGCAAGACGGCGTCGGCGACTTCGCCTGCGAGCCGCAACATCGCGGAGTTCAGCGCTCCGATCACGATTTTCGGACGTCGATCGCCCAAACGGACACCGAGGCGAAAGCGCTTCACGTTGTAGAAGTCGCCGGCAAAAGTCACCGACTCGCCGGTGAGGCACTCGCGTACGAGCGCGACGTACTCGCGAACCTGCGCCAGCGGGCGCGGGCCGTAGCCGGCGCCGTGCCACTGCCCCGCCACAGCCGGCGAACTGATCCCGATGCCCAAGAACACGTCTCGGTCGGGCGCGAGTTGTTGCAACGTCGCCGCGGCCATCGCAGCCAGCGGGGGAGTCCGCAACTGCAGTGCGAGCACGCCGGTGCCGAGCCCGAGCGAAGGTGCGACCTGTGACGCTGCGCCGAGAATCGCGAATCCTTCAGCGGCGTTTGCTTCCGCGACCCAGAAGCTGGAATAGCCCGCATCGGCGGCCCAGCGAGCGACGTCGAGTTGAAAGTCGGCGCCGAGGGTCTGGATGCCTGCTGACGTGACCCCGACCTGTCGTTGTTCCACGTCATGCACCTTCGCAGATCGCGGCGAGGCGCCGCAGGTTGGCGCGCCAGATCCGGCGCAAGACGGGTCGTGCGAACAAGCCGCCGATCGGTCCGCCCATCCACCACGGGAACCGCAGGCGTTCGGTCCACGTGAAGCGGGTTCGTCCTCGCCGGAGCGCACGCAACGTGAATCGGCCGGAGCCGCGCACCAGCCCGACGTGATCGATCCCCATGACGTGGCGGGGCGACCACTCGGTGATCGTCATGGTGTCGGTGAGGCGGAACGGGCCGACCTTGGTGAGGCAGTCGAACGTTGTCCCGACGCCTCGGGTCTGTCCCGTGGTGAACACGATGCGTTCAGCATCGGTCATCCAGTCGACGTGACGTTCGATGGGTTCGACGACGTCCCAGACCTGGCGAACGTCGGCGTCGATGTCGATCCGGACCCGCAAGCGCATTCGGCAACGGTAACGCTTCGGCACGTGTCGGCCGCCATAGCCTGCCTGACGTGCCGAAACGATTCGTCATCATCGGGGGTGGGCCCGCGGGAAACTCAGCGGCCACCGTGGCGGCGAGTCATGGTGCCGAGGTCACGATGATCGAACGGGACATCGTCGGCGGTGCGGCGCATCTCTGGGACTGCATTCCGAGCAAAGCGATGATCGCAACAGGCGGAGCCCTCGCCGAGATCGATCGGGCCCGAGCGATGGGTTTGTCGGCCGAAGGCCGGATCGACTTCGATGCGCTCCGGGAGCGTGTGGCGTCGATCGAACAACGGCTGCACGACTCGGTGCGCGGCCTGCTCGAGAGTCAAGGTGTCCAGCTCCTGCGGGGCACCGGACGACTTGCCGGCCCGAACCAGGTGATTGCCGAGACTGGCGATGGCCCGGTCGAAATCGAGGCCGACGCGATTCTGCTCGCCACCGGCAGCCGTCCGCGCCTTCCGGAATGGGCACCCGTCGACGGCGAACGGGTGTTGTCGACTCGCCAGGCCTACCCGCCGCCCGAGATTCCCGATCACCTCATCGTGATCGGTTCGGGCGTCACCGGCGTGGAGTTCACGCACATGTTCTCGGCGCTCGGATCGGACGTGACCCTCGTTGTTTCTCGCCAACAGGTCCTGCCGGCGAAAGACCCCGAAGTCGCGGCAGTGCTCGAGGCCGAGTTCGTTCGGCGCGGTGTCAAGCTGTTGAAAGGGGCGCGGGCGCAGGCCATCGGACGCGAGGGCGACCGCGTGTTTGTCGCATGCGATGATGGCCGTGCCGTCGACGGCACGCACGTCTTGTTGTGCATTGGCTCGATTCCGAACAGCGACGACCTCGACTGCGCGGCGGCGGGTGTCGAGATCGACGAGAACGGTTATGTGCAAGGCAATCGCCACTGCCAGACCAACGTCGCACATATCTATTCGGCCGGTGATGTATCGGGCCGTCTGCCGTTGTCGAGTGTTGCTTCGATGCAAGGTCGCAAGATCGCCGAGCACGTCATGGGGCTGACAGCAGTTGCGCACCGTCACCTCGACTACGACAAAGCCGCTTCGGCGATCTTCACCGAACCTGAGATTGCCGATGTCGGTCTCGCCGAAGCCGAAGCGTTCGCGGCCGGACGCAAGCTGCGGGTGACGAAGGTTCCGTTCTCCGCGAACGCCAAGGCGTTGATCGAAGGCGACGCTCGGGGGTTCGTGAAGATTCTGTCGGATCCAGCGACGGGTGTGGTGCTCGGCGGGTCGATCGTCGGGCGAGGCGCAGCCGAGTTGATCTCGGTCGTTGCCGTCGCGGTGGCGAACGGCCTGACGGCCGCCGACATCGTGGACTCGTTGCTCGTGCACCCCGCGCTCGCCGAGTCGCTGGCCGACGCTGCGTCGTGAGCGTGGCGTGAGGCGCGCGCTCGTCACCGGCGCGGCTGGGTTCGTCGGAAGCCATCTCGGGGAGGCGCTCGTCGCGCGGGGCGATTCGGTCGTCGGTGTCGATTGCTTCACGCCCTACTACGACCGAACGGTGAAGGACGTCAACGCGTCGACGCTGCGCAGCTCCGGGGTCGAACTGGTCGAGGCCGACTTGCGCACGGCTGACGTCGCGGCGCTGCTCGACGGGATCGACGTCGTGTACCACCAGGCGGGTCAGCCAGGTGTTCGGCCCTCGTGGAGCAGCGGATTCGGCGAGTACGTCGAGCACAACGTGTTCGTCACCCAGCGCTTGCTCGAAGCGGCACGCGACCGAGGTGTGCGACGGTTCGTGTACGCGTCGAGTTCATCGGTGTACGGCAACCAGGCGCGGTATCCGACGCGCGAGTCCGACCTGCCCGCGCCGTATTCGCCCTACGGCGTCACCAAGCTTGCAGCCGAACACTTGTGTTCGCTCTACGCGGCCAACTGGGGGCTTTCGACGGTGTCGTTGCGGTACTTCACGGTGTTCGGGCCGCGGCAACGCCCGGACATGGCGATCCATCGGTTGTGCGAAGCGGCGCTCGGCCGAGGGCGGTTCTCCCGATTCGGCGACGGTTCGGTTGTGCGTGAGTTCACCTATGTCGATGACATCGTCGCGGCGAATCTGGCGGCAGCCGATGCGGACGTGGCTCCGGGGACGTACCTCAACGTCGCCGGGGGGTCCGAGATCGTGCTGCGCGACCTGATCGCATTGGTCGGCGATATCGCTGGCGTTGCGGTGGCGATTGACGAACAGCCTCCGATGCCCGGCGATTCGCCACGCAACGGCGGTGCGATCGATCGAGCGCAGGCGCTGCTCGGTTGGTCGCCGCAGGTGCCGCTGCGTGACGGCATCGCCGCCCAACTCGCCTGGCACCGCGCCCAAGAGGTGCGTCGATAGGGTCCGAAATACGGGCCCTATCGACGCACCTGGCCGTCGAGCACGGTGGTGGCGTGACCGCGGAGCAGGACGCGGTCGCCGCGGATTTCGCATTCCACCAACCCGGTTCGTTGCGACACCTGTAGCCCGGTCACCGGATTGCGACCGAGGCGCTCGGTCCAATAGGGCGCGAGCACGCAGTGCGCCGAGCCGGTCACCGGGTCCTCGTCGATCCCAACGCCCGGCGCGAAATAGCGCGACACGAAGTCGAGCCCGGCTGCGTCGGCCGGTGCCGTGGCGATCACGCCGTGCACGCCGACGTCGCGCAGTGCGGCGTGGTCGGGTTCGAGCGCGCGCACCTCGGCTGCGGTGGCGTACACGACGAGGTCGTAACCGTTGGAGTGGCTGAGCGTTGCTACCGGGGCGCCGCCGAGCGCCGCGACTGTCCCCGTCGGCAACTCGACGATGCGCGGAACGCGCACGGGGAAGTCCATCTCCAGTCGGCCGTCGTCGAGTCGCGCGACGGTGAGCACGCCCGACCAACGAGTGTGGAACCGGATCGTCGACCCGGCCGGAGCGAGCCCACGCTCGAACAAGATGTGGGCCGACGCCAACGTTGCGTGCCCGCAGAGTTCGACCTCGATCGTGGGCGTGAACCAACGCAATGACCAGTCGCCCGCCTCGGTTGGAGCGACGAATGCAGTCTCCGACAGGTTCAACTCGTTGGCCAACGCTTGCATCCACGCGTCGTCCGCGACGTCGGCTCGCTCCAACAGCGTCACCGCTGCGGGGTTCCCCCGGAATGCAGTCTCGGTAAAGGCATCCACGATCGAAATCGGCAACGGCGACATGTCGGCAACCGTACGCGCGTGGTCGGCGCAGCGTCGGGGTAATGCCGGGGATCGTCGAGGGATCGTCGAGGCGCCTCCGGCGGTGGCGCTATTCGATGACGATCAGGACATCGCCGGTGCCGACGCTCTGGCCGGCCTCGACCCGCACTTCCTTCACGGTGCCCGACTTCTCGGCCGCGATGTTGTTTTCCATCTTCATCGCTTCGAGGACGAGCAGCGTCTGACCGACCGTGACTTCGGCGCCGACCTCGACCGACACCTTGACGATCGTGCCCTGCATCGGCGCCGCCACCGTCCCGGAACCTGCGCCCGCGCCGCCGGTGCTGCGCGCGACCTTCGGCCGGGCCTTCGCTGCGGGTGTCGCCGCACTCGTGAGCGGAGCGTCGGGGACCCAGACCTTGACCGTGAATCGTTTTCCGTTGACCTCGACGGGCATCGTGCGTTCGACGAGCGGTTCGGCGCTGTCGTCTCCCGTGTTGGTCGGTGCGGTCGCCGAGTCGACGAACAACGATGCGTCGAGCGCGGTTTCGACCCACTTCGTGCTGTGCTCCATCGCCGCGAAGTCCGGGTGCGACAGCATCGGGACGTGGGCCGAGATCGTGGTGTGCACACCCACGATCTCGAACTCGCGCAAGGCCCGTAGCATCTTCGCTATCGCGCGCTCGCGATCGGGTGCCCACACGATCAGCTTGCCGACGAGGTTGTCGTAGTACTGGCTGATGGCATCGCCTTCGACGTAGCCGCCATCCCAGCGCACTCCGGGCCCTGAGGGCACGCGCAGGCGGGTCAACGGACCCGGCGACGGGAGGAATCCGGTTGCCGGGTTCTCGGCGTTGATTCGACACTCGATGGAGTGACCCGAGATCGCCACGTCGGACTGCGCGAACGGGATCGCTTCGCCGTTCGCGATCGCGATCTGGAGGGCGACGAGATCGAGGTTGGTGACTTCCTCGGTGACGCAGTGTTCGACCTGCAATCGGGTGTTCATCTCGAGGAAGAAGAAGTCGCCGTCTTGGTACAACATCTCGACGGTTCCCGCGCCGCGGTAACCGCATGCCAACGCGACCTTCACGGCGGCTTCGCCCATTGCCGCGCGCGTGCCATCGGGGATGTTCGGCGCGGGCGCTTCCTCGATGAGTTTTTGGTGACGACGCTGGGTCGAACAGTCACGATCGCCGAGGTAGACGGCGTTGCCGTGCGCGTCGGAGAACACCTGGTTCTCGACGTGGCGCGGCTTGGTGAGGTACCGCTCCATGTAGCACTCGTCGCGGCCGAAGTAGGCCTGCGCTTCGCGCTGGGCCGATTCGAGTTGCGCCGCGGCGAGGTCGGCCGATTCGACGACCTTCATGCCTCGCCCGCCGCCGCCGTAGGCAGCCTTGATCGCGATCGGGTACCCGAACTCCTTGCCGAACGCGAGGACCTCGTCGACGTTGGTGATCGGCACCGTCGTTCCCGGAACCGACTCCACGTGCGCGCGATCGGCGGCGAGCCGCGACGAGATCTTGTCGCCCATGACCTCGATGGATTCGGGGGGAGGCCCGATCCATGTGACTCCGGCGTCGATCAGCGCACGGGCGAAGTCGGCGTTCTCCGAAAAGAAGCCGTAGCCGGGGTGCACGCCATCGGCGCCGGATTGGCGAATCGCCGCCAGAATCGCCTCGGTGTTGAGGTAGCTCTCGGCCGCGGTCTGACCGCCGAGGGCGTACGCCTCGTCGGCGTAACGCACGTGGAGTGCATCACGGTCGAGATCGGAGTACACCGCCACGGTGGCGATGCCGAGTTCGCGACACGTCCGCATGACTCGGACGGCGATCTCGCCACGGTTGGCGGTCTAGATCTTGGTCAGCACCGGAGGGCTCCGTTTGGGGTCGTGGGTCGTCGGGTTCGGCCAGGAGTCTGGACAACTCATCGGCGGTCCGGAACGCACCACCAGCAAGCCGAGCGCGCAGGCCAGAGGAGCTGGCCCGACGAGCGGGTTCGTATCCTACGGGTGATGGCCGCGGCCCCCTCCAACCCACCAGCGTCCTCCCGACCGGCGCGCCCGGCATCGCCGCCGGAGCGTGCCAACCCCCCGGCCGCGGCGCGTTTCGGTCCGATCGAACGATTCGCCGAGATCGATTCGACGAACCGGTACCTCCTCGACGCGGCCGTCGCCGGCCGTCGCAGCGCTGGCGCGGTTGCGGTTGCCGATCGGCAGACCGCCGGTCGTGGCCGGCTCGGGCGCACCTGGACGGCGCCGCCGGGCGGATCGTTGCTCGTCTCGGTCCTGCTCGGTGCGCCCGCCAACCCGAACGAGCGTCATCTGCTCACGCTGTCCGCCGGGATTGCCGCGGCCGAGGCCGTCACGACCCTCACCGACGGCCATGTCGCTCCGCGACTCAAATGGCCGAACGACCTCGTCGTCGACGACCGCAAACTCGCGGGCGTCCTCGCCGAATCGGTCGGCGGCCACGTCGTTGTGGGGATGGGTCTCAACATCGATTGGCCAGGCGTGCCCGACGAGCTGATCGGTATCGCAACCGCGTTGAACCTCGCGGGTGCGGTGCCGCCGCCGACCCGCGACTCGGTGCTCGATCTCTGGCTCGACCGCTGGCACGGGTGGTTGGCGGTCGCCGAAGCTCCCGCCGGTCCTGAGCGAGTTGTCGCGGCCGCCACGCGCTTGAGCGCGACGATCGGCAGTTCGGTTCGAGTCGAGCTCGCCTCGGAGCGGTTCGAAGGGCTTGCCGAACGAATCACCGATGCCGGTCATCTCGTCGTGGTCACCGACGCCGGACCGCGCGAGGTGAGCGCGGGCGATGTCGTGCACCTCCGGCCGCGCTCAGCCGGAGGCCTGCCCGACTCACACGGGTGATAACGGTCGCGCGTCGCCCGCTCGATGTGTTGTTTCCGGCCATCGCCACCGATCTGGGTGGCGAACGGCGGCGGGGTTGGCGATGCGGGGTTGGCGATGCGGGGTCGGCGGTCTTGCTGATATCGCCGTCGATCACGGGTCGAGGTTGCGGGCAACGAGCGCCCGAAACGCGTCCGTCAGTCGTTCGGTGATCGGGCCGGGTGCGTGCGCGAGCGGTTGTCCATCGACCTGCGCGATCGGCTGGGCTTCGCGTGTCGTCGACGACAAGAACGCTTCGTCGGCCGTCGCAACCTCGGCCATCCCAACGTCGGCTTCGCGCGCGTCGACGCCGATGTGATGCGCGAGTTCGAGCATCAGCCCACGGGTGACGCCGGCCAGGCATCCGGCGGTGAGCGGCGGCGTGCGGAGGACGCCGCGGTGGACGACGAACACGTTCGATCCTGTTGCTTCGCAGAGGTTTCCCGAGGTATTGGCGAACAACGCCTCGCCCGCGCCTCGTTGTTCGGCGAACGCGAGCGCCCGGACGTTCGCCGCGTACGAGATCGTCTTCAGACCCGCCGTTGCCGACCGCTCGTTGCGGGTCCACGGCGCGATGACGACGTCGGCCGCGCCGTCCCACGGCGTGAACGGCCACGCGGTGATCCATGCTCGTGGGGTCGCGCCGGCCCGACTCGAACCCGGCGGCCCCTCGCCGCCGCTGATCGTGATACGCAGGCGCCCGTCGTCGAGTCCGTTCGCGCCGACGACGTCGTCCGCCGCGGCGCGCAAGGTGTCCGAATCCGGGACGGCGAGCCCGAGCGCTTCTGCAGACGCGATCAGGCGTTCGTAGTGCCGGCGCCAGGCGAACGGCACGCCGCGGTAGACGCGCAACGTCTCGAAGACGCCGTCACCCACGGTGATGCCGCGGTCGAGAGGTGAGATGCGCGCCTCGTCGAGGTCGACGATCGTGCCGTCGATCCAGAGTTTCACCGGAGCCTGCCGTCGGGCGTCGCTCGTCGTCGTGGCATCGTCGAACGACCGGTCATGTCGGCCCCGCCCGACCGGCACGGTGTTGGCGCCCGGAGGTGGATGCAGAGTCGTGGGCGCTCGAACCGGTTGATGGGTTGCGTTCGTCGCGGTCGCCGCTGGCGCTGCCGCGTGCGGTTTCGAGCAGGCGGCGGGCCTTCAACTCGGTCTCGTCCCATTCGGATTCGGCCGACGAGTCGGCGACGATGCCGCCGCCGACGCCGAGGTCGGTGTGGCGAGCGGTCACAGTGAACGTGCGGATCGCCACGGCGACCTCGGCCCGGCTGGTGTCGTGGTCGACCCAGCCCGTCGCGCCGCAGTACACGCCGCGGCGGACCGGTTCGAGGTCTTCGATGATCTGCATGACCGAAGGCTTCGGTGCACCTGTGATCGACGCGGCGGGGAACATCGCGCGCATGACGGCTCCGAGCGTCACGCCGGCGCGTCGACGGCCCGTGACCGTGCTCACGAGATGATGGAGGCCCGGGTGCGATTCGAGCGCCATCAACTCGGTGACCGCGACGGTTCCTGCAATGCACACTCGACCGAGGTCGTTGCGGGCCAGATCGACGATCATCACGTGCTCGGCCCGATCTTTCGCCGAAGTCCGCAACGGTTCGGCATCGCGGTGGGTGCCCTTGATCGGTCGGGTCGTGAGGTCGTCGTGATCAATGCGCAAGAACAACTCCGGTGACGCGCCGACCACCGCGAGCGCCGGTCCGCGGGTGCCGAATCTGAGCAGGCAGGCGTGCGGTGCCGGGTTGTGGTGATCGAGGGCGACGAAGAGCTCGACGGGATCGACGGCGCGATCGTGCGTGAGCCGTCGAGTCAGGTTCACTTGGTAGCAGTCGCCGGCATCGAGATGGCCATGGATCGCGCGTTCGGCGGCGCGATAACGGTCGAAGGTGAGGCTGCTCGTCCAACGATCGGCCCGCAGACGCTGGGCGACGGTGGTTCGTCGCCCCGACGCGCGCCAGCGAGCACGTTCGAGTTCGACGCGTCCGTCGCCGTTCCCGACGATCTCGGACGTCCCGTCGGGGTAGAGCCGGAGTCGAGCATCGAACCGGGCCATTGCGAGATCGGGGATTCCCCGGTCGTCGTCGGTTCGGTCCTCGATGGGTTCGACGGCGCGTCCGAGGTCGTATCCGCAGAACCCGGCCCACCAACCGCCGGTTTCGATCCGGTCGAGTGCGGCAAACGCCCGGTCGCCGTCGGCAACGACGACTTCGGCGGGCCGCGTCGCGATGACGGTCGTCGCGCCATCTCGCACCACCACACCACCGGCCTCGGGCGCGAGTTCTCGCAAGATCGCGGCGAACGGCGTCGGGTCCACGAGCCCAACGGTAACAACCCAACCCGGCGATCGGCCGGGTTCTCGCACGTGATTGCGCGAGCATTCCCCGATGGACGTCGAACTCACCGCCGAACAAGCTGCGTTCCGAGATGTCGTGCGGGACTTCGCCGACCGCGAGATCGTGCCCCACGCCGAAGAATGGGACCGCGATCACCTGTTCCCGGTCGACACGGTGCTCGCGATGGGACGGCTCGGGCTGTTCGGGCTCGTCTTTCCCGAGGAGTACGGCGGCGCGGGTGCAGACTTCGTCACCTACTGCCTGGCGCTCGAAGAGATCGCGCGTGCCGACTCGTCGATGGCGATCACGCTGGAAGCAGGGGTGAGCCTCGGTGCCGCCCCCTTCTTCTACACGGGCACGGAGGCCCAGAAGCAGGAGTACCTCATCCCGATGGTTGCCGGCGAGGTGCTGGGCGCATTCGGCTTGACCGAGGCCGAGGCGGGCAGCGACGCGGGCAACACGCGCACGACAGCACGACACGACGACAGCACCGGCGAGTGGGTTGTCGACGGTGGCAAGACCTTCATCACGAACTCGGGAACCCCCATCACCAAGTGCGTCACGATCACGGCGCGCACGGGGCCGGGCGAGATCAGCAACATCGTGATCGACGCCGGGACGCCCGGGTTCGACGTGATGGCCCCGTACCGAAAGATGGGCTGGCATGCGAGCGACACCCACGAGCTGGTGTTTCGCGACTGTCGCGTTCCGGTCGACCAGCTGTTGGGCGAACGGGGTCAAGGATTCAAGACCTTCTTGCGGATCCTCGACGATGGAAGGATTGCGATCGCCGCGCTGGCCGTGGGGGTTGCGCAAGCCTGCCTCGATCACAGCCTCGAACACGCGAAGACGCGCAACGCGTTCGGAGGGCCGATCGGTCGGTACCAATCGATCGCGTTCAAGTGTTCCGACATGGCCCTGGCGGTCGAGAACGCTCGCAACCTGGTGCACAAGGCGGCCGCGATGCGCGATGCCGGGCGACCGATTCGCCGCATTGCCGCTATGGCGAAGCTCTATGCGACCGAAGCGGCGGTCACTGCGACGCGAGATGCCGTGCAGATCTTCGGCGGGTATGGCTTCATCGACGAAACGCCGGTGAGTCGGTTCTATCGAGACGCCAAGATCCTCGAAATCGGGGAGGGGACGAGCGAGATCCAGCGGCTCGTGATCGCGCGCGACCTCGGGTTGCCCGTCGAGTGAACCCGGGCGCCCGCCTGCACCGGATCTTCCTGCAAGCGGAGCGCGACCCGAACCGGTCGGTCGACGCCGGTACGATCCAACGGCGGTGGCTCCCCGACGTACACGACAACTCCGCGCGCTCACCGTTCGGTTGGGAATCGCGTTGCTCTGCTCGACGATCGTCGTGTCTGGCGCATGGGCGGCCACCCACAAGGCGGCCGATGACATCTTCGACGGAACGCCCATCGCCGAGGTCGATCCCGAATCCCTCGCCAAGCCCGAACTCGACGAGGACCCGGGCGACCCGACCAACTACCTGATCGTCGGGAGCGACAGTCGATCGGGGCAAGGTGACGACTCGGGTGACCGATTCGGCGACGTCGGTGGGCAACGCAGCGACGCGATCATGGTGATCCACGTGATTCCACGTGAGAAGCGGGCGATCGCGCTCTCGTTTCCCCGCGACCTGGTCGTCGAGATTCCCGGTATGGGTACCGAGATGATCAACTCGGCGTACAACACCGATCGCGGCGGCGGCCCCGACCTGCTCGTCCGCACGATCACGCAGAACTTCGGGATCCCGATCAATCACTACCTCGGGGTCGACTTCGCTGGGTTCGAGAGCATCGTCAACGCGATCGGCTACGTCGACATCTACTTCCCGGCGCCCGCGTACGACCGCTACACCGGACTCAGCGTGATGTATTACGGCTGCGGACACCTCGACGGGACCCAGGCACTCAACTACGCGCGTTCGCGCCACTACCACTACTACGACTTCGAAGACGAGGAGTGGAAGTCGGACCCAACCTCCGATTTCGGACGCATCCGCCGTCAGCAGTACTTCTTGCGATCGTTGATGCAACGGGCGCTGGAGCGCACGTCACGTCAGCCGTTCAAGGCGGTCGATCTCGCCGGCCGACTGGCGGATCTGGTCGAACGAGACCCGAACTTGCGGATCGACGATGTGACCAAGATCGCGAAGGTGTTCGCGAAGGCCGACCCCGCCGCGATCGAGATGTTGACCGTCCCCGTCCAGTCCGGCGGCGGTGGGCTCGTGTTGCGCGCCGACGAGGCCCAACCGCTCTTCGACCGATTCCGGCTCGAGCCGGCCGTGCCGGTCACGGTCGACGTGGACTACTCCAAGTTCACGATCGACGTGCTCAATGCCAACGCCGAGACGGGCGCGGCGCAGGTCGCGATGGGCGAACTCGCGGCACTCGGTTTCGGGCGCGGCCTGGTGGGCGATGCCCAGTCGGTGACCCGCACCGAGTTGCGATACGCGACCGAAGAAGGCCGGGCCGCGGCTGCGTTCGTGCAGTTGTTCCTTGGTGGTGTCGGCGTTCCGGTCGAAGTCGACGATCTCGGCAGCGATGCCGACGTGGTGCTCGTCCTCGGCCCCGACTTCGACGCCGTGCGCGATCCGGGCGTCGATGCTGGGACCACGACATCGAGCCCTTCGTCGGTGCCGGGAGGCGCAGGACCCGACCCGACGACGGAGGCCCCCGAGACCACGATCGCACCGACGACCACGACCATCGCGCCGAACCCGGGGACGCCGCCCGCCGACTCGACGGACCCGATCGGCGACCAACGCGTCGGGTGCAGCCCGTTCGAATGAACGCACGCCGCGCCGGTCTTCGCGCGCTCCTCGGTCGGTTCGCCATCGCGCTGTTCGCGAGTATCTGGCTCGTCGCGGGCGGCATCGGGTATGCGATTTGGTTGGCGAACGACACGATCGACAAAGGCCAGCGAGAGGATCTCGATCTCGTCGAAGCGCCACGGGGCGAACCCGCGAACTTCTTGATCATCGGTTCCGACACGCGCGAGTTCGTCGACACGGACCTCGAATCCGAACAGTTCGGCGACCCCGCCGAACAGGGTGGTCAGCGCTCCGACACGATGATGGTCGTCCACGTCGATCCGCAGACCGAACGATCGATCGTCGTGTCGTTCCCGCGCGATCTGTGGGTGTCGATTCCTGGCGAAGGGGAGGCCAAGCTCAACTCGGCCTACGCGCGTGGTGGCGCGAAACTCGCGGTCGAGACGATCGAGAGCAATTTCGACATCACGATCAACCACTACCTCGAGGTCAACTTCGCTACGTTTCGAGAGGTCGTCGACGGCATCGGGACAGTCGATCTGTTCTTTCCCACGTCGGCGCAAGATCAGGTGACCGGTCTGCGCGTGCCGAACCCCGGCTGTGTGGCCCTCGACGCCGAGCAGGCGCTGGCGTACGTGCGATCACGCTCGTACGAGTACTACGACTCCGACGGCGAATGGAAGCAAGATCCGACGGCCGACATCGGACGGATTCGCCGCCAGCAATACTTCGTGCGTTCGTTGATGGATCAAACCGTTCGGGTGGCTGCGCGCAGTCCGCTGCGGGCCAAGCGGTTGTTGGAACGCACCGTCTCCAAGTTGAAGTTCGACAGCCAACTCGACCTACAAGACATTCATGCGCTGTACGAGGCCTTCCGCTCGACCGACGCCGGCGGAGTCGAGATGCTGACCATGCCCGGCGATCTCGATCGCAGCGCCGACGGGGAGTCGATCCTCGTGCTTCGGCGCGACGACGCCGAACCGATTCTGCGCAAGCTCCGGGCGCTCGATCGTGACCAGCCGAAGCCCGCCGACAAGGACGGCGATGACGAGGTTTTACGCAACCGGGTCATCGTCGGCGTCGAGAACGGATCGGGCGTGCAGGGGCAAGCTGCGAACGCCGCTGATGGTTTTTCCGATCTCGGTTACGGCCGCGGCGGGGCCGTCAACGCCGACCGTGACGACTACGAAACCACGCTCGTCCGCTACCGCACCGGTCATCGCGATGCCGCCGAACTCGTCGCGAGCGATCTCGTGGCCGGGGGCGATCTCGTCGAAGACGACGAGATCGAGTTCGATGTTGTCGTGGTGCTGGGGCGCGATTACGTCGGCGTCGCCGAACCTGAAGGTCCGGTGACAACCGCGGCGACACCGACCACCGACTCGACCGTGTCGAGCGGGCCGCCGCCGAACCCGGGCTCGACCCCTGGCGTCACCGTCCCGCCGAGCGAAGCCGGTCGTCCGCTCGTCGGCTGCGGGTAATCCACCCTCGCCGGCGCGCCCAGCGGTGTGTGACCGGCCGTCCCGGGAACCGACGACACGCTGGCATCGTCGGGGTGACCGGAATCGTCGGGGTGACCGGAATCGTCGGGGTGATACGGGCGACTCCGTACACTGGTGCTGCACGTGGACGATGAGATGGCGGGCCTTGCGATTCGCCGCTGCGTCCCGCGGCAACGCCGTGGGTCGAGCTCGAACGAACCGTACGAATGGAGGGCAGCCATGCAAGCCGATGCGCGATGAAGGTCGGTGTGATCGGCTCGGGGTACGTCGGCTTGACGAGCGCGGCGTGCCTGGCCCACATGGGCCACGACGTGGTCGCCGCCGACCTCGATCCCGACCGGGTGGCGCGGCTCAACAAGGGCGATGTCCCCATCCTCGAAGAAGGCCTGCCGCGGCTGGTGGCCGAGGGGTTGGCGTCGCGACGGTTGCGATTCGTCGTGGGCGCGCCGAACGCGGCACGCGACGCGGAACTCGTGCTGATCTGTGTCGCGACGCCCCAAGGTGATGACGGCTCCGCAGACATGTCCTTCGTCGCGGCCGCCGCCCGCGAGATCGCTCCGGTGTTGCGTCCCGGAACCGTTGTCATCAACAAGAGCACGATGCCCGTCGGCAGCACGCGGTTCGTGCACCGTGTTCTCCACGAAGCCGCCGGCGGTCAACTGGATCGCGTGACCGTTGCGTCGAACCCCGAGTTCTTGCGCGAGGGTCAAGCAGTACGCGACTTCTTGAACCCCGATCGCATCGTCGTCGGCTGCGACGACCCAGAGGGCGCCGTCAAGGTGAGCGACCTCTACCGATCGATGCGCGCGCCGGTGATCGTCACCGACCCGGCGTCGGCCGAGATGATCAAGTACGCGTCGAACGCGTTTCTCGCGACGAAGATTTCGTTCATCAATGCAATCGCAAACCTCTGCGAAGCCGTCGACGCGGATGTGCGTGAGGTCGCGCTGGGAATGGGCTACGACCCACGCATCGGATTTCAGTTCTTGCATCCAGGGCCGGGCTACGGCGGATCGTGCTTTCCGAAGGACACGGCCGCGCTGTTGCACACCGCGCAACGGCACGGCTACGACTTCGCGTTGCTCGAGGGCGTGATCGCGGTCAACGAACGGCAATACGACCTCACGGTCGACAAGCTGCGCTCGGCGGTCGGTGGGGAGTTCGCCGGTGCCGTGGTCGGTGCTTGGGGGCTGACCTTCTAGGCAGACACCGACGACATGCGGGATTCGCCAGCTGTGCACATTCTCCGCAAAGCTCTCAACGAGGGAGCAACGGTACGAGTGTACGACCCGGCTGCGGGTGAGTACGCCCCTGAGTACCTCGCCGGTGCACAAGTTTGCTCCGATCCCTACGAAGTCGCCGACGGTGCCGATGTATTGGCCGTGTTGACCGAATGGGACGAGTTCCGCTGGAAGGATTTCGACCGCGTGCGCGCGGCGATGCGCAATCCCCACATCGTCGATGCCCGCAATTTGCTCGACCCCGCTGCCCTCCGCCGTCGCGGCTTTGGCTACGTCGGCATCGGTCGCTGATCGGGTGACTCGATGACATCTTCGGCCACTGGCTCGCAGCGCATTGTGATCACCGGGGGAAGCGGCTTCGTCGGTTCGCATCTGTGCGACGCGTTGATCGCCCGCGGCGATCGGGTGGTGTGCGTCGACAACTTGTGTACCGGGCGACGGGCGAACGTCGAGCACCTCATCGGAAACCCAGCATTCGAGTTCCATGAGGTCGATGTCATTCGCGAACTCCCCGTCGACGGCCCGGTCGACGCGGTGATGCACCTGGCGAGTCCGGCGAGTCCGCCGGAGTACCTCAGGATGCCGCTCGAGTCGCTCGATGTCGGCTCCATCGGAACCCGCCGCGCCCTCGATTTGGCCTTGCGGCACAAGGCTCGATTCTTGCTGGCCTCGACCGTGAGGTCATCATCGTCGACGACGGCAGCACCGACGGCACCCGCGAGGTCCTCGACCAGTTGGGCGACTCGACGGTC
>SXGT01245912.1_pt1 | contig 17171 bp, 9 predicted proteins | sample 3176221 | NCBI WGS metagenome assembly SXGT01 (sample SAMN11356862, study PRJNA531348) | freshwater metagenome | isolation source: freshwater sample F1-120 | place: China: Fuxian Lake, Yuxi | collected 2017-12-25 | reverse complement strand
GTTCATAAAATCGGTGGTGTCCGTCTGCATGCTATTGATAGCCGTACTATCCAATCGAGTTAAGTTGTAATGGGCCACGGCTTCCACCACAACATTGGCATCGCCCAATATGCTATCTTTCGCTATCGGGCTAATATTCACGTCATGGCCCATGCGATTGGCCCGCAAATGTACTTCACCCGCCTGACCGCCATTTGCAGAAACATTAATTAAGGCCCCTGTGCGGAAGTCGATACCGCCCTCGTTCACTGCGGATAATTTAACCTTACCACCATCGCCCAAAGCACCCAGGGCATTCGCGTTCAACCTGGCTCCGGCTGTCAGCGTTAGCGTGTCATAAGCATTCAGCTCGATGGAGCCACCTGCCTGACTCGTGGCGTCCAGGATTCCGGCAACCGTTAGATTGCCTTTGTCGGCCGTTAACTTGATGAATCGAGCCGATACCTTGTCCTGTTCCTCAACGCTTAAATCGCCATTCCTTAGTTTAAAATCAATGGCCTTGCTAAAGCCTGCTTCAGCCAATCTACGATTCATATCACTGAAGTCCGTGTTTTCCAATCGACCGGTGTCGATGCTGACTGAACCACCTAGCTGAGGACTACCGCCTTGAGCGTTAAGTAAGCCATTCAAGCTGACTTGGCCGTTAGCGGCAGTGATACCGAGTGAGCCTGCTGCCATATTAGTGGTCGAACCATTTAATAGCATACGACTACCCACAGCACTACTTACATTACCTTGTTGTGCGGTGAAGGCAATACGTCCGGCTGCCAGTTGCACCGATTCACTTAATCCTGCCCTCACGACTGCGCCGGATACATCGATCAAAGCATGTTCTTTCAGGGTTATATCGCCGTTTTTGGCATTGGCGAAAACACTGCCGCTTTTAAATAACAAAGGTGTATCGATATTGATACTGTTGGCGGTCAAATTAAGTTGGGCCGCCACGTCTGCGTGTTCCGGGCTGATAAAAGTACCGTTGTTCAGCAAGGCAAGCGCGTATCCACTGGCATCCAGGGATAATTTCGATCCGGTTTTGCCTGTGACATAGCCGGTATTTATGCTCAGATTGCCAAAAGCATTCAACTTGCTATCTATTTCAGCCGTAAACGCCTTTTTGATGTTCAGTTGAATATCGTTATAACCCGATATTGATAGATCGCCACCGGCCAATTCCAGCATCTCAGCGTTCAATACCAAAGTGCCTGAACCGTTACCCTTCAGGTTGGTATTGACGACACTTTGATTCATCAAGGTTATCGTTCCAGCGGAAATGGCAGCCGATTTGCCGGCATTAGCGAATCCGGCCAAACCCGGGGCATGAATAAGCAAATGATTCAGCTGGGTTTGGGTTTCTATCAACGGCACACTGCCGTAGATATTGACATTCGAGCGGCTGGTTAAAACCAATTCATTCACATGCCACTGCGCTAATTGGGCATTGCTTATCGATAATCCGTTCAATCCGCTGTTCACTTCACCCAGATTGATGGCTTCGGCGCCAATATTCAGCGAATTCGCTGCTTCCAATAAGCCTCTCAGGTCTAATTGACGATTGGAATCCAACAATACCGAACCGGTTTCGGCGGCTATCTTTGCATTGTTATTGATGATCAGGTCACCTGTTAAACCTTGACTTCCCGTCCTTTGTATCTGAGCCTGTTCACCATTAGACACACGCAGCACAGCACCATCGCCCGTGACGGCCAAAACCGGCGCTAGTTCAGCGTCAGCACTGTGACCTTGGGCAATGACTTGCGCCCCCGCTTTAAGCTCCACTTTTTCTTTGGCGGCTAGAATGACTTCTGGTCCTAACAAATGACTGTTTTCGGCAAGTGTGACCGATTTTGATTTAACATCAAGCTTGATAGCCCCACTATTAGAGTCAATCGATCTGACCCCGCCTAGTAACAGACTGCCAATTTCAAAGGCATCCAAATCGCTAATGTTGAGTTCCACCAATCCTGCAACGCCGGTTTTAGTGTTTACCACTGCGATATTATCGGCAACCACATCGACAAAACCGGACAAACCGCCAGCCGCCGCTTCGGCACGCACGGTAGGTAAATCCAGCTGGGTTTTGGCATCAAAGATTAAAGACCCTGCATCCCTGGCTAATCTGGGGACCGGCGTTTGATTTTTTTCGGCTTGTTGTTTGAAAAAACTATTGGCCCGACTTAATTTTAATTCTGAACGGGTCAATGCGATCTTGCCGGGTTCCACGGCAAAACCCGACCAAAATTGTTCTTTGATTGAAGTCCCGAGTTGGGTTTTATAACCGGACACAACAGAGGCACCATCGATGTTGACCGATAAACTGCCCGGTATGGTATTTCTGCTATCCGTTTGCGGGGTAATTAAATAGGCGCCGTTAAGCAGGGCGTAATGCGCCGGTAGCATCGTGTAAATGCCTGCAGCCAAGCCACTGCCAGCCCCTAAATAAATGCTATCCCCTATTGCCAAACCGGATACTGGGGTTTCTAACGGGTCAAACGGTGCATAACCGGTATAACCTGGAAGTACTGCAAAAGATTGGTTAGTGGATAGAACGTCGACTGAACCACCTATACCGGGAATAAACTCATAGGCCTGCAAATCGCCACCGCCAGATAAATCGATGGTAGCGCCCGCATCACGCAGAATTTTATCGGCTTTGATGGTGATGTTTTTTTGCGGGGATTTGACAATCAGATTTTGATTACCGATGGGATACAGCCATTCCAGCCCACCTTCGGTAATGCCGAATGGAATGATTTGACCTTTGGCCGACACGGAAGTCAGGCTGTTGGCACCAAATTTAAGGGTGTCGGCAGCATCAAAAACAATTTCGCCGAACGGTGCTAAAACGGTGCCATTTTGCTCGATATTGGACGCTTTGATGGTCAAAACCGATAATGCTGATAACACTGCCCCGCGCTGTTTACCACCCGCAAAACTGATTTTGCCGTTGGGATCGCCTGCAACGGTCAAATTAAATTGGCTCAGGGTGGTCGGATAAATGAGATCGGCTCTTAAATTCAAGTTGGCATAAGTGGCAAATCCCCCCAGATAATCCCTTTGGGTCAACAGCGTTTGCACGCCGCGTAATCGGATATCCCGGTCAGCATTCAAATCAACCTGCTTAAATCCATCCGTGTAAACCCCGCCATATAATTCCACCAAATCAGCGTTGACAACCAATTTTCCAGCACCGTTGCCAGGATTGCCAATAGGGTTTCGAGTGCGACTTGAGCCTATCTGAGCATGAGCCACATTCAATTCAACAATACCGCTGTCCGAAATGCCTAGCCGTTGCCAAGCCAATTTTGGCGCATCCAATTTCAAGCTTTGTTGTAGATCCAAATGGATATCGCCCAACAGCCGGATTTCATCGTCAGCTTGTAAACTCAGCTTAGCAAAACCCGCATCCTTAACTTGTTGTGCTGCCACATAGCCATCTCTTTGCAGCGCAACGGGCAAACTATCCCCGGCTTTGTAGAATTGAGTATTAAAGAAACTGATTTGCTGTTGAGAAAAATTGATAACGGCAGGCGTTGTGGGAAAATTGAACACTATTCCTTCTTCAACCGGCACAACCCTTAACGTGTTATCCAGTTTAACGGTCAGACTTCCACCGCTAGTGCCTTGCGCATTTCCGCCTTCGGCATACATCTGCCCATCCAAGAAAACCCCTTCCGCAGCAGCTACCGCAATGTTACCGCCATGAGAGCCTATGGTTGTTTGACGATAAGATGCGTTTACGCCGTCAACACCGATATGCGGTAAATTCAACTGGGCGGCGGTTCCTGCAACATTGATTTGCGAACCCGCTTTGGTAGCCACAAATCCGCGCGCTGCGGTGATACTAACATGACCACCATCGTAAACAATCCCGGTTTTGAGGCCCAAAGCACCGGGGGTGGTGATGGCAATCCCCGAAACGTCAATCCTGGCATTATCATCCAGCCAGATTGCTTGTTTAGGTTGATACAAAGGGTCCAGGGTTGGGAGCCCTTGTGGTGGAATGATTTCTAAATTGACATTACCGCTACGCGCTTGAATAGCCCCATTAAAATACAAGGAAGAATCCGAGATGAGAGATACACTGCTTAAAGCATCGGCGTTAATACTGGCTTTGCTGCTAAAAACCAAATCACTGTTCGGATTCGGGTTAATACTGTGGACTGACCTCAAACTTAAACTGCTCGGCAGTCTCTGATCGGCCGGTAGCGTGGTTATTGCGGAAAAACTCGCAATACTCCCGGCATTCCCATGAGTAATGGCATTTCCGTCTAGCACTCGGTTGACTTGAGTCAGATTGATAATGGCCCCTTCATCGACCAGTAGACCATTAATATTGGCTGTGATCTCATAGTCTGCAAATCCGCCTTTACCAAAAAAGTCCGCTTCAATTTGTAACGGTTTTAGCCCGTCCGGTTCCTCTTCGCGTCTACGCCGAATAGCGACAGCATTGGCTTCCAATACCAACTTACCCCCATGCCTGAGCGCAAAAGCACTTAGATTGCCATCCAAAATAATATTGGAACCGGTTGTGTCATCCATGGCGCGCATCTCAACGCTTCCAGCTGAACCAGCGGTAACCTCGCCATTATTCTTCAACCACGCACCTGCGCTAACATCAATACTGCTGCCTTTTTGAAAATCGACATTTCCGTTTGCCTTGGCACTAAATCGTCCACCATCTATCGTAATGGGATAACGATCAATCTGCTCAAAGGGTGTAGCCTGATCATTGACCCAGCCCCCCTGTAGATCGATTTTCGCCTCCTTGCTGATGGTGATATCACCGGATAATTTACCCTGTGTTTTGGCATTCAAATCAGTGCTGAGATTAACCTGCGCAGCAGTGCCTTTAATTTCTCCAGCGATAGTAATGGCGCCGCCTTTCAGAGTTAAACTGCCTCCATCAGTAAGTTGCAACTTACTATCCTTGGCAATAGTCACCGTTCCGTGCGCTAAAACCGAGACATCCCGGATACCGTTTTTAGAAAAGATCCCTGATTTCAAATTCAGGTGTATTGGCTGATTATCACCCGTTATTGGGAACGGCTGGTTGAGATCAACATCAACTGCCCGAGTATTTAATTTACCGCCTATGACCACCGATTGGTCAGCATTGGCGGCTGATTGCATGTCAATCGAAAGCACACCGCCTTTGGGGCGTTCCGCCAAAGTGCGTTGTAAGCGACCATTGACAGTACCACCTTGCAGATTGCCATCAATGAGTACATTGGGGCTTTTAATCGACAATTTGCCTGCATCATGTCCTTCAATATACCCCGCTTCCTTTCGGGCCATGGCAAAAGGACTTTCTATTTCCCAGACTTGTTCAGTTCCCCATTTTTGACTTGTTTGGGTTACTCGACCGAAAATGCCATCGTAGTGCAGCGATGGATGAGCCTCACTAATATCGATCAATCGGCCATCCGCTATCAGCTTGGTGGTATTGATGTATCCCCCCAAATACTTAACAGCACCACCGGAAAAATCCAATGTAGCGTTTTGTTTGATCAGGGTGTCGCCTTCAGAACTCAAATTGATTTCGCCACCTTTGGCCAAACGTTCGCCCAAGCTACGCTCGATAGCATCAATATTGGGTTGAATATCGGTAAGTGGGGTTCCTTTGCGTAAATCGACTGAGATCGTTTGACCAAACAAAACACCGTCTCGTTGTAAAGGGGCGTCTTTCAACTGGTTTAAGCGCAATTCGACTTGAACCACATTGCTTTCCATAGACCTCACCGCCGTATCTAAGCCGGAAACATCGATTTTGGCGTTGCTTTCAACCAAAATACGGCTATTGTTTCTGTTGGTGGATGCTTGCAATGGATTTGCCGGGTTTTCGGTGGCTATGACATTAACCTTGCCGCCGGGGACAGTGACTTTGGAGCCGCCCTGAAATTGAATTTTGTGGCCCATGATATCGACTTGCGATTGGGGCTGAACCTGTTCGTCAATTGCCGTCCGAGTATCACCTAACTCCGGCAAAATTTCAGTACGGCTTTTGTCGCCCAATTTAACCGTGGCCGAAGTACCCAATCCATCGCCATTGTCGCTTGCCCGCACGGTACTGCCTGCCTGCATCGCATAGCCGTCCGCCGTCTGAAAGGAGGTTGCGCCCTCCCTAGCCAGCAAACGAATTTTACCGTTGACGTTAAGCGAAGTGGAGGCAGACACTTTACCGTTTTGATTGATCGCGAATCCGACCAAATTCACATTACCGCGCTTGGAGACAATGGAACCCAAGTTATTGATTTGTCCCCCGGTTTTGACTTCAACCAGCAAACCATCGTTACCCGCCTCCTGCAAATAGACTTTATCGGTTGCGGCAGCCAAAACCACTTGGCGGTCGTCTGCCTGGATCTTGCCGTTATTCGTGATAGATGGCGCTATGATCAGTATATTCTGGCCATCTTGTTTGGTTTTAATTTCAGCGCCTTGTTCAATAACGATTTCAGTCTTTACTTTGTTTCCTGCGGCATCGGTTTTATAGCTGCCATCGGCGTTTTTTTGATAAATCTCACCGGAACCATTCAAAGCCGCTGAACCATTATTGGAAAATACTTTGGTAATACCCTGATCAAAAACCTCGTCGCTGATATCCAAACTGGATGCCACCATGCCGCGTACATCCACCTTGGCATCCTTGCCGAACACAAATCCATTGCTGTTGACCAGATAAACCTGACCATTCGCGCTGAGTTTGCCCAAAATCCGGCTTGGATCATTTTGAAAAATCTTGTTCAAGGCTATCGATTGGCTGCCCGGTTGTTTGAATTCCACCGAATGATCTTTGGCTATGTTAAAACTTTGCCAATTCAGTATCGCCCGGTCCGAATGCTGGTTGATCTGCATGTGGCTGCCACTCACCGAGGCGGTGGCGCTGCCCATGCTGGCCCAGACAGCACTGGGAACGGGTAAGTTGCCTGCAGCCATCACTGGCGAGGCATAACTCATGACCATGGTTCCTGCCAGAACCATACGGACACAGGCCGCCAAAGGATTTAGCTGAAAATGATGCGCAGAAGACACGTTTGGGCGTTTGGGATTTGAATGGCTCATGTTCTTGGTGTTTAATCAATTGGGAGGGTTCTGAAAACAGTCCTTCAAATTCAGTTCGGGAAATCGTATGGCTACACTTTGATTTGACTTGTCGGGCACTATGAGTCGCATCGGTGTAATTGAAGCCGCATTAAAATTCTGCCGTGACTCTGAAATGCAATCTGGGGTCGCCGCTTTCTATGCTGCCTTGCGAAATGAAAGGAAACGCCAAATCCAGATTGGCTGCCAGATGTTTCAGGGCTTTCAAACGAAAGCCGAATCCACCGCTAGCCAGCGTGACAGAGTCGTCAATGCCCGGCAACGGATCGGTCAACCAGCCGTGTCCGGCATCCAGAAAAAACAGACCCTGCAGGTTGTCCACCATTTCCCAATCCTCATTGGTGGGCAACAAGTGTGGGGTATAGAATTCTAAGGAACCCTGGATGCCGTCATCGGACAGTACTTGGGTTTCAAAATAACCGCGCACACTTTCATCCCCACCTATGGAGTATTGTTCGTTACTGATCAGCGGGCCGTTGGAAACCTGGCCTGAAATCCGGCTGACTAAATCCACGCCTGCAGGCAGATGATATTTATAATCTGCGTCTGCGCTTAATATCATGTAATTGGCGCTGGCCTGATAACGCTTGTCGGCAAACTCCTGATCGTTGTTGCCCACTCCGCGAATGGAAAAATCCAGTCCCAGGCTGAATGAAAGCAGCGCTTTTTCTGTGCCGAAATTGCCTGCGTATTGCGCCATGAAGGGTAGGTAGCTGATCGGAGTCTTTAGGGTGTCGGCACCAATCAAGCCAAGGTCTTCCGAGAAGTTTTTGTAATCCAGTCCCAGTGTAAAAGAATGAGAATACTGATCCTTGTTCGGCAGAGGCGTGATGAGTCTTGCCCCGTATATGTCACCGATACCGACGACGTTCATTGCACCGGCACTGGCAATTTGTGAATCCGAAGCCGAGCTGACGCCGTAAAGGGCCAATTTACTGTCAGTGTCGAATACTGGCATGACGTAGGTGCCTACGAAAACTTCGACGTCATCCGGGTTTTCTGGCGCTGTTTGATACATGAACGATGCACTATGAAACATCTGCCATAAATTGTCATAACGCAATGAGGCTATTGTCCTCAATCTGCTGGTGTTGGCGACATTTCGACCATTGACCTCGATCTTGCCGTGCAGGGGCAATTCATCCTTGACTTTTAAATCGACTTCCAGAGTCCCAGGGGTTTCGCCGGCCCGTAATATCGGCACGACGGTTCTGTCAGGTGATTGCTTGCTCAATTCGCTAAGTTGTTGCTGCATGACCGGCATGTTGGGTACCTTGCCTTCGGCGACTTCCGGCACCTTGGCTTTAATGCTGCCCAGAGAGAAATAGCGCGAATCGGTGACGCGTAAACGAGAAATTTTCCCTTCAGAGACTTCCAGAAACACTAAACCACCAACCACATCCTGTTCCGGGATGTTGACAGCGACTGTTTGGTAGCCTTTTCCATGATAGATTTCTTCCAGTGCGGCCCTGGCTTGTTCGACCGTATCGATATCCTTGTCTGGTCCCAAAAATGGATAAACGGTTTTTTCTATGGTTTTTTTATCCAGCAAAGTATTGCCTTTGACCCGCAGTTCCAATAAGTCGAAATGACTTGAATCAGCAGCATGCACAGAGAGGATGCCTAGACAATTTATATAGAGGGTGAGGAAGGCAGAACGATATAGCTGTTTACGCATAAAAGTATGAACATATTACAAACAGGACAGCCTCCCGGAGTGGAGGCTGTTAGAGGTGCATCCCTGCTCGGCCATTTTCAGGCGCGGATTCCCAAATTAAAGAACATTACAATGGTTTGTCGGCTTCGCTTTTAGGTAAAACCGGTACATTGCAGTTGTCCAGTTTGCCGGCAGCGGCATGTGAATAACCGATGACCGGTGCGTTCTCATCCAGTACATTTGAATAAGGATGACCGTTGCTGGCTACAGCCAGATAGCCGGATTTGCCAAATGGGTAACTGGATGTTTTATTCAATACGCTTGCAACTGTGGTTGGGCCGCCAGCTTCGAACACCAGTTTTTCAATGATTTTCAATGTATCTCCCGCAGGCGCGCCGGCACCGGCTTTGCGCCATTGATAAGTGGGCTCCACCCAGTCCATGTAAGTACCGTTGTGGGCATTTTTCAAAGTAGGGGCCACACCGTCAACTTTCACGAATTTATAGGCAAATTTTTGGTCGGCATTTTTTTCCATGCTTTGCACGCCCAGCGCCCAAGCCTTATAAGCCGTGCCAGGATTTAAACCACTGGTATTAGCGCCCTTGTCGAAGTCATCCAAACATCTGTCCACGTTACCTGAGCCGGAGTTTTCGAATACTCTGGGCCCATCAATCGGGTTGTCGTCGGAATTTTCCGGGTCGGATTTCATCGGCTCCATTGCGCAACGTGTGCAGGGGTGGTTAAGGAATTTGGCATACTGCTGGGCGCCGGTGCCAGAACCGTCTACCCGTTTACAGTAATGCACCAAAAGATTCGTTGGTGCGGTAACGCCTGGATATTGCGTCAAGGGATAGTTACTGCCATTTTTTTCGACAACGAATTCACCCCAGTTTTTGATTTGACCGGAGATCAAAGAGGCAACCTGCTGTTTACTCATACTCGGCATGCAGGCTTCGGTATAGTCGCCGATTGCACAAGTATTTGGTAATTCGCCACGGTCAATCTGTACGGTCTGCAAGGCGTTATATAAACCATTAGTGACGGGAACACCAAATAACAAAGCGGCTACGGCTCTGACTTCGAGCTGTTGAATGCTGGCTTGAGTCATCGGTTTGAAACCTTTGGGGGTATTTCTTCCTCTGAACATGAAAGGGTCGACGTCTGAAATGCCGATATCAGGATGTCTTTTGGTCAAATCGCCTGGATTATTGATGGTGCAAGTCCAGTTTTTTGGTTTTTGTGGATCTTCCTTACAGTTGTTGTTGAAGATATTCAACGCATCCAGTTCAGCTTCTTCCGCCAGCGGATTCACGCCTTGTGCCGAACCGCCAGCTGAGCGTTTGATAAACAAAACCTTTTTCGCGGCTGACAGACCAGGCACCTTGGCAGGTGTCAAGGTGCAAAAAAATGCTCTATAGCCAGCGCCAGCATTGGTGTCGAGATAATAATCCGTGTCTTCGCACAAATTGTTGAACATATGCGTAATTGAATTATCCATGGCGGTGGCACCTGACATGAACATGGTCAGATCCGGCGTATCGGTTGGCTTCCAGGCCAACGAAGCACCGGAAAATCCGGTTAACGATAAGGCTAGCAGAGCAGCCGATAACACATGTTTTTTCATATTTTATTCTCGTAATTGGTTGAAGAAAAAAGAGATAAACCTTAGACCACCGAATTTTCAGCGCCAAAAACACAGATTTACATCTGCCACAAATGGTTTATTGAAACATCAATTTGGTACTCATAAAGCCGATACAAGCCTGTTTAAGCTTTGCCCTGCACGCGAATAAAACGACCCTAAATAAACCCATAGCCAACTATCTTAGAAATCTAAGTAACATCACCAATTCCGAACGTTGGCAACCAAGTATGGTTAATGTGCTATCGGTTTATTCGCCTGCAGATTTGCAACAGAACACGACTTGATGCAAATTTTTTCATACTTAATGCGTCCTAATTTTTACAGTCAGGTTAAGATTCCATGACATGTATTACGTTTACGATCGGATTCAAAAGCTTGCCAATCAACACAAGACGATCCGGCAGATGCTCGGACATTGCGACTGGCTGGACGAACACGAGGTGCAAACGATTCGGGACAACGTCAGTTTGTTTACGCACGAGCTATGGGATCGCATCAACCAGGCAGTGGTTAACGCAGGACACTCGCTGTTAAAAAAAACTTAGAAGAACCTTTGAATAGCCGTGCTGATTCCTTTGTGGTCAAAACTTATGAGCATTTCCCTACCGACAGCAACCTGCTGTGGGCCCAGAAAGCCAAATTGACATTGTTGAGTGCGGCACGGACGAAAAAAACTCTGGTCTGATCCCAAAACGGCTGACGTGATGCTAAATGAGTCAGCAAAATTAAAAAAAATCGAGTTTTCTTAGACGTAATAATTAGAACTGTGTATTTAGATCCACTTGCAACACATCGACTCAGTAATACGGACCAGTAATTAATGAAACATTACTTCCGTCATACGTTCAGGTGATTTTTTCATCTTGAGCCACTAACACCGTTACGCTTGTTATAAAACTGTCATATTCGAGCCCTATCCTTATCGGATCGAAGTGGTAGCCTGATATAAGCCGAGTAACTATTCAATCATTTGGTCAAACAGCAACTGCGGTGGATGCGCATGGCTTATCCACCCTACATATGACCAGGATTAAACACTGAATAGTTAAAAGCCGAGTTGATTGAATGCTGTCAAGGTCATTTGGAACACCCCACAATGGTGGATGAAATACGAACACTATGAAATCAGAAGAAGTTATACCCCTGGATGAAACAGAGGAATTCCTGGACGATGTAAAACAGGTCGTCTCACTACGTTTGAACAATGCCGACCGCACCGCTGTCAGGCATACGGCCGCTCGTCTTTTTGTCCGTGAATCGAAACTCTATCGCTTTGCGATTGATCATTTGCTGAGCAAACTCCACAAGCTCCAGGACGACAACTGCACGGGTTGCGATCTGTTGCCGATATTTCTGGAATTTAAAGAAGAACTGCATTCACATTTGGGACTGAAAAAGCACCAGCTGTTTAAAATCATGAATGGTAAAAACACTGCGGCCGATAAATTTGTATCCATGGCAGATATCGAACTGCTATTGATGCCTGAACATGGGGTCAGACAACGTTTGCAATTAACCAAGGACGCCGCAGACACCAAGACTGCCGATACGGCGGTTTGGCTGGCAGATTATTTGATCAAGAAATATGCACTGCCAACTAAAGCGAAACAATCAGACGATAGCGAAGGCTGAACCGTTGATAAACCCTTGTAAACGTGAAAACCACACCTATTTATCGACTCAACAAGCTGGTGTGGATGCATCAACAACGTGTAATGATTTTCTGACAAACTTTGGAAATAAGGTAAAGTGGGCACTCTTCTTGAACATTAAACACCGCTCTTGATAACAGTTAACCAACCAAGCGGATGAAAAAAATCGGTCAACATATCGTTATTCTTTTCTTGACGGGCTGCTCTTGCTTTAGCCAGGAGAAACCTGCTGCGCCGGTCGTGCAACACAAAACCCCGCCACCGGTCATCAAGACATCAGCCCCGGAATCCTGCGAGCAAAGTTGCGCGGATAAAGGCGGATTAAAGAAAACCTTCTGTATGAAAAAATGCCAAAGCAAACAACACAAACAGGATAAGCAGGACAAGCAGGCCTTGCTGCAAAAATCCAACCCCGCCGAAAAGAAACCCAACAGTTCAAGCAAACATTAGAGACTTGACTGGCTATGCGTAAGCCAGTTTTGTAATTGCCTCACCACCCATTGCCCATCATCGTTGGGTAAATCATGCCCCGCAGTTGGATGAGTACATATGGGTAAACCGTATTGTTGGTGTATCGCCAAAGAACAGGCCGGAGACACCAATCGATCACCCAGACTATTGAGTAGCAATACCGGCTGTTTGGGGGATTGAAGATTGGGCTTGAAACGGGCCGCGGCCAAAATTTGCCTGATTTCATTCAGTGCGGACATGGGCCGCTGCTGACGGATATCAGCCCAGCGGCGGGTTATTTCTGCACGAGTTCCTTCATCTGCATTACTGACTAAAGAGACTATCAAGCGCTCCCGCTCGGCATCCGTTGATGCCGTCATGATTTTGGCCATGTACGGATAGCTTTGCCAGTTTAACCTGCGGTAAAACGGGCTCAAACTGGCAAAGCTGCTATTAATTAACACCGCCGCACTGGCATCGTTTGGAAATTGTAACAACCACTGCCAAGCTACCATCCCTCCCAGGGACAAGCCCAGCAGGATACAGGGTGGATTGAACAGGTTTTCGGATGCCGCTGCTTGACGAACCGCCTCGACCAGCGCTTGAATGCTTGCAGGACTGTCCTGCTGGTTGAGTTTGCCACTGCCGGGTAAATCGAGAGCATGAATATTGGCTAACGGGAAAGCCTCCTGCAACTGACTCAAGAATCCGCCCCAATGCGCAGTCTCTCGACCTAATCCCCTGAGCAATATCCAGTTTTGAGGGTAAAAATCAGTCATACCAGGCCTGCATCGCCAGCTGATGATGATGCAGTCGCTCTGCTTCAGACATATACGCCCACTGCTGTGGATAAAGCGCTGCCCGGCTCAGAAAATCAAACAGCGTCAGATGCCGACGCAATATGCGTTGTTGTCTATGCGGCAGTAGCGGATGAAACAGCCCATGGCGTAAAAAAAGATGCATGGGACTTTTACGCAACCATGACCAGGAACCCATCTCCAAGGTCAAGGGCATGAAAACCGTATCGGTGCCCTTAGTTTGCTGTTCGTCGAATAGATAATCCCACAGATCACCATTGATCACGTATTCCTGACTCATAGGCTCGACGGTGTAAAAGTGATTCGGGTAGCTGCGATCAAACAATTGTTTTAAGGCATGAGCCTCGGGCAAAGCAGTAAAGGGTTGCTGACGACCGGCGTAGGGAAACCACAATCGATCCTTGATACCGAATCCGGAATGCAAGTCCACTGCAATGACCAAGGGTGACTGTGCCAATTGCTCCCTAACCACCCGACATAAAGCCTGCGCTTCAGGCTCCATGCTGGATTCGCTACCGCGAAACCAGGGCAAGCTGGGACTAATCCTGTGCCCACTGTACAGTTTGGTTTTTCCGTTGCCTTCAATGGGCGCATTGCGCATTAAATCCACTCCATTGCCATTGCAACGCGTCCCCCGAAATACCCCAACCGGATTGACGATGGGCATAAAGATCAAGCGCATCCTCTCTAGGCGCGAAACCCATTCGCCATCCCAACTTAATAATTGCAGCAGGGTTTGCAGATAGGCCAGCAAAATCTCCGTACCGATTTTTTCCAAACCGTGTACGCCACCAAAATAAGCAATCACCGGCACATCGGCTGCCGTGGAGCCAATAGAAATACAGTGAATCGGGAATGTCAGTTCCTGGAAATTGATTTGCTCGACGATTTCTATATTGGCATGAGCCTCTAATTCACCGAGTAAAGCCTGTAACTGGGTTAATTCTGGAAAATCGGGATATATCATCGCTCAGGAAGCCAAACCAAAGGAGTGCTCGATATAACGCTGGCGTTTTTTAGGGGTGATTTTGTCGATTTCCACCATAATCAAGCCATCGATGCACTGATTGAAGGCAGGATCGACATTGAAATCGATGAAATGACAGCCGTTATCCACACATAATTCCACATACTGCTTGTAAAGCGTAGGGACTTTGACACCCAGCTTTCTTAATTCGCTGTTGAGAATTTTATAGCTGGTCGAATAGTCTTCACTGAACGATTCGACAGCAAATTGCTGACTTTGTTGTGAAATCACAAACGGCTCACGGGCTTTAGCCGGGGGCACCAGACTGCCAAATTGACGTTGATAAAAACTCACAATCAGTTCCTTGGCTTCGTCGGGATAAGCATTACTGATACTCACCGGTCCAAACAGGTATTTGATTTCCGGATGCTCCCGCAAATAAGCGCCGATACCAAACCACAAATACTCCAGGCTATGTTGCCCCCAATAACGCGGCTGCACGAAACTGCGACCTAACTCGATACTTTCGGGCAGATACTCGGCAAAGCTGCCACGCAAATCAAATAAGGTATGGGTATAGAATCCTTCAACACCCTGGGTAGCCAGGATGCTTGGCCCATAACCCACCCGGTAAGCGCCGACGATTTCCAGATCCATATCGTCCCATAACACGATATGGCTGTAATACACATCAAACTTATCCAGGTCCAAAGCCAATCCGGTTCCCTCTTCAACGGTTCGAAAGGTCAACTCGCGCAATCGGGCAATTTCTTGCATGACCGGACAATCGTCCTGGCTTTGATACAAGAAAATCTTTTTACCATCGCGAGTTTCGCCCAGTAGTTGCGATTGGTACAAAGCTTTTTTGACCGCCTTGATATCAATAGGATGCACCACGGTTTCCACGGTTTCAAACAGTGCGGGCTTGTCTTTTTTACCCAGGTTTTGCACATGCTTGCGAAATCGCTGCGCCAATTGCTTGTTATTTTCCAGAGAAGTGGCAAAGGCCGATAAGGGTATGGGCGCACCCACTTTAAATTTGATTTCCTGGCCTTTTTTATTGAACATCTCCTTGACCAGCATGATGGTGCCCAAAGGCTTGTATAAGGTCGACAGACTATAAAACAGTGCCGAGTTTTTAGCCTTGATGTGAATAGGTAAAATCGGGCAACGGGCTTTTTTGGCCAGTTTGATAAAACCCGTCTGCCACTTGCCATCCCGAATGCCTTTGGGCGTGATGCGCGAAACTTCACCCGCCGGAAAAATGATCACGGCTTCTTCATTTTCCAAAGCAGCCAGCATGGCCTGATAGCTGTCTTTGAGCTGTTTTTTATCGGTTAACACATCCACCGGCAAGAAAATCGACTGTAATGGTTCCATATGCGACAGCACCCGATTGGCGACAATACGCACATCGGGTCGCACCGAACGAATCAATTTGACCAGCGCCAAACCATCCAGCGTCCCGATCGGATGATTGGCTACCACCAACAGCCGCCCTTCAGAGGGAATGTTGTTGTAAGAAGCATTACTGACTTGATAATTGAACCTGAAATAGCTCAACAGTTTGTCGAGAAAGGCGTAGCCGCGTAAATGCTGATTCTTGTGAATGACGTCGTTGAAATCATCTTCATGCAGCAGCTTTTTTAAGGCTTTGATGGCGAGCGGGTTTTGCTGAGTTAATTTTAAATCGGGATAGGTTTCTTGCAGGATGCGTTGGGCATCGATCATAAAAAGGTCCTGGCTGAAATATTCAATAGCCAAAGTCTAGGCAGGCAATATTTCAATAATATGACAAAAGCATCAATTCCATTTGTCATAGCCTTGTCATATTCAGCACTGAGAATGGTGACATGTTGATTTGCCACTTACCGTTTTGACAACATGACCCAACCTCTGTACCGCACTATCTGGATCTCCGATTTACACATCGGCTCCACCCAATGCCAGGCTGATGCCCTGCTGGATTTCCTCAAGCACACCGAAAGTGAAAAGCTTTATCTGGTCGGTGACATTATCGATTTTTGGGCCTTATCCAAGAAAATGTACTGGCCTCCCGAACACAACACCATCATTCAAAAATTGTTGCGTAAAGCCCGGCATGGTACGCAAATCATTTACGTGCCGGGCAATCATGATGAAAACGTGCGCGACTATGATCAATACGTTTTTGGCGATATTCTGGTGAAAACCAGCGATATTCACACCACCGCGCAAGGTCAGCGATTTTTGATCGTGCATGGTGATGAATACGACACTATTGCCCGGCATCACCGCTGGATCGCCAAAATAGGCAGCGTGGGTTACGACTGGTTGATAGAGATCAACCGGGTACTGCGGTTTTTTCGACGCTTATTCAACATGCCCTCACATTTTTCGCTGGCAGGCTACATCAAGTTTAAAGTCAAAAATGTGGTGCAATTTATGTCCGATTACGAAGAAAGCATTGTCAGCACCCTGCGCAACGAAGGTCTAGACGGCGTGATTTGCGGGCATATTCATCACGCTGAAATCAAGCAAATCGAAGGCTTCTGGTATATCAATACCGGTGATTTTGTCGAAAGCTGCACGGCGATAGTCGAGCATTTCGATGGTCGGCTTGAACTGATCCGCTGGGCTGAAATCACCGCCACTCTCTCGGCCAGTCTACCGGAGCTTGAAACCGAATTTGGCTGATTACACGGGCCGAGTATTAGCAAAACCGACAAAACTATCGGCAACTCTGCTGGGTGATAATGGAAATTTCAGACATAAAAAAGCCCACATAAAGTGGGCTCTCGTCCGGTTTATTTTTAATAGTTTTTGTGGACGCCTACCATCAAAGACAGCAGGTTAATAGCTTGCGCTCTTATTATTGTTGTACCGTATACACGGTCGCTTTCCT
>SXGT01904007.1_pt1 | contig 17174 bp, 11 predicted proteins | sample 3176221 | NCBI WGS metagenome assembly SXGT01 (sample SAMN11356862, study PRJNA531348) | freshwater metagenome | isolation source: freshwater sample F1-120 | place: China: Fuxian Lake, Yuxi | collected 2017-12-25 | reverse complement strand
GCGATTCCGACATCAGCGTCAGCTTCGACTGATAGTCCCCTGAGACTGGAATACAGGTCGGGTGAATCTGCGTGAAACACAGGTTCGCAAAGTCTGCCCCACGCTTGTAGCAGCGCCACGCAGCCGTGACGTTGCTCCCCTTGGCGTTCGTTGACAGGTAAAACGCATTGCCATACCCACCAGTACACAGCAACACGGCGTGAGCCGTATGTGTTTCAAGTTCGCCGGTAACGAGGTTACGAACGACAATCCCGCGTGCTGCTCCATCCGCAACAACCAGGTCAAGCATTTCGCGTCGCGCGAACATCTTGACCTTGCCCTTGCTCGTTTGTCGCATCAGGGCGCTGTAGGCCCCCAGCAGCAGTTGCTGTCCGGTTTGACCGCGAGCATAAAAGGTCCGCGAAACCAGTGAACCCCCGAAGGTGCGGTTCGCCAAAAGTCCGCCGTATTCACGTGCGAATGGAACACCCTGCGCAACGCACTGGTCAATGATGTTTTCCGAAACTTCTGCCAGTCGATAAACGTTGGATTCACGAGCCCGGAAGTCACCTCCCTTGATCGTATCCTTGAACAAACGCCAGACGCTATCCCCATCGTTCTGATAGTTCTTTGCCGCGTTGATCCCACCCTGAGCCGCGATGCTGTGAGCCCGTCGAGCTGAGTCCTGAAAGCAGAATGCTTTGACGTTATATCCCATCTCCGCCAGTGAAGCGGCCGCCGCTCCCCCAGCCAGCCCTGTTCCCACCACGATGATGTTGAACTTGCGTTTGTTGTTTGGAGCAACAAGTTCCATCTCGTTTTTGTGCTTCGTCCAGCGCGATTCCAGCGGACCAGACGGAGCGTTGGAATTGTGTCGCGATGACGTCAGGAAAGTATCTTGTTCGGCCAGTGACATAAATCTGTCCTATGGGAAAGTCCAAAAGGTGCTCTTCGAGATCGAAGTCTCAAACGAAACCTGGCGACATTATTTCTGTGCAGAGACGGCAGCTGGCGGATCGGTGCTCAAGTCGGGCACCTTATAATTCGAGACAGCGGCCCAGATCGGGAAACATGCAAAGCCCAGGGCAATCACGAGGGCAAAGACTTTGCCGAGGTTCTCAATCGCCTTGGTGTATTTCGGATGGTTGATCCCCAGCGACTGAAACGCACTGCGGAAACCGTGAGACAAGTGCCACCCCAGCAGCAGGCAGCCAACGACATAAATGATCGCGCTGAATGGATTCCGCAGAATGATCATGGCTTTGTCAAACGGCTCATGCCCCTTGATCTTCTCCATCAGATTCGGCGTGGCTTCAAACGTGAAGTCCGCCAGGTGGATGATCAAAAACGCCAGCACGATCAAGCCAGAGATGATCATCCAGTTCTCAGCCAGCAGCTGCCATGGCAGAAATGTTGATTGTTTGGAATCTTTAAGTTGATAATCACGCCCGCGTGACTCGCGGTTTTCACGATCAGTATTGATCGCAATGACGATGTGAGCCGCGAAAAGCAGCAACAGACCCACTTCCGCTGTCTTCACCAGCCACTCCTGGGAGTGCAGGGTATGAGCATAGGTGTTGTAGGCCTCAGGGCCCACAAACATCAGCAGATTGCCACCCAGGTGCACAATCAGAAAACCGCACAGCAGCAAACCCGAGAGTGCAAGGACGAGTTTTCTGCCAATCGTCGACGTCAGGAACTTTACAACCCAGTCCACCTTCAGTGACCCTTCGTTTGACCAACCATAATGCGTCGGCGGATGTGACGAGTGAAAGATCTCACAGAGCAAAAGCCGAGGATGACCATCATTTTTCGCCGTCTGTTTGATTATAGGAGTTCATCAGAATCCTTCAATCGATGGTCGACCATCAAACACCCCCCTGCAGATTTGACACGAAGTCTCAGAGTTCATATCCGTCGAAATGGCAAGCGAATTAACACGCTCAGCAATTCCAAGGCAATTTTTTGCCCTGACAGGGACTGGAACGCAGAGGCAACAGAGTGAAGCAGAGGTCGCAGAGAAGCAATTTTTCTAGATTTTCATTCTGGCCCTTACCGAAAATCTCCCCCGTCGCGACTTTGCGCCTTCGCGTTAAGACCTCTCCCTCTCAAGCCGCCACTTTCTTCGGCGTCACCACTACGGTCTTGCGTGACCTCTGTTCGGCATCATGCAGAGCCGGGTCCGCCAGATAAAACGCGACCGCCATCCCCAGGCACAAAAGCGACCCGCCAGCAAACATCGCCTCAAATCCCAGCGTATCGATGCACAACCCAATTAATGGAGAAAATGCCAGCGCCCCCATATCGACGCTTCCCATCGTGATCGTATTCGCTGTCCCCCGATACTGAATCGGAAAATGCCCCGTCGACAAAGACACCACGCACGGGAAGAGCAGGGCATGTCCCAATCCCGAAGAAATCGCCGGAAAGATCAAATGCCAAGGCTCCGTCACCATCGGTAGCATTATCAATCCAACCGCATGAGCCACCAGACCGATGACAATCAACAGTCGTCTGCTCATCCTCTTGATCCACGATGTCGTTAACAGACGCAGAAAAAACGCCGAGATCGCATAGCTGCTGAAATAATACCCAATGCTGGTAAAACCGAGCGTATAGGCAAACCGGGTCAGGAAGACCGTCGAAATCGTGTAGGCCATCCCCATGAACATCGCCACAAAGATCACCATCCCCGGCCAGTATCGCACCATCAGCGGAATCATCGGCGGCGAATACTCCGGCTCAACGTGGGTATCCCGATGCGTCACGTAAGCAGTCAGGAACAGATAGACGAGTCCCAGAAACGCTGTCCCGCCAAACAGAACCGAAAACCGCATCGATTCATCCGCAAAGCTTCGAGTCAGCAGATCCCCCAGCAAGGCACCGGAAATCATCCCGATAAACCCGCTCGATCCCAGAACCCCGATCACTTCCGTCCGACGATGCCCTGGCACCCGGTTCTGGGTATGCACCATCGAGCAGGTCAGCATCGCCCCCAGCCCGATCGAATAGATCGCACGAGACGCATACAACCCCAACCCGACTTCATCCGCAAACGCCATCCCCAGCGCACCCGCAATGAACATCATCGAGGAGATGAACCAGACAATCTTCGCCCCGTACTTATCCAGAAATTGTCCCAAGAGAAGCCGACTGGAAAGCCCTGCGATCGTGCCTACGCAGGTGATCGTCCCGGTGAGCGTGTTGTCGCCTCCAAGATAGGTCACCATATCCGCAAAGCGAAATGTCAGGGCATTCGCAGTGACCACCATGATGTTCGCCACGTACGCCACCCAGAAGATCCGGTCGTAGATCGACCTCGAATCGAGTTCTTCCGAATAAACAGGAGCAGGAATAGATGACATGGCGGGGCAGGTCGTCAACAGGTAGGAGTGTCACGTCAGGCAACAAAGCGACACAGCAGGCAAGCAAAATGTTCAAGGCCAGCATCAATGATCGACCAGCCACGTTTCCTTTATTGATACCACTTTTCGCAAACAGGAGAAGGCGTGTTTTCCGACGTTCCAAAAATCAAAAGAAATCCACCTTCATTGATCTTTAGATCAGCGAAAAACAAACCACAGATAAACACGGATCAACACAGATAAAACCTAATACTGAGATCCCTTCTTCATCTGCGTCCACCCGCGTTCATCTGCGGTTCAAATCCTCTTCTCTTATTCGGTTCTCTTATCCGTGTTTCTTCGTGTCCATCCGTGGTCCGCTTCCCGCTGCTTACCCCCCAAACGCGCTATATTGTTTCACTCCATAATGATACGCACAGCGGTTCGCGATCCACAGCCCGATGATCCAGGCAAACTCCAGGCACAGCTCGCGCAGAATCCCACTATTGTCGTACTTACCCAGAATAATGGCACACGGGGTATACGCCGTGAATTTGAACGGCAACAAATCGACCCACACCGTCAGCCACGAGGGAAACCAGTCGAGCGGGATCATGTGCCCCGACAGGAAGTAATTGAGCATCATGTAAATAAACATCAGCGAACTGATTTCCAGAAACCAGAACGCAGCCAGTCCGAGCAGCGATTCAATCAGAAACCCGATCAGAAACGACATGACCAGCGACAGAATAAACCCGACCCACATCTCCCACGTCGGCGTATGCGTAAAATACTGTCGACACAGGTAAAACACGATCCCATAGGGCAGGGCAGCGAAAACGTAATACACCAGCTTATGCGCAATCCGGTACCACAACAGATACCCCAGCAGATCAATCGGCTGCGTCAGATACTTCTTAATGCTCCCATCGCGAACCTCTTCCGCGATCCCGCTCGATAGCCCCGGCATACTCGAAAACGCCCGCGCAACCATCGTCAGCAGGTAATAGGCCACCATGTCCTGGTACGAATAGGCATTGATACTCGCCCGCGGCGACGACGTCCCAATCCCATAAATCGCAGACCACAAAAAGATCTGCGTCACGATCGGCAGGAAGCGGACAAACGTCGAAAAAATAAAGTCCGCACGATACGTCAAACGCTCCGCCACGCTGATCTTGAAGATCTCAAAATAAACGCGATAAGAACTGAGCGCCGATTCCATAGCGATTTTTCTTCTTCCTCTTCCAACTAATTTCTAATTTCCAATTCCCAATTTCAATCCACCCTACATCGAAGCCACCGCAGCCCGAGTCTCTTCCTCCGTCGTCTGACGTCGGGAAAACAGCTCTGCAAACAGTTCTTCAATCGGCCGGTCCTGCACACTCACATCTTCCACCGGATACTCCGCCAGCGCGTAAGACAGGACCCCGGGAATGTCTGCTTTGCCCAGTCGAATCTTCACCGTCATTGGAGACTGTTCGATGATATCGCCATACTCTGACAACTGCGTGCTCTCGACATGCTCGCTGAATTTCAGCGTGACCACCTTCTGCGGGTTGAGTTGCGAGAGAACATCCGTCAGCAAGCCGTCGTGCTTGATGATACCTTCATCAATGATGATGACCCGCTTGCAGAGTGCCTCGACATCCTTCATGTAGTGACTGGTCAGCAACACCGTGATCTGCTTGTGTTCCTGGTAATATTTCAGGAACTGCTGCACTTTGTTTTGTGAAATGACATCCAGCCCGATCGTCGGCTCATCCAGAAACAGAATCTCTGGATCGTGGAGCAAGGCAGCGATCAGTTCCATTCGCATCCGCTGACCAAGAGACAGTTCCCGCACAGGCTGCGATAACTGCTTGCGGATCTCCAGCAGATCGGTCAGTTCATCCATCCGATCCTGATAGCGTTTCGTCTCGATTCGGTAGATTTCTTTGTGCAGCCGAAACGACTCTTGAGCTGGCAGATCCCACCACAATTGATTCTTCTGACCCATCAATAGTGAGAAGCGTCGTCGATACGCATTTTCACGCTTCCAGGGTTCGTACCCGAGAACAGTTGCTTTCCCCGCTGTCGGCATCAGCAGTCCCGAGAGCAGCTTCAGCGTCGTCGTTTTTCCCGCCCCGTTCGGGCCCAGAAAGCCGACCATCTCCCCTTTCTCAATCCGAAAGGAAACGTCTTTGACCGCGTGAATCGTTTCCGATTCCCGCTTGATCAGCCCGCGCAGCTTCGCCCAGAAGCCTTCTTTCTGGCGGTTGACGCGAAATGATCTCTGTAGGTGCTCAACAACGACTGCGTCCATGACGCCTATCTTAGTCACGCAATCAGGCAGCGTCGAGGACTCATCTCGTCACAATAAATGATTGATCAACGAAAAAAGGCCCGGACACTTGTCCGGGCCTTCATCAAATCAATCGATGTCGATAACAACTACTTCACGCTGCTCACGCGTTGAGCGGTTTTGCTCGTTGCCTTGAGGGCATCGAGGTAATCGACAGAAATCTGGAGAATCTCGTCGTTATAGAAGTTCGGCTGGAAAATCTCGCCTTTCTCCTTACCGAGTTCTGCTTCCTGAAGAGACTCTTCGGTATCAGCAATTTTCTTGCTGTTCGCATCGCGTTCCTTGCGAGTCTGCTCTTCGTTCAGACTAACTGTCTTACGGTTCTTGACTTCCAGGTAGCGAGCGATCGCCTGATTCACTTCTTCAAACTTCGGATCCTTTGCAACGCGATCCTGGCTCAATTTCGCCAGTTGAGAAATGATCGGCTCGGTTACGAAGGCCAGCTTCTGGTAAACCGCTTCCGGAACCCGGCTGAAGTCGAGAGCGTTTTCCAGGAACGATTCGCCCAGATCCATGTGATCGGTCAGAGATGGCAGGACAACGTCTGAACGAACGCCACGATTCTGAGTCGACTCGCCGTTGACGCGGTAGAACTGCTGAATCGTCAGCTTGAGAGCTCCACGATCTTTTGCCTGGAACATCGAGAACATCTGATTATTCACCGGCATGACATTCTGGACGGTACCCTTACCGTGAGTTGTCATATCTCCGACGATGATCCCGCGGTGGTAGTCTTTGATGACCCCGGCGAAAATCTCCGAAGCAGAAGCCGACAGTCGGTTGCAGATCACCACCATCGGACCATTCCAGGCGACGCCCGGCGCTTCGTCATCATGTGACTTCACGCGACCAGACTGCTCTTTGACTTGAACCACAGGACCGCGGTCAATGAACAGACCAGACACGTCGATTGCTTCCGTCAAGGCACCACCGCCGTTATTGCGGAGGTCGACAACAACCAGTTCAACGTTTTGCTTACGGAAGTCTTCGAGCACCTTCGAGACATCAACAGCAGTGCTCTTGAAGTCCGCTGTACCAGCCTGGGCACCCGAGAAGTCGCGGTAGAACGAAGGAATGTCGACAACACCAATCTTGGCAGGACGTCCGATGACGTTCTGAGCTTCGATGACTCGTCCTTTGACTTCCTGTTGCGTCAGTTCGATCTTCTGGCGCGTCAGTTCATACATCGTCACTTCACCAGTTCCCGCCTTCTTGACCTGCAGACGGACTTTTGTCCCGCGTGGTCCACGGATCTGCTGAACGACTTTGGTCAGCTTCATTTCCACGATATCAACCATTTCGCCGTCATCTTGTCCCACAGCGACAATCTTGTCATCAACTTGCAGGCGACCATCCTTGTAAGCCGCTCCGCCAGCCATGATTTCGGCGACTGTTGTATAACCATCTTCAGAACGCAGGGCCGCACCGATCCCGTCCAGGCTGAGTCGCATGTTGATCTGGAAGTCTTCCAGAGTCCGTGGCGACATGTAGCTGGAGTGAGGATCGAAACACTGAGTCATGGCAGACAGGTACAATTCGAGAACTTCGACACGTTCCATCTGGTGCATCGTGCGAGAGACACTGCGATATCGCTTGTGAAGACGATCGCGGATTTCCTCGATCGTGATGCCGCTCATATCATCGAGCATTTCCTCTGCTTGGGCAGTCCCTCGTTCCTTGAGGTTTTTCTGAGTCGACTTCTCGTCCAGCTTCAACGTCAGAATGTTGTACTTGATCCGCTTGCGCCAACGCTCATCGAGCTCAGCTTTGTTCTTCGCCCAGGTCATGTCATCCGCATCGGACATGATTTCTTCATCCAGCGTGAAGTCATGGTCGGTATCGATCAACTGATCGATGATCGTCGCACGTTCGTCGACCCGCTTCAGGAATGTGTCGAACACCAGATTCGCGAAATCGACATTTCCTTTTCGCAGCATGTCATCAAGTGACTTGCGATACTGATTGAAGTTGGCAATGTCCGATTCGTAGAAGTACAGCTTTTGTGGATCAAGATCTTTGATGAACTTGTCAACCAGCTTGCTCGAAATGTTGTCATCGATCGTGTGCTGGTTCAGGTGAAAGTTTTCCGTCATCTTCGCGACCAGTTGAGTCGTCGTCGCTTCTTCCGGGTCTCGCGCGTTCATCTGCTGGGCGAAAATAGTTGTCGCCACAAGGAAAAGAGCGGCGGCCGTAAAGCTGGCCGTCGCGCGAGAGAAGTAGGTCTGCATGTTGATTCCGTTTCGCAGCTGAAATTGAATCCCGATACGTGACATCACCGCTTACCGACGATGACAAGTCGCACCAGGAGGAGGGGCTTGGAAAATTCGAGGAAGGAAACGAGGCAATCCAGATAAGTGACAGCGCAATAAATGGATATGAAATCCTATTCGATGCCCATAAGGGGGGCAAGATAGGTTTTTCCACGTTGTAAGAGAGGGAATTAGAAATTGGGAATTGGGAATTGGCCTGAGGAAACAGCCTTGCGAAGCGGATCGGCCGATTCCTAACTTCTAGTTCCCAATTTCTATGACCTACCCCGCATGGCAAAGCAGCGCCCGCGAACCATCATGCAAATGCAACTGATTCCGCCCATGTCGACGCGATTCTGACAACGCCGCATGTGCCCGATCGATCGCCAGCTTCGCATCATCTCCCGATTTCAAGACCGCTGCCCCGAAGCTCGCCGTCATCAAGATCTCCAACTGCGAATCCTGCAGCCGGAACCGCTGTTTCCTCACCGCATGCCGAATCGCATCAGCCGTCTCACGCGACGTCTGTGCGTCTGAATGCACCATCAACACCATCAGCAGATCATCACTGCACTGACAAACAACATCCTGTTCGCGAGCAGACCCAATCAGCAGACGCCCAAAATTCTTCAGCAGATTCGACGCTTCTTCTGACCCATGACGCTTCATCAGCTGATCGAATTTATCAACCTGCACCAACAACAAACTCGCCGACATCCCTCGATTGACATGCGCCAACACCTGTTCCAGATTCACTTCGCAACACGAAAAATCAGGCAACCCGCTCCGCGGATCACTCGGCATCAATTGCCAGCTCAACGGCTCAATCGGAGCCTTGATCGCAGGCAGAACTCGACTCGATTCAATATTTTCGCGATTCAGCAGAGCTTCAAAGACCGACGCCAGCTCCCGCTGCGTTTTGGTCAATCGCTCGATCTGGCAGGTCGTAAAGCCTTTGGCATCAAACTTCGAAAGCTGCTGACACGCGATCTTCGCAGCATCCGTCCGACCAGCGACCAGGTCGACCATTTTCGACAGTTTCTTCGAAGCCCGCTTCAATTCTGACGCCAGATACCATTTCTCAAACAGCATCCCGGCTAAAAAGCTCAGGCCGCTGATGCCAAGCGTTACGCCGGCCAGAATGAGAATATTGATCAGATGAGCAGGCACTGGTTGGTTCCGGATGAATGGTAATAGCAGCGTGCGAGAAAGCACACACCCAACCTTAGCTCTCATCCCGTCAGGACACGTTGATTCCCCGACACCGATTTACACCAATAGTCTCAACCCTACCGCTTATTCCAATTATTCCGTCCCATCTCCACCGCGACCTCTGCTCCCCTCCGCGCTCTCTGCGTTCCAGTCTCTCTTTTCTCCTACTCCGCCAGAAACTGAATCGACTGCACAATGCTCAAATCCCGATTCTCCAGCAGCTGAGCCCGTGTCGGCTCCACCGCAAACACCAACGATACCTGGCGCCCATCGGGAGCCGTTACCAGGTAGTAGTTCCACAGCATCTCCAGGTTATTCGCAGACCCCTCCGCCACCACACGGTAAATGTAATAGCCATCTTTATTCGAAACTTCCTCTGCCGAAACGATCTGTTTCAGACGCTCGCCCAGCGACTTCTGAATATCCGCCTGGAATAATTCACCCGAAGTATGTTCCCCCGGCGCCACTTTCGGAATCGTCGCGACATTGCACTGCGAAACCAGTCCCCCATCCACCATCAGCCGCAGCACCACCACCTGAGGCGTTTCCTGGAACAGATACCAGTTGCGGTCATGAAAGAATCGCAGCTTCCAGTTCGTCGGCTGGAAGTGCAGCAACTGCGACTTCGCACCCGGATCGAGCGGTATACTATTCAGCAACTCATTAGTCAGATCCTCGCGAACACTCGCCAGCGAACGCTCGATCAATGTCTTCGACCCGACTTCCATCCCTGGACTGGCGACCCCGATCGCCCGGTTTTCCTGTTGATTGAATTCAATCTTCGACAGCAGAGTGTTCACCCGGTCAAACGTCGCTGGTCCCGAAACAACCACCTTCGACTTCGCCCCCGCGATCGCACCTTCTGCAGTCCCCTGGAACTTGATCGTCGCAGTCTTCTCATCCACAGCCGTCAGCTGACACACCAGCTTCGAGTCAACAATCGCTTCCATCCCCGTCAGCATCGCAATGGCCCATGTATCAACAGGCCATTCCTGATTCAACTCCACAGACGTCTTCGGGAGCAACGGCAGAATCGCCAAAGGATCCCCCGGCACGCTCAGCAGGTCCAGGTGATTGCGAGACATCACATACTCGGGCGAGTAATAAAGCAGGCCCTCGCGACGACCTTCAGCAACGATCTTGTTCATCACCTTGGGCAGCGTCGTCTGCGTTTTACGATCCCCGACCGTAATCGTCACCGATGTGTGATCGTAGGATCGAAGATTCCGATAAGCCCGTTCATCCCGTCCCGCAGAAGGAAGTCGTCGCGCAAAATAATTGGCCTGTGCAGACACTTTCAAAGGCAACGCAATGGCTTTGTCACCCAGATCCGGTGCTTTCAGCGTCCCATCAGCGGCAAACGAAATCCGATTGGAAATAATCCGCGCAGGATCATCCGACTCAGTCAGAGTAATCGCCTGCCCATTTGCAAACGAGCCCACAAACGATAACGCCAGGACAAACGCAAAAGCCACTCGGCAGCTTCGAACAGTATTGATCACCACTTCTTCTCCGTGCTCTCTGCTATCCTCGGCGAACTTTGTGTTCCAGTCTTCATCGTTCTCTTACTGCAGCATCAGTAACCGAGACTTCTCCGCCATCTCGCGGGCCGCCACGATGAAGCCTTCTGCATCCAGTCCCAGATCGCCCAGCAGTTCATGGCGCTCGCCATGTTCGACATACCGGTCAGGAATTCCCAGACGTCGAATCGTCTGCGTATTCAGACCCGCATCATTGGCGGCTTCCAGCACCGCAGATCCGAATCCGCCGACCAGCGTATTCTCTTCGACCGTGATCACAAACGGCGTCTCGGTAATCGCGCGGAAGATGACTTCGGTATCCAGCGGACGCAGGAAGCGGGCATTGATGACGCCGATATCCAATCCTTCTTCCGCCAGCTTGTCAGAGGCACGCACGCAGTCCGCCAGCAACCCGCCAAACGCAACGAATGTCCCGTCTTTGCCCCAGCGAATGATCTCTGATTTGCCTTCTTCGATCAGGGCAGGGCGACGCTGAACGGTCTCTGCTCCTGCCTTCGGGTAACGCATCGAGACAGAATGCTTCGCGTTGAGAGCATAGTTAAGCATCGGCTTGACGTCCGCTTCATCTCCGGGAGCAGCAACAATAATGTTCGGGAAGATCCGCATGTATGAATTGTCAAACACCCCATGGTGCGTCGGCCCATCCGGCCCGGCCACCCCACCACGATCCAGGCAGAACACCACCGGCAGATCCTGCAGCGACACTTCCTGGAAAATGTGGTCAAAGCTGCGTTGCAGGAACGTACTGTAAATATCGACGATCGGCTTCAAGCCAGACTTCGCCATCCCCGCAGCAAACGCAACCGCATGCCCTTCGCAGATCCCCGTATCGAAGAACCGCGTCGGAAAGTCCGCACGCACCTGTCCCAGTTTGTTCCCTTCGCACATCGCCGCCGTGATGCAGACGACCTTCTCATCTGCCGTCATTTCATCATGAATTGCTTCCGAGACGACATCCGTATAAGCCTTGCTCGAAGAGGACTTCACCGTTACCTGACCGCCAGCACTTCGGCTGATGATCGGCGGAGCATGGAACTTGACCGGGTCCTGAATCGCCGGAGCAAACCCGTGTCCCTTATCCGTAAAGACGTGCAGCAGCGTCGGGCCTTTGACGTCTTTGACCATCTTCAGGTACTTGGTCAGCTCAGTCAGATTGTGACCATCGACCGGCCCGATATAGCGGAAGCCCATCTCTTCAAACAGCATCCCCCCATGCAGCAGCGTTTTGAGAGAATCTTTCAGTTGGCTCAATCCTGATTCCACAGAATCGCCAAACGGAACTTTATTGAGCACCCACGAGATATCCCGCTTAAGCCCATTATAAAACGGAGCCACCCTCGCTTTGTCCAGATACTCAGCCAGCCCCCCAACGCGAGGACAAATCCCCATCTTGTTGTCGTTGAGAATGACCAGAATGTCTTTATTCAGCCCAGCAGCATTGTTCATCGCTTCGAAGACGACACCCGAGGGGAGGGCACCATCACCAATCACCGCCACCGAACGCCGCCCGTCATCAAATAGCAGATCATCGGCTGTCTGGAGACCCAGAACCGTCGAAACGCTCGCCCCGGCGTGACCGGTCATGAAGAGGTCATAGTCCGACTCATGCGGATTCGGATACCCCATCAATCCGCCTTTCTGGCGGATCGTATGAAATTGACTGAAGCGTCCCGTAATGAGCTTGTGGGGATAAATCTGGTGCCCGGTATCCCAGATCAACCGATCCTTCCTGAAGTCGTAAACCAGATGCAGCGCAATACATAGCTCAACAACCCCCAGGTTACTGGCAAAGTGAGCAGACCGGGTCTCCACGAGTCCACAGAGGGCTTCGCGAATTTCACTCGCGAGCTTCTTCAACTGTTCATCAGACAGTGACTTGAGTTCCGCAGGGGAGCTAATCATAGGAAGAAGTTCAAAGCTCATTAGCGGTCTCTTTCAATAAGATATCTGGCGAGATCAGAAAGTTCCTGAGCGCCAGATCCGAAGATCTGTAACTCATCGCATGCCTGATGGACCAAATTGTTGGCGTGTCGACGGCTTTCCTCAAGTCCGACTAGTTCCGGATAGGTGGCTTTTCCCGACGCAGCGTCCTTGCGAACGTTCTTCCCGACCACTTCCGCATCACCGGTACAGTCGAGAATGTCATCCACAATCTGAAACGCCAAACCTATCAATTGACCGTATTTCTTCAGATGTTTCAACTGTTCATCACTGGCACCAGCGATCAATCCGCCCATTTCCAAAGACGCGACGATCAATGCCCCCGTCTTTCGGCGATGAATATTTTCTAATTGCGCGACTGATTTTGCATGATTCGTCTCTGCTTCCAGGTCCAGCACCTGTCCAGCCACCATCCCCTGTGGACCTGCTCCATAAGCCAGCGAAGCACAACACTTCGCCGCGATGGCAGGCGGATGAATTCGGGTCGCCAGCACTTCAAACGCCAGTGTCAGCAGGGCATCACCCGCTAAAATCGCGTTGGCTTCCCCATAAACTTTATGACTGGTCGGCTTCCCGCGACGCAGATCATCGTCATCCATCGCCGGTAGATCATCATGAATAAGGGAATAAGTGTGCACCATTTCCACGGCACATGCCGCTGGCATCGCATCGTCAGGATTTCCCCCGCAGGCGCGGCAGGCCATCAGAACCAGCAGCGGTCGCAGACGCTTGCCTCCCGCCATCAGCGAATAACGCATAGCGTCTAGTAACACATCAGAAGACCCGTCCAGCGGCAAAAACGACGGGAGCGTAGCTTCAACCAGCCTCTGATCTTCGGCGATGGAGGAAGTGAAGTCCGATTTCAACGACGGCCATCCTGCGTCTGCAAATCCTTGCGGTCATGCTGCTTTGACTCCAGCAGCAACATACTGTCAATTCACACATTACAGCTTTTGCAATTCGAATACAATCCAACTCACATTACAGGCACGGAAATCAGAAAGTTCCGTTTGTTTCCCTCCGGGGGGCTTCCCCAGGTTCTTTGGCAGCAGACCATCATTTAAAGACCAAATTACTAAGGGATAGGGACATTAGGTGACGTGATTCATTTGTGCAGTTTTTCTGGGTTGTTACATAAAAAAAGGGAAGCCATGCTTGGCTTCCCTTTGATGAACTTAATCATTTATTAGCTGGCAGACAGCGTGTATTTGCCCGAGTTCTCATCGCGAGAGATATTGGTCGCGTTGTAAAGGTTCTGGTAAAGCACGTTTTTGAAGTTGAGGCTGTTGGATTGATAGCCAGCTGCTTTGACGGCTTCTGACAGTTCATTCAGAGTCAGACCCTTCTTGCTTTTCTTCAATGCTTCCTGAACGTGCTCATTCAGGCTCTTTTCATTGCGAGCACGCACGCCGCGTCGCTCGACGCCCATCGTACCTTCCAGCGATGCGATCTCTTCTTCGACTTCTTGAAGCTGAGCAGTCAGTTTGTCGCGACGACGCTTCAGTGACTCGACTTGATTTTCCCGGTTGCGCAAGATTTGTTTAATCTCGGACAGTGACATGCTCTCCAGTGTTTGTTCCATCTGACAGCGCCTTTCCTTTGCGTGTGTTATTATCAGCAGCCACTGCTAATCATTGGATGCTGACTCTAGTTGAAACAACTATAGTTAGCTTCTATGAAGACGAAATTCAATACTACGGTTCACTCTAATTGAGAAAATATGCTATTAAACATCTGACTTGCCCTCTTCTGGTCCGCGTAATGTGACAATTTGAATATCACGGACTAGGCATCATCTGGTTGCGCACATGACCTCCAGATCATGAATACGCCCAAATGTCTGCTCATTGATGGATTTTCACAAACGCGTTCGATCGTTATGCTCGGTAGTGAACCTCGCACAGGATGTTAGCGCGGGAAATTGCACGATCCACGAATGGTAAGCCCACGAAAGTCAGCCAGTATGAGCGCCTACGAAACTGCGGAATACTATTTCGACCAGTCTGCCCGACTCATGGGACTGTCCGACAATATGCAGCGACTTCTCCTCACCCCCGAGCGCGAAGTCAAAGTCCAGGTCGCCATCGAAATGGATAACGGCGAGATCGCCACTTACATCGGCTTCCGTACCCAGCATGATCAGGCCCGTGGACCTTATAAAGGTGGCCTCCGTTATCACCATGAAGTCGATCAGGACGAAGTCCTCGCCCTCGCGACTCTGATGACATGGAAGACCTCCGTCGTCAATATCCCCTTTGGCGGCGCCAAAGGAGGAATTCAGGTCAATGAGAAGAAGCTCAGCCCCGGCGAACTGGAACGACTTACCCGACGCTTCGTCGACGCGATTCATGACGTGATCGGCCCCGATAAAGATATCCCCGCTCCCGATATGGGGACCAATGCTCAGGTGATGGCCTGGATTATGAACCAGTATCAGAAGTTCCATGGCTTCAATCCCGCCTGCGTCACCGGCAAGCCGACCGAACTCCACGGTGCCGAAGGTCGCGACGAAGCCACCGGCCGTGGCGTCGGCCTGATGATGATGCAGCTGATGGCTAAGCAAAAAATTGATCCGAAGCTGCAAACCGTCGCCATCCAGGGCTTCGGAAACGTCGGTTCCTATCTCGCCCGATACCTCTACGACCAGCAGGTCAAAGTCATCGCTGTCTCTGACGCATACGGCGGAGTCGTCAGCTACGAAGGCCTCAACATCCCGAAGCTCTGGGAATACGCCCAGCAGAACGGCAGCATCGCCGGCTATCCCGAAAGTGAACCCCTCGATAACAAGTCGCTCCTCGCGATAGATGCGGACTTCCTGGTCCCCGCAGCACTCGGCGGCGTCCTCAAGGTCGACAACATGAAAGACGTCCGCGCCAAGTACATCATCGAAGCCGCCAATAACCCGACAACTCCAGAAGCCGATCGCTACTTCGAGTCCAAGGGCATCATCGTCATGCCCGACATCCTTGTGAACGCAGGCGGCGTCACTGTCAGCTACTTTGAATGGGTCCAGAACCAGCAATACTTCAAGTGGGAACTCGACCGCACCCGACGCGAAATGGACCGCATCATGACGGAAAGCTTCGAGAAAATCTGGGAAATCGCCACCCAGAAAAAGATCTCCCTCCGCCTGGCCGCCTACTTCCTGGGCATCGGCCGCGTCGGCAAAGCTACCGTTCTCGGCGGCATCTAAACATCTGTTAAGGCGAGCGGGGGAGTGTCAACCCCCTGTCCCTTGTGCATCCAATCAATACAGCCACCCGGAGTACGCCAAAGCCCCACTTCTCCTCTCCAATCCGAACCTAACCACAACAATCTCTCTCATTACCAGACAGCGCCCAACTCGTGTGCCACTGCTGGCTTGCCCAGCAGTGCAATCCCGTGTTGACCACTACCTCGAATCTCGATCCGCTCTTCAGATCCAGCATCCAACTCATCATGCAAAACCTCCAGTTCTATACCACTCAGCTCGCCCACCAGGCCGTCCTCGCCTCGCGCGACCTCCGCACCATCCGAGGCGACCAGAAAACCGCCTGGCTGAAAGCCTGCATACGCCTCCTCGCCGCGCGGGAAGCGGACCTCCTTAACGCTAACCAGCTCGACCTGCAGAAAGCCCCCGAATACGGCCTTTCCTCCGCGATGATCGACCGCCTGACGATCAACCCCTCTCGTTTGAAGTCCATCGCCCAGGCCCTCGAAGAAATCATCATGCTTCGCGACCCGATCGGCGAAGTCATCGATTCCAGCGTCCGCCCCAACGGCCTCCTTGTCACCAAAGTCCGCGTCCCCCTCGGCGTCGTCTTCTTCATCTATGAATCACGCCCCAACGTCACCATGGACGCCGCTGCCCTCTGCGTGAAAAGCGGAAACGCCGTCATCCTCCGCGGCGGCAAAGAAGCCATCCACACCAACCTCGCGTTCTACAGCCTTCTGCGGGATGCTCTCCGCGAAGTCGGCCTTCCTGAACACGCCGTCCAGCTGGTCGAAACCACTGACCGTGAAGCCGTCGGCCATCTCCTGAAAATGCGTGGCAAAATCGACGTCACCATCCCCCGCGGCGGTAAGTCGCTCATCGAACGTGTCGCCGCCGAAGCCACCATGCCCGTCATCAAGCACTTCGACGGCGTCTGTCACATCTACGTCCACACAGCCGCCGATCTCGAAAAAGCCACTCCCATCATCCTCAACGCCAAATGCCAACGCCCCGGCGTCTGCAATGCCGCCGAAAGTTTACTGATCGACGCCTCTATCGCTGAACGATATCTCCCTGAGATCGCTGCTGAGCTCACCAAAGCTGGTGTCGAACTCCGCGGTTGCGAGAAAAGCCGCTCCCTTTCCCCGACGATGAAAACGGCGACCGAAGAAGACTACCGCACCGAATACACAGCCCTCATCATGTCAGTCAAAGTCATCTCAGGCTTAGCCGAAGCGATCGCCCACATCGAAGAATACGGCTCCCATCACACCGACGCCATCCTGACCAACGACCTCGCCGCTGCGATGGAATTCACGGCCAAAGTTGACTCCGCCGCCGTCGTCGTCAACGCCAGCACCCGCTTCAACG
>SXGT01385723.1_pt1 | contig 17175 bp, 15 predicted proteins | sample 3176221 | NCBI WGS metagenome assembly SXGT01 (sample SAMN11356862, study PRJNA531348) | freshwater metagenome | isolation source: freshwater sample F1-120 | place: China: Fuxian Lake, Yuxi | collected 2017-12-25 | reverse complement strand
GAAGATCGACTTCTCCTGCGACAAGTAGCCGATCCCCTGCCTGGCCCGCTGGTACATGGGCATCCGAGTGACTTCCAGATCGTCGAGGAAGATATGCCCCTGGTCGGCCTGCACGAAGCCGACGATGCTGTAGAAGGTGGTGGTTTTGCCCGCCCCGTTGGGGCCCAGCAGACCGACGATTTCCCCTGGCTCCACCTGCAGGTTTACCCCGTCGACCACCCGCCGCCGGCCATAACTTTTGCACAGCTCCTGGGTGCGCAGCGCCACCTCATTCCTCCTTGGACCGATAATAGGTGCCCGCCGAACCGCTCATCTCAAAGGTGTTGTCCTCGGCTGCCAGCACCTCGAGTTTCTCTCCCTTGACGTGGTTGAGGGCCGCCGGCCGGCCCGCCTCCCTGAGCCGGGCCCACAGCTCGGCGCCGCCCTCGATGCCCACCCGTTCCAAGCGGCCCGCCGAAAAATGGAGTGTCACCTTGCGCCCCAGGAAGCGGCTGGCCTCCCCGCCCTGTTGCCTGGTCACCTCCGCCCCTCCCCCCAGTTCGAGCCGCACCAGCTCGGCATCCTCAAGCACCGCCACCCCCTGGCCGGCCTCCAACCACCCGGCCTGGTCGGGCAGGATCTGGAAGGTGCCCTTGAGTGATCCAGGGGCGGCGATCTGGGACAGACGCCCCTCCACCAGTTCGACCAGCAGGGTGTCGGCCTGCAGCACCGCGCGAAGTTCGCCCTGCTGGTGGCGCAGTTCGGCCCGGCCCGCCAGGCGCAACTCCTCCAGGTCGCTGCCGTACCAACCTTCCTGGGCGCGCAGGCGGCTGTCGCGCCCCTGCACCTCGAAACCCTGCCGCCCGCGCAGTTCCCTCGCCTCCAGGGCAAAATCGAGTTCCCCGGCGCTGAGGCGCAACTGCTCGCCGGTATGGCGCTGCAGGCGGGGGTTGCCGCGCAGTTGGGCCTGCTGGGTGTTGAGATCGAAACTGAGCTGACTGCCGCTGGCCACCCCCTCAAAGGCGGGGTCCCTCAGGGTCACCTCGGCGCCGGCCTCCAGCTGGCCGAGGGTGTGTGCGTAGCGCAGCTTGCCAGCCGCCAGCCGCCGCTCCCCCTCTCTGAAGACCACCTCGCCCACCGCCTCGACCTGGTCGCCTTCCTCCCGATACGAGAGCAGCCTGGCCTGGATGGAGCGCTCCCCGCGTTGGCTGCGGGCCGGCTCGCCCCAGGCCTGCCAGGTGCGGGCCTGGCGCTGCTGGCGCAACTCGTCGGCCCACAGGCGCAGGTCCTTCTCCTCCAGGTGTACCTGGCCGCGCGCCACCACCTCCTGTTCGGCCAACCGGCATTCGAGTTCGGCGGCGCCGAAGGTGCGCGCCGAATCGGCGCCCTGCACCCCCTGCGAGAGGTAAACCCGCCCCTGGCCGCTGGCAAAACTTGCCCGGCCACTGCTGATGTGGGCGCCCTCCCAGTCGAGGGTGACGCTGTCGTAATCGGCCGAGAAACTGCCGCCCTGACGATGCCCGGTTTCGCTGCGGGCGGTGATGTGCACCTCATATCCCTGCCCCCGCCACTGCCCACTCACCGAGCGCAGGCTCCACTCGGAAAAATCCAACCCTGTCTGCAGGTCCTCCCCTTGCTCACTGCCATCGGGGCCACTGAGGGCCACCCGGCCGGGAATGCTCAGTTTTCCAGTCTGCTGTTCCCAAACCATGGTGTCGGCCCGCACCTCCAGGCTTTCGGGGGCCGAGGCCACCACCCCGCTCCCCAGGGTCCATTGCCCGGTGCTGCGGTCCAGGGTAAGCAAACCCGCGCTGACCTGCGAGCTGAGCTGGCCGGCCGAGTCGTAAAAGGCGACCTGGGCACCGCTGTCGGCCCAGCTGGTCTGCTGTTCCTCGTCGTCGCGCAGATAGGGCGCCGTCACTCTGGCCTCGATGCCGGGCTGGTGGAACTCCAGGCGCACCCCCCATAATTCGCGGTCAGCGCCCGCCGGGGGCGCCGGGGGCGCGGCTTCCCGCTCCAGCCGGTCTCCGCAACCCCACAGGCCCAGCAAAAAAACAGCCGCGCCCAGCAATGAGCGCGGCCCGGTATACTGCCTCATCTGCAACCAGCCGCCCTTCAGGCGCTGCCCCGCTCCTGGCGGAAGTCGAGGGCGGCCTTGACAAAACCGGCGAAGAGGGGCGCCGGGCTGTCCAGGCGGGACTTGAACTCGGGATGGGCCTGGGTGGCCATAAAGAAACGGTGTTCGGGCAGCTCGATGAACTCCATCAGCCGGGTGCCGTCCACCCGGCGATGGTACCCCGAGAACACCAAACCCTCCTCCTCCAACAACTCCACAAAGCGGGCGGAGATCTCGTAGCGGTGGCGGTGCCGTTCCAGCACCACCTTGTCGCGGCCCAACATGATCTCGCCGACGCGGAAGGCCTGCTCTGGGTTGTCCATCAACTGCCGGATGCGTTTGGCGTCTTCCTGCAGGCGGCCGGATTTCTCGTACAGCTCCAGCACCCTGCTCTTGCGCTTGAGCACCGCCGCGTACGCCCCCAGGCGCATGCTGCCCCCGAAGCGGTTCTCCTCCATCACCTTCCGCTGTTGATCCTGTATACACACCACCTGGTAGGGCGAATCGTCCTTGAACTCCTCGGAGGTGGCTTCCTTGATGCCGGCCACGTGGCGGGCGAACTCGACCACCGCCAGCTGCAGCCCATAACACAATCCCAGAAAGGGAATGCCCTGCTCGCGGGCGTGGCGGATGGCCATGATCACCCCTTCGCCGCCGCCGGCCCCGAAGGCTCCGGGGACCACGATGCCGTCGTACTCGTCGAGCACCTCTACCCCCAGCTCCCCCTCCTCGAACTTGTGCCCGTCGATCCAGATGATCTCCACCTTGGCGTCGTTGGCCACCCCGGCGTGGATGAGCGACTGGTTGACCGAGATGTAGGAGTCGGTGAACTGGAAGTCCCCGCTCTCCGCGTACTTGCCCACCATCGCCACCCGCACGTGATTGACCGGGTCCTTGCTGCGGCGCACCAGCTGTTCCCAGTGGCCCCAGTCGGGTTTCTTGCGCACCTCCAGCCCCAGCTTGGCCAGCATCTTCTCGCCCATACCCTCGGCCTCAAGGGTGAGGGGGATGTCGTAGATGGTCTTCATGTCCGGGGCGGAGATGATGTGCTCGATGGGCACGTTGGCGCCCACCTGGATCTTCTTCTTGCGCACCTCGTCGATGTCCTGGTGCGAGCGGCAGACGATGAAGTCGGGGAAGATGCCGTTCTCGCTGAGCATACGAATGGCCTGCTGGGTGGGCTTGGTCTTCATCTCGCCCACGTGGGGCGGCACCGGCAGGTAGGTGATGAGCACAAAGAGGAAGTGCTCCTCGCCGATCTCGCGCTCCATCGCCTTCATCGCAAAGAGAAAGGGCTCGTTCTCGTAGTCGCCCACCGTGCCGCCGATCTCCACCAGGGCGATATCGTACCCGGCGGCCGCCTCCTGGACGCGGCGCTTGATCTCCTCGGTGATGTGGGGGATGGGCTGCACCGTCTGGCCCAGGTACTCGCCCCGGCGCTCCCGCTCGATCACCGCGTGGTAGATCTGGCCGGTGGTCAGGTTGTTCCAGCGCGGCAGGTCCAACCCGAGAAAACGCTCGTAGTTGCCTAGATCTTGGTCGATCTCCCCCCCGTCGTCGGTGACCCACACCTCGCCGTGTTCGGTGGGGCGCAGGGTGCCGGCGTCGTAGTTGATGTAGGGATCGATCTTGACTGCGGTGGTGGTGTAGCCGAATTCGCGCAAGATCTTGCCCATCGAGGCGGTGGTCAGCCCCTTGCCTACCCCGCTCATCACCCCCCCGGCCACCACCACGTATTTGGGGCCGGTGTATTTATCTGCCATTTTACCCCCCTTGGCGAAGAGCACCAATACAACAAGAAACGGCAGCCTCGGCGGGCTGCCGTCCCGTTCAGTCGATGATTCTGGGCACCCTGAAATACCCCTCGTCCCGCGGATCAGCCGGCCCCAGCAGCGCCGCGATCCCGGGAAAGATCTCCGCCTCGTCGGGCCTAAAGGCATCGACCAGGGAAATGATGTGGGCGGTGGGCTCCACCTGGGTGGTGTCCAGCTCGCCCAGCTTTTCCATGTATTCGAGGATGTGATTGAGTTCCCCGGTGAGCCGCTCCTCCTCCTGGGGGGAAAACTCCAGGCGGGCCAAAGCCGCCACCTGCCTGACGATTTCCAGGGTGACTGCCATATGCTGCTTGGGATAGCGAGGATTTGGGGGACCAGAGGAGGCACCGCTCTGGACTAATATGCGACAGGCCCAGAACCCGCGCAAGACCTTCTTGTGGCCGGCTTCCAGATGCGCTATACTCCCCCCATCTGCCCTTTTTTAAGCGAGGAATGACATGGCCCGCCACAAGGCTTTCACCGTCGCCGAAGCCGACGCCCTCGTGCCCCATCTCGAGATGCTGCTGGAACAACTCGACGAATACCGCCGCCGGCTGCTCCACCACTGCGAGCAGCTCCAGATCCTCGAGGTTTTGTGGGGAGCACTGGTGGAAACCACGGGCAACCCGGACCATCAGGAGTATCTGCGGCACACCCGGATGCGGGCCCAGCTGAGCCGCGAGATTGAGGACCTGGTCCACCGGGAGGTCCGGGGCCGCGGCCTGCGCTTCCCCCAGGGCGGCCTGAGCCACGGCCTGATCGACTTCCCCACCACCTTTGGCGGGCGCTGGGTCTACCTGTGCTGGCAGCGGGGTGAACCCCAGGTGCGCTACTGGCACGAGATCGACGCCGGATACCCGGGCCGCCAGGAGCTGACGGCCGAGCACATCATCTGCATGGGGAAAGACGAGGAATTCGAAATGCCCGACGACTCCGCCCTCGACTTCTGAACCCGATCACTTGCCCCAACCCCACTACCCCTTCCGGCCAAACGCTTTTGCCATGGCCGGGAGTTCGAAATGCCCGACGATTCAGCCCTCGACTTCTGATAGCGCCCCGGCGGCCTCCCTGGCGTCGCCGAAGACCAGCTCCAGCGCCGGGCAGCGCTCGACCAGCCGGCCCACCAACTCCACCCCTGCTGCGCCCCAATCGCCCAGATTCATGGCCTGTTCCAAAATCCGTCTGGCCGCCTCGGCACTACCCAGGGGCTGCCGCACCACGGCGGCACCCAGCCGCAGCGCCGGAAAGATCAGCTTTGCGGGTTCGGCCCTGTCGTCCGGAGGCGGACCCACCAGCCGGGGCGAAAAATAGCAGTTGCCCTCAGCCCATTTGAAATCAGGTATTTGCGGCGCTTGGGGAAAAAGGAGAGCCTGGGTCCCGGGGCGCAGGATCAGGTCGCGCCGGCAGGCCCGGACCCCCAGCGCGTCGCTTTCGAGCAGGGCGACCTCGTCTCCCAGCAAGGACCAGCCCCGCAGGCCCAGGCCCAGGGTCAGGGAGGTCTTCCCCGATTCGGGCGGCCCCACCAGCAGCAGCGCCCGGCCCTGGCGGGCGACAGTGCCGGCGTGTAACTGGAGGTACCCCCCCAGACGCAGCAGGCTTTCGTGGGTGAGGGCCCACTCGGCGTCCTGAAAGAAGGCCCCGAGGGTGGTGGCGCGGGCCAGGGTGCGGCCCCGGCGCCGGAGGGCGAATCCCCCCTCCACCCGCTGGCAGACATAACGGACCTGGACCTCCCCCTCCGCGGCGGCCGCGCCGCTGTACAACTCGGCGGCCACCTCGCAGAGCGAGGCGTCCTCCCCTTCAAGGGCAAAGGTGTGGTCGGCGATCCGGCGCCGGAATCGCCAGCCAGGAGCGGCCACCTTCAGCCCCCCTGCGCGGCATCGCTCAGTTTCCGGCGCTCGTCGAGGTCCTCCAGCTCGCTGAGCAGCAGGCGCACCAACCGGCGCTCGCGTTTGCCCCCGGCAGCCACCAGTGTGAGGATGAAGCGCAGGTTTTCGTCCGCCCCGTACTTGGCGACTAGGGCCTGCACGGCCTGGCGCCGGTCTTCGGGCAGGCGGCCGGCCACGTCCGCCAATAGGTCCCCAAGGTTCATCTCGGTGTCTCCTAGGCTGGAAATCTACCCGGCCCTGCTTTTGATTGTCAAGGAGACCGGGGATAAAATGCCTTGACCGGGCATGCCCGATGGTGTACCATTTTTTTATTTTCCCAACCGCGGGAGGGGCGATGTCCCAAAACGGAGGGACCATGTCCCAAAGGGGGGCTAGGTCCGCAGAGAGCGAAACCGCCACCCTGGGCGCCGGGTGCTTCTGGTGCGTGGAGGCGGTTTTTCAGCAGTTGCAGGGCGTGCTGCGCGTGGTGCCCGGGTATGCCGGCGGCACCGTCGAGCAACCCACCTACCAGCAGGTCTGCAGTGGGACTACCGGACACGCCGAGGTGGCCCAAATCGACTTCGATACGCGGGTCCTGTCCTTCGCCGGCCTGCTCGAGGTCTTCTGGCGCACCCACGATCCCACCACCCTCAACCGCCAGGGGCCCGACGTGGGCACCCAGTACCGCTCCGCGATCTTCTACCACGGCGAGGCGCAGCGCGACATCGCCGAGCGCTCGCGCCAGGACGCGGCCCAGCTCTGGGCCAGTCCCATCGTCACCGCCATCGAACCCTGCGGCCGCTTCTATCCGGCCGAGGACTACCACCGCGACTACTACCGCCTCAATCCCGGCCAGACCTATTGCCGGCTGGTCATCGCGCCCAAACTCAAGAAGTTCACCCAGGAATTCGCCGACCGGCTGACCCGCTGAGCTGAAACCCCCACGTCTTCTGTCCATCCAAAGGAATCCGGTTTGCTGCTTACCGCCATCGAGATCTACGGCTTCAAGTCCTTTGCCCAAAAGATAACTATCCCCTTCGGCCCGGGGATCACCGCCATCGTCGGCCCCAACGGCTGTGGCAAATCCAACGTGATCGAAGCCATCCGCTGGGGCATGGGAGAGCAGCGGGCCAGCGCCTTCCGCAGCCACCGCATGGAAGAGGTCATTTTCGCCGGCACCCGCAGCCGCAAGCAACTGGGCATGGCCGACGTGACCATCAGCATCGACAACGCTGCCCGCGCCCTGCCCATCGAGTTCAACGAGGTGAACATCACCCGCCGGCTCTTCCGCTCCGGCGAAAGCGATTACCTGCTCAACAAGGTGCCCTGCCGCCTGCTAGACATCCAGAATCTGCTGATGGACACCGGCCTGGGGCCTGGGGCCTACTCGGTGATGGAACAGGGCATGGTCGACGAAATCATCAGCGAGAAGACCGAGAACCGCCGCCGCATCCTCGAGGAAGCCGCCGGCATCACCAAGTACAAGGTCCGCCGCCGCTCCACCTGGGCCAAGCTCGAGTCCACCACCGCCGACCTGACCCGCATCGAGGACATCATCGCCGAGATCCAGCGCCAGGTAGACTACCTGGGCCGGCAGGTGGGCCGGGCGCGGCGCTACCAGGAACTCAAGCAGCAGCTCGACGCCCAGGAGATCCTCTTGGGCCGGCTGCGCTTCTTCACCATCCAGGGCCAACTCCGCCCCCTCGACGAGGAACTCGAGCGCCTGACCGCGCTGGCCGAGTCGGGGTACACCCAGTTCACCAGCCGCGAGGCCGAACTGGAGAAGGGCCGGCTGGCAGTCACCGAGGCCGAGAAGGAGCTCCAGGAGGTCGGGCAGCGCTACAGCAGCTGCATCGACGAGATCCACGAGCAGGACCGGCAGTTGGCCACGGCGCGGGCCAGCCTCGAGGCCAGCGAAACCCTCATCACCCGCACCAATGCCGAACGCGAGGAGTTCCGCCGCCAGCTCGACGACGCCCAAGGGCAGCTGGTGCAGGTGAGCGCCGACCTGAAAAACTCCCAGGCCCAGCTCGAGGCCGATCGCCAGCACCTCGAGCAGGGAGAGCAGGAAGCCGCCGCTGCCGAACGCACCTTCCAGACCAGCCGCGCAGCCCTCGACGGGGCCAAACGCCGCCAGGTCGATATGCTGCGCCGCCGGGGCGAGTCCTCGCGCACCCTCGAACGCCTGCGCACCGAAGCCGAGGGCCTGGGCGAGAGGGAACGCCAGCTGCAGAGCGAGATCAGCCGCCTGGCCCAGGACCAGGAGCGCGCCCAGGAACAGACCCGCCTGGCCCAGGAAGAGCTGGTGCAGCGCCGCCAGCGGCTGCGCCAGGTCCAAGAGGACCAGCAGGCCGTGCGCCAGCGGGGCGGGGCCGTCGACGCCGAACTCGCCCGCCGCCGCCAACAGCGCGACGAGGCCCGCCGCGCCCTCGAAGGCGAAGAGGCCCGGCTGCAGGCCCTCGAACGGCTGCGCTCCAGCTACGAAGGATATACAAGCGGTGTGCGCGCCCTGATCCTCGATTCCCCCTACAAAGGGCTCTTTTCCGGGGTAGTGGGCGACCTGATCGAGGTAGACCCGCGTTACGACCGCGCCGTCGAGACCGCTCTGGGCGAAGCCCTGCAGGCCCTGGTCGCCCCCAGCGTGGGCGGGGTACTCGAGGCCCTACGCCATCTCGCCTCCACCGAGGGGCGGGCCGGCATTTTTCCCCTGGAGTGGCAGACCGCCCCGGCGCCCCCCTCCGTTGAACTGCCGCCTTTCCCCGGGCTGATCGGGCCGCTGGCTCCCTTTGTGCAGGCCGACCCCGCCCTGGCCCCGCTGTTGGGCCGCCTGCTGCGCAACACCTTCTTGGTCGAGGACCTGGCCGCGGCCCTGGCCGTGGCCGGCAGCCACGTGGACCAGCAGCTGCGCTTTGTCACCCCCCAGGGCGACGCCGTTGACCTGGGCGGCCGGGTGGCCGGCGGCCAGGCCAAAGCGGAGGACCGCGGCGTCCTGGGCCGCCGCCGCGAGTTGCGGGCCCTGCGCGCCCGCCGCGCCCATTGCCGCGCTCTTTTACACGCCGCCGAAGGCCTCTGCCAGTCCACCCAGTTGCGCAGCGCCCTCCTGGCCCGCCGCGCCCAGTCCCTGGCCGGCCAAAGCGAGGTGCTGCGCGACCAAGAACGCGAGCAGGGCCACCTCAGCCAGCGCGCCCAGTCCGAGGCCCAGCGCCTAGCCACCCAGCTCGAGCAACTGGGCCGCGAACACGCCCGCCTGACAGAACGCCTGGGCAACCTGCGCCAGTCCACCCAGACCCAGGAAACCGAGCTGGAGCAGCTGGATCAGCAGGGCAACCAGCTGGAGGCGCAGATCGCCCAACACGAAGAGGAACTGCAGCAGGCGGAGGAGAAACGCAAAACCCAGGCCGAAAGGTTGGCCGCGCTGCGGGTAGAGCGGGCCCGCCTGGTGGAGCAGACCGAGAGCCTGCGCCGCGACGAGCAGCGCCTGCGCCACATCGAAGCGAACCTGGGCCAGAACATCGAACGCAGCCGCCAGGAGGGCGACAAGGCCGCCCGGAACCGCGAGGACCTCAGCCTGCTGGCGGACCAACTCACCGGCAGGCTCAAGGAGTTGCACGACACCCGCGACGAACTGGCCCGCCAGCGCGACCAGCGCCAGGAACACTGGCAGGAAGCGGTGACCCAGACCCGCCAGCTCGAGGAGCTGATCAGCAAGCTGCAGCGCGAGCTAAACGCCCAGCGCGAGCGCCGCCACGAGCTGGAGCTGAAGATCGCCGAGCTACGCGGCCGCGCCACCCACGTGCAGGAACGGCTGCGCGAGGAGCAGCACTGCGAGGTGGAAGCCATGGGCCCGCCCACCGAGGAGAACCTCGACCTGGTGGCCATCGAAGCCCGCGTCGAGGAGTTGCGGCAGTCCATCCACCGCCTGGGCAGCGTCAACGTGGGGGTGCTGGACGAGTACGCCGAGCAGAAGGAGCGCCTCGACTTCCTGACCCAGCACCGCGACGATCTGCTCAGCGCCGCCGAGGATCTCAAGACCACCCTCAACCGCATCGACCGGGTGGCCCGCCAGATCTTCGTCGACTCCTTCGGCCAGATCAACGAGAAGTTCAAGACCACCTTTGCCAGCTTCTTCCCCGGCGGCGAGGCCAATCTGCAATTGGCCCCCGAGATGGACCCCCTGGAGGCCGATATCGAGATCACCGCTCGGCCTCGCGGCAAACGCCTGCAGAGCATCAGCCTGCTCTCGGGCGGGGAGCGGGCGCTGACCGCCATCTCGCTGCTCTTCGCCATCTACCAGGTCAAGCCCAGCCCCTTCTGCATCCTCGACGAGGTCGACGCCCCCCTCGACGATGCCAACGTGGAGCGCTTCGTGCGCGTGCTCAAGGAGTTCGCCAAGGGCACCCAGTTCATCATGGTGACCCACAACAAGATCTCCATGGGCGCCGCCGACACCCTGCACGGGGTGACCATGCCCGAGGAAGGGGTTTCGCAGTTGGTCTCGGTGCGGATCGGCGGTGAGGAAGTGGGCGAGGCGGCAGGATGAGCTGGAACTTCGAACAGGTCGCCGGCCCCTTCAGCCCCCTCACCGAGGGCCCGGCCTGGGACGGGGAAACGGTGTTCTTCACCGATATCCCCAACAGCCGTATCCTCCGTTTTGATCCCCAGAGCGGTGACTGCGCGGTGTGGCGCACCGGCACCAACGAGGCCAACGGGCTGCTCTTCGACCGCGGGGGAAGGCTGTACGGCTGCGAGGGCGGCCCGGGCGGGCGGCGCATCGTTTGTTATAACCCCGACGGCTCCACCGAGGTGCTGGCCGACCGCTTCGAGGGCAAACGCCTCAACAGCCCCAACGACCTGGCCTTCGACGCCCTGGGCCGGCTGTGGTTCACCGACCCGCGCTACGGCGACCAGCAGGACGACCTGGAACTGGACCACCAGTCGGTATTCAGGCTGGACCCGCAGGCCGATGGTTCCTGGCAGCTCCACCGCGCCACCTTCGACACCACCAAACCCAACGGCCTGCTCATCTCCCCGGACCAGCGATGGCTCTACGTGGCGCAAAGCCATTATGACCAGGGCAACAAGAGAGAACTGCGGGCCTACCCCATCGCTGCCGACGGCGCCCTGGGCGAGCACCGGGTGCTGCACAACTTATACCCCCACCGCGGCATCGACGGCATGTGCCTGGCCACTGAGGGCAATATCGTCGCCACCGCCGGCTGGCGGCAGAGCGGCCCGGGGCCGATGATCTACGTCTTTGCCCCCAGTGGCCGCGTGCTGGAGACCCACCCTCTGCCAGTGGACCAGCCCACCAACTGCACCTTTGGCGACCAGGACCTGAAAACCCTCTACGTCACGGCCAGCGGTTGCCTCTTCCGCGCCCGTACAGAGTGCCGGGGGCTGCTGGTCTATCCGCCGGCCCGCTAGGCCTGCAGCAACTCCGGAGCTAACTGGTAGGGATTCTGCTGGGCGAGGAGCTGGGCGCGGCCGGCGGTGCGCTCGTCGGTGGAGCGCAGGGCCCGGCGCAGGAATTCGGGGTTTTCCTGCAAAAAAGCCTTCATGGCCGCGTGTGGATCGCGGGCATAGGCCAGCAGCACCGCTTCCTGCTGGGCATCGACATGGCCGGCCCGCCGCAGGGCGGCGAAGAGGTCCGCATCCACCCGCAAGAGCGCTTCGGCGCGCACCCCGGCCTGCTGCAGGGCCTCGGCTCCGCCCTGGGCCCGGTCCACCACATTGAACGCACAGACCATCTCTCCGCCCCGCTGGCGGATGGCCGGAATCCAGTCCCGCACGTAGCTCGACGCCTCGGTGATCAGATCGGCCACGTGTAGCATGCGTTTGCCCTCCAACCCCGCCACCGGCTCCGCCTTGCCCTCGCGGTACAACACCGCGCTGTGGTCCTTGTAGATCAACAGATGGGGTTTGCCCAGCCGGGCAGCCACCAGCCCTGAGAAGAACCAGTCGCGCCGCTCGCCGCCAGAGACCAACTCCGCTTGCTCACCCCCGATCTGCCCGGCCCGCTCGACCAGGGCCTCGATCACCCCGGCGTACACCGGGTCCGCAGCAGCCTGGGCCTCGACCCGCGCCTGCAAACGCCCGGGAAAGACCTGCCGGTCCCCGCTCTCCGCGTCGATGAAGCGCAGCAACTCCTCAGCAGCGGCCTGGCCCCCGTAGAGGTAATGGGTGTTGATATAATAGGGTCCCACCGTCCCGGAGGTGTACCAGAACACCTGGCCCGGGGGGGCCAGGCGCAGGGCCTGGGTCTGGATCAGGGCGGCGCTCAGGTCCAGGGGCATGGAATCACCTCGGCAATTGGTCGGGGGGGATGTCTTTGAACAATGGATTGCGCTGATCGCGCGCCGAGAGGAGGGGTGGGGTGGACAGCTTCCAGTCCAGGCGCGACTGCGGGTCGTTCCAGGCCACCCCCAGTTCGTCTGCCCCGTCGTAGTAGTTGTCGACCACGTAGAACAGGACCACTGGGGTCAGCGCGGCAAAGCCGTGGGCCACCCCGCAGGGGATATAGAGCCCCTGGAGCTGGTCCTGGCCCAGCTCCACCAACTGGCTGGCCCCACGGGTGGGCGAGCTGGCCCGCAGATCCCAGAGCCCCACCCGGATTTGCCCGGAAACGCAGTGCCAGTAATCCACCTGGTGGTGGTGGTAGTGCAGCCCGCGCAACACCCCGGCCTGGGATTCGGAGCGGTTGACCTGCATCCGTTCCCAGCTGCGCTGAGGGAACCATTCCCTGCGAAAGGTTTCGGCGAAGCGACCGCGCTGATCACCAAAGGCCTGCAAATCCACCAGGGCCACGCCCTGGATCTGTGCCGACTCGTTCAGATTGGCCACCGACCCCTCATTCCTTTCCACAGCATTTTTTGTACTTCACACCGCTGCCGCAGGGGCAGGGGTCGTTGCGGCCCACCTTGGGTGTTTCGCGCTTGAAGGTCTCCACCCGGGCGGGGAAGAGCCGGCCCCCATCCAACACCTCGGCTGGTTTCTTGCCTTCCAGCGCCGGCCGGGGGGTCTGCAGCCACACCTCGTGTAACTCCTGCAGCACCCCACTCATCTGTTTGGGATCACCGCCCTGATCCACCCCCTGCTCCTGGCAGTAGGCGCCAAAATCGGCCAGCAGCGCGCCCTGAGGCGAAGACATCAACTCCTTGAACTGGCGGGCATCTACCCCGGGGGGCAGCGGCAGATCCTCCAGGGCCGGCAGCTCCGCTCCCCCCTCGTCGGGCAGTACCCCTTCGGGTGGTATCTGGGCAGGTAACGCGGCCTCCGCCCCGCTTTCCGGCCCGGCGGCGGGCGCCACCTGAGCGGCGATCTGCGCCAGCAGGGCGCTCAGTTCTTCGACAGCCTCAGCCGGTCCCTGGGGCAGTACCTGCGAAACGATCCAGCCCACCTCCTCCCCGTCCTGGAGCAACTCGACCATCTCCTGGGGGGAAAACCGGTGTATCTGCCTTGTTTCACTTACACTTTTGAGCTGCTCTAACAAATCCTCGGCCATTGTCTTCCAACCCTGAAAAGGGGTGGAAAATCTACTCACTCCCCCCCTCTCTGTCAAAACCACCGGCCCTCAGAAAAGTGATAGGAGTCTCAGATTTCTGAGGACTGTTCGACCTTTTGAGGCCCAAACCGGTCTAATAGTGTGAGGCACCTCACAAAAGCCCGCTGATTCGGTGCCGAAAAAGATGGTATGGATATTGCATTATCCCCAGCTGAGGCAGGCGCCCATCCCCACGGCGCCCACCACTCACGCCCAGCCGATCTAGAAAGGATTGGCCTATGGACCCGCTCAGAAATCTCTCTGACAAGACCATCCTGATGCAGGCCGCCGAAGACCAGAACAGCCTTGCCCTGCTGGTCCAGCGTTATCGGGTCCCCCTGTTCAATTTTGTCTACCGCTTCGTCGGGGATCGCGAGACGGCCGAAGATCTGGTCCAGGAGACCTTTCTGCGCTGTATGCGGCACCGGCACCAGTACGCCGCCATCGAGCAGGTTTCCACCTGGCTCTACACCATCGCCGGCAACTTGGCCAAGACCGAGTTGCGCCGCCGCAAACGCTGGCACTGGATTCCCATTGGCCCCAATGAAGAGGACGAGCACAGTTCCTTCTACGAGCCGGTGGACAAGGAACAGCTGCCGGGCGAACAAACCGACACCCGCACCATCCACTCCTCGGTGGTCGACGCCATCCACCAATTGCCCGAGGAGTTCCGAGAGGCGGTGCTGCTGCGCGATCTGACCGGCCTATCCTATGAGGAAATCTCCAAGATCATCGACTGCCCGGTGGGCACGGTTAAGTCGCGGGTGAACCGCGGCCGTATCCGCCTGCAAAAAGACTTGCGCCCCCTGGCCGAAGAGGTCATCGGCGTACTCGCTTCCTGAGCGCAGGTTCCCTGCCCGACACCAAAGGGCCATAGCCCGCGATCCAAAACCCCTCCTGCCATTGGAGGGGTTTTTTGTGCCCGCCCCCCACATTGCCCACCCCCGGCTGAACCCCTACATTTTCTGCCCCTGTGGACATTCACCCGATCTGGAGGACTGCCGTGCACATCCCCCTCGACCGCGAACGTATGTACCGCTGCCTCGACCAGATGCTCCGCGCCCATGCCCCCTCCGGCACCGAGTCCGAGGTCGACCAGCTGGTCCTCGACCAGATGCGCGGCGTCGGCGACGCGGTCTGGCAGGACGCCGCCGACAACATCATCATCCATATCCGCGGCCGCAGCGCCGACGCCCCCATCGCGGTGACCGCCCACAAGGACGAGATCTCCATGGTGGTCAAACGCGTCGACGAGGGGGGCCGGCTGCGGGTGCGCAATGTGGGCGGCCTGCACGCCTGGGCCGTCGGAGAGATACCGGTGGAGATCATGGGCCGCGAGGGACTGGTGCCCGGGGTGTTGTCCATCGGCTCCAAACACGTCTCCACCGAAAGCCCGGCCGGCCTGCTCAAGGACGGCAAGGGCCTGAACTGGGAGATGATGTGGGTGGAGACCAAACTGAGCGCCGAGCAACTGCAGAAGGCCGGCATCCGGGCCGGCACCAAGGTGGTGATCGCCCGCCACTTCAAGACCCCCTGGCCCATGGGTGAATACCTGTGCGGGTACAACCTCGACTGCCGGGGCGGCCTGGCAGCCCTGCTCGAAACTGCCCACCAACTCAAGGCCGAGCGCCCGGCCCAGGACGTCTACCTGGTCGCCAGTTCCGAGGAGGAGATCGGCGCGCACGGAGCCACCTATGCCCTGGGCCAGTTGCCCAGCCACACCGCCATCGCCCTCGACGTGGTGCCCGTGGCCCACGAGTACCAGGTCCACAACAGCGCCGAGCCGGTGCTGGGCTGCCAGGATTCCTCGGGCATCTACCACCAGCGCATCAACCAGCAGTTGGAACGCCTGGCCGGCGAGCTGGGTTTCGGGGTGCAGACCGCGGTGCTCACCTCCTACGGCAGCGACTCCACCCTGGCCAAGAGCCGGGGCGCCACGGCCCGCGCCGCCCTCATCGGCTACCCGGGCGACAACACCCACGGCTACGAGATCTGCCACCTCGAAGCCCTGTACAACAGCGCCCGCCTGCTGGTGGCCTACCTCTACCACCCCCTGTCCTGAGAGAGGCCCACCCATGACCCCCCCCCTGCCAGGCATCAAGATCGGCGACCGGCTCAACCCCCACCCTTCGGCCAGAGACCTCCAGGTCTTCAACCAGTTGGGCGTCGAGTGCGCCACCATCTGGACCACCCTCGACAACGCCCACTACGAGTACATGGCCGAAACCCGCCGCCTGCTAGAGGACCAGGGCATCCGACTCTGGAACATCGGCATCCTCGACCTGCACTGCGACCCCACCATGGTGCTGGGTTTGCCCGGCTTTGACCAGAAGGTGGAACAGTACAAGCAATACCTGCGCGACCTGGGCCGCGCCGGCATCGGGTACACCACCTACGCCCACATGGCCAATATCAAGCTGCTGCCCTACTACCAGACCAGGGTGGGCACCACCCGGGGCGGCATCCCCACCCGCGAGTTCGATCTGGAGGAGGCCGCCAAGCTCCCCTTCTCCCACGAGCGGGCCTACACCGACGAGCAGGTCTGGGATACCTTCACCAGGTTTATCCGCCAGGTGATGCCGGTGGCCGAGGAGACGGGGGTGCGTATAGGCCTGCACCCCGACGATCCGCCGGTGCCCTCCCTGGGCGGGGTGGCGCGGGTGATCCGCGACTTCGCCGGGTACCAGCGGGCGGTGGAGATCGCCGACAGCGAGAATTTTGGACTCTGTTTCTGCGTGGGGACCTGGGCTGAGGGCGGGGCGATGATGGGCAAGGATATCCTGGAGATGATCCAGCACTTTGGGGCTGAAGGCAAACTCTTCAAGATCCACTTCCGCAACGTCGATGCACCTCTACCCCGCTTCCGCGAAACCCTGGTGGACGACGGCTACGTGGACATGTACGAGGTCATGCGGGCGTTGAGGGAGGTGGATTTCGACGGGGTGCTGATCCCCGACCACGTGCCCGATGCTGGGGAGGGCCGCAGCAGTGCCTACACCATCGGCTACATGCGCGCCACCCGCCACCGGGTCTACGCCGAGGCGTGAGCGGCGGCAGGCTCTTGCTCAGAAAGCGCGTTGGACCAGGAACTCCAACATCTCGCGGAGCAATTCGCGGGCCTCGGTCGCGGGCAGGGCCTCGAGGTGGCGCAGGCTCAGTTCGGCCTGCTGACGGCAGACCCCTTCGGCAAATCCCATGCAGCCGTAGTGCTCGACCAGGGCGATGACGCGCTCGATCTGCTCCGGGCTGGTGTGTTCGCGCTCCTGATGGAGGATCTGCAACACCTCGGCAGCCTCGGCAGCTGAACACTTCCGCAACAAATCGATGAGGATAAGGGTGCGTTTGCCCTCGGCGATATCCCCGCCCCGCTCCTTGCCGTAAGCCCCGGAGGTGACCCCGGGCGCCACCTCGGCGTCGCGTTCGGAGGAGGTGAGATTGAGCAGGTCGTCGCGGATCTGAAAGGCAATGGCCATGGCCTCGCCGAAATCGCCGATGGCCCGTCGGTGCGCTGCGGCCGCCTCGGCGATGATGGCCCCGGCGGTGCAGGGTCCCCGCCCGGTGTACCAGCCGGTCTTCTTGCGCAGCATCACCATGAATTCGGCCTCGCTGGGGATGTGGCGCTGCCTGATCCAGCCCACGTCGTAGGCCTGGCCCTCGAAGGTCTCGCGCGAACCGCGCACCATCTCCTCGACCAGTTCCAACGACATCTCCGCTCCCAGCAGGGACCGGTTGGCACCCAGCACTTCGAAGACCTTACAGTAGAGCGCGTCGCCCACGTTGATGCTCAACGGCACCCCATGCAGGTGGTGCAGGCAGGGTTTGCCGCGCCGCATCTCCGACCCGTCCTCGATATCGTCGTGG
>SXGT01104663.1_pt1 | contig 17177 bp, 12 predicted proteins | sample 3176221 | NCBI WGS metagenome assembly SXGT01 (sample SAMN11356862, study PRJNA531348) | freshwater metagenome | isolation source: freshwater sample F1-120 | place: China: Fuxian Lake, Yuxi | collected 2017-12-25 | reverse complement strand
GAGAACAGCGACATCGGTGGACCCTCGATGATCCGGTCCGCCGCGAAGCACCACGCGCGCGTGGCCGTGGTCTGCGACCCCGCGGATTACGATGACGTCCTCGCGCAGATACGCGCCACAGGTGAGGTGTCGCATCAGGCGCGCGCCGCCCTCGCCGCGAAGGCCTTCGCTCACACGGCGGCCTACGACGCGGCGATCGCGGCGTACCTCTCGACCGAGCGCGGCGCGGGGTCGCGCGCAGCCGAGGCGGTCGTGTTCCCGCGATACCTCACCCTCCCCTTCGAGCGAGCGTACGCGCTTCGATACGGCGAGAACCCCCACCAGCAGGGTGCGTTCTACGTCGAGCGGGGCGCCGCCGCTGGCTCCATCGCGCGCGCCGAAGGGCTCGGCGCAGGGGGGAAGGAGCTGTCGTTCAACAACCTCGTCGACGTCGAGGCCGCGCTCGACTGCGTGCGCGAGTGGGACGGCCCCGCGGCGGTGGTCGTCAAGCACACGAACCCGTGCGGTGTGGCGACCGCGACCACGCTCGAGGCCGCCTACCGCGCCGCTCGCGAGGCGGACGCGCTCAGCGCCTTCGGCGGCGTCGTGGCCCTCAACCGCGAGGTGGACGCGACGACCGCCCGCGCGCTCGCCGAGACGTTCCTCGAGTGCGTGGTCGCGCCGTCGTTCGCCGGTGACGCCCTCGAGATCCTGCGGCAGAAGAAGAATCTCCGCCTCCTCGCGACGGGGGCCTGGCTCCCCGCCACGCACGCGGCCCTCCAGTACAGGCGCGTCGGCGGAGGCCTCCTCGTGCAGACGCGCGACGCGACGGCCGCGGGCGAGGTGGCGCGCGGCAAGGTGGTGACCCGGCGGGCCCCCACGACGGCCGAGCTCGCGGCGCTCGAGTTCGCGTGGCGCGTCTGCAAGCACGTGAAATCCAACGCGATCGTCCTCGCGTCGCCCCCCTCCTCGGACGGGGGGCCGGTCGCGACCGTCGGCGTCGGCGCCGGGCAGATGTCACGCGTGGTGTCGGTCGCGCTGGCCTGCGAGAAGGCCGGGGCCGCCGCGGCCGCCAGCGTCCTCGCGTCCGACGCGTTCTTCCCGTTCCCCGACGGCGTCGAGGCCGCGTCGAAGGCCGGCGTGATCGCCGTCGCCCAGCCCGGCGGCAGCGTCAAGGACCCCGAGGTCATCGCGAAGGCCGACGAGCTCGGTCTCACGATGGTCCTCACGGGGACCCGCCACTTCAGACACTGACACGGCCGGATCCTCGTCGCGGCACGCGACGACGATCGCAGGATCGTGAATCGTCGCGGGCCGGTGCTCCTACTACTCGGCGTCGAGCGCGTCGCTCGCGAACTCCTCGACGTCGAAATCCGCGACGTCGACCACGGCGCCATCGGCTGGGGCCGCGCGGAGGACCTCCGCGCCGGCGTCGTCGTCGTCGCTCGTGTCGTCGTCGGCGGCGTCGTCGCCGTCCGCCTCCTCCTCGTCCTCCTCATCCTCCGCCTGGAGGATCGGCAGGCGGCGCTTCCCGACCGGACCCTCGTCCACGTAGTCGCGCAGCGACTCCATCTCCGACAGGGCCTGCAGCTTGGCGAGGCCCTTCACCTCGACCTGCCGGATGCGCTCGCGCGTCAGGTTCATGATGGCCCCGACCTCCTCCAGCGTCGTCCCCCCGCGGTCCGACACGTCCAGCGCGCAGCTCTCGGTCATCTCCCAGACCTCCAGGTCGGGAAAGTTCAGCTTGATCGCGCCCGTACGTGCGGACACGTCGAGGTAAAGGTGATGCTTGCACGAGACGAACGGGCACGGCCTCTCACCACCCTGGCACTCCGCGCGCGTCCTCGGCCGCTCGATGTCGGTCTCGGGGTAGAGCATGCGCCCGAGCTCGAGCTCGCGCTTGGTCATGCGCTTCACGCTGATGGTCCGCGCGCGCACGTCGCGCTTCCGACGCGAGCGACGCTGCTCGCGCGTCACCGCGGGCTCGGCGAGGCTGGGCGCGAGCGCGAGCGCCCCCACGGTCTCACCCACGGCCGTCGTGATCTCCGTCTCCGCAAGGTCTTTCGGGTCCATCGTGCGTCCTCCCGGTCTCGCTCGCGCGAGACAGCGTGCCGTCGTTTCGGACAGAGGGCAGGCTTCGCCCTCTGCGGCCCCGTGCGAAGCTGTCGCACATTGCCGCTGGTTTCCCCAGACTCACCGCTTTCCCCCTGTCCCCTACTTCCCAGTGTGGAAGGAGCGAGCGAGTCGTGTACTCCTCGGGAAGGTCGTTGCCCGCGGCGATGGAAGAGGGGGCTCGAAGCGCCCCCCTCCCGACGGCTCATGCCGCAAGATGCGTCATCAGCGCCCGGAGGGATGTCGTCGCGAGCGCGACGACGGAGTGCTTCAACTGCTGCTCTCTCTGCTACCGACGTGAGGCGAGGTGGGCACCTCGCGCGAGCTTCACCGTGGCTCCTGGTCGTCCGCTCCGGGGAGAGAACGCCGGCATGATTTTCACATCGCGGACCATACTCCGCGCATGGAATCGCGTGCAACGATGGATCGACCGAATAATTTCGCGTTTCCATAATGGAACGCGAATCAACGGCTTAGATCGATGCCGTGACAGAAAATGTCATGGCCTGCGCTCCATGGAAGTTCTCATGGACACGCCCGCTTGGCATCGCCGTCGCCACCCCACGCCGCGGCGTCCACCCGCGTGGAATCGCTGTGGACGCTGTAGGTGGAGATCGCACGCGCACCCCGGAGCGCATCTTCTGTGGGATGACGCTCAGAGGCAAATTTCCGGGGTACCTTGCTAGGCTGCATGCGATGACATCGTCCGGATCGGCCGATCTGTCGGGGGCCCACGTGGCCTTTCGCGACGTGAGCGCGCGCGGGACCCGCATGCGCGTGGCGATCGCGGGCGAAGGCCCCCCGCTGCTCCTCGTGCACGACTTCCTGACGAGCCAGCTGGCGTGGGCAGACGTCGTGGGGCCCCTCTCGCGGGCCTTTCAGGTCATCGTGCCGGATCTCCCGGGGTTCGGCGAGAGCGAGAAGCCGGCGCCGGAGCGGTACGCATACGGGTTCGAGGGCTTCGCGGAGTCGCTCCTCGATCTCGTCGCGGCGCTGTCGCTCGGGAGGGTCGCGCTGTGCGGGCACGCGCTCGGGGGCTCGATCGCGATCACGCTCGGGGCCGACCACCCGGACGTGGTCGAGGCGCTCCTGCTCGTCGCGCCCCGGGTCTACGGTGGCGCCCCCGCGCCGCTGTCGCTGCGCATCGCCGGGATCCCGCTCCTCGGGCCCCTCGCCTTCAAGCAGCTCTACGGCCGGGCGTTCTTCCGGCACCACTTCGAGACCACGATGTACGGCGGGAGCGCGAGGGTCCCCTGGGATCGCGTGGACAAGCACTTCGAGCGCTTCAACGTGCCCGCCGCGCGCCAGGCCGCGTACGCGACCATGCTCGCGACGCGCGATCTCCGGCCCATCGTCGCGAAGGTCCCCCGCATCACCCAGCCGGCGCTCGTGGTGTGGGGGCGGGACGACGCGCCGCTCCCCCTGGCCCACAGCCGGAAGCTCGCCCGCGAGATCCCGGGGGCCACGCTGGAGATCCTCGATTGCGGCCACTCACCGCACGAGGAGTGCCCCGCGGCGTTCGCTCTGCTCGTCGAGAGCTTCCTGACCCGGGCCCGGCCGGCATGACGCGGCGTGCGCGGCTCCTCCGGCACCGCGGTTTCCAGATCGGGGCGCTGCTCGTCCTCGCCCTGGTGCTCTTCGCCGTGCTCGGCCCCATCGTCGCGACGCACGATCCCCTGGAGAGCGATTTCGTTCGCGGCCTCGACGCCGAGGAGATGCCCGTCGGGCCCTCGCGCCTGTTCTGGCTCGGGGCCGACCGCTTGTGCCGCGACCAGTTCGCGCGGCTCGCCACGGGTGCTCGCGTGTCCCTCGTCATCGCGCTCCTCGCCACGCTCCTGTCGACGACGCTGGGAGCGGCCGTCGGCATCGCGGCCGGGTACACCGAGGGCGAGCGCGTCCGCGTGCCGGTGACGTCCATCGCCCTCACCGCCGGGGCGATCGCGCTCCTCGCGGCGGGTCGCCCGCGCCTCGCCGCCTCGGCCCTCGGGGCGGCCGCCCTCGGGCTCGCGCTCGGGCGTCGCGGCCCCTCCCTCCCGGTGGACCTCGACGCGCTGCTCATGCGCGGCGTCGACGTGCTCCTCGCGTTCCCGTTCCTGCTCCTGGTGATGGCCGTCGGCGCGGCGTTCGAGTCGACGAGCGTGGTCACGATCCTCGTGATCCTCGGCCTCACGAGCTGGCTCGGGACGGCGCGCATCGTCCGCTCGAAGGTGCTCTCGGTGCGGAGGCTCGAGTTCGTCGTCGCGGCGCGCGCCCTCGGGCAGACCACGCCGAGGATCCTCCTCTTGCACGTGCTGCCCAACGTCGCCGGGCCGATCGCGGTCATCGCGAGCGTGTCGGTCGCGCAGATGATCCTCTCCGAGAGTGTCCTCGCGTACCTGGGCGCGGGGCTCGCCCCGCCCACGCCGAGCTGGGGCAAGATGCTGTTCGAGGGCCAGGACTTCTTCACCGGCGCGCCGTGGATGCTCTGGGCGCCCGCGGCCTTCATCCTGGCGAGCGTGCTCGGCTTCAACCTCGTCGGGGAGGGCCTGCGCGATGCGCTCGATCCCAGGGAGTAGCGCCCTCCTCTTCGCCGCGTTCTCGGGCGCCCTCGCCGCGCTCTCCGGGTGCAAGGCGGGGGATCTCGCGGCTCCCCTCCCCGCCGCGCACGCGGACGATCCGGCGCCGCGCCGCGGCGGTATCCTCAGGCTCTCGTCCTTCGCCGACATCCGCGTGATCGATCCTGCGAACGTCGCGGACGGGCTCGTGCCGGAGGTCAACAACGTCCTCTTCGCGGGGCTGGTGGACTACGACGAGGCGGGCCGCGTGGTCCCCGATCTCGCCGAGCGGTGGGAGGTGCTCGACGACGGCAAGCGCTTCCGCTTCGTGCTCCGGCGAGGAGCGCGCTTCCACGACGGCGAGGAGGTCACCGCCGACGACGTCAAGCGCTCGGTCGAGCGCGCCCTGGGCCCGGGCGCGCCGAACCCGTACGCAAGCTTCTACGAGAGCCTGGTCGGCTTCGCGGCGTTCCAGTCCGGGAAGGAAGACGCGCTGCGCGGCGTCACCGTCGAGGGCCGCTACGTGGTCGACTTCCGCCTCTCCGAGCGGGACGCGACGTTCCTGCCGGTCCTGGCGCTCCAGCCCCTCCGCCCCGTCTGCAGGAGCGCGGGCCGGCGCTACTCGGACGCGTGGACCCCGTGCGGCGCGGGGCCGTTCCGCTTCGTGGAGGGCGGCACCGAGCATGGCCGACACGTGAGCGTCGTGCGCCACGAGGGGTACCACAAGCCCGGCCTCCCCCACCTCGACGGCATCACCTGGACCTTCCTCGTCAACCTGGCGACCGAGCGGTTCAAGTTCGAGCGAGGGGACATCGACGTTCTGCACGACTTCCTCCAGGCCGACGTGACCCGCCTCGTGCGCGATCCACGCTGGCGGCCCTTCGGCGCGTTCGACGTCGAGCGGCAGATCGGCGGCGAGTCGATGAACACGGAGATCCCGCCGTTCGACAACGTCGAGATCCGGCGCGCCGTGGCGGCGGCCATCGATCGCGAGCACTACCGCCTCGTGCGCCCCGCGAACATCCGGCCGTTCGGGTCCCCGGTGCCACCGGCGGTCCCGGGCTACGATCCCGCGGCCCCCGTGCAGCGCTTCGACCCCGCGGCCGCGCTCGAGCACATGCGCAAGGCGGGCTATCCCTACGATCCCGCCACGCGCACGGGCGGCTGGCCGCACCCCATCCCCTACTACGTCTACCGGACCGGCCTCGCGGAGTACACGGCCCAGATCCTCGTGCAGGAGCTCGCGCGCATCGGCCTCCGCCTCGAGATTCACGTCGTGAACTACCCGACGTACATCGCGTTCACGGGGCGCCGCGGCAAGGCGCCGATCACGAGCTACGGCTGGCAGCAGGACTACCCCCACCCGCACGACTTCTTCGATCCCCTGTTCCACAGCCACTCGATCGCGGAGGAGAGCTCGAACAACACGGCCTTCTACCGGAACCCGGACCTCGACGACCTCCTCGACCGGGCCAAGCGTGAGCTCGACCCCGCCGCCCAGAAGGTGCTCTACGCCGAGGCGCAGCGCATCGTGTGCGACGAGGCGCCCTGGGCCTTCACCCACACGTTCCGATTCTACGACGTCCACCAGCCGTACGTCCGGGGCTACCGGCCGCACGCGGTGTGGACGCACCGCGTCCAGGAGTCCTGGCTCGACCGCACGGGCGCGGACGGCCCACGCGCGTTGCTCGATCACGGCCGGCGGGAAGCGCTCGGCGCGCTCCTCGGCTCGGCGCGCGACGCGAGGGGTCGGCGATGATGCGGCGGCTCGCGCGGCGGCTCGCCTGGTCGGCCTTCGTCGTGTGGGCGACGGTGACGCTCGCCTTCGTGGTGAGCAACGTGCTCCCGCAGGACCCGGCGCGCATGATCGCAGGCGCGCAGGCGCGGCCCAAGGACGTCGAGCGTGTCCGCGCACAGCTCGGCCTGGACCGCCCGCTGTATGTGCAGTATACAACTTTTCTGCGGCGCCTCGTCCACGTGGGACCCGCCCTCGGGGCGTCGCGGCCGGAGGCGCACGCGACCTGCGGCGGCGCGGGCCCCCTGCACGTCGATCTGGGGACGAGCTACCAGAAGCGCAAGGCCGTGGTCGCCCTCATCTCGGATGCGCTTCCCCGCACGCTCTTCCTGGCAGCCACGGCGACGCTCCTGCAGCTCGTGCTCGGCGTCGCGTCGGGGACGATCGCGGCCGCGAAGCGCGGCACCGTGTGGGATCGTGGGACGGTCGCGGTGACGCTCCTCGGGATCAGCGTGCCCACGTACATGATCGGCATCCTGCTCCAGTGGGTGTTCGCAGACCGGCTACGGCTCCTTCCGCTGGACGGGTACGGCCGGACGCCGCTCGAGCACGTCACGAGCGTCATCCTGCCCGCGACGACGCTCGGGATCTTCGGCGCGGCCTGGTACACGCGCCTCGTGCGCGACGAGATGATCGAGCTCCTCCACCAGGATCACGTGCGGACCGCGCGAGCCAAGGGGGCGGGGCGACTCGCCGTGGTCGTGCGGCACGCGCTCCGGAACGCGCTCGTGCCGCTCGTCACGGTCGTGGCGCTGGACTTCGGCGGGCTGCTCGGCGGCGCAATCGTGACGGAGAGCGTCTTTCGCTGGCCCGGCCTCGGCTCACTCGGCGTGGGAGCCGTGCTCGATCGCGACGGACCGGTCATCCTGGGGAGCGTGCTCGTGACGGCGATCGTGGTCGTGGTGATGAGCCTTGCCGTGGATCTGGCCTACCCGCTGCTCGATCCACGCGTCCGGGCACGCTGAGGGCTGTCCAGGATGGCGCCCGCCATCCCCCGTCGACGTGGCCGCGACGTCGTCAGTTACCGAGGAGGGCCTTGCACTCGGCCACCCGAGGGCCCGCCGCCTGGTTCACGCAGCTCGTGAGGGCCTGCCTGGCGCCGACCAGGTTACCCGTGCGCCGGTACGCGTCGGCCAGGGTGAGCCACGCCTCCGCGCTATGCGGGTTCGATCGCGTCGCGCGCATCGCGACGTCCGCGGCACGCCCGGCCGAACCACGCGCCAGGAGCTCCTGAGCGCGCTTCGTGTCGTCGACCGTCGACGTCGCGGTCGGCGCGTGCGTCGCCGTGGCCGGCGGCGGCGCGCGCGTCACCGGGGGCGGCGCCGTCGTGGTCGGCGCGTGCGTCGCGATCGGCGGTGCGTGCGTCGCCGTCGGCGGCGCCCCGGTCGCGCGGGGGTTCACCGGCAGCTGCCTTCCACTCTCGGATGGCGGCGGAGACGTGCTGTCGGAGGGGATCGGGGCCGCCTGCGTCGGCGGTGGGACGGGCGTGATCGAGAGGCCGGCGTCCCGCGGGGCCGCGGTCGTGGCGACGCCCGCGTCCCGGATCGTCGAGAGGTTCTCGTTCGTGTCGTACTCGCCCCGGTAGAAGTACCGAGCGGCGATCACCAGGACAGCCACCGCGGCGATGGCGGCGACGAAGCGGACGGTGAACTGCGAGCCCGGCTGAGCCGCGGGGTCACGCGCCTCGCGCGCCTCGGCCGCCTGCTTCGGGACGGCGTCCTCTTCGTCCCGGACGGCCTCGTCGCGTCGCTTCGGCTTCTTCGAAGGCGGGGCCCCCGACTCCGTCTTCTTCTTCTTCTTCTTCTTGGAAGATGGGGGGGGGGCGGAAGACGTCGCATCCCTCGCCGGTTCCCGGGCCCTCGGCGGGTCGGTCTTCGGAGCTTCGGCCTTCGGAGCCTCGGCCTTCGGAGCCTCGGCCTTCGGAGCCTCGACCTCCGGCTTCGCAGCCTCGGCCTTCGGAGCCTCGGCCTTCGGAGCCTCGACCTCCGGCTTCGCAGCCTCGGCCTTCGGAGCCTCGGCCTCGGCCTTCGGAGCCTCGGCCTTCGGAGCCTCGGCCTCCGTAGCCTCGGCCTTCGGCTTCGGAGCCTCGGCCTCCGGCTTCGGGGCCTCCGGCTTCGGGGCCTCGGCCTTCGGGGCCTCGGCCTTCCGGGCCTCGGCCTTCGGGGCCTCGGCGTTCGGAGCCTCGGCCTTCGGAGCCTCGGCCTTCGGAGCGGACTCGCCAGAATCGGGGCTGTCGTCGGGCTCGAGGGCGTCCGGCTCGAGCTCCTCGACGGCCGTCTGCTTGAGCACGGGCGCGGCGACGCCGAGGCCCATGAGGGTGTGCGGGCCGTCCGCGGCCCGCATGCGGCCGCGCGACGTCGGCAGCGGCGGCGGCTGCGAGCGCACGTGGGTGAGGATGGAGGGACGATCCGCCGACAGCGTGACGACGGAAGGCGCTCGCTCGGACGAAACCGTCAGGACGGGAGAGTCGCTGGCGGGGCGCGGGTCTCCCGCCCCGCCTGGCTCGGGGGACGGCAGCTGGGAGACGTACGACTGTTTGCGATCGGAGGGAGGGACGTCCTCGACCAGATCGATGTCGCGAACTTCCATCCGGCCCTCGCTCTGCGCCGGAGCGGCTACCATGAGGTTCGGCAGCGAGCGACCCTTCACGAGCGGCGGGAGCGGCAGCGTCACGCGCTGCGAGGCCTTCATGGCCGAGGACGACACGGGCGGCGGAGGTGGCGCGGATGGCGCGCGCGTCACCGGCACGGGCGGTGGCGTCGAACGGCGGGGCGAAGCGGACGGCGCCGCCTCCTCGATCACGCGCATGGAGACGGCCTTGCGCTCGACGAGCAGGCCGTCGAAGAACATCTTGCTCATGGTCGTGAGCGTCGTGAGATCGTCGAACGGCGATTCGTCCACGATGTTCCACAGCGAGCGCTTACCGTCGAACAGCCGGAGCACGCCGTTGAGCTCGTCGGGCACCCTCGGCAGCCTCTCCTCGAGCAGCTTGGTGTCGACCTCGTACACGACGTCGAGGGCGGGGAGTTGCTCCGCGATGCGGCCCCACTCGTCGATGCGGCGCATGCCCTCGAGCAGGATCGACTGGGTGGACGCCTCGATCGTCGGCGTGCGGTCCACGGGGCCGAAGTCGACGGCGAACTCGGCGTCGCGCCAGATGAGCATGCGGTACACGGCCTCCTCGCCCGCGAGGACCCCGGCCTGCGCGTCGATGAGCTTGCCGTCCCGAAAGACCAGAGTCGCGGTCGTCGACGCGCTCTTGAGCGTCACCGTGCCGCTCTTGCGAGAGACCTCGAATGTCTGGATGAGGTCCACCACCGTCATGTCGCGGATGGATCCCGCAAACTGCGTCCGCTTCGTGGAGAAGCCCCCGCGTCCGTCGGAGAACGCGTCGTGCGTCCGCCGGGCGAACAGGATGTTCACGCGCGCGAGCAGCTCGCGAACGAAGATGGGCTTCGTGAGGTAGTCCTCCACGCCGAGCTCGAGGCCGCGGATCTTGTCCTCCACGGACTTCTGGCTCGTCAGGAACACGACGGGCACGTGCTCGACCTCGGGGTTTCCCTTCAGGCGGCGGACGAGCGCGTAGCCATCGACCCGCGGCAACCTCGTGTCGCAGATGACGAGATCGGGGATCTGCTGCTGGAGGTGCGTCCACGCCTCCTCGCCGTCGCGCGCGGTGGTGACGCTGTACCCCGCCTGCTTCAGGCTCACCTCCAGGACGCGGAGGCTCCGCGGATCGGCGTCTACGACGAGGAGCTTCTGCTTGGCCACGACTCTTGGGACCCCGAAAGTTACGAGATTGAAGCGAAATCCTCGGGGACGCGGGCGTCCATGTCAACAAAAGCGTTGAAATTGCGCATTAATCGGCCGATCCGTCGCGGGCGTGCGTCACCGCCGCGTCCGCGCTCGACGAAGCCGTGTCCTTGACGCACACCCCGGCCGCGCACTGCAGCGGCGACTCGCAGTCCCGCTGGCGCGTACAGGGAGCGTGAACGCCCCCGCGCCCCTCGTCTCCCCCGCACGCGAGCCCCGAGAGGCAGGCGAGGGCGAGGACCGCGAGCGGCGCCGGCGCAGCGAGGACGAACCGCGTCACCGCCGCAGCTAGCCCGCGGGCGGCGGCTGGGGGGGAGCGGGCGCTCCGACGCGCGTGCCGCAGCCGGAGCAGAACTTCGCACCCGGCAGCGACTCGATACCGCAGCCGGAGCAGTACTTCTTCGGCTGGGCGAGCGCCGTCCCGCACTCGGCGCAGAACTTCCCGCCGGGCTGCGCGGTCTTGCAGGCGACGCACGTGACCATGACGCCACCGGGGCTGAACTGGGCTTGCGGTTGCTGGGAGGATGGCCCCGCCAGAGCGCTTGGCTGCATGGCGTTGGCCATCTGTCCCGCCATGTTCACGCCGACGGCCATCTGCATGCCCATCGCCCCCACGCCGTCGCCCAGCCCGTGGTCCGCCATCCCCTGGCCCGCGCCGATCATGGCCTGGCCCGCCGCGTAACCCTGGTAGCTCCCCGCGAGCTCCTTCACGTAGCGCGCGTCCTGCCCGAACTTCTGGTCGAGCTCGAACTGCCGCGCCTTCGCCTCCGCAGCCGCCGCGTCGATGGCGATCTGCTTCTTCTTGACCTCCCACCGCGCGTCGCTGAGCTCCTTCATCTTCGCGCGGATCTCGGCCATGAACTCCTCGGGGACGTTCGGCTCGATGGTCGAGATCTCGAGAATCCGGACGCCGATCTCGTTCAGGTTCGGCGCGCGCTGGATGAAGGCCTGGGCGAGGCGCTCCTTGTTGTTGAGGACGTTGAGGAGCATCCCCTGCTCCGCGACGGCGAGCTCCGTCACGACCGTACCCACGCTGAGCTTGAACTTGTCGGCGATCCACTTGGTCGTGGTCGCGTTGTCGCCGGCCGCGGCCTGGCCCACGTACCCCACGATGAAGCGCACCGGCTCCGTCACGACGACCGAGAACTCCCCGAAGATGCGGAGCGGCACCTGCAGGCCCGTGTTCGGGTCGACCACCTCGCCGCAGCTGCCCCCGAAGGGGATCTGCCGGAGCGGGGTGGTGCGGACGAAGAAGATCTCGGCGATGAAGACGTCGCCGCCGGTGAACTTCGTGACGATCGAGTTGAGGAACGGGATGTTCGAGGTGTGGAGCGTGTGGCGACCCGACGGGAGCACGCCGACGACCTTGCCATCCTTGAAGAAGACCGCGCACTCGTCGCTGTCGACGGTGAGCTGCGCGTACATCGGGACGTTCTGGTTCGGGTGCTTGTAGACGATGAGGTGCTTGGCCTGATCGTGGCGCGCGATCATCATCTCGCGCACGCCGCCCTGTACGAAATCGAAGACGCCCATCCCCGCTCCTTGTGTGAGGGTTTGTCACGACGCCCGCGTGGCGGACGACCGAGCCAGGATAACCCTTTTGCCGCCCCGCAAAAGGGGCGGAAGCGCGGCACGTAGTGAAAGGTGCGATGATTCCAATGGCTTCCGCGCGGAGCTATAAGGGAGGAGTGGAGCCTCCCGTAGACGTCACCAAGCTCTCCCCGCCGGCCCGCAGGATGCTCGATCCGGCCGGCCCAGCGCCGCTGAGGAAGCTCGCCGCGCGCGCGATCGCCCCGGGCCTCCGCCCCGCCGAGGCGGTGACCGTCTGCGTCCTCCTCGCCGAGTCGGGCGGCGAGGACGCGGCGCTCGCGCAGGCCACGCTCGAGAAGCTCCCCGCACCGCTCCTCAACGGCGCGCTCGCCTCGCCGGACCTGCCCGCGGGCGTCCTCGACGTGCTCGCGCCGATGTACGCGGGCGACATCGAGATCAGCGAGAAGGTCCTGACCCACGCGGCGATCGCCCCGGAGACGGTCGAACGGATGGCGGCGAAGGCGGGGGAGCTCGTATGCGAGCTCATCGCCGTCAACGAGGCTCGGCTTCTCCTCAACCCCCACATCATCGAGAAGCTCTACCTCAACAAGTCGACGCGCATGTCGACCGCCGATCGCCTCGTCGAGCTGGCGGTCCGCAACAAGCTCGTCCTGAACCTCCCCGCCTTCGAGCAGGCCACCAAGGCGATCGCCGGAGAGCTCATCGCCGAGCCGACCGAGGAGGCCACCTTCGACGACCTGCAGTTCCACGATGCGCGTGCGGTCGCGGCGGAGACCGTCCTCGGCGAGGGCGAGGACACGCACTTCGTCGACGACGACGGCAACGAGATCGTCATCGAGAAGGCGAGGCCGCTCTACGCGATCTGGGGCGATCTCCGCGCCCCCGCGAAGATCCGCCTCGTGCAGCTGGGCATCGAGGCCCTCAAGCGGACGAATGACGTCGAGAAGGACTCGCAAGCGGACGCCGGGGCGATCCGGCTGCTCGCCGTACGCGACACCAACCCGCTCGTCGCGATGGCCGCCATCAAGTCGCCGGGCCTGCAGGAGAACGAGGTCCTCCGCATCTCCTCGATGCGCAACGTCTCGGACGACGTCCTTCGCGTCATCGCCACGGATCGAGACTGGACGAAGTCCTACATGGTCAAGCTCAACCTCGTGTGCAACCCGCGCACGCCGTTCGCGTTCGCGGCCCGCCTCATCCCGCACCTCCGCGAGAACGACCTCAAGAACCTGCAGCGCAGCCACGACGTGACGGGCGCCGTGCGCGCCGCCGCGAAGCAGCACCTGTCACGCAAGCACTGACGGGCTACGTCGAGCGCTTCTGGCCGCGGAAGACGACGGTCTTCATCCCGACGTAGCTCGTCACGATCGCCGTGAGCGCGCCCGCGGCCCACGCGAGGGCGTGCCCGAGGTCGCCCTCGCCGCCGACCTTGGTCGCGAGGAGGATCTGGCTCACGATCACGTTGGCGCCGAGCGCGACGAGGTACAGGACGGCGAAGCGCGAGACCTGCTGCTTGAACGAGCCGCGCGCGCGGAACACCCAGAAGCGGTAGAGCGCGAAGGCGACGATGGAGCTCGCGACGAACGCCGTCACCTTCGCGATCCACGCCGCCCACACGGAAGCGAGGCCCAGGCCCAGCGCCGCCTCGAGCGCGACGGTGGCGGCGGCGGCGGCGACGAATCGACCCAGCTCGGCCGTTCCCGCGCGCGCGCGCTCGCGGATCGTGAGGCGCCCTGCCCCGCGCGCGGGTTCCTCGGCCGCGTCCGCCCCGGCTCGCGCCGCCGGGCGGACGCGCACGCGCGGGGCGTCGACCTCGACCGCCTCGTCGTCCTGCTCCTCGGCGTCGTCCTCGCGTTCCTTCGGCCGGGTCATGCGCGGATCATCCTACGCGCGGCGGATCCGCGCCACAGGAAGAAGCGGCCTTCCGGGGCCGTGCCGCGGGCACGTCACGACGCGGGACACGGGCCACGAGGGCGGTGGTGTAGCATGCGCCCGTGGCGACGCTCCTCCGCGCGGCAAGGCACCTCCTCCGCGTGCGCCTGTTCGTGCTGATCGGGATCACGTACGCGTGGTTCTGCCAGGGCAGCGAGGCCAACCAGGCGACCCGCTTCCTCCTGACGCGCGCGATCGTCGAGCGGCACGCCATCGACATCACGCCGGACCACCCGCACACGATCGACAAGAGCTGGAAGGACGGCCGCGCCTACTGCGACAAGTCCCCGTTCGTGTCCCTGGCGGCGATCGTCCCCTTCGCCCTCACGCGGATCGTGTCGGGCCCGCTACCTCCGCGCCTGAGCGACGCTCCGCCCGCGGAGCTCAGGTCGAGGCTCCACTTCGTCTCGTTCACCGTGGTGGGCCTCGCGGGCGTCGTGGCCGCGTGGCTGTTCCTCCAGATCGCGCTCCTCCTCGGCCTCACGCCGGGCCGCGCGGAGATCCTGACCGTCGGCTACGCGCTCGGTACCAACGTGTTCGCGTTCTCGACCGCGCTGTTCGGCCACGTCCCTGCGGCTGCGCTCCTGCTCGGCGCCTTCTACCTCGCGGTCCGCGCTCGGCTGGCGCCCGCGCCGCGCGAGCTCGAGCACCCGATCGCCTTCGGGGCGCTCCTGGCCACGGCGACGCTCACGGAGTACCCCACGGGCCTCCTCGCCGTGATCGTCGCCGCGTACGTGGCCTCCTGGGAGCCATCGCGTCGGAGGCTCCGCGCGCTCGTCCCTCGCGTCGCGCTCGGCGCCGCGGGGCCGCTCGCGGTCCATGCACTGTACACGTCGCTCGCCTTCGGCCATCCCGTCACCGTTCCGTACCGCTACCTGGCCTCGCCCATCTTCGCGGCGCACGTGAGCCAGGGGGTCCTCGGCCTCGGTGTGCCGACCGGCGTGGCGCTCGCGGGCGCGCTCGTGAGCCCGTACCGCGGGATCTTCTTCCTGTCCCCGTTCCTCGCGCTGTCGGTGTGGGGCTTCGGCGCGTGGTTGCGGCGAGGGCACCCGCGACTCCGCGAGGGGATCACCACCCTCGCGCTCGCGCTCGCGTCCCTCTGGGTGACGGCGTCGTACTACGCCTGGGACGGCGATCTCAGCATCGGGCCGCGGCACCTCGTCGCGTCGATGGCGTTCTTCGCGCTGCCCGCCGGCCTCTTCGCCATGCGGGGCTGGCGGGAGACCGTCCTCATGGCAGCGCTCGTCGGCGTGAGCGTGGTCCTCGTGTACACGGCCGTCGCGGTCCACCTGCAGCTGCCGAAGGGCGACGTCCGCCTCGCGAGTCCGATCTACGATCACGTGCTGCCGAGCCTTCTGCGGGGCGAGGTCGCGCTCCCGCGCGAGGGGCTCGGCCACGTCGTGGGCATGCAGGCGGACGCCGCGCACAACCTCGGGCAGCTCCTCGGGCTCCGCGGACTCGCATCGCTCGCGCCGATCCCGTGTCTGTGGGCCGTCGCCTACGCCGGGCCGTGGCTGGCTCGTCCCTCACGGGTCAGGGAGCCGGCGTGAGCGTCGCACGCGCGGCGCGCGCCGTCGTGGGAGCGCTCGGAGGCCTCCTGCTCGGGTACATCCTCTACGCGCACGCCACACAGGCGATCGTGGCGCGCGAGTACCGGAAGGGCACCGACCTCCGCCGCTTCGGCGTGGCCGACGATCTCGCGGGGCTAGAGGTGCGATCGAACGGGCTCGAACCGCACTTCGACGGAGGGCGGATGCGGATCCACGGCGCGCCTCCGGCCGCCGCGACCGTCTCCTTCCTCGGATCGGAGAGGCGCCTCGATCCCAGCCAGATCGTGCGCCTACGCTTCCGGATTCGTACGCCGGAGGGGGGCCCGCGCGCCCCCGTCGACGTCGCCGTCGGACTCGAGACCTCGCGCGGAGATCGCCACGTGGAGATCGCCATGCGGGACGGACCTGGGCCTGCGCTCTTCCGCATCCACGGCGATCGCTCCGCGACGAGCCGGACCGAGCCGCTCGCGCTGACGCTCTCCGAGACGGACGCCCGAACGCACGTGGCGGATCGCGACGGCGAGCATGACCTCGCGCTCCGCTTCGAGGCCGATCCTCGCCTGATCGTGCCCGTCCTGGACGGCGTCCCGCTCCCGGCCGTCGGAGAATCGGGCTGGCTCGCGGGCACGCTCGTGCGTCCGTGGATCGGCGTCCGGGCGCGCGAGGGCGGCGTGCCCGTCGACGTCGAGATCCTCGAGATGGAGAGCCGGGTCGTCCCGGACCACCTCGCGACGCCCCTCCGCTTCGAGGAGGACTTCAAGGGGGCCGTGCTCGATCCAGCGCGATGGACGGTCCTCGCCGCCGGCCCGGGGCTCGCCGACCTCTCCCTCGCCCCCGGCGCGGGGGGCCTGCACCTCCGCGGCACGTCACGGCAGGCCCAGGGGTTTCAGCTCGGCTTCCTGCTGCGGGGTCCCACGTTCCCGTTCGACGACCTGGATCTGCGCGCGACGTTCACCGTCCGATCGCTCGTCCGATCGGCTCTCGTGATCGGCGTGGGCGCCGAGTGGGTCATGCCGTGGTTCTTCGAGGTGGGGCTGGTCGACGCGCCGGCGGGCGACGGCGGCGGGCCCACCCTCGTCCCGTTCTGTCACGGCACGTTCCGGGGTGGGCAGGCGGGCTTCGAGACCTTCCCGCCGCCCCCCGGCTTCGATCCGCGCGCTCCGATCGAGGTGGGGTTCTCGTACGATCGCGCCTCCCGGACGGCGCGCTTTCGCGTGAACGGCGCGAAGATCGTGGAGCGCGCGCTGGAGCTCCTGCCCTACGAGGAGGTCCGGCTCAAGGTCGGAGCGAACTTCCAGGAGCCGGGCGCGTCCTTCGACGCCGTCGCGACGGCCCTGGCGCTCCGCCGGGAGAACTGAGCGTCGCGCCTCCCGCGCGCCTAAGTCCTTTACAATCGCCCCGGTTGTCTGCCAAGAAGTAGGCAGGATGGATGCGGACGGGAACGACCTTCCCGGGGACGAGGACTCTCCGAACGTGATCTCCGCCGCGACGGCGAGCCGGTTGTGGGACAAGTTCCGTGAGGGTGCCGGGGTGACGTGCCCGCGCGACGACGGTCCGCTCGCCGTCGCGGTCGACGGCGCCGCGAAGGCGTACCGGCTCGTGTGCACGTCGTGCGGCATGGCGTCGCCCTGGTTCGGATCGAGTGTCACCGGGATCGCCGTGCGCGGGCCGTCGCCTACGTTGGTCCCGCCGCCGGACGTGCAGCGCGAGAGCGACTAGGACCTCCGGCCCACGGATCGTTGGGTCAGCGCCCCCGAACGCGCGCAGACCTCACCCTCCCGGCCTCCCTCTCCCTCACGGGAGAGGGAGGAGCGCTGGCGCAACGTTCGCACCGCGGTGGCGACGTTCCCCCCTCTCCCTCTCAGGGAGTCCCTTGAGGCATCCCCTCATTTTCCTCACGTCGAGCCCGAG
>SXGT01198352.1_pt1 | contig 17178 bp, 13 predicted proteins | sample 3176221 | NCBI WGS metagenome assembly SXGT01 (sample SAMN11356862, study PRJNA531348) | freshwater metagenome | isolation source: freshwater sample F1-120 | place: China: Fuxian Lake, Yuxi | collected 2017-12-25 | reverse complement strand
GCATTAGCACCGACAAGTTCCACGCCCGCGGCCCCTGCGGCTTGCAGGAATTGTGCAGCTATAAGTATGTTGTGCATGGAAATGGCCAGGTGCGAGAGTAGAATTGAGATGGGGATCTGGGAGAAGGAACGACAGCATGCGCAATTTTGTTCGATGTAACTGGGCATTCGTTCTTGGCATTCTCGGTTGGGTAATCTACTTTGCCATCTTCCTCATTGTGTTGCTCGATTTGGACACGCCGATTCCTGTTGCGCGCGCATCCTATCCCATTGTCTTCGCCGCCCTCACTGTTTTTTTCATGCAGTTGCTGAGTCATCGAATTTTTCGCACATTAGGGACCGTCACGCCGGGTCGTTGGATTGTTGCGTGCATTCCCGTGCTCAATATCTTGTTTGCGACCTGGCTGGTTCTTTCGCTTCGGGATCCAATTGAAGTTGTGCGAGGGTTGCAAATAAGCCCGATCCAGGCTAGGTCGCCAAAGATTCCGACGGCATCAGGCAAATCACCCCGCGAATCAGGTGAATCCTTGCCAGACAGACAATTACCGAGTCAAACGTCGAGAACGACTGCGAGTGTAATGGTTGATTTGGCGCAACAAGCCAGTTCAGGTATCGCCGAACCGCGGCGAACCGCGGGCTGGTGGACATTCTTTTTGGGTGCAGGTTCGTCGCTGGAGATCTTCCCACCGCCCGAGCGAATTGACTGTGAACAAAGTGATAGCGAGGCGTTCGCCGAGGATTGGCAGGCCGTCGCCGGCGACATGTGGCTTGCAATTGGTGTACAGGAAAGCGAAACAACGGCCATTGGCCTATTGGATGGAAGTACGATCCAGGAGGAACGCGATGCCTCGCCCGAATAAGCCGTCCATGGCGGGTTGCCTCCTCCCGAAATCCTGGCAGCGTATGAACAGGTTGTTCCCGGTTCAGCCAAGGCGATCCTCGACGCTTTTGCGAAACAGTCCGACCATCGTCAAGCGATGGAACGACAGTCTTTATCGGCCCGCATCACGATCGCCCGCTGGGGACAAGTTTTCGGCTTTGTCATTGGCATGGCTGCGTTGATTGCCGGTGCGTTTTCTGCTTATCACGGGCAGCAAATCGCTGGGAGCTTCATTGGCGCAGGCGGAGTCATTGGCCTGGTCTCAGTGTTCGTGTTAGGGAGAATGAAGCTAGGTGAGACCACCGTTGACAAATAGGGGCCCCGGCAGTTTGGGCCACGACCAAAAAGGCTGTCTTTGGCAATGGCCAGGTGCGTGAATAAAACGGGTGTTATCGTCAACCGCGCTCGGCAAAGACGAGCGGTGCAATGGAAAAACTCGCGATGATGGGCGTCGCAATACTCGCTACCACCCTGTTGCCCCTGATGTTCCTGGCGTTTTTTCTCCTGGGCCGCTGTTGGCAACGCTGGCAGTCCGCGCCGGACCCCCTCACCGACGTCGCACGCCAACACTTCGAAATCTTCCAATCGGGCGAGTTCAACGAGACGGCCGTCGCCATCGCCAAGAGACGGTTACACGCCCTCTTCGAACGCGGCGGCGAGCGCGCTGCTGAAGCCAGTATTCGGCCCGGGCCCCACTTCATTTATCAGGTTCGTGCCCTGGCCGAGATCGGAACGGATGCCGCCAGTCGCATCCTCGAAAGGCAACTTCACCGCAAGCTCAGCGATAACGAGCTCGAACAAGCGTGGTACTGGATCGACCTGGCGTCGTCCCTGCGTTTGCTCAACCGTCAGGAGAGCTTGCCGCACTTGCTGCGCTGTTCGCACGCTGCACGGGAGTCCCCCTTGGGGCACTACTTCGCCGCCGAGACGGTGTGCATCCTCGGCTTTGCGGGCTATCTGCGCGAGCCGGAGACCGAGCTAGGGTCGGCAGCGCTGCGGCTCTTGCATCGCGTGGTGGAAGGGCTGCGCTTCGGCCTGCCTCCGCAGGTGATTCTCGAATCTCGACTTGGCGAATTGATCGAGACGGTGTGGGATCACCGTCCGCACGGCGCCGCGGCCTTGCATATACGCGTGCTACATGAAACGCTTCGTCTGCTGCGACGCGGCACGCATCTCAGGTCGGCGCTTGGCGAAGAGATGGCAGAGCCGGAGGCGCTCGATTGGCAGTTCTCACGCATTGCCTCGATCGAAAATCCTCTGCGTGCATTTCTGCGCGAATCGCCCGCCAAGCTGTTGGCCCGGATCGCCTCGGCCACGGGAAGTGAACAGGCTGACATTTTGCGGGCCGTCATCGACTTGCGTATCGAAGTTCCCCTGGAGCTAGCCTTGGCCAACGATTCGCTGGGCGAGAATCAGGGCTTGCTGATCGATGTCCTGCGCTGGTCGCGCGATCCACGTGCCGGGGCATGGCTGCGCGAATGGGCCGGCGCGCAGGTGCCGATGGCCAAACGAGCGAAGCATCGGCCTGAAGAGGAATCGCCTCGGGTCCCGTCGGTCAGACCGGATATTTGGTACGTTAACGTCTTACGCAGCCTGCGCGGGCATCCGTCGGTAGAAACCGAAAGATTCCTGCTGCTCGCGTGCCAGGACTGGGACCCGTCGGTGCGCATGGCCGCGCTCGGCAGTCTTGGCTGGTGGGAACCACTCGACGGTGAAGCGATCCGCGCATGTATGACACACCGTAAACGCGATCCGAGTCCCGAAGTCCGGCAAGTTGCGCGGGCTGCCCTGGCTCGCCTCGGCGAACGCGGCTCGCTCCACTGGTTCCGACAGGCGCTCTTTGCCGATGACCCGCATCAGGTCGCCGAGGCAGCCCACGTCATCGCCGACGAAGGGCTGACGTTGCTCTGGCCCGACCTGGATCGCCTTCTGGATTGCGACAATCCAAACGTGGCCCTGCATGCCCGCGAGGCCGTCGAGCGCTTGGCGGAGGAGATGGAGCTAACGCGACTGGATGTCGAGTAATCTTTCAGTGCGTTGAATTGGATCTATCAGGCCTTGCGAGCGTCAGAGTTTGCCCCACCGGGAAAGCACCTTCGGCGCGCACTCCGCCCCATTGAATGGAACTTCTGCAAGTACAGCTTACACCTCCACGCCTAGCGCCCGTAGCTGCTCCGCCAACCCTTCGTTGGGGCGATAGACGATGCCCTGGAAACCGATCGCACGCGCGCCCTCGATATTGGCTGGAATGTCGTCCACGAACACGCATTCGGACGCCTTCACGCGCGCGGCACGCTGGCAATGATGGAAAAACTCGGCGTCCGGCTTGCGCAGGCCGATGTCGTGCGAAAGCACCAGTTCGTCGAAGTGCCTTAGTACCGGCGCAAATTGCGAGAGATAGCGCCGGGCATGGATCGCATTGGTGTTGCTGCCGAGCACCAGACGATATCGCCCCTGCAGCTTCGGAATCAGTTCACAGACTTCGGGATTGGGCCAGAAGATGTCGGCAATAGCATGGGCGAGGAACTCGACATCGCAACGCAGTTGCCACAGGTGCTTCACTTGCCGCAAGAACACCGCCGGCGTCAGTACTCCACGCTCGACTTGCTCCTCAAGGGGACCGACATAGACCGAGGCATACATTTCCTCTGGCGTCAGCGACGTGAAAGGACGCAGCTTCTGCAGCGTCCGCTGGTGATCGAAGAAACCGACGACATTGCCAAAATCAAAAATGACCGTTTTCATGCGACTCCTTTGCCATTTATCAGTGCTCCCGGACGAATGTCCATGATAGTCCGGACTTCGCTTTACAAACAACACCAACTACGCCGCACGTTCGGCTTTCTTGATTCGTGCACCGAGATATGGCTTTTGATCGAACGGCTGCCACAATAGTGACATGAGCCTTCTTGTGAAAAACTTAGGTAAGACCTATCCGACACGCAGCGGCGATCTTGCGGTGCTGTGTGACATCAATCTCGCCTTACAGGACGGTGAAGCGCTTGCGATTGTCGGTCCGTCCGGCTCCGGCAAGAGCACCCTGCTCTACCTGCTGGGAACGCTGGAGCGGCCCAGCTCTGGGTCATACAAGCTTGGGGACAAGGAACCGTTCGCGCTGAGCGATGCGGACCTCGCCCTTTTCCGCAATCGATCGATCGGCTTCGTCTTTCAAGACCATCACCTGTTGCCGCAGTGCAGCGTTCTGGAGAATGTGCTGATCCCGACGCTCGCAGGCGGCTCGGAGAATCTGGAAGCTCGCGCCAGGCAATTGCTGGACCGCGTCGGGCTCTCGCAGCGTCTCGACCACCGCCCCGCCGAGCTTTCCGGCGGAGAACGCCAGCGTGTCGCGGTCGCGCGGGCCCTCATTCACAAGCCCCTGCTGCTGCTCGCCGATGAGCCCACGGGCAACCTCGATCGCAAGACCGCGCAGTCGATCGGTTCACTCCTGATCGAGATGCACCAGCAAGAAAAAACCATGCTCATCGTCGTCACGCACAGTCCGGAGCTCGCCAGGCAGTTGCCGCGGACCTTGGAAATGATCGATGGCACTCTGGGTGAATGCGTGGCCGGAGGAAACGCATGAGTTTCCTCCGCTTGCTGCTTCGCGATCTCGGCTATCATTGGCGCGGAAACCTTCCGGTGTTCCTGGGTATCACGCTGGGCTCCGCGGTCCTGACAGGCGCCCTGCTCGTCGGCGACTCGCTGCGTGGCAGCTTGAAATCGCTCACGCTCGATCAACTCGGGTGGGTCGATGAAGCGATGTTGCCGGGCCGTTTTTTTCGCGATGCACTTGCACAGGAAGTCTCAACCTCCCAGTCCGCCGCAGCGCTCCTCCTTCAAGGTAGTGCCTCGCATGGCGACATGCGCGTCGGCAAGGTCAACGTCCTCGGCGTCGATGCATCATTTTGGCCCGCGGAACGGATTCCGGAAGGGGCGCCGTTCTGGAACACTGACGAAAAAGAGGTTGTCCTCAATCAGACGCTGGCAAGCGCGCTCGGCGTGAAAGTCAACGACGAGATCACGCTGAATCTCCAGAAGCCCGACAATGTCCCGCGTGAATCCCTTCTGGGCAAGCGCGACGCCAAGGAGGTGACCCAGGCAACGACGGTGCGGGTGCGCCGAATTCTTCCGGACGAAGGGATGGCCCGGTTCTCCTTACGGCCAACCCCGGAGCCAGTGCGCAACGCGTTCGTTCCGATCCGCATGCTGCAACGGCGTCTCGATTTGGCCGGACGCGCGAACGCGTTGCTCGTCGCGGGCACGCCAACCGCAGACCTGCACGCAAAACTCACCCTCGACGATTGGGGCCTGCGCTATCATTCTCCAAAGGAGCGCGCCCAGGCCCTCATTCGCTTCCTGGCAGGCGACATCGAAGGGGCCAAGTTGAAGAAATTTCGCTGGGAAGGGCGTGTTCCCGATGCACTTGCAGCCGCCGCCGCCCTGAACAAAGGGATCTTGACCGAGAAGCAAGCCATCGCATTCTACGAGGAAGAACGCAACTACTATGTACTCGAGAGTCAGCGCATGATTCTCGAACCGCGCGTGGTCCGCGCGGTCGAGCGTCTGGTGCCACGCCAGCCGGTCGACTCAGCGTTCACGCCGCGCTGGTACGTAACGCCAATCGTGATTTACCTCGCCGACGGGATCTCCGATGGAACGAACGAAATCCCTTACTCCATCATCGCCAGCGACGATCAAGTCTACCTCCGGGACGGCAAAGAGATTCCGTTCATTGCGGACGACGAGATCATGCTCCTGGCCTGGCCCGGGATGCCGTTGCAAACCAAGCCGGGCGCCACGCTGACCGTTTCTTACTACTCGCCTGACGAACGCAATCACCTGAAGAAGGCCGAGGTCAAGCTCAAAGTCGTATCGCTGGAGCCGTTGGAAGGAAAGTTCGACGATCCCGATTTGACACCGGTCTTTCCGGGCATCACCAACAAGGTCAAGATGGACGAGTGGGAGAATCCACCTTTTCCATATGACAAGAAACGCGTGAAGGACGCAGACGAAGCGTTCTGGAAACGCTATCGCACCACGCCCAAGGCGTACGTCAACCTGAAGCTGGCGGAAAAGCTGTGGGGGAGCCGATTCGGCAACCTCACCTCCATGCAATTTCGCCTGGGCAAGGAGCATCCGGAGTTCTTCGCCGAAGCGCTGCTTGCCGAACTCAAGCCGCACGAGGGCGGTTTCGTCTTTCAACCTGTAAAGGCTCAAGCCCTCAGCGCCAGCGCCGGCGCCACCGATTTCGGGGTGCTATTCCTCTCGTTTAGCTTTTTCTTGATCGTGGCCGCCCTTTTGCTCGTCGGACTCCTCGTTCGGCTCAACCTTGACCGGCGCGCCAAAGAAATTGGTCTGCTTCTCGCCATCGGCTGGAGTCCTCGACGCGTGCGCTGGCTGCTCCTCGGCGAAGGGGTCGTGCTTTCTATCAGCGGCGCGGCTCTCGGCCTGGCAGGCGCCATGGTCTACGCCCATCTGATGCTCAAGCTGCTGTCCGCGAATTGGCCCGGCGGCGACGGGCTAAACTTCTTGCGCCTGCATGCGGAAGCGATGAGCTTCGCCATCGGTTTCACGGCATCCATTCTCGTCAGCATGTTGACCCTTTACTGGGCGACCGGCGTACTTGGTCGGCTATCGCCCCGTGCGTTGTTGCAAGGCGCAACCCTTGCGCCGACGCCCCTGGCTCGCGAAAAATCGGGGTACGCCCCCATGATCGCCATCCTTGCGTTGCTGCTGGCAGGATTGATGATTGTGATTGGGATCCGATCCGGCGCGCCCCAGGTTCAAGCGGCGATGTTCTTCGTCTCGGGCGGATTGATGCTCACGGCCGCTCTGAATGCCATCTGGGTCTCCTTCGGCTGGCTGAGTCACGATATCGCTCCCCAGCCAACGCTGGTCCGCCTGGGAATCCGCAACGCTGGCCGGCAGGCGGTTCGCAGCGTACTGACGGTCGGGTTGCTTGCCTCTGCGTCGTTCCTCATTGTCGCCGTCGAATCATTCCACAAGGGAACCGATCAGCACTTTCAAGAGAAAACCGGAGGCTCCGGCGGGTTTGCGTTCTTCGCCGAGGGGAGCGTGCCGGTGTTCGAGGACATCAATCACCCCAAGGTGAGAGCCGACCGCCTCGACGCGGTCGAGCTCCGCAACACTCAGTTCTTCCCGTGCCGGGTGCAAGCTGGCGACGACGCGAGCTGCCTGAATTTGTACAAAACGATCAAGCCAAGAATCATGGGCGTTTCCAAATCACTCCGCGAACGCGGCGGCTTCCACTTTGCTGCCAGCCTGGGACCGATTGACGCGGAGAAGACCAATCCGTGGCTGCTACTGGAGTCCCAAACGGACGATGCAATTCCCGCGATCATTGACGCCAACACGGCCCAGTGGGTGCTCAAAGTCGGATTGGGCGACACCCTTGAAGTCAACGACGGCAACGGCGACGCTGTCAAACTCCGCGTCGTTGCTCTACTCCATGAAAGCATCTTCCAGAGTGAAGTGTTGATCGCCGAGGAACACTTCTTGAGGCTGTTCCCTGGCCAGGAAGGATTCTCGTTCTTTCTCATCGACGCCGGCGAAATGGATTCAAAAAAGCTGAAAACGATCGAATTGTTGCTGGGCAAAGGCCTGGGGGACTTCAACCTCGACGTCCAGACCACGGCAAGCCGGCTGCAAGGTTATCTCGCGATCAACAATATGTACCTGGCTACCTTCCAGGCTCTCGGCGGGCTGGGCTTGATCCTGGGCGCCGTCGGGCTGGCGATCATTCTCTTGCGGGGCGTCTGGGAACGACGAGCGGAGTTGGCGCTGCTGCTCGCCCTCGGCTTTCGGCCCGGCCAACTTGCCTGGCTCGTGCTCGTGGAGAACGCGTTCCTGCTCGGCCAGGGGCTGGCAGCGGGATCCGTGTCGGCCCTGCTGGCAGTGGCGCCTCATCTGGTCGGAACCGGTGCACAGGTACTTTGGGGACGCATCCTCGGGTTGCTCGCGCTGGTGCTGGCGGCAGGCTTCCTGGCGGCAACGCTCGCAGTCTGGACCACGCTGAAGACCCCCGTGCTGACGGCATTGCGGCGCGAATAGAGTCAACACCCGCCTCTGCCACGCGGGACTAAACGATGGTTTCTCAACCGATACAATCCCCTTATTGATTCACCTGAACTGGACGAGGAGAGCGAAATGACTTCGAATATCTGGATTGCGTTCGTCGCTGGCGCCGTGATTTCCTGGGGCGTCTATGTACCGGTGCTGCATGAAGGGCAGTCGAAAATGGGCGGCGAGGGGGGCCCCAGCGCCGGCGCCGTTCGCGCCTTCTTGTGCGTCGGCATCGCTTACTTCGTCACCGCGGTCATCATCCCGCTGATCGCCTTGCAATTCGGGCTGGCGGGTACCGAGCCATTCCATTTCAACACCAAGGACGGCTTGCTCAACACTCGTGCGCTGGTGTTCTCTACTCTGGGCGGCATCGCCGGGGCGGCCGGAGCGTTATGCATCATCTTCTCGATCAAGAACGGCGGCAAGCCGCTCTGGGTTGCGCCGCTAGTCTTTGCCGGCGCGCCGATCGTCAATGCGATTGTCAGCATGCTTTGGCATCCACCGGAAGAGTTGGGCAAATCGGAATACACCCCCGGCTGGATCATGTTTGCCGCGGGTATCCTGTTGGCGGCGGCCGGTGCGGGATTGGTGCTGTATTCGAAGGGCTACATCGATCAGAAAACGCGTGAGTTAAAGCAAGCACGCGCCAAGATGGCTACCTTGACCGCAATGGCGGCCGACCCTACCGCGAATGTACCTTCGCCGTCCACCGGCATCAAGCCGGCGCCGGAAAGCGGTATTCAGGGGCATGGATAAGCGCAAAATATCCGCTCGGCGGTCGGGGGCGCGATGGTGCGCGAAACCGCCGAGCGGACCATGTTTTTGCAATCGATCCACGCACGCCACACTACTTCGGCAAATACTCAGCCGGAATTCCTTCGCGCACCTCGGGTTCCAGTTGCAGGGCCATCGCGAAATCACTGCGGGCCTTGTCCTTCTGGTCGAGGGTATGGTATGCCCACCCGCGGTTGCGGTACGGCGACGCGAATTCGGGCGCCATCTCGATCGCCCGCCCAAAATCGGCGGCAGCGGCCTTATGATCCCCCTTCGCCCCGTGGGCAGTGCCGCGGTTGTTGTAAAGGTTGGGATCCCGGCTCTCCAGGCGGATGGCCTGGTCGAGGTCGGCAAGCGCCTTGTCATATTCCTTGATCTGCGTGTAAGCGTTGCCCCGGTTGCTCAACGCCAAAGCGTTCATCGGGTCGAGCTTCAACGCCAGATCGAAGTCCTGTACGGCCTCCCGATATCTTTTCAGGCGATGCTTGGCATAGCCGCGGTTGATGAACGCATCCGTATACGTCGCATCGAGTTCAGCGGCGTGATTGAAGTCGGCCAGCGCGCGGTCGAGCAAGTTGATACTGAGGTACAACAGGCCGCGATTGACGGCAATCGTCGCGTCCTTCGGCTCCAGTTTCATCGCCTCGGTCAAATCGTTGATGCCCTGGGCCGTCTTACCCATGCGCTGCAAAAGCAAACCGCGGTTGATGTAAGGCGACGCTTCCTTCGGCTCCAGCTTGACCGCTGAATCGTAGTCGGCGAGGGCATTTTCGAGGTCATTCTTGGACATGTACACGACACCGCGATTGAAGTACGACTTGGCGTCTTTCTTGGCCTCGATCGACGCGGTGTAATAGGCAATGGCCTGATCAAAGTCCCCTTGCGCGAAAAGAGCGTTGCCTCGTTGGCGTAAATCGACCGCATCTTTCAGATCAATCTCTTTTTCGAGTACGCGGGAATCGCTGGGCATCTCATTCAGGATCTTTTCGAGCGGACTCTCGGTCTGGTCATCATCCGGCACGGCAGCGGGTTGCGAGCAGCCGACGAACATTCCCAACACGAGCGAGGTGAGGAGCTTGCGCACAGTTTGCCTTCCTTGCCAAAACAAGAGAAACGAGGTCCCTCGCTAGAATCGGCACAATCGGCATCGTTTCTTTGCACAAAGTTGGGGGGACTCGTCTCAATCGAAAATGAAATGGTTTCTGTTGCGTCTACGGGGCTCGCTCGGCGGTTTCGCGCGCAGGCGAGCGTCGAGCACCCTGAGCAATCGCTACCGGCCTGAACGCGAAACCGCCGAGCGGACTCCTTTTGCGCAGCAGATACCGCACATGGTAGAGGGGGAGGATTATTGCAAATGCAGACGTCGTCGCTCCAGCCAGCCGAGACAAAAGAACAGCCACGCCAGCCCCATGGTCCAACCGGCGACGACGTCGCTGAACCAGTGAGCACGCAGGTAGATGCGGCTGAAGCCCACCGCCAGCATCAATGCCGCCATCAGAAGCAACGCCGCCACCCGGCGTGGTCGGCGGCGCTGGGGCAAGATTAGAGCGTAGCCGAGCATGCCGTAGCCGATGGCGCTCGTCATCGAGTGGCCGCTCGGGTAGCTGGCGTTCGTTTCCATGACGGCGCGATCGGGAAGCGGCGGTTGCGGTCGCTTACGAGCGAAGAGTTCCTTGCTGCCTTGATTGAGGATGGCGCCGCCGACCATGATGGCGAGCCACGCGAGCGCAACTCTGCGATGGTTGATCGACGTCTGCCAGATCGCCCCCATGATGGAGAGCATCGCCATGGATGCAATGCCGCCGATATCGGTCAGAAACACCATCAGGCCCCAGACCGTGCGATGCTCCGCACTCCAGTCATGCCAGTACTGCGCGCAATGTAAATCAAACGCAGGCAACGCGTCGCCGTACACCAGCCAGGTCCAGAGCAGGAAGAAAATCGTCAAACCGATGGACACGCCGAAGAAAAACTTCGGCGGCGGCAACACGGGCACATGCGGCGGTTCGGGGGCAGCCATGAGTAGTTCCAGTACGCGGTTGAAGGATGCACTATCGTCGTCAGGCACCCTTGATTTGTCAATCGCTAATTGTTTTTTGCTAATTGTCAACTCCCTCCGCTCCCGTTAAACTTCTTCCATCACCCCGATTCCCGTCTGACAGGATGATTCCCATGATTCGACCCGCCGTGGCCTTTTCGGTTTTGCTGGCCGCCGCGGCACTTGCCGACGCGCAGCTCGCGAAGAAGGAAACCTCCGTGGATACGACGTACCTCCGTACGCTGGCAGAGACGCGCAGCTTTCAGCTTGGCCGACCGGTCCGTCCGAAGGTCACGCCGGATAACAAAGCAGTGCTGTTCCTTCGCTCCGAAGCACGCAAGTCCAAGCTCGGCTTGTTCGAATTCGACGTCGAAACGGGCAAAACCCGCGAACTTATTACTCCCGACCAGGTCCTCAAAGGCGCCGAGGAGAAACTTTCGCCCGAGGAAAAAGCCGCCCGCGAACGCATGCGCGTCAGCGTCGGCGGGTTTACGAGCTTTCAACTCTCCGACGACGGTTCGCTGATACTCTTAAGCCTGTCCGGCAAACTCTACACCATCGAACGCGCCACCAAGGCCGTACGCGAACTCCCCACTGGCAAGGGGTTTCTGATGGACCCCAAGTTCTCGCCCGACGGTAAGAAGGTTTCCTTTGTCCGCGCGCACGATGTTTACGTCCTCGACCTCGCCACGCAGAAGGAGACGCGCGTCACCACCGGCGGCACGGCCATGATCGAGCATGGCGTCGCCGAGTTCGTCGCCCAGGAGGAAATGGGCCGCTTCACCGGCTACTGGTGGTCGCCGGAAGGGGATCAGATCGCTTATCAGGAAACCGATCACCAAGGCGTAGAAGTCTGGCACGTCGCCGACCCGATTCGCCCGGAAGCGGAGCCGCAGCCGTTCTTCTACCCACGCCCCGGCAAGAACAATGCGAAGGTCAAGCTCGGTGTAACCAGCCTCGCCGGCGGAAAGACGACCTGGATCGAGTGGGACCGTGAAAAATATCCGTACCTGGCCACCGTACGCTGGTCGAAGAAGGCGCCGTTGTGCCTCACCGTACAATCACGCGATCAACGCGACTTGCTTCTGCTCGAAGCCGATCCCAAGACAGGCAAGACATCGACGCTCCTCTCCGAGAAAAGCTCGACCTGGGTCAACCTGCGCCAGGAGGTCCCACGCTGGCTCCCCGGCGGCGATAGTTTCCTCTGGGTCAGCGAGAAGGACGACATGCCCCGCCTCGAATTGCGCTCACGCAATGGCAAGTTCCGCCGCGTGCTGGTCAATGCGGACATCGGCTATCAAGGCCTGGTCAGCGTCGGCAGCGATGGCGACGATCTGATTTTCACCGCCAGCAAGAATCCCGCGGAAACCCACGTCTATCGCTTCTCGATCAAGGATCCATTCGATGAACCGACGGCACTTACCAAGGAAGAGGGGCTACACGGCGCCGTCTTCTCACGTGATCATGGCGTCTACGTCGTGACAAGCCGGACGATGAAAGCGATGCCCAAATCAATGGTGCATCGCAAGACCGCCAAGCCGGCGGGCGAATTGCCAAGCGTGGCGGAGAACCCGCAGCGGGCGCCGACGGTGGACCTGCTCGAAGTCGGCAGTAAGGAAAGAAAGTTCCGGGCCGCGGTCGTCTTTCCCAAAGATTACGACATCAAGAAGAAGTACCCCGTAATCGTCGATGTGTACGGCGGCCCGCATCACATCCACGTGATGGCCACGCAGAACCGCTGGCTGCTCGATCAATGGTATGCCGATCAGGGCTTCATCGTCGTCGCTGTCGATGGCCGCGGCACCCCCGGGCGCGGTGCGGCGTGGGAGCGCGCCATTTATCAAAGATTCGGTTCGCTGCCTCTCGACGATCAGGTTGCAGGCCTGAAGGCGCTTGCCGCAAAGTATCCGATGATGGATCTCAAACGGGTCGGCATCGACGGCTGGTCGTTCGGCGGATACATGTCGGCGCTTGCCGTCATGAGGCGGCCTGATATCTTCCACGCCGGTGTAGCTGGCGCCCCGGTCTGCGACTGGTACGACTATGACACGCACTACACTGAACGCTACCTCGGCGTCCCCCCCAAGGACGCCGACGCGTACAAGGAAGGTTCGCTCCTGACTTATGCTCAGGACCTCAAGCGGCCCCTGCTGATCTTGCACGGAACCGCGGACGATAACGTCTACTTCCGCCATTCGCTCAAGATCGTCGATTCGCTCTTTCGTGCCGGCAAGGACTTCGAGATGGTGCCTCTCTCCGGCTTGACGCACATGGTGCCGGACCCGCTGGTCATGGAACGCCTGCACGGGCGGATTGCGTTATTCTTTCAAAAACACCTGGGGCGCCCGGAATAAACCATGCCCCTCCCCACCACTCCACAAAAGCCGACGAGCGTCCAACCTGGCGGCGGCACCTGCATGGCGATCGAACTCGCCTGGGCTCGCTTGCGCAAGTTTTGGCTGCGCAAGTTCTTCCCTGGCTACGTCCAGGCGATGCAGGTCAAGCGCGTCGGTGAATGCCCCGACTGCCCCCACGACATCATCGATTCCCGCGATCTCAAGTACACGCGTAACGTCTGCGGTTATTCCTTCAAGCCCGAAGATGATCCATACGCTTACCGCAACCGCCTCGGCTTCGCACGCCATGGCTTCGCCGAGATGTTGCTCTTCACACTGGCGTATTTCCTCCTCAACGCGGGTTTCGCCTGCCTTTTCGCGACACTGCAATGGCCGTGGCTCATGTTGCTCCCCTTCGTCGCGTTGTCGCTGGTCGAACTGGAGATCATCACGTTCTTCCGCGATCCCGAACGTATCATTCCGGCCGACCCGCAAGCCCTGGTCAGCCCGGCCGATGGCACCATCACAAACGTGGAGGAGATCGAAGAGCCAGAACTCGGCAAGGTGCTGCGCATCAGCATCTTCCTGTCAATCTTCAACGTTCACGTCAACCGCTCCCCTTTCGACGGCGCGGTGACCGACGTTCGCTACTTCCCCGGCGCGTATCTCGACGCCCGCAATCCCGAGAGTGCTGTGCGCAACGAGCAACTCTGGATCGACATGGTCGAACCGACATCAGGACGTCCCATTCGCGTCAAGCAAATCTCTGGCGCCATCGCCAGGCGCATCGTCTGCTGGCTGAAGTCAGGCGACCTGATCAAGAAGGGGGAGCGCATTGGCATGATCAAGCTCGGTTCGCGTACCGACGTCCTGATTCCGTCCGGAAGCGCCAGTGAAGTGTGCGTCAAAGTCGGTGACAAGGTCGCGGGCGGTGCAACGATCTTGCTGAAATGGGCGTAGCGCCAGGCAATCGGCCCCGGCGACCTCGCGGCCTGCAAAAAGTTTACTCAATTCAACGGCCAACTTTGCCGATTCCTCCGAATGACAAACCGAGGCGACAGAAACTGACTACCCAGCCAGCCTGTCCTCCACCGATTCGCACTATTGGCCAGATATTGCATCCCAGGGACCAGCCGCCACCTAATCATCTTCTCTATCTTTGCGTGCTTTGGCCGTATGGGAGAAATTGGTCTGGTTTTTCAATCCCGATATCTCGTATAGGTGGAAGCCTGCCGAAGCACTGTCCTCACCCCACTTGTTTTCTGCCTCTGGGGTGGAAGGAAGCGTGCCCCTGGAAACGGATGTCCAGGGAGAGAACGCTGGCGTCCCGCCCGACGCCACCCAAGGAACTGGGGGAGCGAAATGGCCTTTCCAGCACGTTGTCGAGTCCACTCCAGCGCCGTGATTTCACCGGAAGCAACGCTCGGCGAAAACGTCGAGGTCGGCGCGCTCGCGGTCATCGACGGTCCGGTCACCATCGGCGCCAACAGCGTCATTCGGCCCGGCGCATACCTCTATGGCCCGCTGAAAATGGGACAGAGCAACGTTGTCTTCTCCGGGGCCGTGCTCGGCGAACGACCGCAGCACCAAAAATACAACAACGAACCGACCTGGCTTGAAATCGGCGATCGCAATACCTTTCGCGAACACGTTACAGTCCATCGCGGCACCACCTACTCGATGAAAACCGTGATCGGCGACGACAATTACTTCATGGTCAATAGCCACGTCGCCCATGATTGCGTCGTCGGCACTCGCTGCATCCTGGCCAATGGCGCGCTGGTAGGCGGCCATTGCGTGCTCAGCGACAACGTCATCCTGTCCGGCAACACGGCGGTGCATCAGTTTGTTCGCATCGGCCGACTCGCCATGATTGCGGGCGTTTCAGCGACACAAAAGGATATCCCGCCGTTCATCATCCAGGTTGGGCTCGATAACATCGCCGGCATCAATCTCGTCGGCATGAAACGCGCCGGTATCTCCCGCGAGCAAATCCATGCCGTTCGTTGTGCATTCAAGATGCTCTTCCGCGAAGGCCTGGTTCTCCCTGCCGCCATGGCGAGGATGGAGAAAGAACTCGGCGAATTCGACGTCATTCAGGAAATGCTCACCTTCCTGCGTGGCTGCTCCAAGGGCATCAACTTCATGCGTAATCGCATGCAGGAAGAGATGGCGGCCTGACAATTCCCATGCTTCGTCGCCATCGATTGCATCGTTGAGGCTCGCTTGGCGGTTTCGCGCAATGGGTGGCCTGCTTGACATCTCCGGCATTCCTCCGCTATAAAGCCTTCGGGCGAAATCCATGCTTCGAAATGCGGAGAAGGTCCATGCCGGCTCGATTCCCTACTTTTGAAGTCATCGACGATCGGATGGCAGAGATTCTTGCAAAGAAAACTGACACGGAACGCCTGGCGATGGTCGATCAAATGTGGCGATTTGCGCAAGATCTGGTTCGCAATAACCTTCGGAGTGAACATCCGGAGTTGACCGAGGAGGAAGTAAATCGCATGGTCGCGCGGAGACTTTCGCATGGAGCCGTCTGAGCTATTGCGAAGGCTGGCCGAGGTGCTTGATCGTCAAAAAATCCGCTATCTCGTAACCGGATCCGTGGCGACAACGACGTATGGCGAAGCGCGATTCACCAACGATATCGACGTCGTCGTTGAGTTGGGCCTGCATCAGGTGGATGCCTTCTATGCGGCCTTTCCGGCCCCAGAATTTTATTGTTCACGGGATGCCATCATTCAGGCAATTCAGCAGCACTTTCAATTCAATGTTCTTCATCCCAATTCGGGCTTCAAGATCGACATCATCATCCCCGACGACAGCGATTTCAATCGCGCCCGCTTCAACCGGCGAGTGCGCATTGTGGGATCAGACGGGCATGAGAGCTGGTTTGCCTCGCCTGAGGATGTCATCATCATGAAGATGGCATACTTCAAGGAAGGCCAGTCGGAAAAGCACCTCCGCGACATCGCCGGAGTGTTAAAAATCAAGGGAGATAAGGTGGATCGAGAATACATTGCGGCCTGGGCCGACCGATTCCAATTATCGGATATCTGGCGTGCGATTCTCGAACAAGCAGCCAAGTCGTAGAATACCACCTACGTCCTCGCACCACAGGCACAAGGTCCATGAGCGAACCCAAAGGCTCCTTCTCCTTCATCCGTCTCGGCTGTCCGAAAGCGCTCGTCGATACCGAACGCATGCTCGGCAAGCTCGCGCAGGACGGCTACACCTTCGCCTCCGAGGCCGAGGGGTCCGACGTCGTCGTCATCAACACCTGCGGATTCATCGAGGCGGCACGCCAGGAATCGATCGGTGTCATTCGCGAAATGCTCGCCCTCAAGGAGCAGGGCCGCGTTGGCTCGGTCGTCGTTGCAGGCTGCCTGGCGGAACGCAAGCACGAGGATTTGCTGAAGGAACTTCCCGGCATCGATCAGATCGTCGGCGTCTTCGGCCGCGAGGAGATCGCCGACGTTGTCGATCGCGCCGTGATGCGCCATGCCGAGCAGCGCTCGCTCTTCCGCCCTGCCCCGGTGCGTGCCCTTGAAGACACGGCTCGGCTCCGCATCACGCCGCGGCATTTCGCTTACCTCAAGATCTCCGAAGGCTGCGATCGTACCTGCACCTTCTGCGCCATCCCCGGCATGCGCGGCAAGCATGTCACCAAGCCAATTGAGGAAGTTATCCGCGAGGCGAGGGAGTTGGCAGCCGACGGCGTCCGCGAACTCATCCTCGTCGCCCAGGACACAACCTACTACGGCCTCGACCTGTATGGCCGAGTGCGCTTCGCAGAGTTGCTGCGCGAACTCGACAAGATCGACGGCATCGAGTGGATTCGCGTCCTTTACCTCTACCCGATTTTCTTCACCGACGAGTTGATCGAAACGATTGCCAACTCGAAGAAGGTCATTCCTTATCTCGACATGCCGCTCCAGCACATCAATGACCGCACATTGAAACGCATGCAACGACGCGTGCGCCGGCCGGAGATCGAGGAGTTGCTCGGGACACTGCGCGGATCGATCGCACACCTGACGCTGCGCACGCCCTTCATCGTCGGCT
>SXGT01785085.1_pt1 | contig 17182 bp, 13 predicted proteins | sample 3176221 | NCBI WGS metagenome assembly SXGT01 (sample SAMN11356862, study PRJNA531348) | freshwater metagenome | isolation source: freshwater sample F1-120 | place: China: Fuxian Lake, Yuxi | collected 2017-12-25 | reverse complement strand
GGTGCCTTGGATACTCAATGGATTGTTCAGGAAAGTGTCAGGTGGAGGTAGTCGTCGCTGAAAACACCTTGGATTCCCTGGAATTGAGGTCGAAAAAGGGGCATTGATTGGATAAAAAAGGCAAGAACTCACGATGAACTTTGCGGAAAGCTGGCAAAAAATGAACCCAAAAAGCACGAATGCAGGCCCGGACCCTTTTCGGGTTTCGCTTAAAAGGTGATCAACCTGAATCATCCTCCTTCTCGGTTGGCTTTGGAATAGGATTGGGATGGATTCCGCTGGGTAATGAAAACCTACTTTTGAGAAACCAATTGTTTACCCAGGGCCATTGGCCAGATTGGCATTGGCCTTGACTAATTGTTGAGGGATTTGTCCTGTTTTAGGGCCAAAACCAAGTCCAATTCAGGACTGCAGAACCCGTTCACCATCCAAAATCGGTTGGAAGGGTTTTTCAAGGACGACAAACAAGTGGAACGGGATATCGAAAGGGCAAATGCCGCCCTAGGCTTTTTGCCAAACCCAACCCCTTTTGGTGAGAGGCCACCTATAAATCAATGATTAAGAATCCATTGAAACTTTTGTGTGTGTATGCCAATACCGATTTCCCAAAGGAGGGATTTCCAAGTAGTTGATTGTATAAGGATTTAAGAAAAATAGCGACGACTGGATTTGAACCAGTGACCTTGGCCTTATGAAGACCCTGCTCTAACCCCTGAGCTACGCCGCCCTGTGGGGAAAGTTTATCGCAATTTGGGGAAAAGTCCATGGGTAAACGGTAAAACAAGAGGGCGGGCGGAAGGTTTTAGAGGGCGAGCAGGCCATTCATGGAAACGGATTTACCCTGGTTTAAGGAAGGGTTGGCTTTTACTTGCACCCAATGTGGGGATTGTTGTACGGGAGACCCCGGATTTGTTTGGGTAAATGACCAGGAAATAACGGAGATAGCCGGGTTTATCAGGGTGCCGGAGCGGGAAATTCGGGAGTTTTACGGCAAAAAAGGGCCCAAAGGCATTACCCTTCGGGAAAAACCAAACGGAGACTGCGTGTTTTTTGAGCGCGGGAAGGGTTGTGTCATTTACGAAGTGAGGCCTACCCAGTGCCGGACTTGGCCCTTTTGGGAAGGAAACATAAAAACGCCCGAATCGTGGGAAAGAACATGTCAAATTTGCCCAGGAAGCGGGCAGGGCCAGCTCATTAAAGTGGAAGAAATCCTAACCCGAGCCAAGCTCACCAAGGTTTAATCTCTCTTTGAAGGAATTGGGTTGATGTAATCTCGTTCCAAGTGCATAATATACCTTGAGTTGAGGATCAAAACCACCATCCCCAGGTGGTTGGAAAAAGCATTGGATGAGATTGTGCTAACCGTTTCTTTTGTGATGGCTTTATTGGTATCGTTGCCGCATGAGGTGACCCCTTTGGACAAAGGTTGGGCTGAGGTTGGAGCCCCCTTTGTAAAGAAACATTGCATGGCCTGCCATCAGGGTTCCAAGGCCAAGGGGGGGGTTCGCCTGGACAAGCTGGTTGCTTCGGCAAAAGAGGCAGCAGGACAGGTGGAGCTTTGGGGGAAAGTGGCCGAGCAGGTGCGGACCCGGGCGATGCCGCCCGAGGGCAAACCCAAACCCGATCCGAAATCCATGGACGGTCTCAATAGCTGGATTGACAATTCGGTTTTGAAGTTGGCTTGTGCGGGTCCAGGCCACCCGGGAAAAGTGACCGCCAGGAGGCTAAACCGCACGGAATATTCGAATTCGGTCCGTGATTTGTTGGCTTTGCAAGGGGGTAATCCTGCGGAGGATTTGCCGGCGGATGATGTGGGTTATGGGTTTGACAACATTGCGGATGTGTTAACGGTTAGTTCTCTCCATTTGGAAAAATACCTTGCCGCAGGGGAAAAATATGTCGGCCAGGCTCTTGCCAGTCCCATTTCCCGGACCAACATGAAACTTCCGCACCCTAGTACCCTGAAAGCGGACAATTTGAATGGACCCATTCGGGCATTTGTAGAAAAAGCCTATAGGCGCACAGTCACCGATGCGGAATTATTGAAGTACAACAAATTGGCCCTAGCGGTTTCCGCCGAGACCAAAGAACCGATTCAGGGATTGGCAGCGGTATTTCAAGCTGCCTTGGTCTCTCCGAATTTCCTGTTTCGCATTGAACCGGATCCGGTTGCCCCGGCCACTTTTCGCGATCTTACCCCGTTTGAGCTAGCCACCCGGCTGAGTTATTTTCTTTGGAGTTCGACGCCCGATGCCGAGCTGTTTAACCTGGCCAAATCGGAGGAATTGAAAAAACCCGAGGTTTGGGAAGCTCAAGTCAAAAGGATGCTGAAAGATAAAAAAGCAGAAGCATTTGTCAATAACTTTGCAGGGCAATGGCTCAATTTGCGCAACCTGGACACGGCGCAACCAGATTCTGGCCAATTCCCCCGTTTTAATGAACCACTGCGATTCAGCATGAAACGGGAAACGGAAATGTTTATTTCCCATGTGGTCCGTGAAGACAGGCCGATTCTGGATTTGATTGAAGCCAATTACACCTTCCTCAATCAATCCTTAGCCAGGCATTATGGGCTTCCCCGGGTTACCGGAACCGAAATGCGCAAGGTGGACCTAACCTCGGAAGAGAGGGGAGGGATTCTTACCCATGCCAGCATCCTTACCCTTACTTCAAACCCAACCCGAACTAATCCCGTTAAGCGGGGCAAGTGGATTCTTGAGGTCTTATTGGGGACGCCACCCCCACCCCCCCCACCAGGAGTGGAGGAGTTAAAAGAGGACAAGAAATCGCAGCTATCCGGGACCCTCCGGGAACGGATGGAACAGCATCGGGCTGACCCCAGTTGTGCCGTTTGCCACCAAAAACTCGATCCCTTGGGATTTGGTTTGGAGAATTTTGATGCGGTGGGAGTATGGAGATCGAAGGAAAACGGAAAGAAAATCGACAGCACAGGGGTCCTCCCCGGCGGGGAAAAATTTGATGGACCGAAGCAATTAAAGACGATCCTTTTAGGGAAGAAGGAGATCTTCACCCGAAACTTGGCGGATCGCCTTTTGACCTATGCCCTTGGTCGGGGCCTCGATGCCTCTGACCGGTGCATCGTGGATAAAATAGCCGAGGCGTGCATCAAGGGTGAATACAAAATGAGTGTTTTGATTCTTGAGGTGGTGCGAACCGAGGCATTCCGTAGCAAATCCATTAAGAAAGCTGCAGGAGGAGTATCATGAAACCATTGCTAAACCGAAGGACACTTTTAAGAGGTTTGGGAACGGCGATTGGCCTCCCTTATCTGGATGCAATGGCTCCCGGGTTGGATTTCACGCCTGGGCTTTCCGCCAAGGCACCCGTATCCCCCCGAAGATTGGTTTATATTTATGTTCCCAATGGGGTGCATATGCAGTCGTGGACTCCTTCCAAAGTGGGGGCTCTGGAGGAACTTACCCCGACCTTGGCCAAGCTGGAACCATTTCGGAAACAAATGATCCTTTTCAGTGGACTTACCGCGGATAAAGCTCGTGCCAATGGCGATGGGCCTGGGGACCATGCCCGGGCCATGGCAAGCTTTCTGACCGGTCGGCAGGCACGAAAAACCTTTGGGGCCGACATTCGGACCGGGATTTCCGCAGATCAGGTAGTGGCCCAAAAAGTGGGAAACCAGACCCGTTTTTCGTCTCTTGAACTTGGGATCGAACGGGGTATTAATGCAGGCAACTGTGACTCGGGGTATAGTTGCGCCTATTCAGCAAACATTTCCTGGAGGAGTGAAACCACGCCTGTTCCCAAGGAGATTGATCCCAAGGCCATTTTTGAGCGATTATTTGCAGACCCCAAATTGGAGGCGGCCCAAATTGCCTCCCATGCCAAAAGGCGTCGAAGTATTCTCGATCTTGCCATGGAGGACACGAAAGATCTCGAAAGGACCTTGGCGGGTTCCGACAAACGCAAACTGGATGAATATTTGACCAGTATTCGGGATGTGGAAAAACGGTTAAGCGCAGCCTCCAGCGAAAATCACCAACATGCTCCGGTCAAGGCCCCTAGTGGGGTGGTTAAACCGAACGGTATTCCTGGTGGTTATGGGGAACATTTGGCCCTCATGTCGGATATGCTCGTCCTTGCCCTGCAGGCAGACCTTACCCGCATTGCTACTTATGTGTTTGCCAATGAAGGCTCCAATCGCAGTTACAAATTCATTGAGGTGCCCGAAGGCCACCACGAAATTTCGCACCATGGGCGTGATAAGGCCAAGCAGGCAAAGCTTGAAAAAATCAACAAGTTTCACATCGATCAATTCCACCATTTTCTGGCTGGGTTGTCCGCGATAAAGGAAAATGGTAAAAGCCTTTTGGATCAGTCGATGGTTTGTTATGGTTCAGGCATTTCCGATGGTGATGCCCACAACCATGATGAATTGCCTTGTGTATTGGTTGGAGGGGGAGGTGGCAGCCTCAAGGGAAACCGGCACATCCGGGTTGGCAAGGAAACCCCGATTGCAAACCTGCATTTATCCCTTATTGAACGGATGGGAGTGCAAGCGTCGGTTCTGGGTGATAGTACGGGACATTTGGGCGGCCTTTCCTGAAAATCATGTTGCTGTCCCCGGCAACGGAGCGATCGCTTCGGTTGATTTATCAGGAAGCGGATGCCGCGGTGGAGGGTGCTGGGCCTGTTTGCAGGTCCAGCGGTCGATGTTGCCGATTTCGGGAATGGGGACATACCCTATTTCTGAGCCGTCACGAAGCCGAATTCCTGCTTGAAGGGGCCCCGGATTTTGAAGGGCCCGTGGACGATTCGTTTTGCCCGTTTCAAATGGGGAATGTATGCACCGCCCGGGAACATCGCCCCTTGGGGTGCCGGGTTTACTTTTGCGATCCTGGTTATCAAAATACCATGCAGGATATTATGGAGGTGGGTATCACCAAACTGAAAGCCCTTGCCACCAGGGAACCTGCGGGGTGGGAATATGGTCCGCTTCATCGGTTTTTGCAGGAACATTTGGACAAAAAGCAGTCGGAAACGCCTGGAGATTCCTGATATGAAATGCAGGGTTTGTGGTTGGATCGGTTTGGCCATTCTTGTTTCAGGGATTCCAAGCCAGGCCAAGGCTGGTGATTGGCCGGGTTGGCTTGGACCCAGGCGGGATGGCAGTTCCCCGGAGGTGATTGTTCCATGGTCGATGGAATTAAGTCCCCTGTGGAAAATCCGGGTTGGAGAGGGGCATTCCAGCCCGGTAATCCACCAGGGAAAAGCTTATCTGCATTTCAAGACTCCGGGCAAGGAAGCGGAAACCCTCCTTTGTGTATCCCTGAAAGGGGGTAAAACAGTTTGGGAATCCCCGGTGGAACGAAATTCGTTTGCCAACAGTTTTGGTAATGGACCAAGGGCAACCCCTCTCATTCAAGGGGACCGCATCTATACTTTTGGGGCATCGGGACAGGTTGCCTGCCACTCCATTAGCGGATCGTCAGAGGGAAAAGTGATCTGGAAACGGGACTTATTGAAGGCATTTGATGGGAAAAACCTCTTTTTTGGGGCCTCCGCTTCCCCTTTGATTTCGGGCAATGCCCTTCTCATTCCGGTTGGGGGAAAGGATGCGGCCATGGTTGCCCTCGATACCAAAGACGGGAACACCCTTTGGCAAAGCATGGACGACAGGGCGACCTATGCAAGTCCTGTTATCATGGACAATAAAGCACTTTTTCTTTCCCAAAAAGGCCTTCAGGCCATTCGCCTTGACGATGGCAAACCCCTTGGCCATTTTCCCCTGGTGGACAAGCTCAACGAAAGTGCCACCACGCCCTTGGAAACCCCCCATGGGATATTCGTTTCGTCGGTAACTTATGGTGGGGCGTTTGTGAACAAAGGCCAAGGCCCGGATTTCCTCAAACCGCTTTGGAAAAGTCCGATCCTTTCCTGCTATTTTTCCACCCCTGTTGCAAGTGCCTCAGGAGACGAGTTGTACATGGTAACAGGGTCCATTTTTCCTCCACCCAGTTCCACATTAAGGTGTGTCGACACCCAAACGGGCAAGGTCCTTTGGAGTCGGCCAAAATCGGGGAAATACCATGCAGCCCTCCTTCGCCTTGGGGATGGAAACATGTTATTGGTCGACGATTATGGGTTGCTAAGGCTATTCAAACCGTCCCGGGAAAAGTTTCAGGAACTGGCTGTTTCCAAGCTTTGTGGGGCGACCTGGGCCCATCCCGCCCTGAGCGGGGGAACCCTTGTTATTCGTGATGAACAATCGCTTTTGGCCGTTCAACTCCCTACAAAATAAATCCAACCGAAGGTTTGGGTCCTTTTCGGTTGGAATGGAATTAGAACTGGCGGAATGCTAGGCGTTGTAAGTACTGCTTGCGGTGGTGCCGCCTTTGCCTGTCCAATTGGTATGGAAGAACTGGCCCCTGGGTTTGTCGAGACGCTCGTAGGTGTGGGCCCCGAAATAGTCCCTTTGGGCCTGCAACAGGTTGGCGGGCAATCTTTCGGTCCGGTATCCGTCAAAAAAGGCCAATGCGGTGGATAGGGCGGGTACAGGAATTCCCGCTTGAACGGCACAGGCTACCACCTGTCGCCACCCCGCCTGACAACGGTCAATCTCACCCTTGAAATAGGGATCCATCAACAGATTTTGAAGGTTGGCGTTCTTGTCGAAGGCGTCTTTTATCTTGCCAAGGAATCGACTGCGAATGATGCACCCGCCCCTCCACATCAGGGCAATGCCACCATAGTTCAGGTTCCAGCCATTCTCCTTGGCCGCAGCTTTCATCAACATGTAGCCTTGGGCATAGCTGACAATCTTGGAGGCATAAAGGGCATCGCGAACGGCGGCAACAAATGCCTTGCGGTCGCCAGGGTTTTGGATAGTCCCCGAGGGGCCTCCAATGACTTTTGCCGCTTCGACCCGCTCCGTCTTCAAGGCAGAAACACAGCGGCTAAACACCGCCTCCGAGATTAAAGTAATGGGAATTCCACAGTCCAAGGCACTGATAATGGTCCATTTTCCTGTGCCTTTTTGCCCGGCAGTGTCAAGGATGTTGTCTACCAGGTGGGTGCCATCGGTATCCTTATAGGCAAAAATGTCCCGGGTGATTTCGATGAGGTAGCTGTCCAAAACTCCGGTGTTCCATTCGCCAAACACCTCGTGCAATTCTTCATTGGAAAGGCCAAGGCCCCGATGCAAAAGCTGGTAGGCTTCACAAATAAGTTGCATATCACCATATTCGATCCCGTTGTGAACCATTTTGACAAAGTGACCCGAGCCACCTTCGCCCACCCAGTCACAACAGGGGGACCCATCATCCACCTTTGCGGAAACGCTTTGGAAAATGGCCTTCACATGGGGCCATGCTTCCGGGGATCCGCCGGGCATAATGCTGGGGCCATGGCGTGCTCCTTCCTCCCCACCGGAAACACCTGTTCCAATAAAAAGGATCCCTTTTGCCTCAAGTTCCGCGGCCCGGCGGGAAGAGTCTGTGTAAAGGGAGTTTCCACCATCAATGATGATGTCTCCCTTCTCCAAATGGGGGACAATTTGAGCGATAAAATCATCAACAGCAGAACCTGCCTTGACCAGCATCATCACCCGCCGCGGGCGTTTGAGTTTGGCAATCATGTCCGGGATGGAATGGGATCCTATGACTTGGGTTCCCTTGGCTTCATTGGCAAGGAAATCATCCACCTTGGAGACGGTTCGGTTGTAGGCCACAACCTTGAATCCATGGTCATTCATGTTAAGGATGAGGTTCTGTCCCATAACCGCCAAGCCAATAAGGGCCAAATCGCCTTGAGGTTCCATGATTTCAATCTCCAAAGGGCAGGTTTTCGGGTCCAAATCGAATGGGATGGGACCGTACCTTAGGTTTTATAGGTCCCAAGCCTCCCAAAAGCATGATAATGTTGCAAATTCTGATGAATTCGGGGATTGTTCTAATGAATATATGCTGAGAAATGGAACATTAGTCTGTTTTTTTGAAGATCCACTGGTTATGGGTGCCTAATCAGTGGTAAAATGACAGGGTAACTGAAAAGTGGAGGAGTAGGAAATGAGTGTTATGGATTATTTGTTGGTGGCTTCTTTGGTGAGTTTGGCTTTGTTTGCATTTTTGCAAAGGCGATCCTTTGTGATCAGGATTGAAGATCTTGAAAGCCAATTGCGGAAAAAAGACCGAACCGCCCACGCCGTTCAGGAGATTTTGGAAAAAGGGAAACGGTCCAAAGACTTGTGGAAAACGGTCTCGGATAGTGGCAGCGATTTGTGGCGAACTGCTTAGTCAGCAATCGCAAAATAGGATAAATGTGAGGAATGCCCCGAGTAGGACTCGAACCTACAACCCGCTGATTAAGAGTCAGCTGCTCTGCCATTGAGCTATCGGGGCCGCCTTGGGGCCTTACCTCAGTAATATACTCCCCTTTTGGCCCTTCGTCTTTGAAATCCGCCCAATTCGACGCACCCGCAAGAATGGTGGGTTCATTCTTGGCTTGGGCGGTTTGTTCCCGATTCCCTCTCATTGCGTCCGAATGCGGGTTGGATTGGCAACTGGCCCCATTGGAACCGATTCAAAAACCTTTAAACGGCTTTCCAGCCAATAAAAACCTGAGGAGGTTTGGGAGAATCCGCACGCCGATAAGTTAGTCCGCTCCCCCACTGGTTCTACCCATAGTTACATCAAACTCGGATAAAAGCGGGACTAACATTGCGGCAACACCAAATCCAAAGGCGACCATGATAACCAGGGCCGGCATGGTCGGATCTGCCGATTGACCCGACCCAGGACGGGCGATTACCAGGCTTGCCGCAGTATAAAACACGGCCAAAGGGGCCATCCACGAGGCCAAGCTTAAGGCTCCCGAGGCCCGTTCGCCATTGAGAACCCACCAAAGGCCACCAATTCCTGCCCCGAGGAAAAACAGGAAACTGGCCCATTGATATTCGAATTTCCCATTGATCAAAATGAGAGCCATGGTGATCAAGGTGCCAACCGTGAGAAAAAATACCGTTCCTAAGGTATGCAGGACGGCTTGGCGGGATTGGATGGTTCGAAGGGCCACATGAATGCCTAGCATCAGGACAAAGGCAACCACCACGCCTCCGGCAAGGATCAGGCATAAAAGGGAAGAGGCGTTCATCGATCGTGCTAAATGGGGTTCCTCCGCCGGGGGGGTCGCCAGGAGGCCTAACAGGGCGTAGCCAATGGCAAATAAAAGGGGGGGGATCAGAAATTCCTTGACATTGAATATGACCCCACCCAGTTTCCCAAAAACGAACTCCCTGGGTTCAATATCAGTCACCAGGAGTAAGTCCAAAGCCCCCAAATCCCTTTCGGAGGTAATCGAGGTTACCGCTTGGGTGGCGGTGAGAAGCATGGCCAAAACGGAAACGGGTAGCAGCCCATAGGCGGCAACAAAACCAACTCGCGAGGTGGCAGGTTCGAGGATCAGGGGAGCAAAGACCCCATAGGCCATCAAGGCGGTTACAAAAAACCATGCCAGTTTTATCAGGAAAGGGCGGCGACCATAGGCTCGGGTGTTGGTTTCCCGCCAAAGTATGGGATTGCCAACAACCCGGCGAATCTTTCCCGGGGCAGCATGGGCACTTGCTCGGTCGACCTCCTCTTCCGGGGTGTTAGGGCTCGCCTCCCGTTGCATGATTACTTCCCCGCTTGGGTTCCATCGTCTGACCATGCCAATTCCCCAGCCTAAAAAGGCAAGGGTCAAAAAGCCCATTACCAAGGGACAAGCATAGGCTCCTGAATGGCTGTTGGACCTCAGGATTTCCCCCAAAGCCTGAAAGGGATCAAAGGCCACCCTGAATCCGGCAAACAGGTGTTGATAGCCAGGAAAGAAGTAATCCAGAACGATGCTAAGTCGAACTACAGTCAGACCGGAAACCAGAAAAAGTGCAGTCATGGCCAACGATTGAAAAGTTCGCTCTCTGGCTAGTGCCACGAGGCCACCCAATGCCCCCCCCGCCAAAATGGTGGATAAAAGAATGGCTTGAACCCAAAAAACCTGCGAATAGCTTACCCCGCCCAGGACGGTCAAAAGCAATGAGATCGGGATACCAGACAGGAAAAGAACCAGGATTCCAAGCAAACTGCCAAAAATTTTGCCCGCAACCAATTCCCGATTGTTCAGGTCGGTAATCAAAAGAAGTAGGAAAGTACGGCGGTCCTTCTCCAAGGCAATGGCACTGGCGGTGGCCAAGGCGGAGAAAAAAAGAAAGAGTGCCAGTTGCAAATAACTAAAGATGGAAAAGAGAAGGACTCCCAAATGGGACAAATCCGCAAGAAGGGTAGGGCGGTTCCAGTCTGATCCGGAAAGCCAGGCGGTTACCGCAAGGACCCAAAGGGTGCCTCCATAAACCATTCGTGCAAAGTGGTTTTTCCCACCACGGGGAACCGTCATCCATTCCCGCCAAAAGAGGGGTCCCATCCTAAATTCCTTCCCTGGCAATGGCTTGACCTTGGTTACTATCGGTCCTTATGGATTTGAAAAAATGAATCAAACCGTTGGTAGAGCTGTCATGGGTGGTAATGGGTTTTTCGGTTTTTAGTTCAGGCAGAATGGCATTGGCAAGTTGTTTGCCCAATTCCACCCCCCATTGGTCAAAGGAGTTGATCCCCCAAACAACGCCCTGAGTAAATATTTTGTGCTCATACATGGCAAGTAGCATTCCCAAAGTGTGGGGAGTGAGGCACTTGAAAAGGATACTGTTGGTTGGCCGATTGCCAGGAAAGACTTTTTGCGGAACCAGGGCCTCAAGTTCATCGAAACCAAGGCCTTTGTCCTGCAATTCCTTGCGTACCTTTTCAGCAGACTTGCCCACCATAAGAGCTTCGGGTTGGGCGAAAAAATTGGCCATGAGCAAGTTATGGTGTTCCCCCAAGGGATTCTGTGGAACCGCCGGGGCCAGGAAATCACAGGGGATGAGCTTGGTCCCCTGATGGATGAGTTGATAAAAGGCGTGCTGTCCGTTGGTGCCTGGCTCTCCCCATAAAACAGGGCCTGTTTGCCAGGAACAGGTCTCTCCGTCCTTGGTAACGCTTTTGCCATTGGATTCCATGTCGGCTTGTTGCAAATAGGCAGCAAAGCGGGTGAGGTATTGGTCGTAGGCAAGCACAGCGTGGGTGGTAGCATCAAAAAAATTGTTGTACCAGATTCCAATCAGGGCCAGAGTGACCGGGATGTTGGATTCCAGTGGTTCGGTCCGGAAATGCTCATCCATGCTATGGGCACCCCGAAGAAAATCCTCGAAATGATCCATGCCAATGAAAAGGGCAATGGAAAGGCCGATGGCCGACCAGAGGGAATAGCGACCTCCTACCCAGTCCCAAAAGACAAACATGTTATCGACATCGATTCCAAATGTGGCGACTTCCCTGGCATTGGTGGAAAGGGCGACAAAATGTTTTGCAACCTGGACAGGATCTTTTGCATGGGTCAAAAACCAATTACGGGCGGAATGGGCATTGGCCATGGTTTCCTGTGTCGTAAATGTTTTGCTGGCAATGAGGAACAGGGTTGTCTCCGGGTCACATTTTTTGAGGGTTTCCGCAATATGGGTACCATCCACATTGGAGACAAAATACATGTTAAGATTGGGACTGCCATAAGGCTTCAATGCCTCACAGGCCATGGAAGGGCCAAGATCGGATCCCCCAATGCCGATATTCACGATACTACGAATGGCTTTTCCAGTATAGCCTTGCCACCGGCCGCTTCGGACTTTGTCCGTGAAAAGGCGCATTTTTTCCCGGACGGAAAGAATGTCCGGCATTACATCCTTGCCCTCCACCAATACCCTGGTCCCGGAAAAATTGCGCAGTGCTGTATGCAATACCGCCCTGTTTTCGGTCGTGTTGATCTTTTCCCCGGAAAACATTGCCTGAATGTTGGCTGTTAAGCCTGATTCCTGAGCGAGGTTTCTAAGCAGGGTTAGCGTCTCAATAGTGATTCGGTTTTTTGAAAAATCCACCAAAAGATCTTCCAACCGGAGGGAGAGTTTGGCAAAACGGTTGGGATCGGCATGGAACAGGTCGGCCATCGCCAGGCTTTTGGTCGCCTGAAAATGGGTTTCCAGGGCGGACCAAGACCTTAGTGTTTTGGGGTTCGACATGGAAAAGGTCTCCCGATGGGCAGGTTGGTATAAGGTATCGTTCTATGGGTTTAGGCAACGGTTGCTTTGGGCCCTGGGGGCTTCTTTTCTTGCGGGCGTTTACCGGATTTCAAAAAATCTTTGGTCGCCTTCGATTGCCTATGGTATTTGTATCCCGGGAGGAAAAAACATAGGGCAACCACCATTCCAAAAAGGAGTTGATTGAATTGGGGGAAAAGGGACATGGGAATGACGCTGGCAAAAAGGACAAAAGCATAAATGTAAAACTCGCCACTTAACATTCCTGCTTTGATGATGAATGCCATGCCCACGACAATTGCCAACAAGGGTGAAAGGCTTAAAACGGGGAGATTTAGCAATACCTCAACGGCAAAGATACCAATGGCACCAAAAACGGCTGCCACCCAAACATGGGCGATTTGTCGTTCAATGAAGAGGATAGGGCCACCCCGGGTTCTTAAACGCCACAAAATGGTTCCCCACAGGATCCAGCCAACCGCCCAAAGAACCAGGTAAAAACCAGGAAAGGTAATACCCGAAATGCGCAAAGCCCAGGTCAAAACGCAAATAAGCAATACCATGCTGCTGTGGACCATCCAAAGTTTGCCCCAGTTTTCCAAAACCGCGGCATGATGCGTATCCCGAAAGATCCTTCCGGCCAATTCCATGAGGCCCTCCAACCCGGACTTTCTGAGAGAGATGGGATTACCCCCGAGCCAGGCTTCAAAGTCGGAGGCGATCCGGGCCATGGAATCGTAGCGGAGGTCGGGTTCTTTTTGTAAGGCTTTAAGGCAGATCATTTCCAGATCAGGATCAACCTGCCGGTTGAGAAGTCGGGGATCGACCGGATCCTGATCCAGGATCAACAGCAAGGTTCCCAAGGGTGTTGGGGCCCGGAACGGAGGCCGGCCCGTGAGCATTTCGTAAAGGATTACACCCAGGGAATAAATATCGCTTTTGGGGCCAACCTCGCCGAAAAAGCGAAACGCCTGTTCCGGGGCCATGTAGGCGGGAGTCCCCAAAATGGCTCCTGTGTTGGTAATGGAATTTTCGTTCCCCAAGCCATCCGCAGAGGCATCGTTATCCGTTTGATGGGCTTTTGCCAAACCAAAATCGGTTACCAAAGGTTTACCGGATCGATCCAAAAGGATGTTGGACGGTTTGAGATCCCGGTGAACAATGCCGGTTTGATGGGCATGAGAAATGGCTTTTGCCACATCAAGGAGGATTTTGGCAGCTTCCCTTGGTTTTAGAGGCCCCCGGGCAAGCCTTTGAGACAAAGTTTCCCCTTCGATCAAGGGCATGCAAAGGTAGGGCTGGCCATCCTGCTCTCCGGCCTCGTACAAGGGTACGAGATTGGGGTGGGAAAGTTTGGCGATAGCCATGGTTTCGCTTTGAAAACGGGCCAAATCCGAGGAATTGGCCTCTGTGCCCTTGCGCATTACCTTTAACGCTACTGTCCTTCCCAGGGACATTTGCCTTGCCTTGTAGACAACTCCCATTCCTCCCTCACCCAAAACAGAAGTTAGCCGATAATCCCCAAAAATCCGCGGCAGGGCCACCACCGTTTGCAAGGGGAGCGGCGATGGGGTAATGGGATCCTGTTCGAGGCAGGCACGGGTCATGGAAACCGTACCCAAAAGTTCCCGTAGCTCTCCTGCCACTCCGGCTTCTTCGGCACTCAAATGGGAAAGGTCAAATCCTGCCGGATCGTCCGCCTGATTTCCAAGGCGATTCAAAAGGCCCGCTAGTATTTCATCCCGATGGGGGGGGGGCGATGTCATTCCAGGTCCCCTCCGGTGGCACCCGTCAAGCTGGTTTTCAACCGGCGGATGGCACGGAGGTAGCGCATCGAGGCTGCCGCTTCGGAGACCTTCAGGAGAATAGCCACCTCCTGATTGGATAGTTGATCTTTGTGCCTTAACCTTAAGATCAACCGATCGTCCTCAGGCATCGCCTCAATCGATTCTTCTATCCGGGTTCGGATTTCGGATTGAATGGCGGCCGAGGCAGGGGTCGTCGCCCGATCAATGAAAGGATCCCCAATATTGGCTTCCGAGTCGTCCATGTTCGCTTGGGAATGAAGCGATTGTTCCCGGTCCAGGCTACGCCTTTGCGCCTGGCGATGGCGTCGATGAGCTTCGATAATGTGGTCCATGGCAATGTGCCTAAGCCATAAATGAAAAGGCATGACCGGTTTTTTCAGGTAATCGGCAAGCCGGCGATGGGCCTCTATCATGACATTTTGGACGATGTCGCTTGCATCTTCCCGGGAAGAGATGGCGGGGTCCAATCGCATTCCAATCATCCGGCGAAGCGATTCCCTTTGGGCGAACAAAAGCTCGTCCGGCGCTTTGGGTGTTTCAGGTTTTCCGTCAGGAGTGGGATCCAATCCGGGTTTCCTAATGAAGAGCTGCCGGTATTTTAGGGATTGCGCCCCCTTTCTTTTCCCGCAACCATAATACCATGGAAAAAATGGCAAAGAATCCTGCTTGGCAAAACCTCCTTTGCAAGGGACTGATTGGGGTTTCCCTGGTTGCTTTGCTTGCCAGCGGGTTGACCCAACCTCTTCCCATTCGCACCGAAGGCTTGCGCATTGCCATTGCCGAGCAAATGATCCTTACCAACGATTGGGTGGTCCCGCACCTTTGGGGGGAACCAATATTAACCAAACCACCAGGTTTTTATTGGACCTTGGCTCTGGCACAAAAAGTGGGGGGAAGGGATTCCCTTGCTGCCATGCGTCTTGTTTCCATTCTGGCCCTTTTGGCTACCGCCTGGATTGGAGCAGGGGAAATTAGGCATCGAACCGGGATGAAAACGCCACTGTTTGTACCTGTATTGGCTAGTTTGGCGGCCACCTTGGCCTCCATGGGACAGGTGCCTTCTGCTGAAATGGATATTCCTTTTGCCTTCTGGATTCTCTGGTTTTGGGTGGTCGCCTTTCGCCTTGGCGGAACCCAAAAGAATTCAACGGTTGACAAATCCTTTGTAATGGGTGCCCTTGGCCTAGGGGCAATTGGGGGAATGGCAATACTTTTCAAGTGGACGGGGCCAGCTTTTTTTCTCCCAGCCTGGGTTTGGCTGGTTGGTTTTTCCACGCTTTCTGCACGGCAAAAAATAATCGGATCACTCCTTTGTTTAACCACTACCTGTCTTTTTCCGGGCCTATGGATCGCCTTGGTGGTCCAAAGGGTGGGCTGGGATTACTTTTACCAAACGGTTCTTTCCGAAGCATTACCTCATCTTTCGCCAACACACCATACCAGGGCCTATCCCTTTTGGGAATGGATCAGTTTTCCCACCTTTGTGGTGGCTATGGCCCTACCTTCCGGACTATCCCTATTCCTCTTTCCCAAAAGAAATCTAAAAAGTATACAAAAAACCGTTTGCCAACCTTGGCCCTTTGTCCTTTTGGGATCGATCCTGTTCTGGACCCTCATGCCAGGACACCGACCCCGCCATGCTTTGCCTATTCCCTTGGTGTTGGCCATTTTGTCCACGCCCCATTGGTTAGGTTGGATGGCGGCCATTCCATTCCGGATCTATGGTATGGGTTTAGTCCTATTGGCCTTGGGCCTCGGGAAAGCGGTTGGGTCGCTTGGCCTGGCGGAAGAAAGGGAGGTAAGGAATCGACTTCTGGAGGATGCCAAACAGGTGAACCAATGGGTAGGCGACGATGTTCTTGGCCTTGACCGGGTGAAAGAGGACGGGTTGGTTTGGTTGACACGGGTTCCCAATGTGGATCGGATTTCCCAGGGAGAATTTCCCCATTGGGTCCTTTGTAATCAAAAACAAATGGATTCCTGGGTGATCCAAGGGTATCTGGTGAGAAAAGAAATCCAAACGAACCGAACCACAAAACTCATCCTCCTTTCCAAGGGGAAGTAAACATGAATGAGGATAAAAAAGACCCGTTTAAGGATGCTTTTTTTTGTCGGGAAAAAATCCGGAAAGCTCTTCACCAGCACCATACAGCGGCCCTGGCCCCTGGTTTTGTCCAGGCCAACCTGGTCATTTTGCCCAAGGAAAGCGCGGCTGATTTTGAAGGATTTTGCCGGTTGAACCCAAAGCCTTGTCCTTTACTGGCGATGACAAGGGCCGGTGAAACCGAAATCAAATCATTGGCGATGGGCTCGGATATCCGGACCGATTTGCCCCAATACAGGGTTTGGAAAAAGGGAATCATCCACAGGGAATCAACCGATATAAGGGATCTTTGGAGAGATGATTTTGTCTCCTTCCTTATTGGTTGTTCCTTCAGTTTTGATAATCTGCTTTCCCTGGCCGGTATTCCGGTTCGTCACCGGGATTCCGGCCGCAATGTCCCCATGTTCCGGACCAATATCCCATGCACTCCCGTGGGACCGTTTCGGGGAAATATGGTAGTCAGCATGAGGCCCATCCATTCCCGCCATGAAGGGGAGGTTCGGGAACTATCGGGCCGATTGCCCTTGTGCCATGGGGATCCGGTTCAATGGGGTAACCCCGATTCCCTTGGAATCAGCAATATCCAACAACCCGATTTTGGCGAAGCAGTTGAAATTACCGCCGGGGAAGAACCGGTGTTTTGGGCTTGTGGGGTCACCCCCCAGGTCGCTTTGGAAAATGCCCAATTGGATTTTGCCATCACCCACAAACCAGGGCATATGTTTATCACGGACATCAGGGACACGGAGCTCGAAGGTAAAAGATTTCCGGATTTCCTTGCCAATTAAACCAGGTTGCGCAGTTGGGACCATGAAAACCCGGATTTTTCCCGGGGCAAAGTCAAATCAGCCATAAAAAGTCGGGACTACAAATCGCCTCCAGTTTACCTTCGAACATTTCCAAACTCCTTTGTTAAAATCGGACAAGTAGTGGCAATATTAACCCAAGTTACGCAGTTGGAGTGATTTTTTACGATTTTTTGGTCTTTTTTGGGACCCTGATTGATGTTTTTCCCGGGAATTTGGAGTATGTCGAGTTCAAAACGGCATGTAGTCCCGACAAAGTTACTTGATATTTCCCGCTACTTGTGCGATTTTAACAATGGGGTTTGCAATTGTTCAGGGATCCTCTGAACGG
>SXGT01419050.1_pt1 | contig 17182 bp, 16 predicted proteins | sample 3176221 | NCBI WGS metagenome assembly SXGT01 (sample SAMN11356862, study PRJNA531348) | freshwater metagenome | isolation source: freshwater sample F1-120 | place: China: Fuxian Lake, Yuxi | collected 2017-12-25 | reverse complement strand
CGGTGAGTTCAACAACGCACCGGGGGGCTGACGCCGCCCCGCTCGCCAAAGCGTTTTGTGGTGGATCGTGGTTTGTCGAACTGGCGGCGGAGATTCCTCAAAAAAAACTTGCAGGTCGGAGCGTCCTGACTATCCTGAGGACGCACTCGGACCTCTGGCGTGAAAGGAAGTCGCATGGCTCTGGCTCGCTCAATGACGCCTCGTGATGCGTATGCCCGCTCTTCCGTTCTGGAGTATTTGCTGATCGGCGACCTCCGGGATTTGCTGGAGGAAACGCCCGACAATGAAACCCGCCGCTGGTTGCTCGCGGTCCTTGAAGAATTGATCAACCTGCTACCGAACGAATTTGAATACGAGGATCAGGGCGGCTATCTCGCCGAGGTCTGCGAGCAAAACCCGAACTTGTCGAATACGGTCGAGCGATTGCATCGTGAGCACGAAGGACTGTATTTCTCGCTGCTCGATTTACGGAACCGTATTGCCGAGGAGCAATCGTTTGAGTTCATCGCCGATGAGGTGAAGCCAAAGCTCAGCCGCTGGATCGAGGCCGCGCAAAGGCATCGGGCAAGTGAGCAACAGTTGGTTGTCGCGTCCTACGACACGGCGTTCGGCGGAGAAGGCTGACATCAGATGATGTTGACGGGTACGCCAAGTTGTCCGTCGCTCTGACGGACTCGATTTCGGCCGGCATGTTTGGCGGCGTAGAGCGCTTCGTCCGTGCGCTGCAATAGTCCGTCGGCGATTTCCGAACCGCCGACTTCCGCAACTCCGACGCTCAGAGTGAGCGAATTGCTGCCGTCCCCGAGTTGCACGGGAGTCCTCTCCACGGCTTGTCGAATGCGTTCGGCTGCCGTCGCGGCTTCACGAAGCCGTGAACCGGGACAGATCACGGCAAACTCGTCTCCGCCGTAGCGGTAGACCAGGTCCATCTCACGCAGCGTTTTCGTCAGAAGATCGGCTACGGTTTGCAACACCAAGTCTCCCGCCGGGTGGCCGTGAGTGTCGTTGACCTGCTTGAATTGATCGAGATCGATCAGCAGCAGCGAGAAGACAATCCCCTGTCGTTGCCGTTGAGCGAACTGGCGGTTTAGCTCTTCGTTGAACGCGCGCCGGTTTTTCAAGCCGGTAAGCGCATCGGTGCGAGCTTCGGCCAGCAGAGCGTCTGCATCGAGTATTTGTCGCGCCGTACCCAGTCGGAGGGTGAAGATCAGCCAGGCCAGTGCAAAGCCGGCAGCCACGCTCAACCCGGAGATCATCCATGTGGTCATCATGCGAGCCGATCATTGAGGGGCTCGCACAATTCGTCAACGCCGAGCGCACGCCGCGTGACCGTTACAAGCGGACCCGCAAGTTCCCGAATCTTCCGAGTCGCCGCTGGCCGCATTCGCCGGCTGACCTAGCTTTCCCGCGTTCCGCAGTGGGCGGACATTTTGACGGGCAACACCCTCGGACCAAGGAGTGGATCATGCTGGTTCTCAGCCGGAAGAAAGACGAGAAAATCATCATCGGCGACAACATCACCATCATGGTGGTGGATATCCAAGGGGACAAAGTCCGCCTGGGCATCGACGCTCCCCGCGAAGTCACCGTGCATCGCGAAGAGGTCTATCAAGCCATTCAGAAGAAACAGCACGAACCGGAGCACGCGAACTCGTAGCGTCCGGTTCGATCGACGCCAACTCTCTCCCAACAGCCGCGGTCTTTTTGACGCGGCTGTTTTTGTTATTGTTGGACTCGCCCAGCGCAAAAGCCATTTGGCGAGCGGGGCTGACGCCGCCCCGCTCGCCTGCCTGATGAACATGGAGGCAATCATGTCCGACGAATTTCTCGATCAAGCGATTGCCGAAGCCGAACTGGGCTGGGCCGAAGGTGGTATCCCGATTGGCTCGGTGCTGGTCCATCGCGGACGAATCATCGGACGCGGCCACAATCGCCGAGTGCAACGCGGCAGCGCGATCCTGCATGGCGAGATGGACGCACTTGAAAACGCCGGACGACTGCCAGCAGCGGTCTATCGCGAGTGCGTGCTCTACACGACGCTGTCTCCCTGCCCGATGTGTTCCGGCACGATCCTGCTCTACAAGATTCCCCGCATCGTCATCGGCGAGAACCAGACATTCCTCAGCGAAGAAGATTTGCTGCGCAGCCGAGGCGTTCAAGTCGAAGTCGTGCAAGACCCGCGCTGTCTAGAACTGATGCGGCGAATGATTCGCGAGAAGCCACAACTCTGGAACGAGGACATCAGCGTCTAACGAAGTCACGTCAGAATTCCTTCGCGCTCTTTGCGGCATTTCTGTTCAAAGAACTGATCGGTCTTGATCCCATACCTCAGGAATCATTCTTGAACAGAAGCTCGCAAAGAGCGCGAAGGAGAACTCGGTCGCTCATGGGATTGCTGTTTCGTGTCTCGCCGTCGATTCGGCTCCGAGAGGCTTGTAGGCCAAGATCATCTTGCCGCCGCCGAGCGTCACGTTCGTGTAGCCGATTCGCAAATCGTCCACGACGAATCCCTTGAGCATCGGATGATTCACCAGCTTGCGGTCCTGGTTGTAACAGCACGACGGGAAGCAGCATTCGATGAACGGCCGATGGTCGTCCCAGCCACGGATGCCGTTGTGGAAATGTCCGTGGAACAAACCAAGCACCCGGTTCTTGTGCTGTTCGAGCAGCGCATAGAGTTCGGTCTGGCCATCGGCCGGTTTCACGTACCAACCGCGATCGGGATGCAAGTTGGTATGCACGGGCACATGACAGCAGAGCACGGCGAATTGATCCGCTTTGGCCGCTTCCGCCAGTTCGCTCTTGAGCCATTCTAACTGCGGCGGCTTGATGAAGCCCAGATGGGATTCGCGGTCGCTGTTGTTGAAGAGCACGAAGCGGACTCCGCCATGCCCGAAGGACATGTCGATCCGCGGCCGGATGTATTTGGCGAACAAGTCCAATGGATCGTGATTGCCAGGGATCTCATGCACGGGCTTGTTGATCGTCTTGCGAACGTCCATGTAGACCGGGTACTGCGCCTCGCGTCCGGAATCGACCACATCCCCCAAGTGCAGCACGAACGCTCCGGATGCGGCATTGAGTTCGTCGGCGACTCGCTTCCACTGTTTGAGCGCGGCCTCGTTGTCCTGCCGGCCGATGTGCGTGTCGGTCACGATGTGAAACGTGAATTCTGGCAACGTTCGCGTCGCGGCCAACGCGCTCGACGACAGAATCGAACTGCCGCCCAAGCCGACGAGAAAGTCACGACGTTGCAACGGCATGGTCTTCATCCTTCTTCACTCAAGTTGGAGGCACGCACGGCCAGTTCTTCCGGAGCCGCCGTCGCCAGCCGGCTGCGAGCGTAGCCGAAGAAGTAAATCAGCCCGATCGCGTACATCGCCAGAGTCAGCCAGAGCACGATGGAATCCTTCAGCCAGCCGTAAACCAGAGCGGCGAACAGGCTCATCACGATGACGAGCGCCGGCAGGATCGGATAGAGCGGCACTTTGTAGGGCCGAGGCATGTGCGGCTCTTTCACTCGCAAGACGAACAAGCAGATCATGGCCAGAACGTACCAGATCAATGCGGTCAAGTTGCAGGTGAGCACGGCGACCATCACGGCCGATTCGTTGAAATAGCCCCAGATGACGAACCCGGCGATGACCAGGCTCCAGACCGCGATCGAAACGTCCGGCGTGCGCCGCACGGGATGAACGTGACCGAGGATCCTAGGCAAATAACCGGCTCGGCCCATCGCGAATGATTGTCGGCTGACCGCGTAGATCATTCCGTTGTAGCTGGCGATCATGCCGCAAATCGCCAGCACCGAAAATGCGATCAAGTGCGGTGAGTGAGCTTTGTCAGGCCAAACTTCGCGATAGACCATCGGCAGCGGAAAGAGCACCGATTCCTTTCCTGTCTCGCGATAATCGTTTCCTGACGCCGATGCGAAGAACCATGTCAGCACGACCAAGACGATCAACGTGATCTGTGCGTAAGTCAGCCCGCGTGGGATCGAGTGGTGTGGTTCGTGCGCCTCTTCCGCCGCGAGCGCCACCGATTCGATGATGACCAGCCACCAGATCGCAAACGGGATCGCCTTGATGACGCCTTCCCAGCCGTGAGTTAGCAGCGGTTCGGTCAGAATGCGTTCGATCTTCACGCCTGGAATGCAGGCGATCCAAAACCAGACGAGCGCAACGATCGCTCCGTAGGTCATCCATTCCATGATCTTGGCCTGCTCCTTCGCACCGATCCATTGCAGCAGCGCGAACAACGCGACCGTGACCAAGGCCGCTGCCGTTGTGGTGATCCCCGGATGCAATCCCTCCACCAGCAGATTGAGAATGAAATAGACGTAGCCTCCGGTCGCGATCGCGGTCCCGATCGTCGCGAAGAGGCTTTCGAGAAACATTGACCAGCCCATCACGAAACCAAGCCACGGCCCGACCGCTCGGCGACCGTAAGCGAGCGGCCCGCCAGCGAACGGCATCGCCACCGATAACTCCGACAGCGCCAGCACCCACGCCATGTAGAGCACGCAGACAAACAACGACGCAATCAACATCCCCGTTGGCCCGGCCACTCCCAGTCCGCCGTTCCAACCGAAGTATTCACCGGTGATGACTGCTCCGACGCCGAGCGCCCAAATTTGCGCCGTTCGCATCGGCTTCTTCAGAGAATGCTCGTCGAGATATTTCTTTTCTTCCGGTCGCAATGCCGCCGCGCCGATGGCCACGTCGGGTTCCGGCAGTGGTTCGCTCATGAATGCCTCACGTCGCCCGTAATGACCTGATTCATCGGGTCCATCGTTCGACCGCATCAATGCGGTCACTACGAGCGCGGGCATCACACACGGCACAGGCTCACGTTTCAAGTGCATGGAATCCCGGCCGAAGTGGTTTTAGACTGCGACCCAACGTAGCCATCACCGCTCCGCGTGATGAGCCGAGTTGTCAATCGGCGTCAAGGAAGCGTTCGGCTCGTCACGCGGAGCGATGACGGCTACGTTCGTATCAGGCATTGCCCAACCCGGAGCCATTCATGTGCGGCATCGTCGGATTTCTCGCCAAAAAGCCGGAGTTCATCCAATCGCTCGGCGAGCATGTCGTGCCGATGCTCACCTGCATGGGAGACCGCGGCCCCGACTCGGCCGGCTTGGCGGTCTTCGGTGAGCCGGTCGAATCGTCGCTGCGACGTTTCAGTCTCTACGCCCCCGACCGCCGCTTCGACTGGAGCACGTTCGAGCAACAACTCGCTGCTCGAATCGGCGGACAGATTGAGCTGAGTGCTCTCGAGAATCACGCGGTCTTGGTCGGCTCGGTCGAACCAGTCCGGCTTAAAGCGTGGCTGACCGAAGCACACCCTTCGCTGCACCTGCTTTCCACCGGCCGAGCCATCGACATCTACAAAGATGAGGGGCATCCGTCGGAGATCGCTCAGCGATATCACTTCACACAATTCAGTGGGACTCATGCCGTCGGGCACACACGCATGGCGACGGAATCGGCGGTTTCGCCGGCGCACGCTCACCCCTTCACAGCAGGCGAGGATTTTTGTCTGGTCCACAACGGTTCGCTGTCGAACCCCTACAGCGTCCGTCGTAAGTTGGAGAAGAAGGGCATCCGGTTTGAAACAGACAACGACACCGAGGCCGCTTGCCGGTTCCTCGAATGGCGGATGAGCGAAGGGGATCAACTCGAGGCTGCGATCCAAAAAGGCTTCGAGGAACTCGACGGCTTCTTCACGCTGCTGATGGCGACCGCCGACAAACTGATCCTGGTCCGCGACCCGTTCGCTTGCAAACCGGCCGTCGCGGTCGAAACCGATGAGTACGTCGCCATCTCGTCCGAGTACCGCGCACTCGCTCACCTGCCGGGTGTGAAGAACGCTCGCATCTTTGAACCTGTTCCGGAACAGATCTACTCATGGACCGTGTCATCCCGCTCGACCTAGCCCGCCTGACCGTGCGTGAACTGAATGACTTCCTGCACCACCGACTGCCGACCGGCGACGCGGTGCGAGTGGAGATTCTGAATCCCAACGGCATGCACAATCTCGCCGTCGGTCTGGATGCGCCCGCTGACATCGACATCCTCGGCCACGCTGGCTACTTCATTGCTGGCATGAACAAGCGAGCGAACGTGACGGTCCACGGCAACGTCGGCTGGAGCGTCGCCGAAAACTTCATGTCCGGCACCGTCCGCGTGAAAGGTTGCGCGTCCGAATGCGCCGGAGCCTCCGGACACGGCGGCCTGCTGGTCATCGAAGAGGACGCCTCGTCTCGCTGCGGCATCTCGATGAAAGGCAGCGACATCGTCGTCGGCGGTAGCGTCGGCCACATGTCCGCCTTTATGGCTCAAGCCGGAACGCTCGTCGTCTGCGGCGACGCCGGTGGCAGTCTCGGCGATTCGCTCTATGAAGCCATGATCTACGTCGGCGGCAAGATTCACAGTCTCGGAGCCGACGCGCAAGAAGAACCCATGACCGCAACCGATGTCGCTCGCGTGACCGACTTGCTGACCAGAGCCGGCATCACACGCGATCCGAAATCCTTCAAGCGTGTCGCCTCCAAGCGATCCCTCTACCACTGGCACGCGGACGCCGGGCAAGAATATTGAGATTGAAGTGAGTCACTGCAAAACACAGTGCAAAGTGCAGAGTGGCGAGTGCAAAGTGCAAAGTGTCAGACAGACCGAAATGTCTTCCCCTTTTGCACTTTGCACTCTGCACTCGTCACTTTGCACTGCTCTTTGAGGTTCAGATGTCAGACCAAATTCATCGCGAAGAAAGCTTCACCTTCGACCGGCACGTCTTGGATTACATCCAGAAAGCCGCCGAGCACGGGCTGTATGACATCCGTGGCCTCGGAGCCAAACGCAGGCTGCCGACGTTTGATGATCTCGTTTTCCTGACGGCCTCAGCGTCGCGGTATCCGCTGGAAGGCTATCGTGAGAAATGCGTGTCGAAGACGGTGCTCGGCACTCGGTTCGCCAAGAAGCCGGTTGAACTCGAAACTCCCGTCACGATTGCCGGCATGAGCTTCGGAGCACTCTCGGCCAACGTGAAAGAAGCGCTCGGCCGAGCCGCCACCGAGATCGGCACATCGACGACAACGGGTGACGGTGGCATGACTCCCGAAGAGCGACAGTCGTCGAAGACGCTCGTCTATCAATGCTTGCCGTCCCGATACGGCTTTAACCCGGACGATCTTCGCAAAGCCAACGCGATTGAACTGGTCATCGGCCAAGGGGCGAAGCCGGGTGGCGGCGGAATGTTGCTCGGCCAGAAGGTCAGCGAGCGTGTCGCCGGCATGAGAACGCTTCCGGTGGGCATCGACCAACGCTCCGCCTGCCGGCATCCCGACTGGACCGGCCCCGACGATCTCACGATCAAGATCAACGAACTGCGCGAGATCACCGACTGGCAAGTCCCGATCTACGTGAAGATGGGAGCGACTCGCGTCCGCGAAGACGTGAAGCTGGCGGTCAAGGCCGGAGCCGATGTCGTTGTTATTGATGGGATGCAGGGAGGTACCGCCGCAACTCAGCAATGCTTCATCGAACACGCCGGCATTCCGACGCTCGCCGCGCTGCCGCTCGCCGTGCAGGCGCTCGAAGAGATGGACGTCTTCGGCACCGTGCAACTCATCATCTCCGGCGGCATTCGCTCTGGAGCCGACGTCGCGAAAGCTCTCGCACTAGGAGCCGATGCGGTCGCGATCGGTCAAGCGGTCCTCATGGCCCTTGGCTGCAACAGCTCGACCTACTCTCAAGCTGGCGAACGGATCGACGCGACCGACGACTACAAGAAACTCGGCACGGCTCCCGGCTATTGCCATCACTGCCACACCGGCCGCTGCCCGGTCGGCATCACCACGCAAGCTCCCGATCTCGAAACCCGCATGACTCCCGAATGGGGAGCCAAGCGGCTGAAGAATTACCTGCAAGTGCTGACGATGGAGTTGACCACGCTCGCGCGAGCTTGTGGAAAATCCAATGTGCATCACCTAGAACGCGAAGACCTCGTCGCGCTGACGATCGAAGCTGCCGCAATGGCGAAAGTCCCGCTCGCTGGGACCAACTGGATTCCGGGGCAGACATGAAAGCATTTTTCAACGCAAAGACGCGAAGGCGCAAAGACCTGCAGCGGAATTCGTGCTTGTGAACAAGCCATGAAAAACTCTTCATCTGTTTTACCTTTGCGACTTCGCGTCTTTGCGTTGAATCAATCCTTCGCTGATTTCCTTGAATCGCGTTTGATCGCAGCAATACGCTCTCCAATGATCAACCCTCAACAAGAGGCTCACCATGAACGACCGCAATGCTCTGCGAAAACGTCTCGAACAGGACAAGATCGAATTCATCCTGGTCCAATTCGTGGACATTCACGGAGCAGCCAAAGGAAAGATGGTTCCGGTTTCATGCGTTGATGACGCGCTGGATGTCGGAGCGGGATTCGCTGGCGCAGCGATGTGGGGGATCGGACAGGGGCCGCATGGGCATGATGTGATGGCTCGGATTGATCCGGCTACATGCACTCCGCTGGCGTGGATGCCGAACACCGCTCGGTTCGCGTCGAACCTGTTTGTGGACAATCAGCCGCATCCGTTTTGTTCGCGGACCAACTTGCAACGAGTGCTCGCCGAGGCCAAGGCGAAGGGATTCGTCTTCAACGTCGGCATGGAACCGGAGCACTTTCTGGTGACCCGCAACTGCGACGGTTCGATCCGCCCGTGGGATCCGGTGGGAGTCGATACGCTGGCGAAGCCGTGCTACGACTATCGCTCGATGTCCGCCGCGATGGGCTATCTGCAAGACGTGACGACTGCGCTCAATCAGCTCGGCTGGGGCGCGTACCAGGTCGATCACGAGGACGCGAACGGGCAGTACGAAGTCAATTTCAACTACGCCGACGCGCTCGTCACCGCCGATCGAGTCACCTTCTTCCGCATGTTGAGCACCGAGATCGCGAAGAAGTACGGAGCGATCGTCACGCACATGCCCAAGCCGTTCTCCGACCGCACCGGCAGCGGCCTGCACGTCCATTTTCATCTAGCCGATGCGGAGTCAGGCAAAAACGTGTGCCTCGATCACGCCGACCCGCGAGGGCTCGGTCTGTCGAAGCTGGCGTATCACTTCCTCGGCGGAGTCATCCAACACGCGCGAGCCATCTGCGCCGTCACCAGCCCGACGGTCAACTGCTACAAGCGACTGCAAGTCGGAGCGGGTTTGACCTCAAGCCGCTCCGGCTTCAACTGGACTCCGGCCTTTGCCAGCTACGGCGACAACAACCGCACGCAAATGATCCGAGTCGCCGGCCCCGGCCACTGCGAAGACCGCACCGTCTCCGCCGGCTGCAATCCGTACTTGGCACTGGCCGCGTTCCTGGCCGCAGGGTTGGACGGCATCGAAAACAAACTCGATCCGGGCGAACCGAACCTCGGCAACCTGTATCAACGGACGCTCGCCGACATCCGCGACTCCGGCATTAAGCTGCTCCCGCAATCGCTCCACGAAGCGGTCGAAGAGCTCCGCAACGACGCCGTAGTGAAGTCAGCGTTGGGAGTGATCGCCGACGACTTCATCGACCTGAAATCCCGCGAATGGCAGAGCTACCACAAGCAAGTGTCGGCGTGGGAAGTCGAGCAGTATCTGACCTCGTTGTGAGATGACGCAGTGCAAAGTGCAGAGTGACGAGTGCAAAGTGAAAAGTGTTTGAGGCAGTGGGATGGCGACGACGCGGGTTGAGAACGACGCATTGGAAGATCGCTTGCTGGAATTCGCATCGCGATGCGGCAAGGTCGTCGATGCTTTGCCAGATACTCGCATGGGGCGTCATGTGGCCGGTCAGTTGGTTCGTTGCGGGACTTCCGCCGCCCCCAACTACGCGGAAGCGTGTGCCGCTGAGAGTCGTGCTGACTTCATTCACAAACTGCGAATCGAGCTCAAGGAATTGCACGAGTCGCGAGTTTGGCTCAAGCTCTGCGTGAAAAGCCAACTCCTGCCGTCATCGCGATTGGTGCCGCTAAAAGACGAATGCACCCAACTCGTCAACATCCTCGGCAAGTCAATCGTCACCGCAAAATCAAACGGCACGAAACGAACCCGCACTCCCCAACAAGAATGACTCCGCTTCCCAACACTTTGCACTTTGCACTCGTCACTCTGCACTGCATTCCCAAACCTTCCAAAAGACCAACCAAATGTCCTTCCAAATCGACTGTCCGAACTGCGGATGCCGACCCGTGTGGGAGTATCACTACGGCGGGACGCCGCGCCTGCGGCCGGATGGCTCGGCGACTGAGCGGCAATGGGCGGAGTATCTCTACAACCGGCCGAACATCGCCGGAGAGCAGACTGAGTGGTGGTATCACCGCTCCGCCTGCAAACTGTGGTTCCTCGTTCGCCGAGACACGCGGACGAACAACGTGCTGGAGACCGCGCGGTTTGGGGAGCTGAAAGTGAGCGAAGGGACAGTGCAAAGTGCAGAGTGAAGAGTGCAAAGTGAAGAGTGTCGGACAGCAGGCCGCTTGTTCCGCTTTTCATTTTGCACTTTGCACTCTTCACTCTGCACTTTGCACTGTGTGATGAAAATCGGGAAAGTTTGCCAACAATGAGTCCACAACAATTCGATCCTACAAAACCTCCACTAGCCACGATCGAGTTTGAATTCGACGGACACCGCGTGCGTGCCGAGTCTGGCCAATCGGTCGCCGGCGCGCTACACGCCGCTGGCGAGCACATCGTTTCGCGGAGCTTCAAGTATCACCGGCCGCGCGGGCTGCTGTGCATGTCGGGGCGCTGCCCGAATTGCATTTGCACGGTCGATGGGACTCCGAACGTCCGCATCTGCACGCAGGCTGCGAAGCCGGGTATGGTGGTGAAGTCGCAGAATGCGTGGCCGTCGGTGAAGTTCGATCTGCTGCGGATCTTCGACAAGCTGCACCGCTTCATGCCGGTCGGATTTTATTACAAGAGCATGTACAAGCCGCGCTGGATGTGGCCGGTCTGGGAAAAATTCATCCGCCGCATCGCCGGCCTCGGCACGATCAACCGCGAGCATGGCGCGGAGGGTGTGTACGACAAACAAAACCTCTTCACCGACGTCGCCGTAATCGGCGGCGGCCTCGCCGGATTGAACGCCGCTCTCGCGGCAGCCGAAGGGGGAGTGACCGTCACCCTTATTGATGAGCAGCCGGAACTTGGCGGGCACCTGCGGCATGATCCGGAGTTGGCTGCCGAACTAACCCGAAGCGTGAGCGAGGGCGAACGCTCGACGACCCCCACGAATCCGAGTCAACTGGAGCGCTCGCCCTCGCTTACGCTTCGGGTTAGTGAGAGCGTCGGCGACCTCATCCGCCGCGTCACCGAGCATCCCGCCATCACCGTTATCACCTCGGCCGGAGTCTTCGGCTGCTACGAGGGGAACTATCTCGGCATCCAACAAGGCCAACGGATGATTCGGCTGCGAGCGGCTCAAGTCATCGTCGCGACCGGCTGCTGGGAACGTCCGCTCGTCTTTGAGAACAACGACCTGCCGGGCGTGATGCTGGCAAGCGGCGTGCAGCGGTTGCTGCACCTCGATCATTGCCAATTTCCCGGCGAGGCTGTTGTCGTCACGGACAACGCTCAAGGTTATCGAGTCGCGAAACAGCTCAAAGCGGCGGGGACGCGCATCACGGCCATTGTTGACGTGCGAGACAACCCACCGGATTCCGCCGACGGCATCCCCACGTTTCGCGGCCACACAATCATCTCGGCAAACGGTTCACGGCATGTCAGCGGAGCGGTCATCGCGCCGCTGGCGGGGCATCCGCGACAATCGTTGTCGTGCCGCTGGATCGTGCAGGCGGTGGGATTCACTCCGGCGAATTCGTTGCTGTATCAGAACGGCTGCAAGCTGCGGTACGACGAGTCAGTCGATCAAGCGGTCGTGACTCAATACGCCCCTGCGATGTATTCGGCAGGCGCGGTAAATGGTGTGCGAGATCCCCACGCTGCAGCATTGGACGGCCAACGCGCTGGGGCGACTGCCGCGTCTGAAGTGAGCGGCACGGCGCTAGCCGCCGGTCGAGACGCGAGCCAATCACACATTTCACCGGCGGCTAGCGCCGTGCCGCTCAGTCAATCAGCACCGTCGTGTCACTACGTCTCGCCATCCGGCGCGAAGAAGAAGTTCGTCTGCCTCTGCGAGGACGTCACCGAGAAAGACATCTGCGACGCGATCGACGAGGGTTACTCGAACATCGAGACGCTGAAGCGGTACTCGACGGTCAGTATGGGGCCGTGTCAGGGGAAGATGTGCCAGTCGGCGTCGATTGCAATTTGTGCTCGGCACAACGGACAGTCGATTGTTGAGACGGGAGTCACGACCGCTCGACCTCCCGAGCAGCCGTTGCCGATGGGAGTGCTCGCGGGGCGGACGGTGCATTTCTCGCTGGTCCGCCGCACGCCGATGCACGCTTGGCACGAAAAGGCCGGAGCCAAGATGGGCGACGCCGGCAACTGGAAACGCCCGCAGGTGTATTCGTCGGTCACTCAGGAATACGAAGCCGTGCGGCAACGAGCCGGCGTGATTGATGTCACGACGCACGGCAAGATCGAGCTGCGCGGAGCGGACGTCGTCAAGTTCTTGGAGTTCATCTATCCGAATCGTTTCGCGAACCTGAAGGTCGGCCGCGTGCGCTACGGAGTGATCTGCGACGACGCGGGTATTTTGTTGGACGACGGCACGATCGCGCGGTTGAGAGAAGACCGGTTCTTTCTGACGACCACGACTGGCAATGCGGACGCGATTGACAGTTGGTTCCGCTGGTGGCTGGCTGGTCGCCCTGACTGGGACGTGCGAATGACGAACGTGTCGGGCAGCTACGCCGCGATGAATCTCGCCGGCCCGCGCAGCCGCGAAGTGTTGAAGAAGTTGACTGACGCCGATCTCTCGTCCGACGCGATGCCGTATCTCGCCGCCAGCGAATGCACGATCGTCGGCGTGTCGGCCATCGTGCTGCGAATCGGCTTTGTCGGCGAACTCGGTTATGAGATTCACGTCCCCAGCCAGTTCGGTCTGCATGTGTGGGAGTCGATCCTCGAAGCGGGCCGCGAGTTTTCGATCGCGCCTTTCGGCCTCGAAGCTCAGCGAGTATTGCGGTTGGAGAAGAAACACTTGCTGCCGGGGATCGACACCGACGCGCTCTCAAACCCACTGGAAGCGGACATGCCGTGGATCGTGAAACTCGACAAGGAGGATTTTATTGGCAAGGAATCGCTGGCTCGTGCTCAGGCTCGTGGTGATCGCAACAAGCTGGTTGGGTTCCGGTTGTCGGAGTCGGTGATCCCGGACCTCGCATCGCTAGTGCTCTGCGATGGGAAGCTCGGCGGACGGATCACGTCATGTGGTTATTCACCGGCAGCAGGCGGGACGGTCGGACTCGCTTGGGTTCCGGCCAACCTCTCTCGCAACGGGCAGACGATTCAGATTCAGGTCAACGGCCGCTTGATCCCGGCGGTCGTGCAGGACGAACCGTTCTACGATCCGGCGGGAATGAAGTTGAAGAGTTGATGATTTGCAGGATGGGCACTCTTGCCCGTCCTTCGCATTACGGACGGGCAAGAGTGCCCATCCTACGAAGGTGACCACTGACTGTGACGACAATTGCTCGTGGACCGCTGTTGGATCGACATCTCCAGTTGGGCGCCACCGTCGAAGCGCTCGATGGTTGGCAAGTCGCCCTGCGATATCCGCAGCACCCGGATCGAACTGGCAACGCGCTGATCGATCTGTCGCATGTGCCAACATTCGAGATCAACGGGCCAGGGACCGGCGCGTTACTGACTTCACTCTGCGGGGCTGATGTGCCGTTGCGGAAGATTCAGAGTGCCGATGGGCGGCATGTTTATCGGCTGACTCCCAGCCGCGCGATCGTGTTCGGCAACGTGGCATCCAACACCGGAGCAATTGATGTCACCGGAGGCTGGGCGTCGCTGGCCTTGATCGGCCCAGATGCGGAGCGGATTCTGAACAAGGTCACGGCGGTCGATCTGCGCGAGCGGACTCTGCCGGTGCAAGCGTGCTGCCAAGGGCCGATCTTCGGAGTCAACACGCTCTTCGGTCGGCTCGCAGATCGGTTTGAACTGCATGTGTGCAGCGACTCGGCGGAATTCTTTTGGGATGTGTTGATGGATGCGGGGGCGGAGTTTGGTCTGCGCCCAGCGGGGATTGAATGGATCAGTGCAAAGTGAAGAGTGACGAGCGCAAAGTGCAAAGTGAATCGGTCAAGCCAGTTTGCACTTTGCAGTTTTCACTCGTCACTCTGCACTTCGTTACTTACCCCTTGGCATAAGGGAACACGATGGCTTCGCAGCGAATGTGGCAAGAGCACGAACTCAAGGACCAGTACGACGTCGTCATCATCGGCGGGGGCGTGCATGGGCTGGCGACGGCGTACTACCTGACTCAGTTGGGAGTGCGGAACATCGCGGTGCTCGAAGCGAAGTACATCGGCTTCGGTGGGTCGGGACGGAATACGGCGATTGTCCGCTCGAACTATCGCACGCCGGAGGGGATCGCGTTTTACGATCTGTCAGTGAAGTTGTACGAACAGTTGGCAGCGGACCTCGACTTCAACGTGATGTTCTCGCAACACGGGCATCTCACGCTGGCCCATAACGAGAAGGGGGTGACCGGTCTCACGGAGCGGGCCAACACGAACCAACTGATGGGCGTGAACTCACGGATCATCTTTCCCGAAGAGATTCAGCAGATCGTCCCCGATTTGAATGTCTTCGGGCACAGCCGCTTCCCGATTCAGGCGGCGCTGTATCACCCGCCGGGCGGGATCATCCGGCACGACGCGGTTGTGTGGGCGTTTGCTCGCGGAGTCGATCGCGGTGGCGGGCATGTGCATCAGAAGACCGAAGTGACCGGGATTGAAGTGCAGAACGGACAGGTCGAGGCGGTCGTCACCAATCGCGGTCGGATCAAGACAAAGACAGTGCTCAACGCAACTGCCGGTTACGCGGGGATCATCAGCCGGATGGTCGGATTGGAAATCCCAATCGAAACGCATCCACTGCAAGCGGCCGTGACGGAGCCGCTCAAGCCGTTTCTGAATTCGGTGATCGTCTCTTCGACTCTGCACGTTTACGTTTCGCAAACTGATCGAGGCGAGTTAGTCCTTGGAGCCGAGGTCGATGATCACTCCAGTTACTCGCTACGCGGCACGCTGTCGTTTCTTGAAGGAGCGGCAACGCATTTGTTGGAACTCTTCCCGCATCTGGCCAGCGTGAAGATCCTGCGACAGTGGGCGGGGCTGTGCGACATGACTCCCGATTACTCACCGATCATGGGCGGAACGCCGGACGTCAAAGGCTTCTTGATGACGGTCGGCTGGGGAACATACGGCTTCAAAGCTGGCCCGGCGTCGGGCTACTTGATGGCCGAGTTGATTGCATCTGGCAAGACACCGCCAAAGCTGGAACCGTTTGCGTTGACGCGGTTCTATGAAGACCGGCTCGTGGGCGAGAAAGCGGCCGCATCGGTTTCGCACTGAGATGCGATCAAGGAACGAACGCTTTGTCTTCATTCCTTTGACCAGATTCCTTTGAGTTTCAACGGAGTGATCAGAGGAATCTGGCTTTGGTCAGAACTGGTGCTCCCAACCGCCGCGCGCGAGTTGTTCGATGTCGCCGCTGGGGCGTTGAATACGGCAGCCGGGTGCGGCATCAATCGTGCCGATATGAGTCGCGATGCCAGCCATCGAAATCAAACGGCGACCGTCTTCCGGTGAGACGGTGAAGAGCAACTCGAAATCCTCGCCGTCCGAGAGGGCATGTTCGAGCGGACTGCGACCATCGGTCATCCTGCGCGCGTCGTTGGAAATGGGGATCGAATCGCTCACGAGCGTTGCTCCGACATGGCTCTCGTCGAGCAGATGAAAGAGGTCCGCCGCCAGTCCGTCGCTGAGGTCGATCATCGCGTGCAGATCAACCAGGCGATGGAGTTCGATGGCCTCGCGAATGCGGGGTGTGAAACTCAAGTGATGGCCGAGAATGCTGCCACCCAGCGGGCCGGTGACGAACAACCAGTCGCCCGGTTTGGCTCCCGAACGACGCACGGGACCGCGTTCAGTGGCTTCGCCGATCAGGGTGACGCTGATGACCAGTGGACCGTCCCAAGTATTCGTGTCGCCGCCGATGATCGAGGCTCGGAATTCATCGGCGAGCGACTGTAGGCCCTCGGAGATGTCACGGGCGAAGTCGAAGCCGCGTGACTTTGGCAAGACGAGTCCCACGAGCGCGGCGAGCGGTCGGCCAGCCATGGCGGCGATGTCGCTGAGATTCACGGCCAGCGACTTGCGACCGATCATTTGCGGAGTCGTTTCGGCGACCCGGAAGTCAACGTCTTCCATCAACACGTCGGTCGTGAAGAGGAGTTGGGCGCCACTGGGTTGCCAGACCGCGCAGTCATCGCCGATGCCGACTCGCAGGTCGGGTGAGGAAGTGGATCGCTGGCGAAAACAGTCAATCAGAGCGAGTTCGTTGAAATCGGACACGGCCGGGGCTCTCGAAAGGCAAGCGGGGATACCAACTCACGAGTTAGAAGACACGTGCGACATATCCAGAATAGTAGAACGACGAAAAGCCTTGTTTTCACGGTAACTGCCGAAAATAACCTTGGAAAACCCTACGAGTTTTTCAAACTTGAATAGGCTTCACGAATACTTAAGGTTGTCACTGTAAAGATGCCGTTAGTGTGGTTTCGACTCAAGAGTTTTGGAGGAGATTTCTCTTTAGATTTGCTTGTGCCGTCTGTATGTTTTTGTGTTCCTATGAGTGCTCTGGGCCGTGCTTTGTTTCCTCCAAAATCTTCGCAGAGGTTTCTTCCGTCTGAAAAATATGAAACGCTTGACGCACCAAAAAAACATTGGAAATTGATTGCGAATCAAGTTGCTGAGATTACGATGCGCCCCGCAACCTTTCTCGTCTTCCTGTCTATCTGCATCACTTTCGTTTTCCCAGTCAGATCCTTTTAGGAGGCCAGTCATGTCAAGGTCTGAAGTTTGGACCTGCCCAAGGATTGCGTGCGCTGGGTTAAGAGTGGGACTGATGGATTGACACGGAACAGGTTCCTGAGAATCAGGCCGCAGGCCTGGGGATTGGCGGCGGGGGGCATTTTCCGCCGCGCGCAGTCGACTCAATTT
>SXGT01169542.1_pt1 | contig 17182 bp, 17 predicted proteins | sample 3176221 | NCBI WGS metagenome assembly SXGT01 (sample SAMN11356862, study PRJNA531348) | freshwater metagenome | isolation source: freshwater sample F1-120 | place: China: Fuxian Lake, Yuxi | collected 2017-12-25 | reverse complement strand
GAACCGGCGACGGAGGTGGCGACGGCGCGCGGCGAGCGACTCGGCGCGCGCCCCGGGCGGAGCGCTCACGCCAGCACTCTCGCAGACGCCCGCGCCGGTCACCGGGATGTCGGTTCGTGCGGTTGGGTTCGGGCCGGCCGGGGTCGGCCGGCCCGAGTCGGACCTGACACGAACGTCAGCAATCCGTACGATGCATCGGTAGCGCGACCGAGGGGGCACCGCGATGAAGGCACTGGTCTACGGCGTACGACCGGAGCCCCGCGATCCGGCGGGCGGGCGCGACCGCAGTGCCAACGAGATCGGTGCGAGCGCGGCGGAGGCGAACCCGCTGCTCGCCGGGCTCGCCCGGACACCGATGCGGCTCGACCCCGACTTTCCCGATCCGGGGATCCTGTTGCCCGACTGGGTCGTATGCCGTCCGCGCCTCACGGGGATCTGCGGCTCCGACAGCAAGCAGGTGTTCGGCGACTGGGGCGAACAGACCGCCTCGGTCGACAACCCGATGAAGGGCTTCTTCTCGCTCCCTCAGGTGCTCGGCCACGAGGTCGTGGCCGATGTCGTGGAACTCGGACCGCGAGCGCGCGGTTTGTCGGTCGGTGACCGGGTCGTGCTCGACCCGTGGCTCTCGTGCGCGCCGCGCGGTGTGTCGCCGGTGTGCCCGGCCTGCGCGGTCGGCGATCTCTCGCTCTGTTGGTCGTTCGATGTCGGGCCGATCGCGCCGGGCATCCACACCGGAACGAGTCGCGATGCGAGCGGCGGCTGGGCCGAATTGATGCCCGCGCACACCTCGATGCTTCACCGCGTCCCCGATTCCGTGCCCGACGAGCTCGCGGTGTTCGCCGATCCGTTCGCGGTGATGCTCCACGCGGTGACGCGCAACCCGCCGCCCCCCGGCGGCAAGGTGATGGTCTACGGCGCGGGTGCGTTGGGGACGTGTGCGGTGGCGATCCTGCGGGTGCTGTACCCCGATGTCGCAGTGCTCGTCGTCGCTCGGTTCGACGCCCAGGCCGATCTCGCGACTTCGCTCGGGGCCGCGGTCATCGGTCATGCACCCGCACTCGCGGTCATCGAGGACGCGGTCGACTGGTCGGGCGGACGGTTGCGCGCGAGCGACGGGTTGCCGATGGCGTTTCCCGGCGCGATCGACGTCGTGTACGACACGATCGGCAAGCGCGAGACGTTCGAGGTCGGCGCGCGCGTGTTGCGGGCGCGCGGTCGGCTGGTGAAGGCCGGGGTGCACGGTCCGACGTTCTGGGAGGACACGCCGCTCTACTTCAAGGAGATCTGTTTCGTCGGCTCGAACGCGTTCGGGTTCGAGGAGGTCGAGGGACGGCGCCAGCACGGCATCGACCACTATCTCGATCTCGTTGCCGCCGGCCGGGTCGATCTGACCGGCATGCTCACCCATCGGTTCGGCCTCGACGATTGGCGGGCGGCGTTCACGGCGCTCGCGACCCAGGAGGAGTCCGGAGCGATCAAGGTCGCGTTCGACTTCCGATGACCGCCGATCCGTGGGCCAGAATGAAGGCGATGGAGTCGATTCCCAAACCCCCCGAGTTACTCGCGCTGCACGACGTGACCGCCGAACTGTTCGACACGCTGCAACGATGGTTCACCGTGCCCGAGGCCGTGTCGGTCGACCTCGCGAGCGTCGACAGCGCCGAAGCGGTTCGACAACTCGGTGACCCCGTGATGATCGCCGCGTTCGCGATGCGCAAGCTCCAGGCACTGCACCTGTTGTCGCGCCCTGGTGTTCGCACGAGCACCGACGTGGTCGTCACGATGGTGCAGGACCTCACTCGCGCGCTCTTGCAGGCGCCGAGCATGCGGCTGAGCCTGCGCGCCGAGACCACCGACTGGGACGCCGCCTTCGACGATCTCAGCGCGCTCGACGACGCCCCCGAGGTCGACGATCACGATCCCGAGACCGACCGTTTCAACGAACTGCACGAGTTGTTGCACGTCGCGGTCCAATCCGTGATCGAGGCGGGCGGCGGCGAGATCGTCTTTCTGGAGTGATGCGATGAATGCGAACGGATCCGACCACGATGCGACCCGGCCGTCGGGCGACGCGGTGCTCGTGGAGCGCGACGGGCGCGTGGCGATCATCACGATCAACCGACCGGATCAGCGGAACGCGTTGAACCGCGCGGTCCGTTCCGCGCTGCCACGCGCGATCCGCGAGCTCGAGGCCGACGACGCGATCGACGTGATGATCCTCACCGGCGCCGACCCTGCCTTCTCCGCGGGGGTCGACCTCAAAGAGCTCGGCGCCGGCGCCGCCCAGCCGAGTGACGTCACCGAGGGCACCGATCGCGACGGACGGCTTCCCTATCGCGGCGCGCTCCCTCCGCACGACAAGCTCATCATCGGCGCGATCAATGGTGTTGCCGTCACGGGTGGGTTCGAGATCGCGCTCAACTGCGACTTCATGATCGCGAGCGTGCAGGCACGCTTCGCCGACACCCACGCGCGCGTGGGCATCATGCCGGGGTGGGGTCTCACGGTGTTGCTCGCCCAACGCATCGGCGTGGCGCGAGCGCGTCAGCTGAGCGTCACCGGCAACTATCTCGACGCCCAGACCGCGTACGAATGGGGACTCGTCAACGAGGTGGTGGCACACGACGCCTTGTTGCCGCGCTGCCTCGAGCTGGCTCGCGACTGCTCGACGATCGATCAGCGCGCAGTGCGGCGCATGCTCGCGACCTACCGCGAGGTCGCCGACACGACCGTCGCCGAGGCGTGGGATCTCGAGACCCGAGCGAGCAGAGAGTGGCAGGCCGGCGGACTCGATCCCGCGGCGATCGAGGCGCGTCGCCGGGCCGTCGTGGAGCGAGGTCGCGCGCAACTCGGCGGGTGACGCCGTCCACAACTGGGTCGAGCGGCCCATTCTCGACCTGGCGCCGCGGGCGCAACATCGACCGAGCGGAGGCGCCGCGCGGTGTCTCCGCCTCGATGGCGCAGGTCCGCGTCGTCGACGGTTCGCGAACGACGGGAGAGCGCCGTGCGGAGACTGCTGCGCAGTGTCGCAGTCGCGATCGGCGTCGGTCTCGGCTGTCTGCTGTTCGTCTTCGCACCCGTCGGTGTCGCGCAGGCCGCGCCGCTCCACGATCCGCGGGTCGTCGCGGCCGCCTCGGGGACGGCGGCAACGTCGAACACCGCCGAGTTCGTGGTCATCGCGAGTCTGGTGGTCGGCGCCGCCGGAACCATGTTCGCCGCCGACCGGATGCACCGCGGTCGAAGTCCGCGCCGCCGGACCTGACGTCGACCGACGCGGCGTCGGCGGTTCAGCGCGTGATGCGACCGCGGATCTCCACGACGCGGTAGTCGCGGGCGACGACGAGCAACGCGCGCCCGAGGTCGACGCTGCGGGCCGGCACGTTCGGACCATCGATCACCACGGTCGCCTCCCAGAGCGCGCCCGCTTGGAGGCGGTACGTGCCGCGGCGTTCATAGATGTGTTCGGCCGCCGGGTCTGCCGCGGAGCCGCCTGCGGGATTCGCGACGATCGGTGACCCATCGCCGGGAGCGAACCAGTAGGCCACGCGGCGTGCCTCGCCGACCGCGAGATAGCCGCGGATGCGCACCGAGATCTGCACGCGGTCGGCACCCGCCGCCCACAGCCGCGTGTCGAGTCCGGTGACGCCTTCGCCGATCGGGTTCACCCCGATGCTCGGCGCAGCGATTGCGGCCGCCCGCCACACCTCGCCGTAGGTCGGCGGTTCGGGTTCGGGAGGGAGCGCGGGGGTGCCGCTCGGATCGGCCGGATCGAGCGCGACGCAGATGCGGCGCGACGCGACGACGAGGCCGGTGCGATTGTCGATCGTGTCGATCGTGTACGGCCACCCGAATCCGACGGTCCCGTCGGGCGCGATCGCCGGGCAGATCCCTGCGATCGGATCGCTCGGCTGGCGCGGGTCGGGGGTCGCCCGGGTCGAGAACGGGCGAGGTCCGTCGGGGTCGTCGGCATCGTGCACCTCGCCGCCGTCGCCGGCGTTGGCCCACACCGAGATGGTCGCCGTGGTCCCGTCGCCACCGAACGAGCCGTCGCCGTCGCCCGTCGCAGCGCCCGCCCCCATACGACCCGACAGAGCCGCGACGACCGAGACACCGAGGAGCAGCGCCAACGTCGTGGCGACGGTACGCGCGGCCCGTCGACGGCGGATCACGCTCGCGCACCGTTCGGGTCGGCGTCGAGCACGACCATCGGTGGTCCGTCGAGGAGCGGCAGGATCGCGGCGAGGCGCCAGCGCCCGTCCCAACGTTGCACGGTGACGACCCACCGGCGCGCACCGTCGGACGCCAGCAGGTCCGTCCCGGTGTCGCGCACCGCGTGGACGGCGAGATCGATGGCGGGTGCGTCGAGCGTCGGAACCGCGGCGAGGTCGACGCGCGCGAGTGCGAGGAGTTCGGTGCCGGGAGCGATGACGCGATCGATCGTGGCGGCCCGGTTGGTCGGGTCGGCGAGCGCGGCACGCAGCGATCGGTGGAGTGCGTCGGCGGCGCGTGCGGGGTCCGCTCCGGCGACCGCGTCGCCCGTGGCGGTGGGGTCGCCGGCAGCCGCAGTGTCGGAGACGGTCGTCGTGGGGCCGGCCGGTGCCGGGTCGCCGACACCTGCGCGGTCGGGTTGTGCGGCGCCGGGTTGTGCGGCGTCGGGTTGTGCGTCGTCGGGTTGTTCGGCGTCGCGGGGCGGGAGGGGACGCGCGTCGTCGCGCGTCCGCGGCTGCACCCCGCAGCCCGCAGTCGCGACCATCACGGCGGCCGCGCCGGTCGCAGCCACCGCCGCAAGGATCCGGCCTCGACCGAGTTGCTCTCGCGGGGGATGTCGCAGACTGTGCAAAGCTGTCTGTCCTTCGCTCAGGTGCTGTTTGCCTAGATTACGAACTTCGCGGAGTTCCTGGCAAGGGTGCCACAGCGCCCGGTGCGGCTGGCCGGTGCGTACTTGTCGGTCGGTAGCGCTCGGCCGTACCGTCGGCCGATGGGCACCCCGACGCACCGCGAGCACTACCGGCCCGCGGGCACCCTCGATACGGTCGCCACCTTCCAGTACAGCCAGGCGGTGCGCGCCGGCGGCCTGCTCTTCGTCGCCGGTCAGCCCGGCTGGAACGAACGTCTCGAGGTCCCCGAGGACTACCAAGCCGAGTGCCGCGCCGCCTTCGAGAACCTGCGGGTCGTCCTCGCTGCCGCGGGGTGTGGATTCGACGACATCGTCGACGCGACGTCGCTGCACGCGCCGGGCACCGACCTCGCGGTCTTCTGGGGCGTGCGCAACGACTACCTCGCCCCGCCGTGGCCGGCGTGGACGACGATCGGCGACATCGGTCTCGCGCTGCCCGGCATGCGGGTCGAGATCAAGGTGACCGCGGTGGTTCCGTCGTGAGTACCGGGCCGTCGTGAGCACGGGTTCATCGCGCGCGGCGGCGTTGCCGGTCGCCATGCGGGCGGTGTCGCTGCGCGCTGCGCAGAGCATGGAGGTCGTCGAGCTTCCGCGCCCCGAGCCCGCCGCGGGCGAGGTGCTGGTGCGACTGCTCGGCAACGGCATCTGCGGGAGCGACCTGCACTTCTGGCACCACGGCCCCGCCGGCGAACCTGGCGTGCTCGGCCACGAGATGTGCGGTGAGGTCGTCGCGGTCGGCGCCGCGCTCGACGACGGGCTGCTCGGTGTGCGCGGCGCGATCTGGTCGGGGAACGCGTGCGGCACGTGCGCGCTGTGCCGCGACGGGCTCGGCCACTTCTGCGCGTCGGCGCCGACGCTCGGCGGGTTCCGGCCCGACACGCTCGGTGGCCTCGCCGAGTACGTGTGCGTCGAGCCGCACCGTGTGCTCCCCGCCGACCCGGCGTTGCGCATCGACCAGATCGCGCTCGCCGAGCCGCTCGCCAACGCGATCCGTGCGCTCGACCGCGACGGTGTCCGCGAGGCGCGCCACTGCCTCGTCATCGGGTGCGGTCCGCTCGGACTCGCGCACGTCGCGGCCGCTCGCGCGCTCGGGATCCCGACCGTGGTCGCCGTCGAAGGGCGCGCGAAGCGGCGCGCTGCCGCGCTCGCCGTCGGCGCCGACGAGGTGATCGACCCCGGCGACGACCTCGCCCGTGCCTGCACGGCGCGGTTCGGGGTCGGACCCGACCTCGTCGTCGAGTGCGTCGGTAGCCCCGCAACGACGTACCTCGCGACCTCGGTGGTGCGGCCGACCGGCACGGTGCTGCTCATGGGCGTGTGTGGCGAGCCGTTTCGCGTCAACACGTATCGGTGGCTCGAGCGCGAGATCGTCGTCCGCACGAGCATCGGGACGGGTGCCACCGAACAACGCCTCGCGCTCGATTGGATCGAGTGGGGAGTCGTCGACGTGGCACCGCTCATCAGCGCGCACATCGGCCTCGACGAGGTCCCCGAGGCGTTCGCCGCGCTCGCGGCGGGCGCCGACGAGGTCAAGATCGTGGTGGAGCACCAACGGTGAACGTCGCCGAGGCGCGCGCGCTCTTCCCGGCCGCGACGCGATCGCCCTACTTCGCGACCAACGGCTATGGCCTGTTACCGACCACCGCGCGCGACGCGATGGTCGCCGCGTTGGAGCGCCTCGCCGACCGCGGGTACGGCGCGCACGCGCGCTACGAGCAGGCGGTCGAAGGCGTGCGCGCGCAGGTTGCCGCGTTCGTCGGTGCGGCGTCCGAGGAGATCGGGTTCGTCCGCAACACCGCCGACGGACTCGGCTTCGCCGCGGAGTCGTTGCCGATCGGGCCGGGCGGGCCGACCGCGACGGACGCGCACGGCCGCGACGAGGTCGTCGTCTTTGCCGGCGACTACGGCTCGGTGGTGTATCCGTTCCTCGCCCGCCAACGGCGCGGTGAGCTCCGGGTGCGGATCGTCGACCCTCCGGCCGACGGCGTCATCACTGCCGAGTCGGTCGCGGCGGCGATCGGTCCGCGCACGCTCGCGGTCGCGCTCAGTTGGGTGAGGTTCGATTCGGGCGCGCGGAGCGATGTGGCGGCGATCGCGGCGGTGTGCAGGTCGCGCGAGGTCTGGAGCATCGTCGACGCCATCCAGGGGCTCGGCGTGTTCCCGCTCGATGTGGCCGAGGCCGGTATCGACGTGCTCACCGCGGGCTCTCACAAGTGGCTGTGTGGGCTCGCCGGGCTCGGGGTGCTGTACGTGCGCGCCGAGCGGCTCGCCGAACTGCGACCGACCCGCGCCGGGCTCGACGCATTCGATCATCCCGACGACTACCTGACCGCGGGGTACCCGTGGACGCTCCGACCCGTCGCCGGACGGGTCGAGGACGGCGCCAAACCGGAGGTCGCGATCGCGGGGCTCGGGGCGTCGCTCGACGTGCTGGCGACGATCGGCCTCGACGCGGTCGCGGCGCAGGTGCGGGCCGTGACCGACCGACTCTGCGACGGGTTCGTCGCCGCGGGCGGTCGCGTCCGGAGCCCGCGTGGCGAGACGGCGTGGAGTGGGATCCTGTCGCTCGAACCGCCCTCGGGGCGCGACCCCGCCGCGCTCGCCGCGGCGCTGCTCGCCGACGGGATCGTGCTCGGCGCTCGCGACGGCGCGCTCTGGCTCGGCGCGCACTGCTACACCGACCTCGGCGACGCCGGAACGGGTCTTGGGCCACGATGCGCCGGAATGATCCCGAATCGGCGTCGTCAAGCGTCCGCCGGTGCGGCCCGACGACGCCGGAATGGGTCTTGGGTCGCCGGAATGGGTCTTGGGGCGCCGGAACGGGGTTCAGGGTTCGAGGAGGGCGGCGCGCAGGACCTGCTTTTGGATCTTGCCGGTCGCGTTCTTCGGGAGCGCGTCGACCACGACGAGGCGCTTGGGCTTCTTGAAACCGGCGAGGTGTTCCCGCGCGAACGCCACGAGATCATCGAGCGTCGGGGGTGCGTCGGGGTCGCTCGGCACGACCACGGCGCACACGTTCTCACCCCACGTCGGGTCGGCGACGCCGACGACCGCGACCTCGCGCACCGCGGGGTGGCGTTCGAGGACCTGTTCCACCTCGCGCGACGCGACGTTCTCGCCGCCCGTGACGATCACGTCCTTCTTACGGTCGACGATGCTCAGCAACCCGTCGGGGTCGATCCGCCCGAGATCGCCGGTACGGAACCAACCGTCGTCGGTGAACGCCGCACGTGTTGCCTCGGCGTCGTTCCAGTATCCGGCGCACACCTGATCGGCGCGCACCACGATCTCGCCGGGCGAACCCGGGGCGACGTCGCCGAGGTCGTCGTCGACGATCCGGAGGGCAGCGAGCGGTCCCGGCCGACCCGCGGCCCGCAGCAGGCGCTCGTCGTCGAGGGTGACCGCCGCGCGATGGTCGTCGGGTCCGAGGAACGCGACGTTGCCGGAGAGCTCGGTCATGCCGTACCCCTGGGAAAGATCGACGCCGAGCTGGTCGATCGCGCGTCGCAACACCGGCGCGGGGATGGCCGACGCACCGTACCCGAGGGTGCGCACGCTCGACAGGTCGGCGCTCGCGGTCGACGGTGCGTCGAGCCAGGTCGCGATCATCGTCGGTGCGAGCGACAACGTGCGCACACGATGTCGTTCGATCTGCACGTTGAGGACATCGGGATCGAAGCGGCGGAGCAACACGACCGGGCGCGCGTGCAGGTGGAAGGCGAGCACGTTGTAGCCGGCGACGTGGCAGAGCGGAAACGGTGTCGCGAGAGAGTCGTCGTCGGCGATCGGTCGCGCGAGCGACACGTTGGTGATCCCCGCGGTGAGCGATCGGTGCGTGAGCATCGCCCACTTCGGCAGGCCGGTCGTGCCGGACGTCGAGATGAGCCACGCCACCGCGCGCTCGTCGCCGGTCTCGGCCGCCCCGTGGTCCGCGTGCGGTGCGACGAACCCGGCGAGGTCACGATCGAGATCCACGACCGTGGCGACGCCGGTGCTCGGCAGGTGCGGACGGATCGCCTCGATGAACGGCGACTCGGCGAGCAGGACCCGCGCGTCGCACAGCCGGAGCAGTTCGACCCATTCGTCGGGGTGGAGCCGGTGGTTGAGCGGAGCGAGCACGCGGCCGACGGCCGGGACGGCGTAGTACGCGGCGACGTAGTCGATCCGGTTCTCGGCCAGGATCGCGACGCGGTCACCGGGCGCGGTCACTCCCGCGATCGCGTTCGCGAGGCGCCCGGCATCGGCGCGCAGCTGCGCGAACGACACCTCGAAGTCGTCGACGACGACCGCGACTCCGTCGGGCGTCCGACGCGCCGCGTTGTCGAGGAGGTGTTGGAGCAGCACGACGCGACGGGCGCTCAGGACGCGCTCGCGAGCTCCTGTTCGCACAAGGAGACGAGCTCGGCCTGCTCGGTGTCGTCGAGCACGGCGAACGTGGGGGCGAGCGCAACGTCGGTCGCGGCGTCGGCGAGGTCCCACGCGGCCTGGTACGCCTCGAGCCCGGGGATCGGATCGGTCCACCCGAACAGGGCCGCCATGTGCGGGCTCTTGAGCTGGACCGCGGCGGCGGGCGGAACGCCGTGCGTCAGGATCGCGCCGCCGTGCAGCGCGCCGCGCAGTTCGCGCAGCGCATTGGCGAAGTGCAGCACCCGGGCCTTGGGGCCGGCGGGCGCGGGGAGCGCCCGCCACGCCGCGAAGAGCGGTGCCGACGCGGGATTCGCGGCGGCGGCGACCCGTTCGAGGAGCGCCGCGCAGCGGGCGTGATCGGGACCGTCGCCGAGGTGGGCCTCGCCCCAGGCATGGCCGCACGCGGCGAACGCCGCGCCTGCGGCGGTCGGTTCGCCGACCTGCGACGCTCGGTCCCAGTAGTCGCGCACCGTCGCCGGCGCGAAGAACACGAGCGCGGCGGCGATGACGTCGGCGGGTTGGCGCCCGAGCGTTCCGGCCCGCCCGGCGACATAGAAGTCGAGCCCGTCGTAACCGAGCTCGCCACCCTTGGCGTAGGTCGCGCCGTCGAGCATGAAGCGCGACGGCAGGTCGGAGATGAAGGTCTTGGTCGCGCGGGCCGTGTCGAGGTCGGTCATGCGCCCGACGTTACTCAGCGCAGCCGACGAGCCTCGATGTCGTGCGGGGTCACTCGCGGCGATCCCACAATGCGAGCAGCGTCTCGAGGATCTCGTGGGTGGCGTCGAGTCCGCCGAGATGCGACTCGCCGGCGCGGACCGTCAGCATCGAGCCCGGCACGAGGTCGACCATGTGCTGCGCGTGTTGGAGCGGGACGATGTTGTCGGCGTCGCCGTGCCAGAACCGCACCGGCACCACGATGTCGGCGAGCCGGAATCCCCAGTCGCGGGTGAACAGCGCAATGTCGGTCGGTGCCGCATGGAACTGGCGCGTCGCGGCCCGGTTGAGATCGTCGATGAACATCGCCTTCATCTCGGGCTGCGCGAAGACGCGTCGATCGCCCTCGGGCGAGAAGTGCGCGTAGAGCTCGAGCGCCTGGGGCGCGAGGGGCCTCGCGGCGCGCACCGCGACCCACATCGCGTGTCCGAGCGGCACTCGGATGAGCTCGACGAGGGGGCCGAGACGCGCCGCGAGACCGACGAGGCCGCCGGGTGCTGCCTCGGGACCGCGCGCCGGGGCGACGCCACCGAGCACCGCGGCCGCAACGACGCGGTCGGGATGCCGAGCCGCGCACGCGAGCGCGTACGGCCCGCCGCCCGAGAGCCCACCCACGGCGAACCGTTCGACGTCGAGCGCGTCGGCGACCTCGATCACGTCGTCGACGAGGCCGGCGATGTTGGCGTGGACATGGGCGGTCGACCGGCCGATGCCGGGGCGCTCCACGGCGACCAGTCGGACCCCGAGCTCGGCCGCGGCGCGGCGGGCGGCGAGGGGAATCTGGCGGCTCCCGCCGGGCGTGCCGTGGAACCAGATCATCGCCCGACCGTCGGGGTCGCCGTACTCGCTGTACCCGATGCGCCGCCCCGAACGGAGGTCGATCACGTCGGAGTGACGTGGCGTCAGGTCGATCACGACGCGGAAGCTACTCGGGTCGATCGTGGCGGCCCCCGGGCCGGAAGTCCCAACGATTCCGGACGAGGCCCCGTGTCCCGAGGCCCGCGACCGGAGGCCCGCCGATCCGCTGCGCGAGGCTGGCGGCGCGCGCGGCCTCGGCCCTCCCGTGTTCTGCGCGCGTAGGGACGGTGACCGACATGATCCATGGGTTCGTGCACCCCGATTTCGGCGGGGTGACCGAGGCGTTTCGACGAGTGGCGAGCCACAAGCTCGGCGGCGGTGCCGCGGTCGCGGTGTTCCACCGCGGCGAGCTCGTGGTCGACGCGTGGACGGGGACGCGCAACGGCGGCGGCGAACCGTGGGAGCGCATGACGACCGCGATGAGTTTCTCCACGACCAAGGGTGTCGTCGCGACCGCGATGCATCGCCTGCGCGACCGTGGGCTCGTCGATTACGACGCGCCGGTCGCGGAGTACTGGCCCGAGTTCGCGCAGGCAGGCAAGGGCGCGATCACCGTGCGTCACCTTCTCAACCACACGGCCGGGATGCACCGCATGCGCGGGGTCGTGGCCGAGGCGCACGACCTGCTCGACTGGGACCTCACCTGCGCCGAGCTCGCCGCGGCGCCGGCCGCGTGGTCGCCGGGCGTGCGCCCGGGATATCACGGGATCACCTACGGATTCCTCGTCGGCGAGGTGATGCGCCGCGTCACCGGCAAGTCGGTCGACCAGAACATCCAGGACGAGGTCGCGACGCCGCTCGGACTCCACGGCATGTCGATCGGAGCGTCGGTCGAGCGGCAGGTTCATCTGTCGGACCTCATCGTGGGGATGGGCGACGTCGCGCGCATCGAACGCACCGTCGACAAGCTCGCGCGCGTCCGGGCGATCACGCCGACGCTCGACGCCTTCTTCGTGCCCGGTTTCGACCAGCTCATCGGCGGGAGTCGCGTGTACGACGGCGAACTCCCAGCGCTCAACGGCTGCTTCACGGCGCGTTCGCTCGCGGCGATGTACGCCGCGCTCGCGAACGGCGGGACTGCGCTCGACGGCTCCCGCTACCTCTCCGCCGAGACCGTCGCGACGGCGACTACCCAACAGAGCAGGGCTCGCGACGCCGTCGTGTTCTTCCCGATGCGCTGGCGCCTCGGCTACCACATGGCCGCGACGTTTCGCGGCGTGCTGCCGAAGGGTTTCGGCCACTTCGGCTACGGCGGTTCGGGCGCCTGGGCCGATCCCGAACGCGACCTCGCCGTCGGGTTCGTCTGCAACCGGGTCGCGGGTTCGCCGTTCGGCGACCAGCGGTTCTTGCGGCTCGGCACGGCGGCGGTGCGCGGCGCGGCTGCTCGCTGACGCCGCGCGCCTGCTCGCTGACGACGCGCGGCCGCTACGTGCTCGCCGGTGGCTTCCAGTCGCGGACGTAGTCGGGATTGCGGCGGTCGAGCATCGATGCGGACCGCTTGCGGATCGCATCGTCGGTGGTCTCCGACGGTGGCAGGATCCAGAACTGGTCGGCGCGGATCGCGTCGACGACGCGCGCGGCGACCTCTTCGAGCGGGGTGAACTCGATCTCGACCCCCGCGTCGTGCATCATCGCCTCGAGCCCCGCCAGCGTGGGGTAGGGAGTGTGACGCGGAACCTGCTTCGCGTACTCGTCGGGTCGGGTGCGCCACGCCTCCCAGAGGTTCGTGCGCAACCACTTCGGGCCGGGGAACAACACCGACGCGCTGATCGGCGCGCCGACGCCGCGGAGCTGATTCCAGAGGAGTTCGGTCATGGTGACCACCATGGCCTTGGTCGACGCGTAGATCGCCGCGTCGCCCATCGGCGCGACCCCGCCGTTGCCCGAACTCGTGTTGACGATGTGACCCTCGTCGCCGTGTTCGAGCATCAGCGGCACGAACGTCTTGATGCCCCACGCAACTCCGTAGACGTTGACGTCGATCGCCCAACGCCAGTCGTTGACCTCCGACTCCCAGAGGTTCGTCTGGCCACCGGGACCGATTCCCGCGTTGTTGCAGAGCACGTGGACGGCGCCGAATCGCTGCAGGGTCTGTTCTGCGAGCGCTTCGACCGACTCGAGCTTGGTGACGTCGCACACGATCCCCGCGACGTCGAGTCCCTCGTCGCGCAGTTGCCCGACGGCGGCATCGAGGCGCTCGGCGACGATGTCGGCAGCGACGACGTGCATCCCCTCCTGGCCGAAGCGCTGCGCCATCGCGAGGCCGATGCCGCTCGCGGCACCGGTGACCACCGCCGTCCTGCCATCGAGTCGTTCCACGGCCGGAGCTTGCCATGTCGCGGCGGCCGTGGAACATTCTGGCCATGACTGTGCGCTACGGACCCCGCCCACCCGAACAACGACGCAACCGGGAGGTCGAGGCCACCGCGACCCCGATCTGGTCGGAGGCACTCACGGCGATCTGGGAAACCGATCCCGAGGTGGTCGCCGCGGTGTTGCCGCCGCCGCTCGCGCCCGTCGAGGGCGAGCCGCTCGTGCGCTGCACGATCACGATCGTGCAGATGCCGGTCGGTCCGTCGTTCGGCGCGGGGTGGCTCGGCGTTCGCGCCCGGCACGGCGACGTCGTCGGCGAGTATCCGATCTTCATGCCGATGACGACCGAGCAGTCGGTGGTCGGCGGGCGCGAGACCTATGGCGAGCCGAAGAAGATCGGTGAGGTGTGGAGCCGCCGTGAGGTGGATCCCGCGGGCGGCGAAACGGTCGAGGGCGTCATCGCTCGGATGGGGTTCACGCTCGTGGAGATCCGCGGCCGCATCGCCGAGACGCGCGCGCCGTACGAGCTCGACAAGCGCGACTTCTGGTTCAAGGTCGCGCCGGCCTCCGACGGCGACGGGCTCGAGGACGACGCATTCCTCGTCTACGGCGAGAAGCACGAGTCGGCGCGCGTGTACCTCGGGGTCGAGGGCGAGGTCCACCTCGGCGAGAGCCCGCTCGATCCGGTTGCCGATCTCGTCGTCCGTCGCGTCGTCGACATCAACTGGACCGAGCGGGCATCGAGTCAGGTCGGTCGAACGATCGCCCGGGTGCCCGCCGGCGACTTCGCCCCCTACCTCCATCAGCGCTACGACGACCTGTCGGTGCTCGGCGCGGGAGCGAAGCGATGAGCGAGCGGCCATACACGATCATCAGTGCCGACGGCCACGCGGGCCTGCCGTGCGAGGAGTACCGGCCGTACCTCGACCCGAAGTTCTTCCCGCAGTTCGAGGAGTATCTCGCCGAGCGTCACGCCAAGCGCGAACTCGATCTGCAGATGAATTACGACTTCATCATGCACTGGGAGACCGACAACGAAGAGGGCCTGCGTGGTGCCTTCGACGTGGAGCAGCGCGACAAGGAACTCGACGCCGACGGGGTCGCGGCCGAGGTGATCTTCGCCGACGCCGACGCGATCAGCGGGATCGCGTCGCCGCCGTTCGGTGCGGGGTTGTCGGCGGGCGAGATCGACGATCCCGACCTCGCGTTCGCTGGTGCCCGCGCCCACAACCGCTTCCTCGTGGAGTTGTGCGCACATTCGCCGGAGCGGCGCGCCGGGGTCGGGCTCGTGCCGATCTGTCACGACATCGATCGCGCGGTCGACGAGATCGAATGGCTCGCGCGCCATCCCGGGATCCGCGGGATCATGATCCCGACGATGTGGCACGACCGCCTGCCGTACAACCACCACGACTACGACCGCGTGTGGGCTGCGGCTCAGGCGGCGAACCTGCCGGTGCACGTCCACTCGGGGGAGGCCGCGAAGTCCGAGTACGGCGACCACGTCGGCATCTATCTCGCCGAGGTCGTCTGGTGGACGCACCGTCCGATCGCGCACCTCTTGTTCGGAGGCGCGTTCGAACGATTCCCGGGGCTCAAGATCGTCGTCACCGAGGGCGCGGCCTACTGGGTGCCCGACATGAAGTGGAAGTGGGACCAGTACTTCGGCGGCGGCCACACCACGAAGAAGATGGCCGCGATGATGCAGGGCATCATCTCCAAGCTCCCGAGCGAGTACTTCGGCACGAACATTTTCGTGGGTGCGTCGACCATGTCGAAGGAGGAGATCCGCCGCCGGCATTCCATCGGCTGCGACTGCGTGATGTGGGGGACCGACTATCCCCATCCCGAGGGCACCTGGCCGAACACGATCCCGCGCCTCCAGGCCGACTTCGCGAGTGTGCCGATCGGCGACGCGCGGCTCATGCTCGGCGAGACCGCGGCGCGCTGCTACGGGTTCGATCTCGGCGCGCTCGCGCCGATCGCGGCGCGGATCGGACCGAGCCCGGCGGATCTCGGCCAGGATCCGTCGGTGGTCACGACCGAGGCCGAGTTGCGCGCGGCGACGTGGTGGAAGGACGACTACGGCTTGCGTTGATCGAGTGGGCCGTCGGCCGGCGTCGGTGCGGTCGTCGCGGTGATGGTGATGCGCACGCGCACCATCGGGTGGACCTTCAGCATCGCGACGCGGGGCGGTTCGAGCCCCCAGCGCCGGACGTCGAACGCCGCCTCGCCGGTGATCGCCACGCCACCGTCGATCGGGCGGACGACGAGTTCGCCGGGGACCTCGTTGGTGACGCCGCGGAAGGCGATGGTGCCGCGCACGACGAGCGTGTCGTCGCGCACGGCGTCGATGGCGACGATCTCGCCGACGATGGCGGGGTAGCGGCGCGCATCGATCCGTCGCCGGGTTTCGCGATCGACGAGCGCGTTGCCCGAACGCAATCGGTCGACGGCCACCTCGACGGTGCCCTGCGCGAGGCGGGCGCCGGCGCGCGCCTCCGCATCGAGGTCGAACCACCCGGTCAGGCCGGTCGCGGTCGCCCGGATCGGATGGACCGACGACGAACCTTCGATCCAGACCTGCGACCGTTGCGGATCGATCGTGTAGCGAGTCATCGGGCACCTTCGGACGGTCGCGCGGCGACGTGTACGAGTTCCCGAGGCTAGAGCGGGTACCCTGGCGGATCGCTCCACATCACGTGGATCGACGTTTCGCTCTCCAAGGGGTCCCACGACGGCTGCGGCCGATCCTCCGGGCTCCGTCTCGATGGTGTGCTTCATGGCGCTGCTCGAGTGAGTGCGCTTCCCATCATCGAGTTTCAGGAGTCTTTTCGTGTCATTTGCAGATCTCGGCGTTCCTGCCGATCTCGTCGCCGCGCTCGCCGCGCGCGACATCACCGAGCCCTTCCCGATCCAGGCGGCGACGCTCGCCGACTGCCTCGCCGGCAAGGACGTCTGTGGCAAGGCCCCGACCGGCAGCGGCAAGACGCTCGCCTTCGGGATCCCGCTCGTCGCCAACGTCGCGCCGGCCAAGCCGCGCCGGCCCCGCGCCCTCGTCCTCGCGCCGACGCGCGAACTCGCGGCGCAGATCCAAAAGGAGCTGCATTCGCTCGCCGCGGTGCGCAACAAGCGCGTCTTCAGCGTCTACGGCGGCGTCGGCTACGAGCCCCAGAAGCGGGCCTTGCGCAACGGGGTCGACATCCTCGTGGCGTGTCCCGGCCGTCTCGAAGACCTCATCGCCCAGCGTGCGGTCCGGCTCGACGCGGTCCAGATCATGGTCATCGACGAGGCCGACCGCATGGCCGACATGGGCTTTCTCCCCGCGGTCCGGCGGATCCTCGACCAGACCGCGGAGGATCGCCAGACGGTGCTGTTCTCCGCGACGCTCGACGGTGACGTCGCGGTGCTGACCAAGGAGTACCAGCGGTTCCCGGTGCGCCACGAGGTGGAGTCGCCCGAGGATCACTGGGCCGAGGCCGAGCACGTCTTCGAGTCGGTCGACACGAGCCGTCGCCTCGACCGCGCGTCGGAGATCATCTCGTCGGGCGGACCGACGATCGTGTTCTGCCGCACGCGCCACGGCTCCGACAAGGTGGCCAAGGCGCTCAAGATCCGCGGCGTCGAGGCGCTCGCGATCCATGGCGGGCTCTCGCAGGCCAAGCGCGACAAGGCGCTGTTCGCGTTCCGCAAGGGCTCGGTGAACGCGCTCATCGCGACCGATGTCGCGGCGCGTGGCATTCACGTCGACGATGTCGCGTGCGTGCTCCACTTCGACCCGCCGGTCGACACCAAGACCTACGTGCACCGTTCCGGGCGGACGGCGCGCGCCGGTGCCGAGGGCCGGGTCGTGTCGTTCGTCGCTCCCGACCAGCGCAAGGCCGCGCTCAAGCTCCAGCGCGATCTCGGTCTCGTGGCCGCGGCTCCCGCCGAGGGCAATCGCGGCGGTGGCGGTGCCGGCAAGCGGAACGGCAACGGCGGTGGCCGCAACGG
>SXGT01928102.1_pt1 | contig 17184 bp, 26 predicted proteins | sample 3176221 | NCBI WGS metagenome assembly SXGT01 (sample SAMN11356862, study PRJNA531348) | freshwater metagenome | isolation source: freshwater sample F1-120 | place: China: Fuxian Lake, Yuxi | collected 2017-12-25 | reverse complement strand
TGAAAGCGGAAGGAAAATTGTGAAGGCGACTTTTGCAGCATTGGCGTTGATGCTGGCGTGGGCTGGTTCTACCGGTCCGGCGCTCGCCTTGCCTGGGGAGAAAACGCCGTTGCCCGAACCGCTGGGCTATGTCACCGACCATGCGGGGGTGGTCGGGGTCGAGTGGAAGGCCAACATCCGGTCCGTCTGCCAGGACTTGGAACGGAAGACCGGCGTCGAAATGGTGATCGTCACGGTCAAGACGATCAAGCCCTACAAGACCGTGAACGACTATGCGGAGGCCCTCTATCAACGGTGGGGCATCGGAACGGCCCAGAAGGGCCATGGGGTGTTGGTGCTGGCGGCGGTGGAGGAGAGACAGGCGGCCATTACGATGGGGCGGAGCCTCCTGGGCGTGATCACGCCGAAGATCCTGGAACAAGTCAGCACACAGTACATCGAGCCCTCGTTCCGGAAGAGCCAGTTTGAAGAAGGGCTCTACCGAACTTCCGTGGCCCTGGCCTCAGCGGCGCAGGAGATCCGGGTGGGCGATCCGCCCCGCTCGCACCTCAAGGGCCTGGGCATCTTCCTGACCCTCTTCACCGGCTTTGGCGCGCTGGCCTTTCTCTGGTGGATCAGCCGGCCGGACTTGCGCCATCCCTTCGGCCGTCTGCGCCGCGGCGAATATTGGGGCAGCGGTCAAGGCGGCTTCGGCGGCAACTTCGGCGGATTCGGCGGAGGCATGGGCGGGGAGGGGTTGAAGTAGCTGGTCTAGCCGAGGATCGTTCCGATCGCCCGTTTGAGAGCAGTACAATCCATTTCCTGAAGTCGTCCGAGCTTCTTAATGACGAGTCTCGGTTCAATCGTAGCCAAAACGGGCTTGATGACCGAGGGCTTGAGAAGCCCAGCCTCTTCCCATCTTGCGATTGTCACGGTACCAATGCCGGCAGCCGGTTGGGTTTGACTTGTGACGGCCATCACAATCAGGTCGGGCCGTTGCTCGTGGTAGGCGCGGCTGCTGACGATGACAGCCGGTCGCTTCTTTGTGGTGGTCTGATCGGTAAAGGGAAAAGGGATGAGAACGATATCCCCGAACTCATAGCCGGTCATAGTCGGCGTCGTCGGGGTTGTCCCATATTTTTTGGAAAGCCGGTTCCGATAGCTTCGTGGCAGACAGGGTCAACTGCTCCTCTTTGAGACGCATGAGGAGTAGTTCAGCCAGAGCATCTTGCTCTTGCTGCGGCAGCTTGGAGGCTTCGGCGAAGGCCTGTTCGAGTCGTTTCGTCATAATGCACCTTTTTGATAGGCGTAATTATAGCAGCAGCCAGCATCAAAGTGAAAAGCTAAATCTAGAGTCGGCGGCAACTTCGGCGGCTTCGGCGGGGGGATGGGCGGAGAAGGATTGAAGTGAAGAGCTGTGGTGACGATGGGCGGTCGCTCCGGGATCTGCCTCGATGCGGCGGTTGTTCTCCTGCCTGATCGTATCTGCATCAATATTCGCAGCGTCTTATCGGATTATCAGAACGACGCTGCTCTAGACTGATCGCCGATGATTGCCTTGCTCCCCGCAGAGGCAGCTCTCCTCCGCGTCCATCCCATCCACCCCAGCCGAGAAGGGAAGGGGTGTGGTTCTCGACACGCGGTTCTATTGCTAGGAAACTGATAGGCGCTTATACTGCCGATGGACCCATCCGGGGTCTTATATGGAACCCAATAATCCCTAGTCAGGCAGCGACGAACGATGAAGCTCGAAGCTCTCAATCTAGACGTTGCAGGCGTAGTCGTGGCGCCGGTCAAGATCACTGCGCCGCAGCCGGAATGGTTACAGGCCAGAAATGCAGGCGTAATCCCGGAAAGCCTTTTCAAACTTTATGAAGCCGCCGGTTACTTATCCTTCGGCGCTGCTCCAAAGTTCCTGGCGGACCCGGACAACATACTCTTTAGCTATTTCGCGATGTTGCTCAGAGGTCTTAGGGGGCAGCTGTCAGAGGGCGCGGAACTACTCGTCGAGTTGAAACAGGCTCATAGCTTGCTGTATGACCCGATAAAGAAGGCCAGAGGCTTGTCTTGGGATCCAACCGCTGACAAGCGCTCGAAGAGAGCATTTCGCGAGATTGTCGTTGCGGCGTATTCGAGCCTGGACATGACCGCCGACCTTGTGGCGCTAATGTTCACGGGTCGCATTCCTGGTCTCACCGTCGGACGTGCCCAGTTCGGTTTGATTGAGGACTGGTTACGCAAGCCCGTGCCCACTATCGGTGCCATATTGAGCCCGCAAGATGCCAGTGTTGCAGATTTGCGCGAAGCATTGACGCCCCTTGTCTTGCCAAACGGCCCTGAACGCGACTGGCTCCCGCTGGTACGAATGCTACGCAACAAGGGCGCTCACCATTGGTGACGATGTCTTTAGGTACTTCGGGCTATTTGGCAGTGACGAGAGTTTGTATCTGTTCGTTCCTAGAGAGTGGCCATATTTCTTCGAGCAGCATATGAAGCCAGCTGGGCAGGGCGCGACTGATCCTTTTCCTGAGTTTCTGCAGAGGACGTTAATCCACGAGGACTACATCTCATTCGCCGAAGGGCTAAACACTAAGGTCAGTCGGGTGGTTGGTGCCGCTTCGAGAATCATCCATACGGTGTTCACTATGTTCGGCGGATTTGACCTCAATAAAGCCGCTTTGGTGCAGCTCAAGAACAACTCGCGCGCTTACAGCTTTGAATACTTCGCCGATACTGGTGCATCAGTCGCTGGCTAACAAGAAATTTTCAGCTATTACTTTCCTGCCGGTACCTTCTGAGCTGCCCCGATCGCATCTAATCCCGCTTGGGCGCAGGCGTCGTCGAGCTGAGTGCCGGGGGCGCCGCCGACGCCGATCCCGCCGACGACTTCGTTGCCGAACTGAATCGGAAGCCCGCCGCCCAGGATGATGATGTTCTCGTTCATTTTTCCCAGCGCTTGCAGGTGAGGCATCTTGGCGACGAGTTCGCCAAGCTCGCTCGTGGTCCGGCCCAGGCTTGCCGCCGTGTAGGCCTTCTTTCTGCTGCTGTCCACCGTGTGCGGCCCTGCCCCGTCGGCCCGTTGAAAGGCCCGCAGGACGCCTGCCTTGTCCACGACGGAAGCGCTGACTTTATACCCATCCTGTTTGCACTTCTCGACCGCTGCTGACGCGGCTTTGTTGGCCAGAGCCAGAGGCAGGACCGCTTCGCGCGGCAGGTCTTCGGCGACCGCCATGGGGTTCCAGTTGATTGTCACGGCAAGGGTCAACAGGCCCATCCATTTCACGAATTCCATGCTCATCCTCTCACTTTGGCGGTGCGTTTCGGCACCGGCCGTTTTTCGTCCAAATCCCACAGGTCGGCCCAGGCGGTGATGTCGGTCCTGCTGGAATCCACTGCATCGCGCAGTTGCTTGAAGTAGGCCCATTTCTCCTCTGTCTCCGGAGCCCAGGTCAGGAATGTCTGGTTCCATTGCTCGATTTCGGCGGTGTCGTGCTGGACGGCCGTTTTTTTGAACCACTCGGCCAGGGCTGTATCCGTCATGCCGCGCGCCGCTTCTGTGAATTGCTCCGCTGCAATGCCGGCAAAATCCAACAGCCGCTGGTCCATCGGGCAGGGGTATTTGTACTCGCCCTGGGTGCCGGCCAATGTGGCCCGGCACTTGTCCAACATGCGGGGCAGGTGGACATAGCCGGCCATCTTGTCTTTTAGACTGCGGGGAAACTCTGTGCGAAGATCCATGCTCACAGCATCTTATGGTTGGTAAATGTGAGCGAGCGCACGGCCACTTCTCCGTTCTCGTAGGTGATGATTTGCCGGCCGGCCGGCAAGTCCGACGATCCGATGCGGGTGTGGGCATCGGTGAAGCTCTCCACGTTGGTGAGCTGGCTGTCCTTCGGGGAGTAGTAATAGACCGTGTAGCGGGTGGTGAGGAACTTGTTGTCCTTGGTCAGGGCGCTGTCCTCCACGTTGATCGTGAAAGCCATGTGGGGCATCTTGCGGTTGATCTGCGTGATCCGGTCGCCCTTGACCCGATAGTAGGAATGCATCCCGTCCCCATGGATGGTCAGCTTGGGGCCCAGGGGATGGTCGCGATCTTCGCCCAACGTCAGGGCATACTTGCCGTCCGCCTCCTCGAATTTGCGGGGGGCTCGGTGGACGGCGATCATGCCGATCTGGCCCTCCGCCCACTTTTGGACGTCCGCATCGGGCAGACTCACGCTCACGTCGCGCGGCCCCTTCACGGTCACGCTGCCCCGGATTTCCTTGCCGTTCACGTTGACGGTCAGGTCGGCGGTGAACCCCTTGAAATCCGGCTGCCAGCGGGAGGTCTTCTCGAAGGCGTTTTTCAACATGGCCCTGGCTTTGGGGTCGTCCTGGACATCGGTCTTTCCTTCTTCTCGCTTATACATTTCCATCAGTTAGGCTCCTTTTGGTCGTGGGACGGTTATCCTGTGCACATGAAAAAACAGGTGATTATATCGCCGGTTTTCGCCCGGGACAACCACGTAACTGAGGACTTGAATTTGTGCGGAACGGAATATCTATATATCGCTTTAATATCAATATCTTGCGTTAACTGTCGGCAGGCACGAAAGCCTCATTTAAAGCCTTGTGCCGTGAAAAGTGCCAATTTTACTGGAAAAACGGGGGCTCTTGGTATATATTCTGCCATTCTACCTCGGTATTACGAAGTCCAACCCAAAGGAGTGGGCTGGAGAAAGGTCAGGGCGATATGGAACGACGAGCAGCGTCCCATACTGAAGAAGAAGAATTGAATCAACGGCGCCGGCTTTTGAACTCGGCCCGCAAGGGAGATCCGAAAGCCATCACCAAGCTGTTCGAACTATACCAGGTTCGGGTGTATAGCGGCGAACTCTTGAGCAAGCCCAGTCGGATTCCGGCCTGGCCCACCGCGCATCAGCATCAGAAGGATGCGAAGAGCCATGCGAAGCCGAAGGCATCTGTTCGGAAGAAGGTCACCCAGCGGTCGGCTCGATCCACCCAGCGGGCTGCCACCAGCAAAGCTCGGCCCCGCCGGAAAGTTTCGCACCGGTAACCGGCTGTGTAGCCTGGTTCTCCGGCAACCGTCCTGACTCACATACATTGACGAATGAGAGGGGGAGGCGAGAGCATCGCTTCCCCCTCTTGTGTTATTGGAGGGCGACGCGTAAGCCGCCACTGGCGAGGTACTTCGCGATGCCTTCGGCCGTCTTCCACTCTCCCTGATAGACCGTGGCGCTGCCTTCGTGGTCGATGCGCCAGGCCAGCTCGAATGCTTTTGCGGGAGTCATGCCCGGAATGGCTTCGCAAAAGAGGGCAATGACTTGCTGGTAGGTGTGGCAGTTGCAGTTGTAGACGATCACACGGGCTTCCAACCCATCGCCCACGCCCGTATGCTCTTCCTCGATGGTCTCGGGAACGGCTACTGTGCCTGGAGACTCAGCCATTGCCGAACATTCTAACAAGCAGCCTGCCGCCTGCCAAGCCCGGTCCTTTTCTCAGTAGCCTTCCCTGGAGAGCCACTGATTCGATAGTGCAATTCCGTCTCTGTCGCAAGTCCTGGTTAATAAGCGAAAGTGAGGCTCCGAGTCGGTGACCGTTTCCAGCCCATGTTGGCGGGCGAGGCGGATCGTGTAGGCGAGCGAGGCGGAGGTTTTGACCAGGGCCAGCCCATACTCGTAGCCGTAGCTCTCCTCCAATGACGAGGACAATCCGCTCAACCGCTGCAACTCCCCGAATGTCCAGGAGTGAGAGACCCGCTCTGCTTCGATGAGCCTGAGCAGGGCGGCCGGGCCGGGCACCAGCTTGTTCCTGATCCGTATCCCGTGGGACAGGTCGAAGAGGCCTCGTTGGAAACGCCGGTCTTCCCGCAAGGCTCGGTGGAACTCCGCCCGCCAGGCCGGGTCGGCCAAATCCCGGTTCACAGCGGCGATCGTCTCTTCATCGAGCGGGCCGCTGACGTTGTATCCCTGGACGATGCGGCCTGCTTTGAACAGGGCTTCGTGGTAGCCCCCCATCCGGTCTGCATAGGCCGTGGTGCCGGCGAACGGCGTCAGTTGCAAGGCCATGTAGTCCCTGAAATGGATGGACACATACGAATCGAGCAGCCGTGTGAGCGTGAGCTCGTGGCACAGGTGAAAGGGGTAGTAGAGGGCTCGGCGAGAGGACGACGGGAAGCCTTGACTCATCATGGTACAGGACCTCTTCAGGACTATGCCGCCTCGAGCCGGTTATGCTACTCTGCCGCGATGTTCAAGCGGTTCACCCTCGGGCTCAACGTGCTGCTCCTCTTCGTCCCGCTGGCTTTGGCGCTGGAGTGGTTCCACGCCGATCCGATGGCGGTCTTTTTTGCCTCCGCCTTGGCGATTGTCCCATTGGCCGGTCTGCTGGGCAAGGCCACGGAACACTTGACCAGCCACGTGGGGGCCGGGCTCGGCGGATTGCTGAATGCCTCGCTCGGCAACGCGGCGGAGTTGATCATCGCCTTCGTGGCGCTCAAAGAGGGGTTGCACGACGTCGTCAAGGCCTCCATTACCGGCTCGATCATCGGCAATATCCTGCTGGTGCTGGGCTTTTCCATGGTGGCGGGAGGGCTGCGTCACGAGCACCAGCGGTTCAATCGGACCGCCGCGGGGGTGGGGGCCAGCCTCCTGTTGCTCTCCGCGGTTGGACTCGTCGTGCCGGCGTTGTTCCATTTTACCGCAACGGGGCAAGGGATAAAGGTTGAGCGTGAATTGAGTCTCGAAATTGCCGTCATCCTCTTCGTGATCTACGCGCTCAGCCTGCTCTTTTCCTTGAAAACTCACCGGCATCTCTACGTCGGAGAAACGGTCGGCGCCGAAGAGGCCGGGGAGGGGACTTGGGGACTGCGCAAGTCGCTCTGGCTACTGGCCGTCGTCACAGCCGCCATCGCGGTGATGAGCGAAATCCTGGTCGGCGCGATCGAGCCGGCCGCCAAGGGCTTGGGTCTGACACAGGTGTTCGTCGGGGTGATCCTGGTGGCCCTGGTCGGCAACGCGGCGGAACATTCGACGGCGGTCATGGTGGCGATGAAGAACAAGATGGACCTGGCCTTGGGCATCGCCATCGGGTCCAGCCTGCAAATCGCCCTGTTCGTCGCGCCAGTGCTCGTGTTTGCCAGTTATCTGGTGGGGATGCCGCTGGACCTGATCTTTACGCCCTTCGAAGTGGCGGCGGTGACCATCTCCGTGCTGGTGGTCGGCTTTGTCTCGATGGATGGCGAGTCTAACTGGATGGAGGGGGCCATGCTGATCGGGGTCTACTTCATCTTGGCGATCGCGTTCTACTTCCTCCCGGCCTGACCTCGCATCACACAATTATGAATTCTGAATGATGAACGCTGAATGGATGAAATCGAAACTTAACGCGCGGTCGCTCATCGTTTATCATTCATCATTGAGTTTGCTACCACCGGTCCATGTCGATGACCTCGGTGGCGTCCCAGAGGTTCTTCCATTCTGCGTCCGCCGCGGCCAGTTCCTTGTCCCGCTCGGTGACTTCTTCGAGGTTCTCTTTTTTCGTCCCCGAGGCAGACTCGCCGCCGGTCTGCGCCGCCGCTTTCTTGCGCTTCTTGGGATCCATGTTTACCGGCATACGAACCCTCTCGTCCTGCAATTGACCAGACCTCTTCCTAACGCCGCGCCGGCCTTTTGTCAAGGTCCCTGCTGCGGGCCCTGTGCAAGCCCCCGTGCACATTCACGTGATTGACTCATTCCGACCTGACTGCTAGAGTTGGCGCCGTTTGGCCGGCTTGCGTCAGGACGGCCTGAATTCGGAGATACACCATGGTCTTGAGCGCCAAAGTCCTCTGGCCGCTGTTTCCTCTGTTGCTCCTGATCGTAGTCGTGTGCCTGACAGGGGCCCTGGTCCATGTGGTGCGTCGTTCCAGCGGTTCCACAACGGTCTGGCTCCAGGCGGGAGCCCTGGGGGGCTACCTGCTGGCGGCGATTGCCGCTGTCGCCAGCGAACGGGGTGCCATCTCCGCCCACGTGCATCGGCCTTTTTCGCTGGTCACCCAGGTGGTCTTGGCGCTGGCCTTGTTCCACATGTGGGGGAAGGATCGGACACTCGCCGCCCTCAACATGACGGCCTGGGGGGCGATTCTGGCCGATACCGCTTTGCACTACCTGCTCACGCGCTAGCGTTACAACAGTTCTACCGCGACCTGATCGGCAAACCGCCGTCCCAACGCAGTCAGCCGGATTCGGTCCGCTGCCAGCTCGATCAACCCCTCCCGTTCCAACCGCTGCAGCTTTTGCTCCCACTGATCCGCGTCGCCTTCCGATGCTCCGTTGAGCGACACCCCCTCGATGAGGCGCAGCCCGAAGACTAAGGCTTCCCGCTGACGTTGCGTGGGGCTCAATTGCTCTGTCTGCACCGTGGCAAGCCGGCCAGCCGCTACCTCGGCCTGATACGCGGTCAGGTCCTCCACGTTTCCGAAGCGGCAGCCGTTTAAATAAGATTGGGCGCTGGGGCCAAGGCCGAGATATTCGCCCCCTTGCCAGTAGAGCAAGTTATGGCGGCAGGCAAAGCCTGGCCGGCAGTAGTTGGAAATCTCGTACCGGTCGAACCCCGCTTCCGCCAAACGCAGCGCGGCTTCGTCTTCCATGGCGTTTTGTCGGTCCTGGTCCGGCTCAGGCAAGTCGCCCCGGTGCAGGGAAACTTGGAGATGGGTCTTGTCTTCGACGGTCAGGGCATAGCAGGACAGGTGGGCGGGAGCCAGGGCCAGCGCCTGCGTGAGTGTCTCGCGCCAGCTGGCGAGGGTTTGGCCCGGTAGCCCGTAGATCAGATCCAGATTGAGGTTGGCGAAACCGGCCGCTCGGGCATGGGCGATTGCAAGGTCGACGGATGCCCGTTCTGTCTTGCGGCCGACCTGGAGCAATTCGTTCTCGTCCGCCGACTGGAGGCCGAAGCTGATCCGGTTGAACCCGGCTCCACGGAGGGTTTGCAGCCCTTCTTCGGTGACCGAGTCCGGGTGCGCTTCCACGGTCACTTCCGCTTGCCGGGCCAGTCCGAAACTATCCCGGACCAGGGTGAGTATTTCGACGAGCTGCTCGGGATGGAGCGTGGTCGGGGTCCCGCCGCCGAAGTAGAGGCTGTCCGGCAGACGGCCCCCCAAACTATTCTGCGCCGCATGCAGACGGATCTCGCGAGCCAGCGCTTCGACATAGGCTTGCGCCCAGTCTTCCCGGTGAATGCGGAGATAGAAGGCGCAGAAGCTGCAGCGAGTGCGGCAGAAGGGGACGTGAATGTAGATGCCAAGCGCCATACCAAGCTTCGCTTGAGCCGGCCCCTTCGATCAGCTGGGGCCGGAGAGGTCCTTTGCCGACGGTGAACGTTAGGTCTCAGCTCAAACCGAGCGAGGGCTTCGAGAAATCCTTTGCCAGGGAAATTTCAATTTCGTCCAGCGGGGAGAAGCCGCGGTTCCGCACATGAGCCGACCAGGACGGATGCCGCCGCAAGGACTCGAAGAGGACCCGGAGGAGTTCCGGCTTGACCAACCGTTCCCACTCCTGGACCCAGGCATAGTTGTCCAATTCTCCTTCATAGTCGTCGGGAAATGAAGCCTCGAGGCTGAAGCGGAACGAAAACGTCTTCTCTTCCTGGAACATGTCATCCTCCGGCCAGGTCTGAAGAAGGGATGCCGCCATTGCGGTGCGCGGCGCGAGACCCTATAATAGCACCCACATGGGTTAACAGGGGAGAGCAACAATGCCGATTTTCGAATATGTCTGCCGAGAGTGCCAGCACAAGTTCGAGATGATCGTCCAGGGTTCCACCGTACCCGCTTGTCCTTCCTGCAAGGCCACGAGGCTGGAGAAACTGATCTCTGGGTTTGCCGTTGGGGCGACCGGTGTGCCTTCCTCCGGCGGTGCCGGCGGAGGGTGCGGTTCCTGTGGCGATCCGCGTGGCCCCGGCGCCTGCTCGATGAACTGAAGGCCGTTGAAAAAGCCTTCCAGCTTCGTTCTCGCTCGCTCAAGCCCTCAACGTACAGCCAAAGAGTACGCCTCGGGCTTTCGTGTCGCTGCGGCCTTGCTGGAAAAGCTTTTTGAACGGCCTTTCAAACTTTGGGGGCCCTCCAGATGAGCGAAACCGACGAGCAAGCCGTCCGGCAAGCCATTGCGACCCTCTCGCAAGCCGATCCCATCCCGAAATTGCTCCAGCAGGTGAAGCTGGGGAAGATGAAGCCAACCGATGCGGGCCTCAGGGCTATCACGGAGGCCTGGTTGGGCACCTACCGGCAAGTCATCGAGAAGGGCCTGGCGTTCGACGCCGTGACCTTGCGGCGACTGGACCCTTCGCCTCGCCTGGCGGTGCTGATCGAAGCCGGGGTGCTGGCGGATGACCATGCAGCCGTGGCGTCGCTCCGCAAGACGTTCGAGCGGGCGCTGGCCGGCGCTGAGTAACCATGATCGTTCGCGGACTGGCGGTGCTGGCGATCATCGGCCTCGTGACGGCCGATCCGTCGCTCCTCTTCGGCCAGGAGGCTGCCGGCGTTCGCCCCCTGCTGGTGGTGGAACGAGACAAGCTACAGTCCCTTCTCCCGTCCGGTACCCATCTCCTTGTCGAAACCGCCGCAATCGAGCAGTTCCTGCATGCGCTGGATGGAATGCCGCCCGAGTGGGCGCCGGTCTATGGGCAGGGGCATCACGATCCGGGGCATGACGACCGGCTGTTCGCCTTGAATCGCGAACGTGACGCCAATCGCGCCGGGAAGCCGGCGCTCCTGTGGCAGGTCACGTTTCTCTGGTCGGGCACATTGTCCGGCTACGATCCCAAAACCGGCGGATTCACCGTGGCGCTCGGTCCGAAGTTCACCCCAACCGGCTGGGGCGTCGTGAGGTTCAAGCCGGAAAATCTCCCCTCCAACCTGACGGCGATTCCCAACCCCAGCTTGCGTGAAACCTTGCGCCGGAAATTCGAAAAGGGGCAGCGGATCGAGATCGACATAGCCATGACCGGCCGACTGATCCCGGAGGAGTCGCTGGTCTACGACTTCTCGCACGAGGAGGAAGGCAGAGGCCTGATCATGCCGGTCGTGCGCATCGAGCGGGTTGATTGTCTGTTGCTCCGCTAAGAGGAAAGCTTACGGCGCATCCCGTGCGCAGCGGAAGCCGGTCCCGCTCTGGCGGTTGTCCGGGAATCCGTAATCCCGGTCGGCCGTCCGCAAACTCTTCGCCGGTTTCAACCAGGAGCCGCCGCGCACGACTTTCAGGAGCACGCCGTCCGGTCCCTTGGGATCGGCGGGAGGCGCTTTGAGATAGTAATAGGGCTCGAACCAGTCCTGCACCCATTCCGAGGCGTTCCCCGCCATGTCGAGGAGTCCGTAGGGGCTGGCTCCTTCCGGAAAACTGCCGACCGGCAGGGTCAGCACTTCTCCCCTGAGACCTCGCTCCGCCGAAATGCGCGCCCCTTCGCCTGTGACCCAGAAGGCTTTCCACTCGGCTCCGTCTTTGAATTCGACGGTGCGGCCGGCCCAGTAGCTGGCGCTGTTGGCCCGCTTCAGGTCCCACTCGTTGCCCCAGGGGTAGCGGCGCCCGTCCTGACCTCGGGCCGCTTTTTCCCATTCCGCTTCAGTCGGGAGACGTTTGCCGGCCCACTGACAGTAGGCGAAGGCATCCTGCCACGCGACATTCACCACCGGATGCTGCCTGCCGTCCGGGAGCGGCATGCCGTGAAACCAGAGCGTGACATCCGGGTTCGCGTTACCGGGGGGCTTGTGGCCCGTGGCGGCGACGAACTGCTCATACTTGGCGTTGGTGACTTCATACCGATCCATCCGGAACGCACGGAGGGTCACGGTCCTCTGGGGTCGTTCGTCGGAAAACCCGTCCTCTCCTTCCGGACTGCCCATGAGAAAGGGGCCGGCGGGAATGAGGACCATGTCAGGCTCGTTGACCAGGAGAGGGGCGAGCGATTGGCAGCCGACCAGGCTCAACCAGACCGAAGCGGTCAGGAGGGCATATCGCATCATGATCCGAATTTCTTCACGCCGGGCTTCTTCAGGCCGCAGGCGCGGGCGATGCCGTCGCGGTAGCGGAGCCAGAGCGTCAGCGTGGTCTTCAGGCAGGCCAGCACCGCCCGTTGCCGCGTTTCCGTCGTCGCACAGCCAAGCACCATGTCGTAGGCGTCGTGCCTGTGTCCTGCCTCGACCAACTGATGGGCGCGGGTCAGGTCCATGGCCGCAGCGGGGACGCCATAGTGGCGAACCAGAAAATGCCGGGCGATATGGGCCTCGATCTCGGCCTCGGTTTTCGGCTCGGAGGGATGGAGCAGTTCCTGCCGGTCGTTGAGGCTGCCTTCCACGAAGACCGTCATCGCCGCGGCGCCGACCACCCAGTCCCGGTTGCCTGTCGTTCGATCCAGCCAGCGGCGATAGGCGAGGCTGGCCGGCAGCAGGCGCACCCGCTCGAAATCCTTGGCGGGAAAGCCCAGGCCTGCCATCATCGTCAGGAACAAGTCCGGGTGGGAACGGCCCAGCGACAGGCCGCCCGTGTCCTCTTCGTAGATGTTTTTCGCCAGCATGCTCCGGACCTGCGCGGGCGGGTTCCGGCCGTGGATGCGGGCGAGCAACACGGGAAAATCCCTGACGTAGACGGCATATTCCTGCTGGAAGTGAATCTTGAGCTGTTCCCTGGTCGCCAGGCCCTCGCTGAAATGGGGCCAGGCCCAATGGTCCTTGCGGTCCAGAAAACGGAGCAATCGCTCGCGGAACTGATCGGGAGGCAGGGGGCTCTTTACCATGCGCCAGCCTTGCTTTCGTCGGGACCTCTGTCTAGAATCCGGCATGCATTCATTGGACACCTGTGCGATGGCCATGGGGTCGTTGGCATGAACCCGATTACGATTCAAAATCCGGACGATATCCTTAATCTCCTGGCCGAGGTCTCTCTGCGCGGCAAAGGCTTCACCACCGACTGTCTGTTGGACTATGTCCTCGACGAGGGATTCACCGAGCCGATCTATCTGAACGCCGCCGGCGAAGACCCGGAGGCCTTCTTCAAAGACCAACCGAACGCCTGGGCGACCTATCAAATTCGGGAGTGGAAGCGGGTCCTGACCGTGTCGGGCGGAGCCGGCAAAGAACGTCGCGTCCAGATCACCGAGACCCCGTAACAAAGGTTTTCAACCCAGGCAGTGTTCTGTCTTTCCCGTGGCGCCCCGAGTGTACGGGGTTTGGCAAGCAAAAGACAATCGGGCCACAGTCGAACGGAGAGAGGCCTTGCGCACCGGCATGATGACGGCACTTGTCGGTCTGGCTGTCCTGGGAGTCCTCCTCGTTTCGCTGACTGCCTGCTGGCCGGTGATCAATGATGTGGAAACCGGCAAGACGCCGGAATATCCGGATTTGGTTCCGCGCACCTATGAGGCTAAGCCCGAACAGGTATTCGACGCGGCGCTGCATGCCATCCATCGCCTTCCACGCTGGTCGTTGGCTGCCCATCGGCCTGAGTCGGGGGAGATCCGGGCCGAGGCCAGAACGAGGCTCTTCCGGTTTGTGGACGATGTGACGATCCTGGTGCGGGACGAAGGAGGCAAGACGGTGGTGTCGGTCCGGTCCGCCTCGCGTGTCGGGAAAGGGGACTTCGGACAGAATGCCAGAAACATTCGTTCCTTCTTCGAAGAGCTGGACGCTCAACTGCAACGTTCCGTAGAGCACCAATAACGAACGAGATTTGCATGGACATGGTCAGACTGATCGAGCCGCAGGACGAAGGGGAACTGGCGCTGATCAAGAGTTTGTTGGACGGCAACGGCATCCGGTATTTCGTCAAGAACGAGCACTTCGGCAGCCTCTACCCTGGGCTGTCCTTGCCCTTCAATCGGCGCGAGGTGATGGTGCACGAATCGGAATTGGGGCGGGCCGGCACGTTGCTGGGGCGGTTGACGTCGCCGCGCGATCTCGGCGAAGCCGGGTGACGCTTACTGGTAATACCAGCCGCTCACCAGGGTGTCCTCTTCAAAATAGAGGTAGCGGTGCTTGACGGTGGCCGAGTCCTTCCAGTCCTCGAAAATCCATTCTTCCCGCCGGATGCCCTCTTTCGTATAGCTCACATTGATCGTATAGGGAGAGCCCCAGGCCTTGAGGACCTGTTGCTTCGTCATGCCGATCATGACCTGCTTGTTCTGGATGTGTGTTTCGAACGTCGGGTCCAGGTAGCCGGGCAGGTAGCGCCAGGTCAGCATGAGCAGGAAGAGCACGGTCATGCCGGTATAGATTGCGGCCCGGACCGGTTTCCGGCACATCCACGGTGTTGGCTCGGACGGGACCGGATCGGCAGGGGGCTGAGCGGCGGGCAGGCCGGAGGCAGCCAGAGCGTCGGGCCGGGGGGCATCCTGGATGTGACCGTGCGATGTTGCCATAACGCGGCGCAGTCTAACAGCCGCAAGAAAGGACCGTCAAGCAAGGGGAGGGTGAAGCCTGGCGGGTCCTGTCGCCAACCACCCCGACCGTCCTCGCTCCACCCATCCCCCAGTGGGGCCCTTACGCTGCGGGCGGTCGGGGGCCCTGGTTGGCGCCACCCGTCCAGGCAATGGGAAGAGAAGGAGAGGACGCGGAGGACTCATGTTCGTTGAGGTCGAGAGCAATCCCAATTGCGAACAGTCGGTCTTTGCCCGGTTCAAAGAGGCGGGCCCTGCGAAGCGGGTCACGCAGGTCAGGAGCTACGAACAGAATGCGCAGGGAGAATGGTGCTGGGTGACCGGCTGGACGGATGACCCGGAGCATCCGCTTTGTCCGGCCTCGGCGCAGTTGGTCGAGGATTCCGGCGCCGGCTTGGCCTACCTGGTCTTCGGAGGGATTTGGGGCATCAGGATGAAACCGGTTGCATTGGCGGAAGAATGGAGCCTACGTAGCTCCCGGCAATGGGGCGAACCCTACCTTTCCCTGGCGGACGCAAAGGACTTGCGCTTTGATGAGGGCTGATCCCAACCAGCTTGTCGGCAACTCATGATTTGGAAGTTGGCCGCTGATGCGGTGGTCCTCATCCACCTGCTCTGGATCGGCTTTATCCTGTTCGGGGCCTTGGTCGGCCGCCGGCACCGCTGGGCGAAATGGCTGCACGTCGGCGCCCTGGCCTTCAGCCTCTGTCTGCAACTGTTCCACTGGGTCTGTCCCTTGACCTACCTGGAGGTCTGGCTCCGCCGGCAACACGATCCGGCCCTGACGTACACAGGAGACTTCCTCGCCCATTACGCCGAACGGTTGGTCTATCTCCAACTATCCCCGCCAGTGGTGTTGGGGGCCACGGTACTCGTGATCGGCCTCTCCGTCTGGGCCTACGCGACAAAGCAACGCTGAATGCAGAATGATGAATGTTGAATGGTCGAGTTGAGAGCGCGGCCGTTTATCATTCCGCGTTCATCGTTCACACTTGCTTCTCGCTACTCCGCATACTTGGGCAGGGGGATTTTCTTGGTCGGGGGAGGCGGCGGAGCCTGGCGGGCAAATTCCTGGGAGAAGGGATTCAGGATCGGTTCGTGCGTGAGTCGTTGGCGCTGTTTGACCAGTTGGATGCTTTGCGCGCTGATTTCCAGCCGGTCGATGGGGGCCTTGAGGGTCAGGAACTCCGGCAGGCCCTGCAGCGTGAACAGTTGGAAAGCCAGGGTCCAATCCAGCCGGTCTTTGGCCTGCTCGCGCACGATGAAGCGCGCAGCGGGGGATGGTTGGCCCTTGAACACCAGCACCCAGATATTGGAGCGAAACGTCGGCGCCGCTGGCTCGACCGGCGGGCGGAACTCAGGCACCAGTGAGGAGATCCGCTCGATCGGCACGGCGGGAGAGAACTCGATGTCCACCAGGTAGACATAGAGCGGCGGGGTGTCCGACGTGTCGCTCAGGTCCGTGACGTAGCCGAAGGAGTAGCGGACATCCACGCCCTCCCGCTTGTAGGTGTAGACATCCTCGCCGTTTTGCGGGGAGACCAGCTTCTTGTAGAACTTTTCCCAGTCCGAGAAGGAATAGTAGTTGAACACCCGTAGGGCGGCTTTCCGGTCACGGACGGCTTGCGGCTGGCCCAACTTGGCGCGCAGCTCGACTTGCGTGAGACCCAGGTACCCGTCCTCGAAGACTGCGCCCGCCAGGGCATGGCTCGGACTGAGCAGCGGCCAGAGGAGCCCCAGGACACAGGCCGTCAATGAGCGCAAGGCGAACCATGCAAACGGAGCAATGGGCGGGCAAGAGGTCGCGAACATACGCACGGTCACGAGCATCCTCAATTCGTGCGCATCCTATCCACGGGTCCGTGCAAAGTCAAGGCAACGGATGATGGCGGGGAGCGACAGAAATGTTCCGGCGAGGGCAGGGATCGCGGTTGCCGGGAGGGCCGCGTCTTGCGCGGTTTCCGGTGATCCAGTATAGTGCAAATTCTCAGTGGCAACGCCGTTTTACGGTCATATCCGCGAGGAACAATGGGACGAGAAACAGGCGGGGTGCAGGCCCTCCGTCAGATCATGCAGTGCCGCATCGCCGTCATTGACGGCGCGATGGGCACGATGATCCAGACGCACAAGCTGGACGAGGCCGCCTTCCGAGGACGGCAGTTTGCCGCGCATGCCCACGATCTGAAGGGCTGCAACGACTTGCTCTGCCTCACACAGCCGGAGATCGTGGCCGGCATCCATCGGCAGTTTCTGGAGGCGGGCGCCGACATCATCGAGACCAACACGTTCAATTCCACGTCCATTTCGATGGCGGACTACAAGCTGGAGTCCCTGGCCTATGACCTGAACCTGGCCGGCGCCAGGGTTGCCCGCCGGGCCGTCGACACGGTGATGGACACGACCCCAGATCGTCCGCTCTTCGTGGCCGGGGCGGTCGGGCCCACCAACCGCACGGCCTCCATGTCCCCCGACGTGAACAATGCCGCGTTCCGGGCGGTCACCTACGATCAGCTGGTGGCGGCCTACACCGAGCAGGTCCGCGGCCTGATGGATGGGGGCGTGGATCTGCTCCTCTGCGAAACGGTCTTCGACACGCTGAACCTCAAAGCCGCCCTGTTCGCGATCGACCAATATTTCGAGGGCACGGGCCGGCGTGTGCCGGTGATGGTCTCGGTGACGATCACGGATCGGAGCGGGCGCACGCTCTCAGGGCAGACCGTGGAAGCCTTCTGGAATTCCATCTCCCACATGCCGCTGCTCAGCGTGGGGATCAACTGCGCGCTCGGCGCCAAGGAGATGCGC
>SXGT01688533.1_pt1 | contig 17184 bp, 14 predicted proteins | sample 3176221 | NCBI WGS metagenome assembly SXGT01 (sample SAMN11356862, study PRJNA531348) | freshwater metagenome | isolation source: freshwater sample F1-120 | place: China: Fuxian Lake, Yuxi | collected 2017-12-25 | reverse complement strand
GCCGGCATACATCACGGCGACCCGGTCGGCCATGTCGTGCGCCACATCGAGATCGTGCGTGATCAACAACAACCCCATGCCGCGTTGCGGTTGCAGTGCTTTCAGCAATGTCAGAATCTGTGCCTGGACCGTCACGTCAAGCGCCGTGGTCGGCTCGGCGGCAATCAGCACTTCAGGTTCGCCGGCCAGCATCATCGCGATCAGCGCACGCTGACGTTGGCCGCCGGAAAGCTGGAACGGATAGGCGGTGAGCTTATCTGCACCCAGGCCAACCGCCTGGAGCAGACGAAGCGCCTCCGCCGTTGCTGCCGATCCGCTCATGCCGCGATGTTCCGCCAGTGCCTCGCCGATCTGCTCGGCGACCGTCATGACCGGATTCAGGCTGGTCTGCGGTTCCTGGAAAATCATCGCCAGCTTCCCGCCACGCACCTTGCCCATTTCTGCCTCGGTCAGACCAAGCAGCGCAGTATCCGCCAGACGCACACTGCCGCCGGCGACGCACCCGCGTTCCGGCAGCAAGCGCATCAAAGCCAGTGCGGTAAGCGACTTGCCGCAGCCGGATTCACCCAGCAGGGCGACACATTCATTCGCGCCGATTTCGAAGCTGACGCCGTCCACCGGCTTCAGCAGGCGTGGATTTTTGCTGCTACCGGCGGCAATTTCGACGCGCAGGTTTTCAACCACCAGTTTGCTTGACGGCTGATTCATCGACTTCCACCCGACTTCGGATCCAGCGCATCGCGCACCTGATCCGAGAACAGATTGGCCGCCAGGACCAATACGAACATGAACACGAAAGCGGCCGCCAGTTGCCACCAGACCACCGGCTCACGCGCCAATTCCAGGCGCGCGCCATTGATCATGTTGCCGAAGCTGATCATGCCGGGATCGACGCCGACACCAACATAGGACAGCACCGCCTCGGCCAGCACCAGGCCGGAGAAGTCGATCACGACCGTAATCAGCACCAGATGCATAACGTTGGGCAACAGGTGACGCAGCAGGATGCGCGCATTCGTTACGCCAAAAGCGCGCGCCGCCTGCACGAATTCGAGCTCGCGCAACTTCAGCGCCTCGGCGCGCAGCAAACGTGCCAGTCCGGTCCAGCCGGTGACCCCAAGAATCGCACAGAGCGCGAGCAGGCGCACATCGGATCGGGCCGCAGCGGTTTCGAACAACTCGGCGTGGGTTTCGATCTGCACCTGCACCACCAGCACGGCGGCAGCGATCAGCAGGACGCCGGGAATGGAATTCAGAGTCGTGTAAAGGTACTGGATGGCATCGTCGATGCGGCCGCCGAAGTAACCAGCGGCGATGCCCAGTGCCAGTGCGAAGGGCAGCATGATCAAGGTGGTCAGGCTGCCGATCAGCAAGCCGGTGCGGATGGATTTGAGCGAGAGATAAAGCACGTCCTGCCCCACCTTGTCGGTACCGAGCACGTGATAGTGGGGCGCCAGCGCGGTCAATATGCCTGCCACCAGCAGGATGCTCAGCAAAGTGTAGTTTTGCCGCGCTAGACCTTCGGTTCGACAGTAGCCGCTCGGCAGTCCGAAACGGGCGCCGCCGGATCGACACCCAAACCATGATCGCCACAACAACCAGACCAGCCAGCCGCCCAGCAGACCCAGGCCGGCGCGTTCGGCAACGTCGGGCCGGAAATCGGCTTCCGGATCGGCCAGATGCGCACCGCCGTGCTCAAGGCGCGGGTAGTCGCGTGTTTCGCGGCCATTCGGCCCCGTCACGGTTTCCTTGGCATAGAGATGGGTCGCAAACGGCGCCGAATAGGTTTTCTCGACGTTCTCGCGCAAAGGGGTCAGCAACGCATCCAGCGCCGAACGGACTTCGCCGCTGTATTGCGCCGCCTGGCCGGGCGCGACAGGCAGGCGCTCGACGTAGTGCAGCGAATCAAGCAGACCGATGCCGGCATAAATCGCGAGAATCAACGCGGTGGCCGATCCGGTTCGACTTGCCATGACCTGTCGCCAAGGGGCACGGAACGTGTCGTTCTTGCGCGCCAGCCAGACCAGAGCCGCAACTGTCGCCAGCAACAACAGAATCAGTGCATCCGACCAGAGCAGAACCGGCTTGATCATTCCAGCCTCACCCTCGGGTCGGCCCAGGTGTAGGAAATGTCCGTCAAAACCAGACCCACGATGTACAGCAGCGACCCCAGGAACACCATTGAACGCACGATGGCAAAGTCCTGCGCCTGAATCGCGTCGATGGTGTAGCTGCCCAGGCCGGGGATGCCGAAGAACGATTCGATGATCAGGCTGCCCATGAACAGACGCGGAATCACCACCACCACGCCGGTCAGGATCGGAATCATCGCGTTGCCCAGCACATGCTTGAACAGCACGCGCAGATCGGACAAACCCTTGGCACGCGCGGTGCGCACATAGTCCTTGCCGATTTCCTCGATGACCAGCGCGCGATAGAAACGACTGGAATCGCCGATGCCGCCGATCAGGCTGACCAGCACCGGCATCACCATGAACTTCCAGGCATCAAGGCCGGGCTGATAACCGGAAACCGGAAACCAGTGCCACAGCTTGCCCATCAGATATTGACCGCCAATGACGTAGAACAAGCCGGAAATCGACATCAGTGCGACACACAGAATGACGCCGCCGCGATCCAGCGGCGTGCCACGGAAGAACACCAGCAGCAGGGCGAAACTCAGATACGCCAGCAGGCCGACCAGAAACGTCGGCAACGCAATCGCCAGACTGGGCCACATGCGCTGCCCAATCTCGCGCGCGATGTCGCGGCCATCATCGGCGGCGCCAAAATCGAGCACAAACAGCTTGAGCGACTTCTCGACAAACAGGGTATCGCTGACCTTGCCGATACCCGATGCCGCCGGATTAACGAACAGTGGTTTGTCATACCCATGTTCGCTTTTCCAGCGGGTGATCGCCTCGGGCGTGACATGCTTGGCGCCCAGGTGGATGCGCGCCATGTCGTCCGGCGTATTGACCATGAAGAACAGGGCAAAGGTGAGCAGATTCACCCCGAGCAGAATCGGGATGGCATACAGCACACGGCGCAGGATGTAGTTCAGCATGGATGCCCGATATTCATCTGGCACTCATCCAACCGGCAACCAGAGCGGAACCAGGATCAACAGCAGCACATGTGGAAAAGCCACTGTCGGCCGCAGTGCGGCGCAAGTATATTCAGCCAGCAGGCCGCGTGTACCCGGACGCGAAGCCTGCCACTCGGCATGCAACTGAAATGGAATGATCGCGACGTTCTCGGCCAGCGCCTTTTCAATCCGCTGGATCCGCGCACCAAGACGGGCCTGAAAAGTCCGGAATATGGCTTCCTGCAACCACAGCGCAAACAACGACAACACCAGCGGCAGCGCGAGCAATGAAAACGCAAAACCCGCCATGCACAACGCGATGGCAAACAACTTGATCAACAGGCCGCCCTTCTCGTATTGCTCGTAATCGTGTTGCAGCGTGGCCCACTCGCGGCCCAGCGATTCCACCTCAAGCATGATCAGGCAAAGCGCGTCTGCAGGTATTGAATGATCTGGGCGGATTCGTACATCCACTCGCTGTTGCCGTTGGCGTCGGTGATTTTCAGGCAGGGAACCATGGCCTTGCCGCCACCTCGGATCAGATCGGCACGCACAGGGCCATCGCGCTGGGCATCAAGCAATGCAATATTGAGCGACAAGCGGCGCATTTCACGCCGCACCTTGACGCAAAACGGACAAGTCTTGAATTGGTACAGGGACAGGCCGAGGCATTCCTGATCTACCCGACGCTGCGCATCCGCAGCGCGCTGGATCCCCTTCGGTGTGGTAACGAACTCCCAGATCAGGATCAACGGCGCAAGAATGACGCGCAGGGACTTGAAAAAAATTCTGAACACAAACTTCATGGCAAATGCGCTATGCAATGGAAACAGGCCCGGACTATGGCGATGCAGCGATATCTGGTCAAGGCCGAAGCAGGGCCGCGCCGACTACCGGAAGCAGCCGCGTCAGAGGCTGACGGCAAACTCGGGGGCAGGCCGAATTACGTGTCCGGTCCGGCCGCTCAGATCACTTCCCCATGCCAGCCGAGCGGCGACAAGCCATGCAGCAACGCGCCTCGATACAGGACGTCCAGGAAATCCGCCGGACCGGCAGCGTAAATATCCACCCGCTGCAGATCGGGGTGATGCGCCAGAATCGCTTCCGCTACGGCTTTGGCGCCGGATGCGATCGACATTGGCTGATAAACAAAATCATCCAGGGCATCGGCCCAGGCACGACAAAGATTGTCCTGATAATGGCCGACGCCATCGGCAGCCCAGTAGAGGTACATCGCCTCGGCGATTTCCAGCGACATGGCGTGCTGGACCAGACTCTTGATCGGCGCAAAGCCATCTTCCCAGGCAATGAACAACACCGGCCGGCGCGAATCCAGTTTCATCACGAATTCACCATGCGGCCCTTCCAGATGCACCGGAGTTTCCTTGCGCAAGCCGGCAAACACCTTGCGCGAGAAAGGCCGGTTATCGCGCCGAACGTGGACTTCGATATGTCGATCTTCGCAAGGGCAACTGGCAACGTAGTACTCGCCCACGGCGTCGTCGAACGCCAGTTCGACATGCTGCCCGGCAAGAAAACGCAGCCGCTGGCTACGCGGTGCGGTGAGATGCAGGGCCGCGATGTCATCGCCAAGCATTTCCACCGCCTTCACCTTGGTGGTGATGCCCTGCTCCGGAATATCGTTGGCGCCGAATACCTTGGCTTCGATCACCACATCGGTGATCGCCGTGTAGGAACAGAGCAGGAAAACACCGTCGGCCTTCTCCGGCTCCTTGATCACGAAATCATGCGGATGCACCTTCTTGACCTGTCCGGAAACCAGACGCGCCCTGCATTCGCCGCAATTTCCGTTGCTGCAGCCGTAGTTGAGCGGGATGCCGGCGCGTAGCGCGGCTTCCAGCAACGTATCGTTGCCATCCACGAAAAATTCGTGGCCGGAGGGCTGGATAGTGACTTGAGCGGACATGATGCGCATCACACTTTCTTGAGCCAGCAAGGCCTCGGCGCGTTCAGCTTCCTTCGGCGCCGCATTCAGCTCACGTTTAAGCCATTGTTTGAGTCCGGTCACGGCATCCAGCGTCGCCGCGCCGCCGGTGTCTGCCACATCGTTGAGCTTGTCGCTCATGAAACTGAGGACTTCGTGGTAATGCAGCAGCAAGGTTTTCGCGGCAGCGAACTCCTTGCCCAGTTCAAACAGCCGTTCCGCCAGGACTTCCTTGTCCGGCAGGGCGCGTTCAAAGATGCGTTTGCCGAAGGCCTTTTCCTTGATTTCCTGGACACGACGGAATTCACCATCGTCCTCCCAGCGTACATTCGGAAAAACTCGCAGCAGTTCGTTCATGTCAACCATGCCATCGAAGGTTGACAGCAAACCGGCATGGATCATGCGCTGGATTTCGGAACGTGGCTGACCGACCAGGCGGGCAACGCGGGACAGGGGAAGATAGTGCGACATGGGCGCGCATCTTAGCTGTCCAGGCAACCGGCACAAAACAGCGACCTGTAATATTCGGACATGCTGAATCTCACGACACGTTCATTCGCGGATGCTGCACGGCGCAATTTGCTGGCCGCCGGTATGCCCCCCCTTCTCGCCCGTCTCTATGCCGCTCGCGGCGTCAGTTCGGCTGACCAGTTGAAGAGCCGTTTGGCCGAACTGCTGCCTTACAACAGCATGAAGAATGTGGAAGCGGCAGCGGTGCGTCTCGCCGATGGCATCGCGCGCGGGGAAAGCCTGCTCATCGTCGGCGACTACGATGCCGACGGTGCCACCGCCAGCGCGGTTGCGATGACCGGGCTGGCGGCGATGGGCGCGCGAGTCGGCTATCTGGTACCGAACCGCTTCGAGTACGGTTACGGGCTGTCGCCGGAAATCGTCGCGCTGGCTGCCGAACGAAAACCCGATCTGCTGATCACCGTCGATAACGGCATCGCAGCTCACGCCGGCGTCGAGGCGGCGCGCAAGCTGGGCATCGACGTGCTGGTCACCGACCATCACCTGCCCGGCGACAGCTTGCCGGATGCCCTGATCGTCAACCCCAATCAGCCTGGATGCACGTTTCCCAGCAAGCATCTTGCCGGGGTTGGCGTCATGTTCTACGTACTGCTGGCCTTGCGCGCGGAGTTGCGCAAACGCGGTGCATTCATCGCCGGTTCGGAACCCAATCTGGGCGAATTGCTTGATCTGGTCGCGCTGGGCACCGTCGCCGATGTGGTGAGACTCGATGCCAACAACCGGCTTCTGGTCGCCCAGGGACTCAAGCGGATGCGCGCAGGCCGCGCACGTCCGGGTATCGCCGCGCTGTTTGCTGCTGCCGCAAAAAAAGCCGAGAAAGCCGGCGCGCAGGATCTCGGCTTTGTCGTCGGTCCGCGCCTGAATGCCGCCGGGCGTTTATCCGACATGACCATAGGTATCGAATGCCTGCTGGCCAGGGATATGGCGCAAGCAATGCCGCTGGCACGTGAACTGGACCAACTCAACCGCGCCCGGCGCGACATCGAAGCCGATATGCAGGATCAGGCCATGGCGCTGCTTGAAGGCATCAAGGTTACCGAGGGCGCCAGCCTGACGCTGTTCGACCCGACCTGGCATCAGGGGGTGGTCGGCTTGCTCGCATCACGACTGAAGGAACGCCATCATCGGCCGACCATCATTTTTGCCGATGGCGGCGATGGCCTGCTGAAGGGTTCCGGCCGGGCCATTCCCGGCCTGCACCTGCGCGATGCGCTGGATACGGTGGACCGGCGCGCCCCCGGGTTGATCCTGAAATTCGGTGGCCATGCGGCGGCGGCCGGGCTGAGCATCAGGCGGGAACAGTTCGACCAGTTCCGGGCACTGTTCGAAGCGGTCGCACGCGAAAGCCTGAGCCCCGCCGACCTCACACGCGTCATCGAAACCGATGGCGTGCTTGGAGTCGATGAATTCAGTCTGGATAACGCCCGTAGTCTGGCTGAAGCGGTCTGGGGGCAAGGTTTCCCGCCGCCGCTGTTTCAAGCTGAATTCAACGTGCAAAGCCAGCGCCTGGTGGGGGAAAAACACCTGAAACTTCGCCTGGCCGGCAGCGGTATCCATGCCGATGGCATCCTGTTTTTCCAGGACACGCCACTGCCGGAAAAAATCCAGGCGGTTTATCGGCTGGAAGTGAACGACTGGAACGGTAATCAGGGACTGCAACTCAACCTGGAGTATTGGGCCGAAGTGTGATCAACCGGCAAATCCATGTCGCCCCGGCTTCACGGTAAGGCGCGGCTTGCCGCGCCTTACCAGACCGAGTACCAGCAGACCCAGGCCAAGCAACAGCAGAATGCCCGGTTCCGGCACGGCTTCCGCCCTGGTCGGAGAGGCACGCAGCGTGATGGTCGCATTCAGGTTTTGCGTACCCTGAGCATCGAAAACCACATCATCCACTTCAAGATCGAACACACCATCGAATGCCTCGCCGAAACTGATCGAGACCGGATCCCAATCCAGCAGGTAATCCGTCTCGACATCGGCAATTTCACCCAGGTAACCGGTCGCGGTCGAATAGATTTCCTTCAGTACCGGTTCGGGTCCATCAAACTCGAAGCCAATGCTCAGCCCACCCAGATTGGCCAGTTCCTGCGCGCGAATCCCCTTGTTCCGATTAATCCCCGCGTCTGTTTCCAGAAACTCTACCGAGCCAATCTGAAACGAATAGCTGTCACCAATTTTTGCCAGCGCGAACGACTGCGGAATGAAGATTTGATTGAAGCGGACATCCAGCAGTTGGCCGGCATTCTCGCGGGCATCGACACCGTAGCCGGTACCGGCGGTGAGCGTCAGCCCGCTGATGTCGAATTGGACCGGCAATGACCATGCAGGGGTTGAAAACACGGCACCCGCCAACAGGATGCAACTGACCACGTAATTGAAGATTTTGGACATTTGATTCCCTTTCTGTCTGTAATTGGAACTTGACTCAGAATTGCGCAGCGGAACGATGGATCGGGTGAAACTCGTCCAGACAGGCCTGGCCGCCGCGATTGGCTGGCCAGCAGTCCGGTCGAAAATGCTTTGGCAAGGGAATGCTGTCGTTTTGTGCAAGACTGCCGCTGCCTCCCAGCGTCCAGTCGCCCCCGAACAGGGCGACGCAGGCATCTTCGAAATGCAGGTATTCCTCCTGCGACAGACGGCTGTAACTGCCGCTGGACTCATCGAATGCGGCAATGCAAAACCCCTTGCCGGCCTTGACGACCTGGTACTGGATGACCTGGTACTGAATGCTCTCCATCATGTTTTCCTCGACTCATGCCCACTAAAAGTGAACAAATATGAGCAAGATCGAAGCCAATCCGAAAGGCCATAACAATCAATAAGTTATGCCTTTATATGGTAATTAATGATCGTTATAATGTTCACTTTTCATCATTTATGACAGGGTTTATCCAGCACTGGCCGGTTACCGGGGGTGAATTGCAAGAAGACAAAGCCGACAACGCGCGAGACAAGGTCAGAACAATGGAGATGCGAAGCCGGGGCGTAGAGGGTTCGCAAAGAGTGCGAGACGGGGCCGGATTCAGGCAGATAAACCGGTTGTCCCTGCCAAGTGAAGTCCTGCCTGGCATTGACACAGCGCAGGCCGCAGCTCTGCGCGGGCAAGGCTCGGGCGGAAAGACGCCAGAGCCTGCTGGAATGAATCAATCGGTCAAGTTACCCGGGAGCCACAGGTTGACTCGGGTTCCGGCACCAAAGTCGCTTGTGATGCTGACCTGACCGTTATGCAGTTCAATGATTTCCTTGACGATACTCATGCCCAGCCCGGTGCCGGGGATGGAGCCGGAGGCATCGGCGCGGTAAAAACGCTCACAGACCCGTGCAAGCTGTTCCGGTGTCAAACCGATGCCCTGGTCGCACACGCTGATGCAGACACCTTCGGCATCCTGCCGCCCCCTTGGCCGGGTCAATTCAATTTCGACCGGACCGCCCGCAGGCGAATATTTGTAGGCATTGGACAAAACATTATTGATCGCCTGCTGCATCTTCCTGCGGTCAACATTCACCCAGGCAGGCGTCCCGGTCAGGCTCAGGACCGGTGAGTCACGCCCGGCCGGGGGCTTGAAAGCCGTGCAGGCTTCGCCCAGCAATTCGCGCAGGTCCATGTATTCAAAGACAAAATCCTTGCCGCGCCGGGCCTCGATGCGAGCCAGATCAAGCAGTTCATTGATGATCGAGGCCATCAATTCGGCCTGCCGGAAAATACGGCCAAGATAAGTCTTGCGATCTTCCGGCTGGAACTCCATCACCATCAACACTTCTGCATAGCCATAGATGCTCGCCATCGGCGTGCGCAACTCGTGCGCGGCAGTGGAAAGAAACTCGCTTTTCATGCGTTCGACCTCGGACTCCGAGGTGACATCGCGGAAGTAGAGAACTTTCGACACGCGCTGTCCGGCGCCGATACGCAGTCCGATTTCAAGCACCCGCCGGCCTGCTGCCTTCATCTCGATGCGCTCGAACCGATTTGCCGGCTGTGCAAGCCGCGTCAGTTCGGCGACGCCACGAAAGCGGTTTTCGGGTATGCACAGGCTGGCAAGCAGATCGGAAAAGTCGGTCTCTTCAAGATTCACGACATTGCCGGCATGCAGGTGAGTCATGGTCAGAAAAGCCGGGTTGACGTAGCTGACGCGCCCGGCGTGATCGAACGACACGAAGCCATCCGGAGAAAGCTCGAAAATCGCATGTAACTGCTCCGTGCGTTCCTGTGCCTGATTTTCGGCCGCCCTGCGTTCGCTAATGTCGGCATGCGATCCGGCCATACGCACCATCTGACCGTCGGTATCGAACAGCGCCTGACCACGATCCAGAATCCAGATGTAATGACCCTGCTTATGGCGTAACCGATATTCACACTGATAGAACTCGGTCATCCGATTGAAATGGCGCGCGAGTTCGGCTGTGACCCGCTCGAAATCCTCCGGATGAATGCGGCTTTCCCATTCACGATATTCGTTGGCAATTTCGCTGTCGGCGAATCCCAGCATGCTTTTCCAGCGCTCGGAGAAATGCACTTCTCCGGTTTGCACATTCCAGTCCCAGATCCCGTCATTGGCGCCCTTGATGGCCAACTCCCAGCGTTCTTCGCTGGCGGCCAGCGCCTTTTCCACAATCTCGCGCCGCCATATCTCCGCCGCCAGTTCCATATTGCGTTGTTCGGCGCTTTGTCGTTCACGCTGGCTGGCCAGAACATCCGCTTTCAGTTGCTCCGCCGCACCGCGCATCCGATCCAGATACACCGCTCCGACAAGCAGCAGGAGGGGAACCAGCGTCGCTGCAATCAGCGCGCCGGCCGGTGCAATGTGACCATAGGCGCGATCTTCCGGCAGCAACTTGACCAGATACAGCGGCAGCGTGGGGATCGCCATCTTGACCAGCAGCGTATCTTCCAGCCCGGCAGAGGCTGTTCCGGTCTTGATCTGCCCGTCCAGCGAAGTCACCTTGTCCGCCGGCATGGCCGGCAACGCATCGATCAGCCCTTGCGGCAGGGCCACAGCGCCACTGCCAAGCACCTGCTGGTTCCTGTCGTTGACCAGGACCTCCTGATCATTGCCTACCCGGCTCGCCGAATAACCGGAAATCAGGTTGCGATAAAAGAACTGCGTCGAACTGAGCGTCACCACGGTACCGCCGTCAGCTCCCCTATGGTCAACCCGCGCGGCGGTGACCACCTGCCCGCGCCCGGCATCGACCAGGATGCCGGGCTGCTCGATGCCGGCTTGCGGTATTTCGGGAATGGCCTGGTCAGGATGTGTATCGACCAGTCGCGTGCCGTCTTCAGCCATGAAGAAGACCCGAACAGTCAGGCCTTCTGCATCTTTCCTGATGTGCTGCCGAAAGCGGTTCTCGATCGCCTGCAGGCTGGCGCCCAGGCCATAGCGCATCGACATGCCCAGATCGCGGTTCAGCAAATAGGCATGCACCTCTGAAAAATCGGCATGCGCCGCCGCGTTGGCACGCACCATGTCGGAGAGATCAGCCACCGATGCGGCACGTCGTGTGCTGTCAGCCAGGATATAAGTATCGGCATCCCGTTTCATCTGTCGCCAGGAGGACACGGAATAACTCAGCATCACCAGCGAATACAGCGCGAATGCCCCGATCACGAAAACAGGCAGACGCTGCAGGGAAAACTTCATGGTTTTCCTGCTTTGATCTTGTCGAAAAACTCGGGGAAATAGCGCTGGATACCGGGGTAATACTTCTGAACCAGCTTGTCGTAACTGCCATCGGCCTTTATGCGGGCTAGATACACGTTGAATGCATCACGCAATTTCGGCGAAGACTTGGGAAATGCCGCCGCCAGATTCTGCTCCTCCGAAATGGGACCAATCACCTTGATACGGCCGGCCCATTTTTGCAGATCCAGGATAACGTCCGGCACATCGAGCAGGGTGTAATCAACTTCTCCCCCCAGCATTGCCGGCACCATTTCGTTGATGTTGGTGCTGCGCGTGTAGTTGCGCAGATTGATGCTGGCATTCCTGAGTCCGTAATTGGCCGGATCAAGGCAAGTCCGTTCCATCACCAGCAAGGTCTTGTCGCCGATCAGCCGTTTGGTTTCAGCGATATCGCGGTCAAGATTGTCCGAACCGGCGATCGGCCGTACCGGCGACTCCGCCCGCGCCATCAGCAGAACCTGGGAGGGAAACGTCGGGGCTGAGTAGAGCAATACCTGCTCGCGCCAGGGCAGCATGGTGAAACCGGTCGCAATCATGTCGCCACGCACGGGAAAGTCACCGCTCAGGCTGACCTGGTTACCCTTGCGCACCACATCCTTGCCAAGCAGATCGCGGATCACGCTGTAAAAATCGGTATAAACGAGGCGATATTTGACACCGATGTGCTGGGCAAACCCGCGCACCAGATCGACATCCAGTCCGTCCCCGGCGCCGGTAACAAAGTTGGCATAGGGAATACCGAGGTGGCGCAGTTCACCGCGCGCCTGGATTTCCTTCAGATCATTCGCCTCGGCTAACTGGCTGGCAAGCAGAAGCAGGCCGGCACAGAACAGTTTGAACGGTATTGCAAATCGGGGCATCCTGGTTCCTCCTGATTAAAATTGAAGCAGATTTTTACTGTCTGGCGGCATTGACGGGTGGAACCGGCTAGCCGCCTGCAGGGCCCGACAGCGCCGTTGAATGCCGTCTGGCCCAGGCCAGGAATACATTTGCCGGCATCGGCCGCCCGAGCAGATAACCTTGCGCGATACGACAACCAATTTGACGCAGCGCATCAAGCTGGGCCGCTGTTTCAACCCCGATCGCGGCAACTTCGAATCTGAACGCAGCGCCAATCTCGATGAAGGCCTTGCACAAAGCCAGGAGATCGGATTGTTCATGCAACTCGCTGATCAATTCGACCCCCATCTTCAGGCGCGTCAACGGCAGAGTATGCAAACGCCGCAGATTGCAGTCGCCACTGCCGAGGTCGCCGATGGCGAGTTGAACCCCCATTGACCGCAACAACGACAGCCGGCTCTGGTCGCCCTCGATGTCGGACATCGCATCTCGCTCGTGGATATCCAGTTCAAGACTGTCAGCCTCCAGCCCCGACTCGGACAGTGCACCGAGGACATTGCCGACAAAGCCGGGATCGCTCAGATAGCGGGATGCAATGTTGACTGTCAGGCGCAAACCGGGAAACACCTCCCTTTGCCAGGCCTTGACTTGGGCGCAGGCGGTATTCAGCACCCAGGCACCGATTTGATTCACCGTTTCACAATGCTCGGCGTCGCCGAACAGGCTGGCCGGCGGCCAATCGTGCTGGTCCGCCTGGCGCCAGCGCAACAAGGCCTCCACGCCCGACAGGCGGGGAGGATCAAGCGTCAGATCAAAGTACGGCTGAAAATGCAGCTCGAAATGTTCACTGACCAGCGCGCCATTAATGCGTGCGCAAAGCGTGTCGCCAATCACTGCCGGCCCTTGCGCCTTGCCTTGCCGGTACATGACATGCATGTTGCCGCCCGACCGCTTGGCCTGATACATCGCCTTGTCGGCGTGGCGCAGCAACATGGCATCGTTATCGGCATCGTCCGGGAAGGTTGCGCTGCCGATGCTGGCGCCGATGTTCAGGCGATGCCCCTCCAGCAACATCGGCTGGCGCAAAGCTTCGATCAGTTTTCCGGCAACCAGGCCTCGGCTGATCTCGCCGCGCATACCGGGCATGATGACAACAAATTCATCACCACCCAGACGCGCCACAAAATCCGACTCACGCACGGCACGGCTCAGGCGTGCCGCAACCTGCCGTAAAACCAGGTCGCCCAGCTTGTGACCAAGGCCGTCATTGATGCCCTTGAAACCGTCCAGATCGATGAACAGCAAGGTCAACGCCTGCTCTGACCGACGCGCCTGACTGATCGAATGAACCAGTTGTTCAAGAAAGCGGGCTCGATTGGCCAGACCGGTCAGGCTGTCATGATAGGCAATGAAATTGAGCCGCTTTTCATTGTTGTGCAACGGAGTGACATCGGAAAACACGGCGACAAAGCGGGCGATGCAATCGCCGGAACGGCATACGGAAGTCACGGTCAGCCACTCCGCGTAGTTCTCTCCGTTCTTGCGCCGATTGATGATTTCCCCCTGCCAGAAACCTTCCTCCAGCAAGTCATGCCAGAAGGCCTGATAAAACTGGGGGCTGTGCAAGCCGGATTGCAACAATGCGGGCGAGCGGCCGACGACTTCCTGCAGGCTGTAGCCGGTTATACGGCTGAACGCCGGGTTGACGCTGAGAATCACCCCCTCGGCGTCGGTGATCATGATGCCTTCGCTGGTGTTCTGAAATGCCATCACCGACAGATTCGATTCGATATCGACGCCACGGCCATGCGTTTCGTCGCGCATCAACCAGTGCAGAATCGGCCTGCCATCGGACTGCCTTGGCGCCAGTACCGCCCGCGTAAGCAGGACATGCTTTTCGCCGCTTTCGTCGGCCAGCGTGAAGTTGCTGGGATGGCTGATTTCCTTGCCCAGACCCGCCTGAATCCGCAATGCCGCAAACGACACCCGCGCCTCGGCCGGCATCAGATCATCCAGCAAGCAGCCGCGCAGAACCGGGACTTTGAACAGCGATGCCGCTGCTGCATTGGCTTCGATGATGACGCCATCCAGTTCGGTGGTCAGGTGCGCATCACGCGATGACTGAATCAGCAGTTCAAGCGTCAAACGTTCCTGGTCGAGCCGGTTCAGGGAATCGAGCAGTTCATTGTTCGAGTTGGCCAGATTGGCATGCTCGTTGAGCAAGGTCTGCAAATCTTCCGCATACCGCAACAGCTGGGCCTGTATCGGGCTTTCAGCGCAAGGGCCGGGATCTACCGAAGCAACGCCCTCGGCAGTAAACGCTGTTTCAGTCATGTTCCAACTGCCGCCGGATATGGCTGGCCAGCGCCAGCGGGCTGAACGGTTTCACGAAATAGGCATCGGCGCCAAGCCGGGTGGCGAACTCGAGATCACTTTCCTGACCTCGGGCGGTGACCATGATGACGTAGGTCTGCTTGAGTTCCGGATCGTTCTTGACTGTCTTGAGCACTTGAAGACCATCCATCTCGCCCGGCATCATGACGTCGAGCACCATGATCTCCGGCCTGTGGCGACGTGCCTGCGCAAGGGCATCAATGCCGTCGCTCGACTCGACCAGTTCATGGCTGTGTTCGAGAAGCAGGCGCATCAGATGGCGGATATCGGGATGATCGTCAACGATCAGGATCTTGCTCATGATTTTCCTTGGAAGTTTTGGTTACGACATTGGTCCCTGCCCGCATCGCCATCAGCTCGACCAGATCACGTATGTTTTCCTGGGCTTGCAGGGCCATCGGACATCGGGCACAGGTACTGCTTGAACGATCACCCGACGGCAGGCCGGTGGGCAGGGTCAGCACAAAGTAGTCGATGCCGGGTTCGCTTATGGAGGGCTCGATCTGGTGGTGGTGGTGCTCGATCTTGAACACGCCACCATGCAACTCGAATATCCGCTGGCAGACACGCAGACTGAGGCCATGGCGTTTATCCGGACGTGCGGCGGTACCGCTGACAAGCGCCGGCCGCGTGCGATCGACCGAAATATTGCCCGTCACGATGACAAAATCCCCCTTCTGGCGCAGGGTGGTATCGACCTGGTAGCCGGGCGGACAATCTTCTCCCAAACGGCCAAGCAAACTGTTCAGGGCTTGCTTCATCCAGGCGCGATGCCCGTAAATCTGACCAATGCCGGGGCCTTCGAGATAACTGTGGCGGATCGCAAATGGCCCGCTTTGACGCGGCAATCCGGGCAGTATTTCGGCCAGCAGCGGAGCCAGACCAAAACGCTCATCGGAAAACGGCTGGTCATGTTGGTACAACTCCGCCAGATTGCCGATCTCGCGCAACCAGGTGGAAATCGCCGAAGCGGACGGGGCGCCAACAATGTCCGACTGCCCGAAAGTGTCGAGCTGGTTGCACATGCGCGCGATTTCATCGCGCAGGTTTTCACCGATCAGGTTCAGGAAATTGCCGCCGTAGGCAGGCCCTTGTCCCAACACGGCCAGGGATGTTTCGACTCGCGGCAGTATCAGCAGGACATAGCAGTGGTTGCTGGCATGATCCAGCCAGACCTCGAGTGGTGGATTGGTGCAATGGTGGCATTCATCCAGCACGCTCAACCGTTTGGGTAATGCCAGGCGTCCCCGTTTTACGGCTGCGATCAAACCGGCAAAAGTTGCAGAAAGCTCGATGCAATCACGTAACCAGGGTTGAGCAGCGGCATTGGCGAAACGTACCTGACCGTTCGCATCCAGTCGCACCAGTCCCTCCCGCAGACGACTGCTCAGTCCTTCGGACAGCGTTATTGGTGAAGAAGTCGGCTGATTCATCATTTGAATCGCGTGAAATGCAACGAGACCCACTCAAGTGCCAGCGTCGGAAGCGGGTCCGACTCCCTGAATGCGATTGAATCTTCTGGCATCTTGATCTGCTATGGGTTCGTCTATAGAGCGTATGTTTTTTATCACTTAATGCCATATATGACCAGTTTTTGCAAGCAAAAACGCTAATCCCTTGAAATTCCTTGCTTTTAAAAGCTCTGGACCGGACGGGAGAAATAATGGAAACGAAGCCGATGCACCTGGCGAAGGCATTCAAGCAGTCAGATCAGCCTACAGAACGACTTGGTCAAGCAAGCGCTATTGATTCGGCACGGAATGAACGCGATGCCCGTGCGGGCCTGAGTTTTTCTAGGGAAGCGCTGATTTAATCTTCACCCCACCCCGGATTACCCATCTCCGGGGTGACGACAAAGCCGAGGTCCAGGTACTTGATTTCACTGGATTCCGACCTTCGCCGGAATGACGGAGTTGGAATTGATCTGCTGACCAGCCGATTCGAATACAGCAAAACTTATGCAAGCAAGCACTGGCAACTGAATTGGTGCCTCCAGGCGATCAAGTCTGCACGCTGGCAGACCCGGAGGCTGGCCCGGAAAAGCGGGACTGGAATTGCAAGCCGGAACGAAGAAATCGAACGGCATGATCCTTGCGGTGCCTGAAAAATACAGGCCCGCCGGGATCGTGCACGGCTACTGGGCGAAGAACGCCTTGACCTTGTCCATAAAGCCCTTGGCGCGGGGATTGTGCTTGCCTTCGTGGCCGCTGCAACAACTGTCGAACTCGCGCAGCAGTTCCTTCTGGCGCTCGGTCAGGTTGACCGGGGTCTCCACCACCACATGCGCCATCAGATCGCCCGGATGCTGGCTGCGTACACCCTTGATACCCTTGCCACGCAACCGGAAAACTTTGCCGGACTGGGTTTCCGACGGAATCTTGATGGTGGCGTGACCATCCAGCGTCGGGATCTCGATCTCGCCGCCGAGCGCGGCGGTGGCGAAGGAAATCGGCATTTCGCAATGCAGATCGTCGTGGTCGCGCTGAAATACCTGATGCGTCTTGAGATGGATCTGGACATACAGGTCGCCCGGCGGGCCGCCATTGATGCCGGCTTCGCCTTCGCCGGAAAGACGAATGCGATCGCCCTCGTCGACACCGGAAGGAATGCGGACCGATAGGGTCTTCTGTTTCTTGATGCGGCCTTCGCCATGGCAATGCGAGCATGGATCGGCAATCACCTTGCCGCTGCCGTGGCAACGCGGG